>Ga0209160_1000563_pt1 | contig 30863 bp, 22 predicted proteins | sample GraSoiAngelo_153_FD_186167 | JGI IMG/M metagenome (GOLD analysis project Ga0209160, IMG submission 186167) | Grasslands soil microbial communities from the Angelo Coastal Reserve, California, USA - 14_1009_12_40cm (SPAdes) (version 2) | ecosystem: Environmental > Terrestrial > Soil > Grasslands ...
TCAGGCGCGGGTCCGTCGTATTCTCGAAAGTCGCGTGGGGTCCGTTTTCGGGTCGTTCGGAATTTAGCTTGGCCAGTGCCCAGGGCTGATAGGGCGTGTCGTCTTGCGGGGTTCCTGCCTTTTTTTCACCTGGGTCGGAAATGATAAACCCGCCGCCCCCTGCTCCCACGGGATTGCCCCAATCTCCAGACAGATCGGGAACCTGCCCTTGAGCCGCAGGCTTGGAGTTTGCCGGCGATGTTTGCGCTCCTGAAGGGGCGGATAAGGCGAGCACTCCCAGCAACACACCGGCGGAATGCAGGAAAAGATTTCGCATGAAACTCCCTCACTCAGTCTTCGAGTCCGGACGGTCCGGGTAGGCCCGAAGCATCTTGCCATCTGGGAATGTGACCCTTTGTATGATTCCAAAAGGCGAGCCGTTCTTGGCGGCATGAAATTCGATCTTCACCGCGTCGCCGGCCTGCAGTGACTTCCTGGTCCACTCTCGTGGCGCCAGCATGCTCGGAGGAGGAGCCTCCAGGGTCCAGTGTTGGAGGTCGCCCTTATCGCTCGTCACGTCGAAACGGATCTGGCAATGGGGATTCGTCCACTCGATCTCTGTAATGGTGGCCTTTGCAAAGGCGGTCATGCTGGTCATGTCGTAGCCTGCAGTTCCGTGGTGGGCCATAACCGGGCGTGTCATGGAGAAAAGAAGAACAACCGCCAAGAAGCCGCCTCTCTTCACGTAAGCACCCTCCGATTCAGTCATCATTTCCCGATTCGGCTTAGAGTATACATCCTGCGGCTTTCCGTCGAGGCACTGATGCGCGTGCTTCGGAACCAAACCGCGCTGCTGTTAGAAGATTCGATTATGCTGTGTGCCGAGAAAAAAGGGGCCGGACTCAGAGTCCGACCCCTTCGGTTTGGTCCCGAAAAAAAGACTAAAGCTAGAAGGCCAGCTTCAAGCCGAGCTGGATCGAACGGGGACCACCCGATCCGAGCTCCGGATTTGAGCTGAGTACGTCAGGTGTCGCGCTTTGAGTCCCGAAACCTGCGCCACCTGAGGGATCGCCGGCACCGCCGCCGGGTCCTCCTGTGGGATTGGCAAAGATCGGTTCGTTCAAGATGTTGAAGAACTCGGCGCGGAACTGAGCACTGAACCGTTCCGTGAACTTGAATTTTTTGGTGAGCGAAAAGTCCCAGTTACGGAAGCCGGCATCGCGAAACATGTTGCGGCCCGTATTGCCATAACTTCCGTAGGCCGGAGGGATCAGCACGGAGTTGCCTACGGCGTAGCAGCCGAGGTTAGTTAACGATGCCACGGCAAGTGGTCCCAACGCGGTAGCTTGGGACAGGCACGCGGCCGGAATAGTTGGGTTGCAAGGAGCGCCGCCGAAACCGAAACAGGGCACTCCACCCACTCCGCCGTTGTTGTCAGTGAAGCCATGGACAGGACTGAAGTCCTTGGGATTGCCAAAGAAATCCCATTGCTCACCCTGGCTGCCGGCGCCATTGCCAATGGCCTCGTGGGTTCCGCTCAAATCATCTGTGACGTCGGCCAAACCCCAGCCAGAGCCGCTCTGCAGAAGCACAATCGAATTGACGGACCAGCCCTGGAGCATTTGCGCCATGCCGGTACGGCCCGGGAGGTTGTAGCTCACCGAGAGCGTGCCGCGGTGGCGGACATCGAAGTCGCTGGACCCGTAGAGCTGGCTGCGAATGTTCCCATAGCTGTTTATGGCGATGGGGAAGTTGCCGCTGGTACCTTGATCGGACGCCAGACCCAGAGAATGTGAGTAAGTGTAACCAGCCGTGAAGGAAAGGCCATGGTAGTTGCGACCTGTGAGGGTGGCCTGCAGGCCGTTGTAGTTGGAGAAATAACTGTTGTTGATGATGGCCACGTTCTGTAGGAAAGAGAGACAGGTGTTACCCGGATTGAAAACCCCTCCGGATCCGTTGACTGCGCCCAGGCCAACGATGGAAGCGGCGCAAGGAGCGGTGAAGGACCGAGATGCCTGTTCAGCCAGCCCATTCACCACGCAATTCGCGAACTTGATGCAATATTGCGCGGCGGTAAGGCCGACCGCGGAAAGCGCCCCCGATGTTGGCAATTTCGCAGCCGCGGCAGTGGTCGCGTTAAACGGAGTGTTCCAACCGGCTCCGGGCTGTGCCTGGTTCACGTCGAGCTTGCCGAGCAACTTTACGCCGCGGTTTCCGACATACCCCACGTCAAACGAGAGATTACTGGTGATGGCGCGCTGAATGCCGAGATTCCAAGTCGCGACATAGGGCGTTACAAGATTTGGGTCGATGCCGACGATGCTGCATGGTGGCGGAGCTTTCGGATACCCTGGCGGGACGGTAAAACCATCACCGCAGGCTGGAGAGGCCGCACTGGCGTAGAGAGCGGGGTTTGCGGCGCTGATCGGCAGGGCAGGGTTGAAATTGCGCCAGTTAGTCTGGATGGGCGTGAGAGCCCCGCTACTATAGGTGGTGGAGGCAGTGGTGATATTGCCAGCGGCAGGAAGCGCCGTCGTACTGCCGGCATTATAAAGGGGAAGGCCTGTGGGGATTGAGCGGAGCCCCAGCAAATTACCGATGCCATTGGTGACGTCGAAGCTGATCTGGGATTCATAGATGAGGCCCGCTCCGGCACGGACGACGGTTTTCCCGTTGCCCGCGACATCCCAAGCCAGGCCCAAGCGCGGGGCGACGTTATTGTGGTCGCCGCGATAGGGCGCTTTGATTTGCTGGCCGACCTGTACTAAGCCGAGGGTGGGGTCGAAGTTCCCCAGACCGTTATGTGAGTCTTTCATGACGGTGGTGAGCTCGTAACGCAGCCCAAGATTGACAATCAGGTTCGACTTGACTCGCCAGTCGTCTTGAAGGAAGACCGCGTAGCCCTCGGTACGGAGATGTCGTACTGGATCTCCAGTGAAGAGGTTCGCGTTATTGAGCGTGCCGCTGAAGAAGTTTTGCAACCCCTTGCCACCGCCTCCGGAGAAGGATATTGGTCCTTTGGCGTTTGCCGTGACGTCTTCACTCGAGCGAGTATCCAGGAATTCGCCGCCGAATTTGAAGCTGTGCTTGCCATGCAGGAAGGAAATGTTGTCCACGGCCGACAAAATCCCGTCCGGTCCGACGATCTTAGGCCAGCCGGCACCGATGCCGGCCCGGGCGGTAAACCCGCCGATCGTAATGGCCGGAAACCCAAAATAGAAGGGATTGGTTACGCCTGTGGGCATGACGTAGGTCACGCCGTTGAAGGGATAGGCGGCGGGGTCAAGGGTATGATCGTTGCTTAGGAAACTCTGGTAATAGTGGCCGTAGCCGATTCGGGCTTCGTTAACCCACTGGGAACTCGGAATCCAGGTCCAGGTTCCCGACCCGGTCTGCGCTCGCGCGTGCTGCACATCGAAAAAGTTAGGATTCACCTGGGTGGTTGGACTGCCCAGCGAAAGTGTATCGCCCTGGCTCAGGAAATACATGCCTTCGATGGAGTGGTGGTCGCTGAGGTGATAGTCGAGCTTCGCGAGTCCACCATCAATCGTATTGTTGCTGGGCAGGGCCGTGGATACGGCAGTGCCGGGACCGGGATTGACGGGAAAAAAGCCCTGGAAGCCGTTTACGGGCTGCCCAGGAAGAGGCGCGCAGCTAGAGTTCATGCCCGCCAACTCCAAGCTGAGCGCTGCACGGCTAGCTGGCGCCACAGCCAAGCAGGCATCGATCAGGCTCGTCTTTGCATTTCCGATCGAGGCCGTGACCGGGAAATTGTGCTGGACCGGATTTCCAATCGCGTAACGCTGCCCCTCATAATCCGCAAAATAGAACAACTTGTCCTTCTTGAGGGGACCGCCCACGGTGCCACCGAACTGCTCGAGAGCTACAGGCGCTTTCGGCGCAGGCGGTTGATCGAAGTAATTGCGGGCGTCGAGCGCGGTGTCACGGCCGAATGCGAAGGCGGTGCCATGTATAGCGTTGGTGCCCGACTTCACGCCGACATTGACGATCGAGCCCGGCTTCCAGCCATATTCCGCGCGGGGATTCTGCTCGGTCTTGAACTCGTCGATGGCATCGACGGAAAGGAGGGTGCCCGCGTCCCCCGCGGCCATGACCGCATTCATCATGCTCTGGCCCATCCAAGGATCGCTGGCGTTGACACCGTTTACCAGATAGAGATTGTCATGAGCGCGGATGCCATTGGTGCTTTGCGACCACCCTGAGCCGCCAGGATAGATGGTGACGCCCGGGCGCAATTGCAACAGGTTTTCAAAGTTGCGCCCGTTCAAAGGCAGACTATCGATGATCTGGCTCTGCAAAGTGCCGCCGAGTTCCGCGTTGGTGGTTTCCACCATAGGCAGCGCTTCGGTGACCGTGACCCTTTCGGTCTGTTCGCCGGGCTGCAGTGTGAGATCGACGCGCAGGTCCTGACTCACTTCGAGGATGATGCCCGAGCGCTCCGCAGTCTTAAAGCCTTGAAATGCCGCTCGGACGGTATACGTGCCGGGGAGAAGATTGGGCGCGTTGTATTCACCGGCGTTGTCGGTTGTTAATGTGCGCGTGAGATTTCTTTGCGTATCGATGATCGTCACGGTGGCGCCGGACACTACGCCGCCGGTTTGGTCGGTAATCGCGCCGAGAATACGGCCGGCGGAGCCTTGCGAAAACATCGGAATGCAAACCAACAAGGTTGCAACCGTCAGCAGCAGGATCTGAAGCGCACTCCTGATGCTACGGACTGGTGACTTCAATTCTGTAGAATGCATCTTCCACCCCTCCTGATTCACTCTGGCGAGCGGGTACCCTCTTGGGACACACGCTGTGTTTCCTGAGATCCGTGCGGGAAAATCCCGACAAGAATTCATCAATCACTTGTCAGGAGTCATAGCTGCCCCACCGTGTGGCACGGCGATTAAAGGAGGACTCCATCCCCAACGGTGGAAAAATTACTTGATGCCCAATTGTGAGTCAAGTAGTTTCTGGGATCGACGTGATCGTATCTACACTGCAAGCTTCTGATTTTGCCGACTTTGCAAAAGGCATCACTACGAACCACGTGTGGACTTTTCGGGCCCATCCAAGCAGGGACATTCGCACGTCTCCGAGCTATCGAGCGCGAACTGCTCAGCCTCCGCTCAATTTAGCCACATTCGGGTAAGCAGTACGTTGCCATTTCGGCGGGATCTTATTTGCCAGCTACCTTCTTGGTTTTGACGCCGATGAAATCAGTTCTTTGTTCTTGCCGTTCTTATTCCGTGGCGGGATATTCGCATCGACCCAGTTCAGGATGACGTCCGCGACTTCGAGGTTATTTGTCCCCAGCATCATCATGTGGGTTGTGCCCTTAAATACCGGGTTCCCAAGCTCCCCGAGCTTGATGTAGTCGGCCTTAGCGGTTCCCTGACCGGCGGCCCGTCGGGCGTTCAGCGCGTCCACGGTGTTTTGGCACACCTCGCTTGTAGGCGTGTAGTCCCCTTTCAGCGCGAGGTAGGGAATATTGTCGAAGTCCTCCGCTTTCAACCCGCTGTTCGAGAGAGAGCAGGACCCCTCAATCGTAATCAGGCCCTTCAGCATATCCAGATGGCCTCTCTCTTTGAGAATGCGCACCATGTGATGTCCCATGAGTCCGGACTGAGAATGGGTCGCTACGATCGCTCCGCCGAGCTTTTCGACTAACAGCGCCAGATCTCGAGGCGTCCAGGTATTCGCGGGCGAGATAGCTGTCGGATCGCAAGCAGCGCAGGTAGAACCCGGCAACGTGACTTCGGCGTTGGGAACTAACTGTTTGTAATATTCGAGGGCAAAGTAATCGTTGGGACCCTTAGGCGCCTCACCTATCGCTCCCGTGCGCGAGACCACGTCCTGATCTATGGTGCCGATCGGGAAAGCGGGGAAGTAATGTTCGGAATGCTGCGTATCACCCGGATCGCCATGGCGCACCAGGTTTCCGTTGAGAATGGTCGAGCCTGGCGGCAGGAGCTGGCCGAACCAATTGGTCCAGGCTGTGTTATCACTGATCCTGCCGAATGCCGGCATCAGTGGCGCGCCGGCCTGAATGTCTCCATTCTTCAGCAGGACTGCGGCTTCATGAATGACGGATTCATCGAATCCCGAGCGTCCGCGGCCCGCCTGATCGACCAGATACGTCGAGAGGCCCTTGCGCACGAAGTACGGATACCAGCCCTCGCGCCCATCGGGCGTTGACTCCAAACAGACCGCCGTATGGGAGGAGCCGTGGACCATGATGACAGGCGGCGCGTTGCGCTTCTTGTTCACCGGTATCTCAAATTGGACGTACATCTGCCCGATGATGATCTGGTTCGGACTGGGCCTTTGATCGGCGGCGGGAACTACGGCGTAGTTCGTGACCTTCGGTACGCCACCGACGAAGAAACTTCCCTGATCCTCGATAACGAGGGGTTTGGTCAGGAATTTCTTCATCTTTTGTCCTTCTTGCGCGGCGAGGTTCCCCGCCAATGCCAGCAGCAAAATTGAAGCGAGCAGGCCGAAAGCTATTTTCCGGGTGACGCAATTCTGGTGTTCCATAGGACCTCCCTGGCAAACGGATGGTAAGGCGATTGTGTTTGAAAGCCGCAAAAACGGAACTGATCAGGGCAAAGAAGCAATGATCTTCCGGTATTCTTCTTCGGTGAAAGCTCGCAAAGTCTCACCTCGGATGCTCCCCTGGGAGGCAGTGGCCAGGCTTAGCCTTGCAACAGCCTCGTCATTCGGGAATTCAGCGATAGCGACCGCGTCATATTGGCCCATCGTCAGATAAAATCCTTTTAATTTCCCGCCGGTTGCCTCGATTGCCTTCTTGCCGGCATCGAGCCGAGAGGGACCTTGCTTGATGTTCTCTACTCCTTTTTGGGTGTAGCGAAATAATGTGATGTAGTGGGGCATAACCGTCCTCCCTCTCGCACGTTGAGCGGACTTCCGATTGGGCCTTGGTTCCGCGCATCGTACGCCTGCGCGGCGTGAGACACAACGATTTTGGTCGCCAGAGCCAGGCGACTGCTGAACCGCTACCAGTATTCGGGCAGCGGGTTTGCGTACGCGTTTGGTCAAAGCTTCCGGGCACGTTAGCGATTGCCAAGTGCTTACGTGAGAGTGGTGAGCCGCCCAGGACTCGAACCTGGAACCCGCTGATTAAGAGTCAGCTGCTCTACCATTGAGCTAGCGGCCCGGCGAGGAACGTCACAAATGGCGGGGAGAAGCTCCGCGCGGATTCAAGCGACTATAGCGTACATGCCGTGGGGCCGCAACTCTTGTCCCTGCGCGGTTCGCCCGGCTCATTCTCTAGGCTGAAAGCGCCATTGGCGAATACGAGACGCCCAGCAGGCGCGCCCCGCTTATTGAGTTTTTCTCTATTTGCTGACTACTGTTTGCTTCTTATCTATTGGTGACTACAACAGGAAGAACGCGTCGTCTTTCTCAACACCAACGGCATTTTCGAGAGGAGAACGAGGAGTAACTTGCTGCTTTTCGGCGTTGCTGCGCTTTACCGTCTCCATTCGCTCCTGAAGAGCGGGGAACTTTTTCGGCAGCCTGCCGGTTTCGTTCGGCTGGGTCGACCTGCTTATCATAAATTCCTCTCCATCTAAGGTTCTCGAGGATGAGCACTTCGAGGGAACGAGAATAGCAGCCTCACACCGGCGAGCAAATGCTCCTTTCCCGTATTTGCGTTAGGGGATTTCCTGTAGAGAGCCCTCGGGGCCATGCGATGGCAGCCGTTCAACGGGGGAAAAACAGGAGCCGCCAGGGAAAATAGTAGCCGCGAACTAACTGCGAAGCTGGTTGGCGATTTCGCGCGCTACCTCACGGGCACGCGCGATCTCCGAAGGATTCAGCGATATCGCCGCGACTCGCGGATGGCCGCCTCCGCCGAAGCGTTCCGCCAGTGAAGCGAGGTTTTTTTCTGTGGCGCCCGGATTCCAGGGATTTGAACCGATGGAAATCTTCGCCCGCGTGGCCGAGGCGCTGATTCCAACTGAATAGTGGCAATGCGGAAAGAGCAGGTAGGGGATGAATTTGTTGTAGCCTTCCAAATCGAGATCGCTGACGTCGAAAAATACGACCGCGTCGAGGGCCTCCGCGCGTTGCCGCAGCACTTCGATCGAACGCTTGTGCCGTTCGAGCAAAGGACCGAGATGCCCTGCAATCATCGGAAGTTTTACCACTTCGCCCAGGGGGCGATCCGCAAGCTCCGGGATCAAGCGAGGCACCAGCCCCGATTCCGGCGCCGCTTCGATCACCAGGGCCACTTGCGTCGCCGGCTCGGCGAGGGCCACCGCCGATTCGGGCGTGGGGAACTGCGCTCCGTCAATAACGTCGCCCCAGTGAATCAATTCCGCGAGCGGCTGAATGTTAAATCCAAACTTGCTGCTGGTGATATCCGCCAGCAGCTTCGTGCATGACTTGTAGTCAGGATCGTAAAACTTGTGTCCCGAACGGTCGCCACGGAAGTGAGCGGCGTCGGCTGCAGTCAAAAAGGCGCTCTGATGATGATCAAACCACCAGGTAACGCGGGGCGAACTGGAGTACTTGAAATCGACGATGACGTTTTCATCGCCGTCAAATAGCCCCTCCTCAAAAGGCTGCACCGCGCGATGCGTCATGCCGGTGTAACAGAAGGCCGCCCGCGCATTCATGCGCTCCCGGTAAAAACGGGAGAAAAGAGCCGCAGAAGCCGCGCCGTCGAAGCAACGATCGTGGAAGCAAAGACGAACCTTCTTGGTATCCGGCAAAAGATCCTCGCCAGCGAAGCAACGAACAGAAAAAATTCACCCCAGCAAAGCCATTTAAGATGGACGTGAGCCCCTGGATTGTCAAGAGGAAACGCGGCGAAAGCGGCCTCTACTATTGGCGTAAAGGCGTCAAAATTTGGAGCTTCGCGGAGAATAGCGATTCAGTAAAAAACCGCTCTGCAGGCCTTCGCCAGCGTTATACTTCTGCCCATTCAAACCGAGGGCAAATGGCCCTTTTGCCAAATCAACGCCTCGGCCCATACGAAATCCTCTCTGCACTTGGCGCAGGCGGGATGGGCGAGGTATACCGCGCTCGGGACACGCGGCTCGACCGAATCGTGGCGATCAAGATTCTGTCGGACCATATCGCTGATCGCCCCGGACTGCGAGAGCGTTCGAAGACCAGTGAGCAGGGTCACGCTGCGGCGGGGAAGCCGTGATGCCAGCGTCGGGGGGAACACCCACCAACCCAATTCAGAGGAGCAAATGGCGGTATTCTCAAAATAAGTCCCTGCGGTAGAATTGTTTGCTCAACGATGCGGAAGTGGCGGAACTGGCAGACGCGCAGGACTTAGGATCCTGTGGCCGCGAGGCCGTGGGGGTTCAACTCCCCCCTTCCGCACCAAGAGATGGCGATGAGCGCACGGTATCGAATGAAACGCGATTTGGCGAGGTCTCTTGTCCTAGCTATAAGCCTGGCGATAGCCTGTGGCCCTGCTCTGGCACACCACGGTGCTGTGGGCTACGACTACAGTGTGCCGCGGAAGACCCTGAAGGGAACCGTCGAGCAATTCACCTGGCAAAATCCTCATACGCTGCTTCTTCTTGACGTAAAGGATGACAAGGGCAACGTCGTGGTTTGGACCATGGAGCTGAACAATCCCGGCAACCTGGTCGAATTGGGTTGGACCCATTCGTCACTGAAACCAGGAGACGAGGTCACGGTCACCTTCAATCCCGCCAAGAGCAAGCCCAACGGAATTTGCGTGGATGTATTGTTCGCCGATGGCCGAAAGCTGCACTCCAGTCAAGGTTGCGTCCAAGGAAACCTGAAATCATTCGATGAGCTGCGGCAATTAGATAAACAATAAGCAAAAACGCGAACGGGAAAATGCAAAAGCGCGCAATCGCCTCGACCATTGCCGTTGTGGTGGCCCTGGCCTTGTCGTCTGCAATAACCCCTCAGACGACCCGGCCGTCAGGCGCGGCTAAGGTCCAGTCGACAAAGGCTCAGGCCCCAAAAGCTCAGAGTTTTGACCCCCATGACCTGAACGGGATTTGGTTGCTGACGCCCCGCAGGCAAATGGCCATCAGCGAGAATCGTCCCCCTATGACGCCTTGGGGCCAAGCCAAATTCAGTAAGGTGCGCAGCTCATGGACCAACGCCGCGCTAGGGATAAAGGCATCTCCGGAAAGCGAGTGGAATGATCCACTCTACCAGTGTGATCCCGCGGGTTACCCACGCACCATGCAGCAAATATTCGGAGAAATCATGAGGTTCGTTCAGACTCCCTCCGAGGTGCTGGAATTCTTCGAGTGGGATCATACCTGGCGCGACATTTGGACCGATGGCCGAAAACTTCACGACGATCCAGAGCCCAGGTATTACGGATATTCGGCCGGTCGCTGGGACGGGGATACGTTTGTCGTGGACTCAAACGGTTTTAACGACAGAACCTGGCTCGATCCGTGGGGTGACGTGCACAGTAACCAGATGCGCTTGAAGGAGACCGTCCGGCGCGCGGACCGTGACCACCTGGAGTGGACCATTACGGTCGACGACCCGATGACCTATACGCGGCCTTGGGGACCGAGCGACAAGAGAATCTTCACTTTGGTGCCCAAATCACCCCGAAGCGAATACCAAGAACTCCGCGAAGATTTCTGCGTGTGGTCGGATTCGGCGGGCTTTTTCAAGAACGCCGACACCGTGGGCGTGGGTGACGCACCTGCAAGAGGCAGCAAATAGCATATCGCCGAGTTCGCCACTCGCGTCCGGTTTTCCGCACCCAAGTTGACGCTCTTCCTGGCTTCCCCTATACTCGCTTTTCGCACCCCGCTCGCCGCTCTTTTCCGGTCAGACTGTGGCAGGGCAGTAAACGTTGCAATGAGGTGTGGAGTCTGCCTGGAGAGCGGCAATTGGCTTGAAAATTCCGCTGCGGGCCTACACACGCGCTGAGTACAGCTAGATACATGGATATAAAATAGGACCCATGGCCGAGGCAACTTGCCGGCGTGAACTCGATCTCGAAATTCCCGCCACAGAAGTGCAAAAGGCGGTCGAGCGCGTGGCTCGCGAGTTTGCGCGGGTTGCGCGTGTGCCCGGATTTCGGCCCGGCAAGGCGCCCATTCCCCTGATTCGCCGCCGCTTCGCGGACGACATCAAAGGCGAAGTGCTGCAGTCGCTCGTGCCAGAGCAAATCGATAAAGCCGTCAAGGACCAGAAGCTTATTCCCATCACGCAGCCGCAGATCGATCACGTGGAATACGGGGAGGATCGCCCGCTGAAATTTCGCGCCAGCTTCGAAGTGCTGCCCGAATTCGAGCTCGGCACCTACAAGGGCCTGCAAGTGGAGGTCGAGAAGGCCCAGGTGAGCGATGCGGATATCGACAAAACGCTGGAGGCCATGCGCGAACGCGCGGCCACGTTTGTTCCCGTGGAGGATCGCGCTCTCGAAAGCGGCGACTACGCTCAGTTGAAGCTTGTGGGTACACCCGTGGGCGGCGGCGAACCGCTCAAAGCTGACAATGTTCTCTGCCATCTCGGCGCCGAGGAGACCTTGGAAGCCTTCACACAAAATTTGGTCGGCGCAAAGCCGGCGGAACAGCGCCGCTTCGAGGTGGAGTATCCTGCGGATTACCCGGACCGAAAGCTTGCCGGCAAAAAGTTCGTTTATAGCGCCGAAGTCGTCGCCGTCAAGCAAAAGAAACTGCCCGAACTCAATGACGAATTAGCGAAGGACGTGAGCGACGCCAAAACACTCGAGGAGCTCCGGGGGGAAATTCGCGAGGACCTGGAAAGAGAACTCGAAGCGCACCACGCCTCCGCGGTCCGCGATGCGGTGCTGGCAAAAATTATCGCGGCCCACGATTTCCCGGTTCCCGAAGCGTTGGTGCAAAACCAAATGGATATCCGCCTGGAGCGGGCGGTTCGAAGTTTGGCGGCGCAGGGAGTTGATCCCCGAGCCGTGAATGTGGATTGGGTGGCCATGCGGCGGCGTCAGCATCCTCGCGCTGTCGAGGACGTGAAGGCCGAGCTGCTGCTCGATCGCATCGCCTCGGCGGAGAATATCGAGGCGAGCGACGAGGACATCGATCGGGAAATTTCCAGAATCGCAGAGCGCAGCGGCGAATCCGCCCCAGCCGTCCGCGCCAGCTTGACAAAGCAGGGGGCGCTGGATAGGATGAGGTCGAAGCTCCGCAGCGAAAAGACTCTCGAGTGGCTCCAAAAGAATACTGAAGTGAAAACTCGGGAGCCGGAGCGGTCCTGACCGGTTTCTTCCTGCAAATTCCCTACTCTCGATGACACATGCAGACGATCCGAGTCCACGCGCCACGACACTTATCCCCATGGTGGTCGAGCAGACCACCCGGGGCGAGCGCGCCTATGACATTTATTCGCGGCTGCTCAAGGACCATATCCTATTTATCGGCACGCCCATCGACGACCACGTCGCCAACCTCGTGACCGCCCAACTGCTTTTTCTCGAAGCGGAAGATCCGGAACGCGATATCCAGCTCTATATCAATTCGCCGGGCGGCTCGATTACCGCAGGCATGGCCATTTACGATACGATGCAATATGTCCGGCCGGACGTAGTGACCACCTGTGTGGGCCAGGCCGCTTCTATCGCGTCCGTGCTGCTGGCTGCGGGAGCTCCCAAAAAGCGATTTTCGCTGCCCAATTCGCGGATTTTGATTCACCAGCCCTGGATGTCCGGGCTGTCTGGACAGGCCACCGATATCGATATTCACGCCAAAGAGATTTTGCGCATGCGCGCGGTCATCAACCAGCTTTATGCCGATCATTGCGGCCAGCCGGTCTCAAGAATTGAGAAAGACGTGGAGCGCGACTTTATCATGTCGCCTCAGCAGGCCAAGGAGTACGGCTTGATCGATGAGATTATCCATAAGCATCGCTAGCGCGTACCTAACAGTTAGTAGCGAGATTGCATTGCCCATGCCGCATATGGGGAAAAAAGTTCTAATATAGTGACGGGTCTTGTCCCACCCGGGAAGGCCGGAGGCCGACTGCCGTGAGAAAACTGAGCACGGATGAACCGCTGCGTTGTTCGTTCTGCCATAAGACGCAAGAGCAGGTGGAAAAGCTGATCAGCTCGCCTTCGGATTATCCGCGCGCCTATATCTGCAATGAATGCGTGGGCGTGTGCCAGCAGATTTTGGAAGAGGAAAAGCGCGAGCAGGCCGGACCGATCAATCGGCGCCTGCCCCGTCCGCCGGAGATCAAGGCGTTCCTCGATGGTTACGTCATCGGCCAGGATAAGACCAAGAAGAAGCTGGCGGTCGCGGTCTACAATCATTACAAGCGCATCTTCCTGAACCATCAGCCCGGTGACGTCGAACTGACCAAATCGAATATCCTTTTGGTCGGCCCCACCGGCACAGGCAAGACGCTCCTGGCGCAGACGCTCTCGCGCATGCTGGACGTGCCCTTCGCCATCGTGGACGCCACCACGCTTACCGAAGCCGGATACGTCGGCGAGGACGTCGAAAATATTATTTTGAAGCTGCTGCAAAACGCCGACGGCGACGTGACCAAAGCGCAGCAGGGCATCATCTATATCGACGAAATCGACAAAATTTCCAAGAAAGACGAAAACCCGTCCATCACGCGCGATGTCTCCGGTGAGGGCGTCCAGCAAGCTCTGCTCAAGATCCTGGAGGGCACCATCGCCAATGTTCCGCCTCAGGGCGGGCGCAAGCATCCGCACCAGGAATTCACTCCGGTCGACACCACCAATATTCTCTTCATCTGTGGCGGAGCCTTCGTGGGCTTGGAGAAGATCGTGGAGCGGCGCGTGGGTCAAAAATCTCTGGGCTTCCACACCGACGCCCAGCCGGCGACCAACAACCGCCGCAATATGGAACTGCTCGAACAGGCGCAGCCCACGGACTTGATCCGCTACGGCCTCATCCCGGAATTTGTGGGCAGGCTGCCGGTGGTCGGTGTTCTGGGCGATCTCGACAAGGGCGCCCTGATGCGCATTCTCACGGAGCCAAAGAACGCCCTCATCCGGCAATACCAACGGCTCTTCGAATTCGAGAACGTTCGGCTGCGCTTCGCCGATGACGCCCTGGAAACCGTCGCGGACCTGGCCTTGCAACGCAAGGTGGGCGCCAGGGGATTGCGCATGATCCTCGAGGATTTGATGCTGGATCTCATGTACAACTTGCCGGCCCAGCGCAAGGTGCGCGAATTCTCCGTCACCGCCGAGATGGTGCGCAGCCGCGAGATCAACTGGACCCTGCTGGAAAAAGCCGGATAACTTGGGATAATGAAGTAGTGGGCCTTCCACCTGTCGAAAATTAATGTTTACTCGCGAGAAGAGTGAAATGAAGCGCGTGCCGATGATGCCGGTGAGGGACATGGTCATCTTCCCTCAGATGATGCAGCCCTTCATCGTGGGGCGGGAAGCCTCGGTGCGCGCGTTGGAAGAGGCGCTCGCGGGAGAAAAGAAGATTTTCCTCGCCACGCAGCACGACGCTTCGGTCGATGACCCCAAGCCGGAGGAGATCTTTACCGTCGGCACCCTCGCCAATATCGTGCAAAGCGTGAAGCTGCCCGACGGCAACATTCGCGTTCTGGTCGAAGGCGTGGAGCGCGCCAAAGTTGTGCAGCTCACCAGCGAAGAGGGTTTCTATCGCGCCACGCTTCGCCTCATGCCCGTGCGCGTCGAGCCTTCCCCTCAGATCGATCAGGCGGTTCGCCGCGTCAACGGCCTGTTTGAGCAGTATGTGAAGCTCTCCCAGAGCCTGAATTACGACACCATGATTGCCGCGGCGCGCGTCGAAGATCCCTCCAAGCTCTCCGATACCATCGCCGCCAATTTGCAGATTCCCATCGAGGAAAAGCAGGAACTGCTGGAAAATTTCGACGTCTTGGACCGTTTGAACCGCGTGGCGGAAGTCCTGGAAAGCGAGATCGAAAAACTCAACGTCGACCGCAACATCAATACGCGCGTGAAACGGCAGATGGAACGGGCGCAAAAAGAGTACTACCTGAACGAGAAGCTCAAGGCCATACACAAAGAGCTCGGCCGCGGCGAAAAGAGCGAGCTCGACGAACTCAAGAAGAAAATCGAATCGGCGGGAATGCCCAAGGACGTTCAGGAAAAAGCCATTCAGGAGCTGAAGCGGCTGGAGATGATGCCGCCGATGTCCGCGGAATCCACGGTCAGCCGCAGTTATCTGGACTGGCTATTGGCGGTGCCCTGGAAGAAGAAGTCCAAGGAAATTCGAGACATTGGCGCCGCGGAGAAGATTTTAGAGGAAGATCATTACGGCCTGGAGAAGGTCAAAGAGCGCATTCTCGAATATCTCGCCGTTCGCCAGTTGGTCAAGAATCCTCGCGGGTCGATTCTCTGTCTGGTCGGTCCTCCCGGCGTGGGCAAGACTTCGCTGGCCATGTCCATCGGCCGCGCCACGGGCCGTAAGTTTGTGCGCGTCTCCCTGGGTGGCGTTCGAGATGAGGCGGAGATTCGCGGCCATCGGCGCACCTATATCGGCGCTCTCCCCGGCCAGATTATTCAGATGATGAAGAAGGCCGGGACGGTGAACCCGGTGTTTGTCCTCGACGAAGTGGACAAGATGTCCATGGATTTCCGCGGCGACCCTTCCGCCGCCCTTATGGAAGTGCTCGATCCGGAACTGAATCATTCTTTTACCGATCATTATCTCGATGTCGAGTACGATCTTTCGCACGTAATGTTCATCTGCACGGCCAACGTGCTGCACACGATCCCGCAGCCCTTGCAGGACCGCATGGAAACCCTGCGCCTGCCGGGCTATACCGAAATCGAAAAGCGGGAGATCGCCAAGCGCTTCCTGCTCAAAAAGCAGCGCGAGGCTACCGGCCTGACCGAAGAGAACCTGCAATTCGCCGATGACGCCATCAACTACATCATCCGGCATTACACGCAGGAAGCGGGCGTGCGGAATTTGGAGCGCGAGATTGCCAATATCTGCCGCAAGGTCTCGCGGCGCGTGGTCAAGGAAGGCCGGCAGGTCAAGGTGGAGATCACATCGGCAAACGTGAATGAATTCCTCGGCGTCATTAAGTTCCGCGAGCTCTGGGCCGAGAAGAAAAACGAGGTCGGCCTGGCCATTGGCTTGGCCTGGACCGAAGTGGGCGGCCAGGTGTTGACCACCGAAGCAGGATTGATGCATGGCAAGGGGCGGCTCACGCTGACCGGCAAGCTCGGTGACGTCATGCAGGAATCTGCCCAGGCGGCCATGAGTTATGTGCGGTCGCGCACCGCGGCCTTCGGCTTACCGCATGACTTCTATCGCCACCTGGATATCCACGTGCACGTTCCCGAGGGCGCCATTCCAAAAGACGGGCCGTCGGCGGGCATCACCATTGGTACCGCCATCGTGAGCGCCCTCACGCATATTCCGGTTCGCTGCGACGTGGCCATGACCGGCGAGATCACACTTCGGGGCAAAGTTTTGCCCATCGGCGGCGTCAAAGAAAAAGTATTGGCGGCACATCGCCTGGGGCTCCGCACCGTGCTCATCCCCAAAGATAACGAAAAGGATCTGGCGGATATTCCCCCCGATATCCAGTCAACTTTGGTGATTCAGTCTGTGGAAACGATGGACGAGGTTTTAGGTTTAGCATTGGAACGGCCGCTTCAGCCGTCAGCACTTCCCGCGGTCCCGGAAGTGCCGACCAAGTTCGATGCGGAAGCAGAGCAAGATCAGGAATTAACCAACTGAGGGAGACCCTCGGGCACATTTCCGGTCGAGGGGTAAACTGCTGATTCTGCCCGGGAGTGACCCGCCCCTGTTTGGTTCCTGTTCGACATCTAGAAGAAAAAACATTGTTCGGTAATTTGACTTTGGTTCCGCCGTATGACGGCGCATCTCGTTATGCCGCCGCCCGCTGAAAATTTCCCGACATATGGGGCTGGTGGAATTCCGGCTCCAGTCAAGGTCAAGGAATGATCACAATGAGCATTAGCCTCGCAGAACTGAAAGAAAAAAACATCACCGATTTGGCCAAAATCGCCAAGGACCTGGCCATCCCCGGCGCCAGCGGAATGCGCAAACAGGAACTGATCTTCCAAATCCTGCGTGCGCAGACCGAGAAGAACGGGCTCATTTTTAGCGAAGGCGTCTTGGAATGCCTGCCGGACGGCTTCGGCTTCCTGCGCGCGCCCGAATACAACTACCTGCCCGGCCCCGACGATATCTATGTCTCGCCCTCGCAGATTCGCAAATTCGACCTGCGCACCGGCGATACCGTTTCCGGACAGGTGCGTCCACCTAAGGACGGCGAGCGTTACTTCGCGTTGATTAAGGTGGAGGCCGTTAACTTCGAAGATCCCGAGGTAGCGCGGAACAAAATCTTTTTCGACAATCTTACTCCGCTCTATCCTCAGGGCCGGCTGAAAATGGAGACGGCCAAAGAGAACCTTACCGGCCGTGTTCTCGATCTGCTCTGCCCGGTCGGCAAGGGCCAGCGCGGTTTGATCGTGGCCCCGCCGCGTACCGGCAAAACCATGATGCTGCAGTCGATGGCCAACTCCGTCACCTCCAATCATCCTGAAGTCGCCCTGATCGTGCTGCTGATCGATGAGCGCCCGGAAGAAGTCACGGACATGCAGCGAACCGTAAAGGGCGAGGTCATCAGCTCGACCTTCGATGAGCCCCCCCAGCGCCACATCCAAGTGGCCGAAATGGTCCTGGAAAAAGCCAAGCGCCTGGTCGAACACAAGCGCGATGTGGTGATCCTGCTGGATTCCGTCACGCGACTGGCGCGCGCTTATAACGCGGTGACGCCGCCTTCGGGCAAAGTGCTTTCCGGCGGTATTGACGCCAACGCCCTCCAGCGGCCGCGGCGCTTTTTCGCCGCCGCACGCAATGTCGAAGAGGGCGGATCGCTCACCATCATGGCCACCGCTTTGATCGACACGGGCAGCCGCATGGACGACGTGATTTTCGAGGAGTTCAAGGGCACCGGCAATATGGAAATCAATCTCGACCGCCGCCTGGTGGATAAGCGGATCTTTCCGGCCATCGATATCAATCGCTCCGGCACGCGAAAGGAAGAATTGCTGCTTCCGGCGGACGAGTTGAATCGCGTCTGGGTGCTGCGAAAGGTCCTCAACCCGCTGTCGCCGGTTGAGGCCATGGAACTGCTCCTGGGCAGGCTCTCCAAAACAAAATCCAACGCGGAATTTCTCGCTTCGATGTCCAGTCCCAGCTAAACCTGCCGGGCCTCCGCCTTCGCCGCCGCTTCTCGTTCGTGCGCGAGAAAAACGATCAGCCGCGCTGTCTCTTCTGCGCTCATGGCCGTGTTATCCACGAGGACCGCATCGTCGGCGCGAACCAGCGGCGAAACCGCTCGTTCGCGGTCGCGCCGGTCGCGCTGGCGAACTTCTTTCAGAACTTCAGAGAACTCCAGCGATTCGCCTTTTTGTGCATATTCCAGCCGCCGCCGCTCCGCGCGTACTTCCACCGAAGCATCCAGGAAAATCTTCAAGTCGGCGTCGGGAAATACCACCGTGCCAATGTCGCGCCCTTCCATCACCACGCCGCCGCTTCCTGCGGCACGCCGCTGCTCAGCCACCAGCACCGTGCGCACCCCGGCGATGACCGCCACCTTTGAGGCCGCCTGCGCCACCGCCGCCGAGCGAATCTGGTTCGTAACATCCGTCCCGTCCACCAGCACGCGAAAACCGCCGTCGCTGCTCACCAGATCGATGCGCGTCGCGCGAGCCAGTGCCGCAACCCTGTCTTCGGAATCGAGAGGCACATGGTCGCGCAGCGCCTTCCAGCCCACTCCGCGATACATCGCGCCGCTATCCAGATAGACGTAACCCAGCAGCTCCGCCACGCGCCGCGCGACCGTGCTCTTCCCCGATCCCACCGGCCCGTCAATCGCGATGATCAGCTTTCTCATACGCAAAGTTCCGAGCGCCCTCTTTTAGGGGTCAGAGCTTCAGCTCCGACAAGAGCGCCCAACACATTGGGGGCTTTAGCCCCTGCAGTGCTTCTCCGTGCGCCATCAAATTCGCTTGAATGCGCGCTCGATCTCCCGCAACGAATAACGGAGGATCACCGGACGGCCGTGCGGACAGCTCATCGGCGATTCTGTCTTGGCGAGCTCCCCCAGCAGCCACTCCATCTTGGTTTGATCGAGCGGCATATTGATCTTGATCGCCGCATGGCACGCCGTGGACGCCGCGATCTGCGCCTGCAGCGAATCGATGGAGATCGCCTGATGCTCGCGCTCGATACCATCCAGGATTTCCGCCACCAGCCGCTCGGCGTCCGAATTCGGCACGCCCGCCGGCGTGGCCTGAATGGCCACGCTCTGCGGGCCCATCGGCGTCACATCGAATCCGTTGGCGGAGAGCTCCTCGCTGATGTGTTCGAGAATCGCGCGCTGCCGCGGCGTCAGGTCCACCACGATCGGCACCAGCAGCCGCTGGCCCGTCAGCGCCCCTTCGCGCCGCGAACGCAAATGCTGCTCGAAGAGCACGCGTTCGTGGGCCACGTGCTGATCGATGATCCACAAACCCTCGGAGTTCACCGCCACAATGAAACTCGCGTTCACCTGCCCGAGTGGCCGCAGCTCCCCCAGAGAAACCGCGCTCGCCGGAGCTTCCATCACCTGCGCCGAGGGCAGAGCTTCCCTGAACTGCGCCTCGATTTGCTCGCTGTCTCTCGCGATGGATCCAGCCGCGGCAGATTCATCCGCCGCGACGTCGAACGCAAACCGCTGCGTCTCCGGCTGCACTGGAGCGTCCGTCAACGCAAACGCCTCTCCCGGCACGCCGGGATACGGATCGGATAAAGGCAGCGCCGCCCGCGGGGGCGCCATGGGCGCTGGAGCCGCCGCGGCAGCGGCGCCGGGCTGGCTGACGGCCGCCAGCGCCGTTCGCGCTGGTATCGAAAAGCTCGCAATGGGCCGCGCTTTCGACAGCGCCTGGCGGATGGTATCCCGCGCGAAGTCATGTACACATTGCGAATGCCGGAAGCGCACTTCGATCTTGGCCGGATGGACATTTACGTCCACCTCCTCGCACGGCAAATCCAGGAAGAGCAGCGCCACGGGAAACACATCCGCCGGCAGAATATTGCGGTACGCTTCGTGAATGGCGTGCAGCAGCAGCCGATCGCGCACCAGCCTGCGGTTGACAAAAACGTAGATGCCGTTGCGGTTCGCCCGCTGCACTTCCGGCCGCGAAACGAACCCGCGCACCGTCAGCTCCCCCGCGCGTCCGCCGTTATCGAGCTCAGGTTCTGTGATCGTGGCGCGAATTGGGCCAGAAACGGGCGCGATCTCGATCATCTCCTCGAGCGTCTGCCGCCCAAAAAGCTGATAAACGCGTTCGGCCAGCGCGGCCACCGGCGGAACGTTCACGATTTCCTGCGTGGGCGTCTTCAGCGTGAATTGCCTCTCGGGATTCGCCAGCGCGTAGTGCGTCACGAGCGAGGCCACGTGCCCCAGTTCCGTGGTGTCTGATTTCAGGAATTTTCTGCGCGCCGGAACGCAATAAAAAAGATCGGCCACGCTCACCGACGTGCCCGCGGGCAGCCCCGCTGGTTTCACGCCCAGCAGCTTGCCTCCGGCAAACTCCACGCGCGTGCCCTGTTCCTCGCCGCCGGTGCACGTTTCCAGAAGCAGCCGCGACACCGAAGCAATCGACGGCAGAGCCTCCCCTCGAAATCCCAGCGTCGCGATCGAAAGCAGATCATCCGACGTACGCAGCTTCGAAGTCGCGTGGCGCTCGAACGCCAGCAGCGCGTCGTCATGGCTCATGCCGCATCCGTCGTCCACGACGCGGATCATGCGCTTCCCGCCCGATTCCACTTCGATGCGCACCGAGCGCGCGCCCGCATCCAGCGCGTTTTCGAGCAGCTCCTTCACCACCGATGCCGGCCGCTCCACCACTTCGCCCGCCGCGATGCGATTGGCCACAGCTTCCGGCAAAATGCGAATGTTGCTCATTGCTCTTTAGTGGGTCGAAGCCTCAGTTCCGACGATGCGACGCCTGCCTTAGGATGTCGGAGCTTTATCTCGGAATGCGACGCGCTTGCGATAGGGGGTCGGAGCTTTAGCTCCGACACCGAGCCACTTGCCTTATTCGGGGCTTTAGCCCCTGAAGCGAACATTGCGGGCGGGGGATCTAATTCGAACGAGCCTCTCGCGGAGCTATAAGGCCACTGTTTCGCGGTGTCGGCGAGTTTAGCCACCACCGGATTGTTCCGAATGTATTCCGCTTTGATTCGAAAATCCCGTGCTCCCCTGATGGTCCATTCCAGAAATCCCGGTTGCCAGATCTCCACTCGATGCCCCCTCCGCTTGTGAATTTCATAGGAACTGCCGCCATTAATGAGTTGCATCGCTCGTTCCAAAGTTGTAGTCCGGCTGGGAGTAAGCAAGAGGTGCAAATGATCCGGCATGAGGACGAACTCGTGAAGGAGGTAAGCGCCCGCCGTACGGTGGCGGAGTAGAACTTCGATCACAATATCAGCAGTATCTGTCGCTTGGAATATATTGCGATTAGCCCACGCCTTTGTAGTAACAAAGTATGCGCAACAGGGGGCTGTACGATGTGTCACTCGTGCCATCGTGATCGGACTTCAGGGGCTAAAGCCCTGGTTCCCCTTAATGCCAACATTGCCGGACCTGAAGGTCCGGCCCCCTACCGTTTACCACAGAGTTGACCTTCGGAGCCCATACTGCCGAACTGTGGTCCGGCTCCTTTAACTTGTAACCGCAAAGTAGGGGCCGGAGGTTTAGCTCCGACACCGGGGCGGCTCTTTGTTTGGGGCTTTAGCCCCCGGAGCCACGTCCGCCAGACGCGGCGTCGCGCCCACTCGGACCAATCGCGATACCCAATTCTTCGAGCTGCTCCGGCTCGACTTCGGCCGGCGCATCCGCCATCAAATCTTGCGCCGCCGTGGTCTTAGGGAACGCAATGACCTCGCGGATGGACTTCTCGCCCGCCAGCAGCGCCACCACGCGGTCGAGACCCAGCGCAATTCCTCCATGCGGCGGCGTGCCATAAGTCAGCGCATCCAGAAAAAATCCGAAGCGCTGCCGCCGCTGCTCTTCGTTTAATCCCAAAAGTGCGAACACGCGCGCCTGTAATTCCTGGCTATGAATCCGAATGCTCCCGGACCCAAGCTCCGATCCATTCAGCACCAGATCGTAGCCTTTCGAGCGCACTTCCTGCGGCGCCGATTCCAGCTTGTGAACGTCTTCTTCTCGGATTCCGGTGAAAGGATGCTGTGCCGCCACCCACCGCTTCTCGCTGATGCCCCACTCAAAAAGCGGAAAGCCCGTCAGCCACAAAAACTCCCAGCGATTTTTTGGCACCAGATTCAGCCGATCCGCCAGGGCCAATCGCAATTGTCCTGCAATCAATGCCGCCGCGTCGGTTCCGGGAATCTGTTCCGCCGCCGAAACGGCCACGATCAGGTCGCCCGCCTTCGCACCCATAGCTGCGACAATGTTTTGCACTCCCGCCGCGCCAAGAGTCTTCTCGAGTGGCGAACTCGCGCCTTCCGTGGTTACTTTGATGGTGTACAGCCCTCGCGCACCAAGCCCTTTGGCCTGCTCGCCCAATTCATCCAGTTGCTTGCGCGAAAAAGACGCCGCTCCCGGCGCCACCACAGCTGGCACGTTGCCTTCCAAACGCAATTTCTCGCGCGCTGCCGCGAAATGCTCGGTCACCTCGCGCAGTTCCATTCCGAAGCGAAGGTCCGGCTTATCGATTCCGTAGCGCCGGATGGCCTCGCGATACTCCATGTGCCGAAACGGAGCTTTCACTTCGATGCCCGCCACGGCGCATGCCCGCACCATCACCTGCTCGATCACGCCGAAAATCGTCTCCTGCGTGGGGAAGGACATCTCCAGATCGAGCTGCGTAAATTCCGGCTGCCGATCGGCGCGCAGGTCTTCGTCGCGAAAGCAGCGCACCAGCTGAAAATAGCGGTCGAGTCCCGCGATCATCAGCAGTTGCTTGAACATCTGCGGCGATTGCGGCAGGGCATAAAACTGCCCGTGATGAATCCGGCTGGGCACGAGGTAATCGCGCGCCCCTTCCGGAGTCGAGCGCGTCAGCATGGGCGTCTCGATCTCATAAAATCCGAGCCCATCGAGCGTCCTGCGAATTTCCAGAACAATTTTGTGCCGCAGCGCGATATTTCGCCGCGGCCGCGAGCGTCGCAGATCGAGATAACGGTAATGCAAGCGCGTCTCCTCGCTCGCGCTCACTTCGTCTTCCACCACAAACGGCGGCGTCTTCGCCATGTTCAGGATGCGCAGCTCCGCAGCAAACACCTCCACTTCGCCGCTCGCGAGTTCCGGATTCGGTTTCTGCCTTCGCGACACGCGCCCGCGCACGGCCATCACGTATTCCGCGCGCAGCTCTTCCGCGCGCGCATGCGCCGCCGGCGCCAGCTCTTTGTTGAACACGATCTGCGCGATCCCGCCGCGGTCGCGCAGATCGATAAAGATAAGGTTGCCCAGGTCGCGCCGCCGGTGCACCCATCCCATCAGCAGCACGTCTTTATCGGCATCGGCCGCGCGCAAATCGCCCGCATACTGCGTGCGCTTCCAATCGCCCAGCAGATCGAGCGTCGCCATTACCCCTTCCTCGAACTCGTGAGGTACTCGAACAAATCCGCCTCCGAGAGTCTTCGTTGGTCGCCGTCGGCCAGGCGCTTCACCGTGAACTGCCGCGCAGCCAGCTCGTCTTCGCCGATGATCACGGCGAATCGCGCGCCTAGCCGGTCCGCCAGGCTCAGCGACTTGCCGAACTTCATCTCCTGTGCCGGCAATTCCACCGACAAATTATGCTCCCGCAGCTGGCGCGCCAGCGCCACGGCGGCAGGATACGCCTGAACGCCCATCCAGGCGATGTACACATCAAGGGCGCATTTCGCCGCCGCTCCCGCCTCTTGCAACGACAGCATCAGCCGATCCGTGCCGATCGCGAAACCAATCCCCTTCGTCGTCGCGGGACCGCCCAGCAGTTCGACGAGGCCGTCGTATCGCCCGCCGCCGCACACCGCGTTCTGCGAACCCAGCCCCGGCGCTGTAATCTCAAAGGTTGTGCGCATGTAGTAGTCGAGCCCGCGCACCAGTCGCCAATTCTCTTCGTAGTCAATTTTACGCAAAGCTAGCTGCCGCTTCAGCTCCGCGTAATGCTCGCGGCACGCATCGCAGAGACATTCCGCGATGCGCGGCAGCTTATCGATAATCGGCTGCTCTTCCGGCAACTTCGAATCCAGCACGCGCAGCGGATTCGTCTCGATACGTCGCTGGCTGTCCGCGCCCAGTTTATCGCGTACTTTTTGCAATTCGCCGCGCAGCCGCTCCACATACGCCGGCCGGCAGTTCTTATCGCCGATGGAATTGATGTAGAGCTTCGCGTCTTTCAGATTCACGCGAGCAAAAAATGCCAGCAGCATCTCGATCACTTCCGCATCGAGCGCCGCATGATCGGAAGGCCCCAGCAGCTCCGCGCCGATCTGGTAGAACTGCCGGTAGCGCCCCTTCTGCGGCCGTTCGCGCCGGAACATCGGCCCGATGTAGTAGAGCTTCACGTTTCCCGGCCGCGTGTGCATGCCATGCTCGATATACGCGCGAACTACTGACGCCGTCGCCTCCGGCCGCAAGGCTAAGGAGTCACCTAGCCTCAGGGCTAAAGCAGCGCGGCGAATCTGGTCTACATACAAATCGAGGTCACTCTGTGTTCCTTCATATTTGGGCAATTGAAATTTCGCCGCGGACTCGTCGTACAAGCCCTTTAGCTCCCGCGCAAGTCCCTCGTTCTCAGGCGTCCTGGGAACTTGCCCGGTGATTAACGATTGCTGCAGCCAAGATATGACCGCCTCTGCAACAGTAAAAAAGGTATACACGCTGGAGGGGTTTTCGATTTGCGGATGCCGAAGCGCCAGCGACCTCCGTTCCGCGTCCAAATCCACCAATTCGTAATCTTCAAAGCGGTACATCTCCTTTGATACCACGTCGGTCTCTTGCCCGATTGATCGGGCAAACAATTCAACCTGCTCGAACATGGGCAGGCGAATTTCGCCGTAGCCGTAACTGTGAAAAACATCGCGCGCGGACTGCTCCACGCGGCTCCACAGGGCAGATTCCGGCGGAAGGATGTCGCGGACACCCTTGATGGCCTGGAACTTCATTTGGGCAACGAGCGAAAGATCAAGTTGGTGTCATTCTGAGGAGCGCAGCGCCGAAGAATCCCTCTTCCTGCTCCCTTCCCGGAGAGATTCTTCGCTTCTCTCAGAATGACATCGCAACTCGCAACCCGTTTAACCACTGAAGGATTGCTCCGGGCGCTCCAATACATGTTCGTGTTCGCGTTCACTTCGCGACCTCGTCCCGTGACACTTCCTCACGATAAGTCTGCGCGTACTCCACGTAGCGCGCGGCGTAGGCGTCGATACCCTCGAGTTCCTCCGGCGAGAGCGTGCGCCGCAATTTCCCCGGATGCCCCATGAAAAGGCTGCCCGGCGCGATCTTGGTTCCTTCCGCCAGGAGCGTGCCCGCGGCGATGATCGATCCCGTGCCCACGCGCACATTGTTGAGCAGAATCGATCCCATGCCCACCAGCACCCGCGATTCAATCGTGCAGCCGTGCAGAATGACTCCGTGGCCCACGGTCACATCCTCTTCGATGATGAGCGGATATAAGTCCTTCATTACGTGCAAGACCGAACCATCCTGAATATTGCTGCGCGCGCCGATGCGAATCCAATGCACGTCGCCGCGAATCACGGCGCCGGGCCAGACGCTGGCATGCTCGCCAATCGTCACGTCGCCAATAATTACGGCGGCGGGATCGACGTAAGCCGATGCGGCGATTTGCGGCCAGCGGCCGCGATAGCTGCGGATCACTCCCTCACCATTTCCGAGCCGCGCGCATATAAACACGCCAACCTAGCACACGCCGAATGGGCTGACAAGAAAGGCCCTACAGAAGTCATTCTGAGCGAGACGCAACGAGCGCAGCGCGTTTTTCGCGCCCCGGCGATTTCGCGGGGAATCTCTCAGATTAGTCCGAGGCGGACTTCGAGGGGCGGCTAAACAATTTCCACGCGAGGGCCGGTGCCCGCCGCGCTGACTTCAGCGACTCGCGCGGCCACGGCTCGCGCCATGGCATACAAGGCGCGCGCCTGTGGCGCGTCTTCGCCCAGTGCGGCGACGGGCTTGCCCGTATCGCCGCCGGCGCGAATTTCAGGATCGATCTCGATTTCGCCCAGCAGCGGCACGCCATACTCTTCCGCGATTCGCCGCCCCTCGCCGTGCCCGAAGACGTCCACGCGATTATGGCAATGCGGGCAGGCGAAATAGCTCATGTTCTCGACGATCCCGAGCACTTCTACGTTCACCTGCCGGAACATCTCGATGGCCTTGCGTACATCCGCCAAGGCCACCGCCGAAGGCGTCGTCACTAGCACCGCGCCCGTCAGCGGCACGTTTTGGATCAGGCTGAGCTGCACGTCCCCGGTGCCCGGCGGAAGGTCCACGATCAGGTGATCCAGTTCGCCCCATTGCACGCTGCGCAAGAACTGCTGCACCACGCTATGCAGCATGGGCCCGCGCCAGATCATGGGCTTGTCCGCCGGCGCCAGCAGTCCCATGGAGATCATCTTCAGGCCATACGCCTCCACCGGCAGAATTTGCCGTTCGCTGAGGGCGCGAGGCTGCTCCTCGGTGCCGAGCATCAGCGGAACGTTTGGCCCGTAGACGTCGGCATCCATCAATCCGACCGCCGCTCCCGCGCGCGCCAGCGCGATCGCCAGATTCACGGCGACGGTCGTCTTGCCCACGCCGCCCTTGCCGCTGGCAACGGCGATCAAGGTCTTCACGCCCGGAATGGGCATTTTCTCCGGCTGTCCCATCGGTCTTGCCGGTGCTGGAGGTGCTGGAGGCATCGCAGTTCCATCATAGGCTGTCGCTCATGCGAGAGCAAGCAACCGCCACCGCGCCGCGAAAATCAGATTCAGGGCAGAATTTGCAGCGCCACTCTTTAGGGCGGCCGATGGAATCAACGATGGTCGCCTCAAGCTCGCCGCCACATCAGGAAACTGCCGGGGTTACGTCTCTTTGCGCCGCGCGAAACCCACAGCTATAATCATTTCTTCATGATGCCTGCGCGCATCTAAAGCCGGCGCCCGCTGAAGCGCCGCTCCCTTTCGGAGCATCCAAACAGAAACAGATGCGAATCGACGACATGGTACACCGGGTCGTTTCCCGGTTTATTGGCACCAAACATGAACGCGACATCAAACGACTCGCCCCCAAGATTGCCGCAATCAACGAACTCGCGGGCGAATGCGAACGTCTGAGCGATTCCGAAATCCACGAAAAATCCGCCCAGCTCAAGGCCCAGGTAACCGAGCGCCTCGGCAACGCCGATCCCTCTGAACCCGACTATAAGCAGCGCCTGGCCGACGCGCTCGAGCCGGCCATCCCTCCCGCTTTCGCCCTGGCCCGCGAAGCCGGCCGCCGCACCATCGCCATGCGCCATTTCGACGTGCAGTTGATCGGCGGCCTGGTGCTGCACGACGGCAAGATCGCAGAGATGAAAACCGGCGAAGGCAAGACGCTGGTGGCCACGCTTCCCGCTTACCTGAATTCACTCACCGGGCGCGGCGTGCACATCGTCACCGTAAACGATTACCTGGCTCGCCGCGACGCCGAATGGATGGGGCCCATTTACCGCGCCCTGGGCCTCACCGTGGGCGTGATCGTTCACGACCTCGATGATGCCGAGCGCCGCGCAGCCTATGGCGCCGACATCACCTACGGCACCAACAACGAATTTGGCTTCGATTATCTGCGCGACAACATGAAATACGATCTCGCCGATTGCGTGCAGCGCGGCCATCATTTCGCCATCGTCGATGAAGTCGACTCCATCCTCATCGACGAAGCCCGCACGCCGCTGATTATTTCCGGCCCCGCGGAAGAATCCACCGACAAGTACTATCGCATCGATAAAATCATTCCCAGGCTCATCCAGGAAATCGACTACAGCATCGACGAAAAACACCGCACCGCCACGCTAACCGAAGAGGGCGTCTCCAAAGTGGAGCGGCTCCTGGGCCTCGGCAATCTCTATGATCCCAGCCATATGGAGATGATTCACCACGTCTATCAAGGCCTGCGGGCCCACACGCTCTATAAGCGCGATGTCGATTACGTGGTGAAAAACGGCGAAGTCATCATCGTCGATGAGTTCACCGGCCGCGAGATGCCCGGCCGGCGCTGGTCCGACGGCTTACACCAGGCCGTGGAAGCGAAAGAAGCGGTGAAGATCGAGCGCGAAAATCAAACCCTGGCCACGGTCACCTTCCAGAATTATTTTCGCATGTACCAGAAGCTCTCCGGCATGACCGGCACCGCCGAGACGGAAGCGGCCGAGTTCAACAAAATTTACAATCTCGACGTGGTGGCCATACCGACCAACCGTCCGCTCCGCCGCCATGAATTTTCCGACGTGGTTTACCGCACCACCGGCGAAAAATACGAAGCCGTGGTCACCGGCATGATCCTGGAAGATGGATCGCACGCCAACGGCATTCGGCAGCTTCACGAAAACGGCCAGCCCGTGCTGGTCGGCACCATCTCCATCGAAAAATCCGAGCTCCTCTCCGAGCTACTGAAGAAGGCCGGCATCCCGCACCAGGTCCTCAACGCCAAGCAGCACGAGCGCGAAGCCCACATCATCGCCCAGGCTGGCCGCAAGGGAACCGTTACTGTCTCCACCAACATGGCCGGCCGCGGAACAGACATCCTGCTGGGCGGCAATCCCGAAGCCATGACCCGCGATTATTGTCTGAAGAATCGGCTGGCCATGCCCTACGCCGCCGCTTCCGCCGTTATCGGCGGCGACGGCGCGGGCACCAGTGCTCCGGCGCAAAACATGGTTCTCTTCCAAATCGAGGGCAAAATCTTTCAAGTTCCTCGCGAGCAGTGGCTGCCTATCTACAACCAATTCGTCGAACAATGCCGCTCCGAGCGGGACGAAGTCATCGCCCTCGGCGGCTTGCACATTCTCGGCACCGAACGCCACGAAGCTCGCCGCATTGATAACCAGCTTCGCGGACGCGCCGGCCGCCAGGGCGATCCCGGTTCCTCGCGCTTTTTCCTTTCTCTCGAAGACGATCTCCTCCGCGTCTTTGGCGGCGAACGCGTAAAGGCGCTGATGTACCGCCTGGGCATGACGGAAGGCGTGCCCATCGAATCGAAGCTCATCTCTCGCCGCATCGAGAACGCCCAAAAGGCCGTGGAAGCCCAGAACTTCGAGGCCCGCAAGCATCTGCTCGAATACGACGATGTAATGAATAAGCAGCGCGAGACGATTTACGCCATCCGCCGCTCAGCGCTCGAAGGCAAGGAGCAAAAAGACTACGCCTTGGGAATTGCCGAAGATCTTGCTCGCGGATTGGTGGACACCTTCTGCCCGCGCGAAGAACATCCGCAGAAGTGGAACCTCGCGCAATTTTCCGGCGAAGTTCTAGGCCAATTCGGCATCGACCTCAAAGCCGTCGGCCTCGATCCTTCCAGCTTCACTCACGATCAGTTAGCCGATGCGCTGGTCGAGAAAGTCCGGCAGCGCTACGAAGAAAAAGAGGCGCTCTTCGGCCCCCCGATGATGCGCTGGCTGGAGCGCCGCATCATTCTGGATATCGTCGATACACAATGGAAGGACCATCTCCTCAGCCTCGATCACCTCAAAGAGGGCATTGGGCTGCGCGGTTACGGCCAAAAAGATCCTCTCGTCGAATTCAAAAAGGAAGCCTTCACTCTGTTCGAGGAGATGATGGGCCGCATTGATAGCGAAACCATTCGCTATCTATTCCTGATTCAGCCGGCGCGCCCCGAAGAAGAAGCTCGCGAAATCGAACGCCGCCAGCGCCGCCAGCAGCAGCAATTGCAATATCAAGCCGGGCCCGCCCAGGCCGAAGCTCCAAAGCCGGTGAGGACCGGAGCGAAAGTCGGGCGCAACGATCCCTGCCCCTGCGGCAGCGGCAAAAAATATAAAAAGTGCTGCGGCAAAGCGGCCTGACCCGCGCAGCCAGGATACCGCGACAGCTTTTAGCCCCTTCCGGCACCCGGAATTTCGCTTGTGAGTCCCGCCAGGAAGGAAGCACCTTAGCCCATTGCGGCACCGATGGTCCTCAACACGCGCCGCCCGGGCGCGGAGCGCCACGCGAGAAAAAAGGCCGCGTGTTGAGGTGGTGGCAGTCTGGGTATTCATGTCCCAGGGAAAAGCCACGTTAGGGACGAGACGCGCCTTTCCCGTAACGGATAGTTTCTATCCCTTCGCCGAGGCACCCTTCCCATTTTCGACCTCTGGCATCTCCAATCTCCCTTAATTTCATACATATCCGACCAAACTGAGTGGTTACGGGCGTGCTTATCCACAAGACTGCTGCTCCCGCTGGGTGAAGGGGGACGTGTGGTCGTAACCACTCAGGTTCGTGTTTGCCGTATGGGCGCCTGTTCCACACGCATTCCGCCCATACTCACCCGCCAGGGTGTATGCCTCGCGCATTACTTGGATGAGGTCTTCACGCGTATTTCCGCGGTGCAGGAACGGTTTCGTCACGGAGAATTGCCGGATGGCCGCACGCTCAATTGGCTCAGCCAGCAAGGTGATTTCGCCGTGACGCTGCTTTCTGGCGACGGGCCGGACTTCTGTGAGGACCGCGCTCGTTTGCTCGAGTTGCTGTTCTGCCTTGCCAATCTCCACGAGTCCTTGCGGAGGCCACAATCACAATGACACCACGAACCTTGCAGCAGCCTCCACGACCGGGGGCCCAAGAGAAAATCGCTCCGGAGATGCCCCGCATTCCGGAAATCAAGCACGCGCCGCCGCGTGCGCGCGGCCGACTCAA
>Ga0209160_1000564_pt1 | contig 30861 bp, 35 predicted proteins | sample GraSoiAngelo_153_FD_186167 | JGI IMG/M metagenome (GOLD analysis project Ga0209160, IMG submission 186167) | Grasslands soil microbial communities from the Angelo Coastal Reserve, California, USA - 14_1009_12_40cm (SPAdes) (version 2) | ecosystem: Environmental > Terrestrial > Soil > Grasslands ...
GAGGCACGAGACGCTGGATGAAGCCCATCGCCAGCGCTTCGCGGTCGTCGACCGTCCGCGCGGAGTACAGGATGTCCTTCGCGTACGCGGGGCCGACCAGGTCGACGAGCTGGCCGACCGAGTCCGCTCCATAGATGATGCTCAGGCGCGCCGCCGGAATGCCGAACTTCGAGCCCTCGGCGGCGAAGCGCAGGTCGCATGCCATCGCCACCGCCATCGCCCCGCCCATGCAGAAGCCGAAGATCATCGCGACCGTCGGCTTGGCGCACTCGCGAATGGTCGTGTAAGCGGCCGCGGTCTGCTCGTTGTAACGCGAGGCGCTCTGCGCGTCCTTGCGCTGCTCCTTGAACTCCGAGATGTCGGCGCCCGAGGCGAACGCGATGGTGCCCGCGCCGCGATACACGATCGCGCGGACCGGGTCGGTCTTTCCGAGCTCCTCGGTCACGCGCGTGAGCTCGGTCCACATCGCCAGGCTGATCGCGTTGCGCATCGCCGGCCGGTTGATGACGACCGTCGCGATCGGCCCATCGTGCTGCACCAGAATGTCCGTCATGCGTCCACCTCGACGAGGATTGGTGTCACCGCGAGTGAGAAACATTACCACTTCTATCCCTAGACGCGCCTCGGCCGGCAGGCGCGCCTCGGCCGGCGGGGGTTCCTGCCCCGCGACGGCCTGCAGCGCGCACCACAGCGCCGAGTGCGCCGGGGTCCGCTATACTCACTGGCGATGGGCTCGGGAGCTGCAGGAAGCGCCGTGGGCCGCGTGATCGAGGACCGGGTGATCCCGGCCGGTGAACCGTGGGCGCGGGTCCTGACGCGAGGGCAGACGCTTCGGATCATCGATCTGGAAGGCCGGCAGGCCGTGGACTTTCTCTGCTACAACGCGGCGAATCCCGAGGAGCGCTACAACGCGGCCGACACGATGAAGTACGCGAAGACGATCTTCCTCACGCGGGGGCACGGCATCTACTCGGACCTCGGCCGCCGCCTGCTCACGATCGTCGAGGACACCTGCGGCCGCCACGACACGATCGGCGGCTGCTGCAGCGCCGAGAGCAACGAGCTCCGCTACGGTGTCAAGGACACGCCGAGCTGCCGGGCGAACTTCCTCCGCGCCCTAGCGCCCTTCGGCCTGGGCAGGAAGGACGTCGTCGCCAACCTCAACTTCTTCATGAACGTGCCGGTCGAATCCGACGGGACCATGGGCATCGTCGACGGGCTCTCGAAGCCGGGCGACCACGTGGACCTGCGCGCCGAGATGGACGTGCTGGCGGTGATCTCGAACTGCCCGCAGACTCGCAATCCCTGCAACGGCTTCAACCCGACGCCGATCCGGCTGATCGTGACCGATCCGGCCTGACCACCTATCGCTGATTCTCCCCATCGACCGGAAGCAGGATGACGCGTGTGCGGCGCACGCTCATTCCCTCGTCGCGGCCGAGGTCGGGCTTGGCGATCACCAGTCGGAGGCCATGTCGTGCCGTCACGAGCACGAGGTCAGCCTCACGCTCGCGAACGTACCAAGCACGGGCGCCTGGACGAAGACCGCGGCTCACCGCGATGCCAACGGATCCAGTGACCGGCCGCCAGCGGACTCGAACGGGACGGATCACCGCACCAAGGCCCACCAGGGCGGCGGCGAGGATCAGCGCGGCCCGTGCGGATCCGAGGCCCAGAAGACCACTGATCGCACCCCACAGACAGAGCCACGCGATAGCGGCATCGAGGGTGCGGAGCCACCGAACGCGCGACATCCAGCGAACAACGGACTGAGGCGCCGACCGAGGAGTGAATCTCACGGTCATGGCGTCGCGTCACCGACATCGGTCACCGCGCGGGCGTCCTCTCTGATCGAAGGCGAGCCCCGGATGGACTCGGGCACGTCAAGAGCTCCGCGACGCGTGGCGCGACGGCGTCGGCGCGTTCGCGCACCTCCTCGACGGTCAGGCTCCCGACCGGATGCGGAATCACTGCGTGCGGGTAGCCGCGTAGTCCGGCGAGCTCCGCGATGGCGACGGCCGTGGGCACGAACGGTTCGGTGATGACGACGGCCGCGGGGATGCCCTGCTTCTCGAACGAGATCGCGTCGAGCACACTGCCCGACGAGCACGACCCTCAGTCGCCGATCGCGGTGATGACCGCCGTGCACTGCTTGGCCAGCAGCCGCGCATCCTCTTCGCTGACCGGGGCACTCGCATTTGTCTTCGCGACCCGTACGACGTCGCGGATGCCGTGACGCTCGGTCAGCAGCTCTGCGAGCCGGTCGAGGATGGCCATGCCGTTGGACTTTCCGTTGGCGAGGAGTCCGATGATCGCGCCCTCGAGGTGAGGCGCGCGCGGGGCGAGTGACGCCGAGCTCGACGATGTCGTGCCCAAGGTGGGATCCAGGATGCGTGTCATGCGGGAACCTCCGTGGTAATGAAAGGAACCGAGCGGCCCCGACTCCACGAGGGGAAGAAGGCGGAATGGCCGCCGGCCTCACCGCCGCCCACGCAGAGAAGGATATCAGCCGGTCCGAGCCCACGATGAATCCGAACCGTTTCGTCCACCGCCGTAATGCGCTCCGCAAGCTCCGGGCTCTGCGAACTCTCGGGAGCTCCGCCGGCGACATCCCGATAGAGCCATTCCAGGAGCCGCGGGTTGCTGAAGAAGGCCGGCTCGACCTTTCCGGCACGCTTGAGATCGGCGAGCGAGCGCCAGGCCCGCTTGTAGAGCCACGCCTGCGTGCGGGCGCGATCCCACCCGGCTCGCCGCAAATGCTCCGCGTGTTCCGGAGCCAGCACGATGACCGACCGGCCGGGGCTCAGACTCCCGAGGCCGGCCATCGCGTCGGCGAACAGGGCGAGCAATCGCTCCGGCGATCGTGTCCCGTGCGAGAGCACGTTGTGCCCGGACTCGGCGGCGAACACGGTAACCGTGGACTGGTCAGCCCGGAAGCCGCGGGCGACCGAGAGCGGCTCCCACGGGCTCGACTCCTCGTTCTCGGCGAAGCAGAGCGAGTATTTCCCTGGCCAACCCTGGGTGGACTTGTCGAGCACGCCGGGTCGACAGTCCAGGCAGTTCAGGAGGATCAGCCGAAGGGCGCGACCGATCGTCGCGTTCGCGCGGAATCCCGGGCCCAACAAGTTGGCCGTGGCGTTGATGCCGAGCCGCCGGCGGATGGGCCCGTTCACGATCACCATGAGGGCCGCTCCGCCGGTGCTCGTGGCCGGACCGTGCAGCTCGAACTCCGGTTTGCCGAGCGCCGTGAGCGCGGCGCCGACGACGGGGAAGTAGTCCGGTCGACAGCCCGCCATCACCGCGTTGATGGCGGCCTTCTCGGCGGTGACCGCACGGTCCCTGACCGGTTCGAAGAGGAGCACGTGATCAGGGGACCAGGGGCCGGCGGACAGCATCCGCTCCACGAGCGCCTCCGTCGGCGGGACCACCGGTAGGCCATCGGTCCAGCCTCGGTCGTAGCAGGCCTCGATGGCCTGCCAGGGATCTTCGACGTCGACCCCGGCGCGCTCGGATCGCATCGCGGACGTCATCTTACACCGGCCGCTGGTGGGTGACCGCGCCGGCGGAGCGATGGCTCGCGGCGTCTTGACCTCACCGCACGCTCGCCTCATGATCGGGCGGCATGACGTCGGAGACCTACCTCCAACGAGTTCGCGCGCTGCTCCCGGCGCTGCGCGAGCGCGCCGCCCATGCCGAGCAGCTCAGGCGACTGCCGGACGAGACTGTCGCTGACTTCCAGGAGGCCGGACTGTTTCGCTGCCTCCAGCCCAAGCGGTACGGTGGCTTCGAGCTCGATCCAGGCATCCTCTATCAGGCCATCATCGAGATCGGCGCCGTCTGCGGCTCGAGCGCCTGGGTCCTCGGCGTCATCGGCATTCACAACTGGCACCTCGGCCTCTTCGCGCCCGAGGCGCAGGACGACGTCTGGGGCAAGGACACGAGCATCCAGCTTTCGACATCGCTGGCACCCACTGGAACCGTGGAGAGGGCTGACCGAGGCTTCCGCCTGCGCGGACGTTGGTCGTTCTCGAGCGGGTGCGACTTCTGCCATTGGGCCGTGCTCGGCGGCATCGTGCCGCCGCTCGAAAAAGACGCGCCTCCGGACGCGCGGACGTTTCTCGTCCCGCGCAGCGACTACGTGATCGATGACACGTGGTACACGGTCGGACTGTGCGGCACCGGGAGCAAGGACCTGGTAGTGGACAACGCCTTCGTACCGGAATATCGGACCCATTCGTACCGCGACGCGTTCTATCTGACGAACCCGGGCGCCGTGGTCAACGACGCGCCGCTCTATCGCCTGCCCTTCGGGCTCGTCTTCCCGGCGTGCATCGGCTCCCCCGCGATCGGCGTCGCGCTGGGGGCCCTCGCGGCGTTCCGCGCGCAGACGACGACACGCATCTCCCCGCGCGACAAGAGCCGTGTCGCCGAGGACCCCTTCGCGCAGTTCGCCCTGGCGGAGGCGGCGGCCGAGGTGACCGCGGCCCGCGACAGCCTGCTCGCGAATTTCGCTGAGGCGATGCGCCTCGTCCGCGCCGGGTCGGAAATTCCACTCGCCAAGCGGGCGCGCTACCGGTGGGATACCGCCAAGGCCACGGATCGGTCCGTGCGCGCCGTCGATCGTCTGTTCGAAGCCAGCGGCGGCCGCGGGATCTTCCTCGACAACCCGATCCAGCGGGCCTGGCGCGACGTTCACGCGATTCGGGCGCACGCCGGCAACAATCTCGAGAAGGCGGCCTTCGTGTTCGGGCGCTCCGAGTTCGGCCTACCGCCGCTCGATCTCAGATTTTAGCGGCGCTTTACACAACTTTACCCGCCAGAGAAACGCGCGTTACCGGACCCGCCGAGGCTGGACTCCGACAGGGGACGTTCACCACTCCCCTGGAAAGGAGCCGATATGAGTGAGACGACTCAGACCTCACAGCCTTCCGGGTCCAGCGAAGAGAAACCGCGCCGCCAATTCTTGCGGCGCGCCGCGATCGCCACGATCATCGCCGCCGTGGCGACCGGCATCGGCGTCAGGGCCTTCGCCCAGGGTGGCCATTTCGGATGGCACCGCGCCGGGTTCATGGGCGCATCGTTGGATCCGGCAAAGCTGGACGAGCACCTCGACCGCATGCTCAAGCACCTCTACGTCGAGATCGACGCGACCGACGCGCAGAAGCAGCTGCTCAGCCCGATCGTGAAGGGTGCCGCCCGCGACCTCTGGCCGGTGCGCGCCAAGATGCACGACGCGCGCCGGCAGGCCGTCGAGCTGCTCTCGCACGACACCGTCGACCGCGCGGCGCTCGAGGCCCTGCGTGCCGACCAGCTCAAGCTCGCGGAGCAGGCGTCGAGGCGCTTCACGCAGGCTCTGGCCGACGTCGCCGATGTCCTCACGCCCGAGCAGAGGAAGGCACTGGCCGAGCGCATCGGCCGCTGGCACGGGCACCGTGGGTAAACTATCGGTGTGGCGCCGCACGTTCTGTTGATCGAAGACGATGCCCGCCTCGCCGAGATGGTGTCGGAGTATCTCGGCGAGGCGGGCTTGCGAGTCTCGGTCGTCTCGGGCGGCCGGGCTGGGCTGGAGCGTCTCGCGCACGAGTCGTACGACGCGCTGGTCCTGGACCTCATGCTGCCCGACATGGACGGGCTCGACGTGTGTCGGGAGCTGCGCGCGAAGTCCGACACCCCGGTGCTGATGCTCACCGCGCGCGGCGACGCGATGGATCGTATCGTCGGCCTCGAGGTGGGCGCCGACGACTATCTCCCCAAGCCGTTCGAGCCCCGAGAGCTGTTGGCGCGCCTGCGCGCGATCATGCGCCGGCGGCAGGCCGGCGGTCGCTCGACCCCGCTACGATTCGGCCGGCTCGAGATCGATCGTGACGCCCGGGTCGTGCGCGTGGATGGAGCCGAACGCGTCATCACGGGCCACCAGTTCACCTTGCTCCTGGCGCTCGCCGAGAAGGCGGGGCGCGTGCTGACGCGAGACGCTTTGATGGATCTCGTCAGGGGTGAGGCGCTCGAGGCCTTCGACCGTTCGATCGACGTGCACGTCTCGCGCATCCGTGCGGCGATCGAGGACGACCCGAAGAAACCGCGCCGCATCCTGACCGTGCGCGGCGCCGGGTACGTGTTCGCCCGGCAGCAGGACTGATGCGACGACTCTATCTGCGTGTGTATCTCGCGGTGCTCGCGAGTCTGGCGGCGTTCGCGCTCGTGTCGGGCTTCCTCTGGCGCCAGCTCGGCGACGCTGGCCCCGCCGGTCACGCGTTCGAGGTGGCGGGCACGCTCGCCCAGAACGTCCTGCCACCGACGGCGGCGCCGAAGGCCGAGCAGCAGGCGGCGCTGGAGCGCCTCGCGGCGAATCTTCGTGCCGACGTCGCGCTGTTCGCCGCCGATCGAACGCCGCTCGCGGCCGTCGGTGCGCCGCTGGCCGCGCCGGACCCGGGCCGCGACCGCGGCGGCTGGCTGCGCCATTGGGGGGGCCCGCCCGCCGGGGCGATTCATCTGCCCGACGGCCGGTGGCTGGTCGCGCGGGCGCCACAGGACGTCCGGCATCCGGGCCTCGGCCTGTTCGTAGCGCTCGCGCTGCTCGCGCTCGCGGTCGGCGTCGGTGCCTATCCGGTCGTGCGCCGGGTGACGGCGAGACTGGAGCGTCTGCAGGCCGGCGTCGAGTCGCTCGGCGCCGGTGAGCTGTCGGCACGGGTGAAGGTGGAAGGCAATGACGAGGTAGCGCGGCTCGCCCGGAGCTTCAACCGCGCCGCAGAGCGCATCGAAGAGCTGGTCTCCGCCCACAAATCGCTCCTCGCCAATGCGTCTCACGAGCTGCGCACTCCGCTCACCCGCATCCGCATGGCGGTGGAGCTGGTGAAGGAGAACGTCGACCCCAAGCGCAAGCGCGAGCTCGAGCAGGACGTCTCCGAGCTCGACGCGCTGATCGACGAGATCCTGACCGCCAGTCGCCTGGATGCGACCAAAGCGCGGGACGGGGACGAGGAGGTCGATCTCCTCGCGCTCGCGACCGAGGAATGCGCGCGCTACGACGAGGCGGCGCTCGATGGTCAGCCGGTCACGGTTCGCGGCGATCCACGCTTGCTGCGTCGGATGGTCCGGAACCTCCTGGAGAATGCGCGGCGCCATGGTGCCCCCCCGATCGATGTGCGGGTGAGCCGCATCGAGGGCGGGGCGGAGCTACGGGTGAGCGACGGGGGACCTGGCATTCCCGATACGGAGCGCGAGAGCGTGTTTCGACCGTTCTACCGATTCGCGGGGGCCGGGGAGCACGCGGGCGCCGGCCTGGGGCTTACATTGGTGCGCCAGATCGCGCGCCGCCATGGCGGCGAGGCGCGGTATCTGAGGTCCGAGGCGTCCGGGGGCTACTTCGTCGTGACGATCGCCGCGTGAAGATCGCTGGGTCGCGTGCCGAGCTGGTTAAATTGGTGGCGGTGGGAGGAATTGAACCTGACAGACCCCAGGGCAGGCATAGCCGGGGGGCTGTCCCGAGGCGAAGTCAACCATCGGCCACGTCCCCAGCATCAGCACGACCACCACGCTCACCAGTGCTACTGTCCTCATCAGGTATTCGCTGCGTTTCAATTCCGAGTCCTCCCAGCCGCGCGCCGCGGAGCCTCTCCTGGACCCACTCGCCCTGCTTGATCGGCGGCGCGTCGACCGCATCATCAGACGAGCCCGATGTCCCGCCCTTCCGTGCGGGGAAACACCTTGTCGACTCGGGCCGCGTCCAAGCCGAAGACGACCTTGAACAAGCCGGCGAAGAGGGAGCGATATTCGTTCAGCACCGGCCAGTCGCGGTCCTGATTCAGCGTGCCGCGCTCGACCGCGACCTGATCACCCGCCATGCGTCCGCCGCGCACCGAACCGCCCAGCACCCAGTACACGGTGCCGTGCCCGTGGTCGGTGCCGCGCGTGCCGTTCTCGCGAAAGGTGCGGCCGAACTCCGAGATCACGGCGACGACGGTCTTGCTCCACGCCGACCCCATCTGCTCTGCGAATACGGCCAGCCCTTGGCCGAGGTTGCCGAGCAGATTCGAGAGCTGGCCTTGTGCATTCCCCTCGTTGACGTGCGTGTCCCAGCCGCCGACGTCGATGAACGCGAGATTGAACTTGTCGCGCATGAGCCCGGCCATGCGTCGCGACTCGAGCTCGAACCCCCGCGCACTGATCGCGTTACGATTAGCGGCCTGCATCTCACTGCTAGGACCGCCGGAGGCCATCATCTCGGCCTGTTCCGCGACCGTCTTGCGCAGCTCGAAGCCTTCGCTGATCAGATGCTCGAAGCGGGTCCCCGCGTACATGCCCGCCAGAACGGCCATTTGCCGCTCGTCAAACGGCGCGCGAGCGGTGCCCTTGAGCGAGACGTTGGGGACCACGACGTCGCCCGTCATCACAACCGGTAACCCATCGGTAAACGCGACGGGCGCCGCAGCTCCGCCGAGCGAGGCGGCCAGCCGGTTCATGAAGCCCGACCCAAACGGCCGCGGTCCCGCGCCCGCGCTGGCCGGTGGCAGCCCAGCCTCAACGCGGTCTTGCGTCTCGAAGTGGCTGCGGCTCATGTCCTCCGCACCGGCGAAGGTCACGAAGGCGGCCTGGCCAGCTTGCCAAAGCGGGTAGATGCTCTCCTTCAGCGCCGGGTGCAGTCCCCAGCGGACCGCCTCTCCCGCCTGGGCGAGTGGAAGCGCCGCGTGCGGGTTGCTCGGATCGGGTCCGGCCAGCGCCAGCGTCGGTCGCGCCTCGTAGTAGAACGAGCTGCCCACGGGGATGACGACGTTGGCGGCGTCGTAGCCGCCACGCAGGAACACCAGCAAAAACTTCGCCCCGGCGGCGCCGGGGGCCGCGTAGGCGCCGGATACGACGGCCGGAAGCCTCCCCATCGCGCCGGCGATGCCGGCCACCGCGAGCTTGAGCATGGTGCGTCGTTGCATGACGCCCTCCGTCCTACCGCTCGATCGGTTAGCGCTGCATCCACTCGGGCGAGGCCAGCAGCACCGTATTCCACTCCTGCTGAGAGGCCGTCTGCGCGAGCGCCTCGCGCGTCCGGATACCGAGCGTGGACTCGATCGCCTCGTAGAACAATCGGTTGGTCAGCATCGGGAACCCGGTGCGTGGCCCCGGCCGATTGTCCTCGGTATTGAAGAGCCCCGCGCTGCCGCTGCCGATCGCGCGGGCGATCTCGAACCGCTTGACGAGCTGACCGGAACTCGCCCAGGCCGTCTCGACCAGCCCGTACCCGTCCGGCGTCACGCGCCCGTACGGCGGCTCGCCGAGCTGGTTGAGCCAACCAACCACTGGGAGGTAGTTGCTGATGACCTTGCCGTCGTACGCCAGCCGCAGAGACGAAACGACGAACTGCATCGGATCCTTGAACTTGCCGGTGTCGGCTGGCGCTCCCATGATCTCGGCCGACAGGAACATCGTGCGCAGTACGGCGGCGATGTCGCCCCCGGTCCGCTGGAATGTTCCGGCCATGGCGTCGACCAGCGCCGATGGCGGATCGTCAGCGACGAAATATCGGACCAGCTTGGCGCTGATGAAGCGCGCAGTGGCGCTCTGCCGGCAGAGGAGCGTCACGGCCTGCTCGACCTCCGCGAAGCCGTCGCCGACGAAACGCTGATTGAGCACGGTCTTGGTCCCGAAGTCGTGACGGTTCGGGTTGAACTCGAAGAGTCCCTCGCGCACGTACAGGGACTGGCGCTCACGGGAGAGCCGCGGCACAGCGTCGGTCGAGTTCACGCCGACGCCGGTCAGCACGCGCGCCAGCTCCTGGACGTCCTGCTGGGAGTAACGCGAGCCGCTCGGGCCGCCCGCGGCGCCGAGCGTGTGCAGCTCCATCAGCTCGCGCGCGTAGTTCTCGTTGATCCGTCCTGAAGCGCTCTGCGCATTGTCGAGGTAGTCGAGCATCGCCGTCGACTTCACGGTCGCCAGGACGAGGTCGCGAAACATGCCGAGCGCCCGCGGTCGCACCGCGCGCTCCTCGTAGTCGGCGAGCGTCCAGCGCACTGTCCCCTTGCCGGAGAAGACGCTGAAGTGATTCATCCAGAACCAGGTCATCTGCTCCCGAAGCTGCGCCGGTGAATACAGCGCCCGCATAAGGTGGCGCTTGGCGGTCTCGTAGGTCGCCTGATTGGCCGCCTGGTTCAGCGCCATGCGCGCCTGCTGCTTCTCGTCCTCGCTCGGCAGCGCGTTGAGGCGCTGCTGCTCGGCGCGGGCGGCCCGAAGCAGATGCTCCGCGCTTTGCTGCGTGACTGGGATCGCGGCGATCGCCGCCGCCAGCTCCGGTGGATCCCCGGCCGGCGGCTTGAGTTGCTCGTCGAGGAACCGCGCGCGGCCGAGCTGACGGTACCGCGCCACGGTCGCGGCGTCGACGCCGAAAGTCACGCGGTTGAGCCAGCGTAGGTCTTCCCGAGTGAGCGGGGGTGGAGCCGCGAGTCGGTCGGAACTCGCCGTCCCTGCGGCGCACGACGGGAGCAGTAGGCACAGCGTTAGGAGTGCCCGGCGAGCACGCCTTTCCTGCACCGGCCGTGCCCTTCGGATCGTTCCGGCCCAGACCGGCAACACCAAGCCGATCGTGCTCCGCGCGTGTGGCCCCGTCAAGTCCGCGACTGACGGCGTGCGACGTGCCCTCTTCCGGTTTGGTCCCAACCCGGAGCGCGCCGAGAGCAGTGCACACCCTCGGGGATCACGATCTCCGTCGCAGCAGGAGATCCCAGTGGGCCGGGACCCAGACCACGCTGTCGCCGGCGCGCTCAAAGTGCGCCGGCACCCACACCATGCCGGTGAGCTATTTCTTTGCGTACTCGAACTTCGGCAAGCTCTTGATGGCTTCCTTCGTCGCGCCAGATAGTACGTACTTGCCATCCTGCTGCTGCAACTGGTTGACGGGAATGGCGACGTCGTGTCTGCCGAGACCGACGAATCCCCCGGCCCCCACGATGACGTAGGATACCGCCCGTTCAGGAGTGACAATAATGTCGTCGATCCGCCCGACCTGCTCCTTCTTTTCGTTGTAGACCGCCTTGCCCAGGATCTGCCTCTTGGCGCTCCAGCCGATCGCCACGGCCTTGACCTCTTCTACGCTCACGCCAAGAGTGGTGGAGCCCGCGACTTGGCTGGCCGCATCTCCTCCAGGTGCGAGAAGCATGATGCAAGACAATCCAAGGACTCCAATGCGCTTCATCGTCACTCCCCTTTCATGATGAGTTGTCCTCGGTGGCTGTCGTCGTTGCTCGTCATGTGGCCCCTAGCCGGACAGGCGCTCACGTCAGTCTGGGCGTGGCACGGGGCGCTGTCAATGTTCAGTCGAGCGGTTCTCGAGCGCGAAATCCACGATCTGCGGCCACTAGGCGAGCTGGCCCTTCGGAACTGGGCACTCTTCAGGAGCGGGAATCGGAGCAGGGCGTCGAATCGAATCGTCCAGCTCCCAGCGCCGTGCGGTGCTTCAGTGGTACCGGCTACCGCGGGTTAAGTTGGTGGCGGTGGGAGGAATTGAACCTCCGACACGGGGCTTATGAGACCCCTGCTCTGCCGCTGAGCTACACCGCCGATCTAGGAAGTTCGACCAGTTGCAGGACGAGATTCTACCGCGGACCCCCCGGTCATGCCCGAAAACATGCCCAAACTGAGCCGCTCAGCGGCCGCCCGTTTGTCGGCCTCGCTGACGATGTCGTAGCGGTCGAACACGCTGCGCGTCTTGTGCCCGGTGAGCTCCATCGCGGCGAGCTCGTCAAAGCGTACGTCCTGCAGCCGCACGACGGGCAGTCCCTGATTCGCGCGCGTGAGCCGATCGCGGAGGACGCCTTCCGCCGCCTCGCGATCGATGGTGCCCGTGGACTCGCGCACCGGTCGTCCGTTGACGTAGATCTTCGACCACCAGGTAGGGGCGCTCGTGCCGTCGCGACGGCGTTGCTGGTAGAGCATGCCGGTCCCGCGACGCGCCCGCGCCGTGCGGCGCCGCTTCGGCGGCGTCGATGGGGATGCTAGACTCACGTCGCTCATTCTCGCTCCTCCCTTCAGGGTTGGGGTTGTGGCCAGGCCCCCGGCGGTGCCAGCCGCGCGGGGGCTTTCATCACTCGCCGAATATTTCCTGAGCTGACTCGCCCCTCATGTTCCGCCGGAAGACTTGCCTGAGGCGCGTGCGAGTTACATCGTCTGTTGCCCCTCCTCAGTCTTGCGTTCTCCCCCACCTATCGCGCCTCAACTCGTCTTGACAAGGGCGCTGCCCACCCCTAGTATCCGAGAACCAAAGTTCCTATATCTGGAAAGGTTCCGGAAATGGGGCGCGATGAGTTCTGATCAAGGTTTTTCCCGGAGCCCTATTAGGCATTCACTCGATTGTCTCGCCCGACTCGACGGCCTAGCGTTGGTCTCCCGGAGGACGATGATGACGACGACATGGATCGGAATCGCGATCTCGGTGGCGTGGCTGCTGGTGGTCGAGTCCGCGGTGGCCTCGCCGGCCGTGGGACCGCGTGAGGCCGTCGAAGCGGCGGTCGTCCGCGTCCTGAGCCTCGTCCAGGACGGCCAGGCCGCCGGCGCTCCCGTGGCCGACCGGTCGGGGGAGATCCGGCGGATCGCCGGTGAGATATTCGACTTCGACGAGATCTCGCGGCGCGCGCTCTCGCAGCATTGGCAGGCGCTGCCGCCGGAGGAGCAGGCGGAGTTCGTGACGCTCTTCCGGGACCTCCTGGAGCGCTCCTACATGGCGCAGATCGAGGCGTGCGGCGGCGAGAGGATCAGCTTCGTCGGCGAGTCGATCGAGGGGGACTTCGCCACCGTGCGCTCGAAGGTGGTGACCCGGCGGGGCACGGAGATCCCGCTCGACTACCGCCTGCACGTGCGCGACGGACGCTGGAGGATCTACGACGTGGTGGTCGGCTGGATAAGCTTCGTCGCGAGCTACCGGACGCAGTTCGACCGCGTGATCCGCTTGGAGTCCTACAACGCGCTGCGCGAGCGGCTGCAGAAGAAGACCCTGGATACCGCCGCGGTGGAGCGCCGGCCGGAGTCCTAAATGACCGCCGTCTGCCATATAACAACATGCCGAGATTCTGGGGTGGTCCCACCGACCGGGAGATCTGCGACGCTTGCGACACGCGCATCACGAAGGAGCAGTTAGTGATTGACGGCATTGCCTCGACCACGCGCGACCTCATGATCCATCTGATGGTGGCCGCTCACCATCGAGCTTAGGCTGAACCATGATAGCGGTGCGCTCGGGGATGTGAGGATGAAGCGGCTTATTAAGGTGCTCCTCATCGTGTTGTTTGGGCGTCCCCGCACTCCGCCATGGCCATGGGAGAATCCGCCCGGGAGAAGACTCGCCGCGACGTCAGGCCGGAAGCACTTGCGGGGGTTTCGGCTGGACTGACCTGGCCGTGTCAGGCGAAAGCCTAGCCAGAGGTTTCCTGAGCTCGCCCATCGTCAGCGGCGAGAACAACTGTCGTACGAGCCGCTCGTGCTCCTCGATGATGCTCTTGTTGATCCCGAGTCCCGGCGTTGGGACTAGGTCGCGCTCACTTCCCCTTCGGCCTCAACGTCGCCAGGGCTCGCCATCCTGTCAGGATGACGCGCCACCAAGGGCGCGACGGTTGGGCTGCCGCGAGCGCCTCCCGCCTGAGCCGTCGCCGCTCTTTCTTCTTCATGACAACGACCTAAAGGCTTCTACCACCCGGTACACGTTGCCGCTTCGGTGCGGGTCACGCCATCGCCAGCGTCAGCAGCATGTAGATGTAGAGCACACTTGTCAGCTCCTCTGAGTTAGTTAAACCATCCCGCGCGCCGGATCTGCTCCGCAGCGCCAGCGCCTTCTTGAACTCGGCCTTGACCTGTGGCCACGCCTCCGCGCTCCAGCGCGTCGTCAACATCGCGCGCAGGACGCGGTTAATGCGAAACCAGGGGTGCCAGAGGCGCTCGTCGGTGTCGCGCTCTTCGTTCATTTCGTCTCCGGCCCGCGTACCCTGACCTTCTTGTGCGCGCCCCACGTCGGCAAATCTGTAAGCCCGGGCTGGCTCACCTTCCGCACGCGGGCGTGCGCATTCTTTCCGCCCGCCGTCGTGAATGGCCGCCCCACCACTTCCCACTCACCGGTCTCGTCTGCGAAGCGGTCCCCGACTTGCAGCTCCATCGGCAGGACGCGGCGTGTGGGCCGGTCGGGTCGCCGGGATGGCAGCTTTCCAGTGCGGATCACTTCACGGGCTTTCGCGCGTAGAACGGTCTCGTCGGGCATGGTGGCTCTCCAGAGTCCGGCGGGGTGGTTGTGCCAGATGCCAGGAGGCCCGGACGCCTGCTCGCGTCACCCTGGGAGCCCGATGGGAGGCAATCATTAGTTTACGCCTTGAAGGACCCGAGCGTATGAGGTAGTGGCTAGGCCTTCGCAGCGTGGAAGTTCGACCGCAGACAGGGTGGGACCGCGCATAGTTAGCTCGTCTCTGCCTTCTTGAGTGCCTCCCACGCGGCTCGCTGCGTCGCGTGCCACGGCGTGCGCTCCCAAGCCAAGCCGGGCCGATCTCATGGAACCTCCGGCGACGACGCTTACCTTATATGTGAGTGCGGAACCGGGTACGCGAAACCGATAGCCATGGTTCCGCGTTTTCGGGGGTGGAGGTGCGCCGATGCATGTAGTTTGTCTCGTGCTCGTGCTCGCGGCCGTTGTGTCGATCGCCACCGGAAGTGCGGCGGCGGCGAACTACACACAGGAAACCCTCGATCGATACCTCCGAATTGAATATCAGGTAGAGCCGAGCGCGGCGCAGCCGGTCGTCAGCGGCTACGTGTACAACATGCACCCAAATCTGCCCGCCGATCGCATGCAGCTCGCCATCGACGCCATCGATGCCTCCGGCAAGGTCGTCGGGACCTCGTCGACCTGGATACTCGGAGGTGTACCAGCCGGCAATCGCGGCTACTTCAGTGCGCCGGTCGTGCCGGCTGCGTCGTATCGGGTCCAAGTGCTCTTCTTCGACTGGGGCAAGGGCGGCGGCCGGTAGGTGGGCACGGAGGAGCCTGCCAATCCCGGAGGATGATTGTCGCGGCAAGCCTCGCCCTGCTCGCCCTCCTTGGCACGAGCCCGGACGCCGACCTCCTCGCTCATCTCTTTGGCATCCTGGTTGGCGGCGGTCTGGGCTTGGCGGCCGCGCCCGCGTTGCGGTGGCCTCTGCGTCCGCCAACGCAGTGGGCGCTCGCCGTGGCCGTTCTGGTGTTCGTAATCGGCGCGTGGCTATGCGCTGTGTCCTGAGACCTCGATAAGCAAGCAAGACTATATGCGCCCCCGATCCCCTTGTGGGACTTCAGTGGGTACTCGTCTGTCACGACCGAGGCCCTTCCCGAACTGGGAAGTCGCGCCGAAATGAGATTCTACTGGGACTCGTCCCACTTCAAGGACGTCGTGGGCGACTTTGTGCTCGATCGACTCTTCGGCCTGAGCCACCCGCGGCGACCAGTCCCATTGGACTTCGGCGTCCGGCTAACCCCCGCCACCGTCGAACCCGCGCTCGCGCGGCTGCGCGCGGCTCAGCTCGCTTACCGGCGCAGCCATCCCCAAGACGTGGCGTGGATTCGGTCGCTGGTCGACGGCCGCCCGTCAAATCCCCGCGGTCCTGGAGTTGTGGCAGTCAGCCAGCCGCGCTGAGAACCTCCTCGAGACGCTCCAGGCCACCGAGTACACCCGGTCCAGGACGCTTCACCATGCGTGCCGGTAACTCCCACACACGCCCAGATTTGACTGCCGTGAGCCGCTCCCATCCCTGACGTGTGACCAAGGAGTCTCGGGTCGCTCCGCCGGGATACGTCGCGATCACGATCGCGTCTGGATCGAAACGGCGAATCGTAGCCGGCGCCAGCACGGGCCATTCGACCCGGGCAACGCCCCCCAAGTTGACGCCACCCGCCTTCACGACCAGGTCGTCGAGAAAGCTCTGTGGTCCACCTGTGTGCCCTTCCGGCGAATACTCGACATAGGTGAGAGGCCGACGACGCCGGGGTAGTGTGCGGTCGACGACCGTCGCGATACGCGTTCGGCAGGAGGCGAGGTACGGCGCGGCCTCAGCCGCAAGACCAAGGACACTCGCCAACCGCGCCATCCCGTCCACGATGCCGTCCACGGTCCGAGGCATCATCACGAACACCCGGGTGCGATGAGTCTCGAGGCGCGGGAGGAAGGACGCGGCGTGGAGTGACGCCGCCACGACGAGATCCGGCGCGAGGCCCATGACCCGCACGAGATCGAGATGCTTGAAGCCCCCCACGCGCACGACTGCCGTCAACGGCTCTGGAAAGTCAGAATGATCGTCGATGCCGACAAGGCGCTCGCCCGCGCCGATGGCGAGGAGACACTCCGTGCAGCTCGGCGCCAGGGATACGATTCGATGCACTCTGCCGTCCAGCAGGAGCGGCCGGGCCAAATCATCAACCGTGAAGCGCGTGCCGGGGAGAAGCGTGTGACTCTAGCCGAGGCGCCGCCAGGCTTCGGGCGGAGTCGTCCGCGGAAAGACTTCGGGATGGAGGATCTCGGCTAGAATCTCGAGACCCTCGACGATCCGTGGACCCGGGCGATTGAAGTACGCGGAGCCGTTCACCGCATAGACTCGTGCCTCTTGAACAGCTCTGAGACGGCGCCATTCGACCGGAAAGTCGACGTGCGCAAACTCCTCGACGGTGCGCTGTAACGTGAAGCCGCACGGCATGAGAACGACGATCTCCGGGTCGTAGTCGGCGATGCGGCTCCAGGCGACCTGTGACGACGGCGCTCCCGCCAGCGCTAACTCGTCATGGCCCCCGGCGAGGCGGATCATTTCAGGGACCCAGTGCCCGGCGGTGAACGGTGGATCCAACCATTCCATGCCGAAGACCCGCGGCTGGCCTCCAGCGCTCTTCGCCGTTGCCGCGATTCGATCGATTCGCTGCTGAAGCGTACGGACGAGCGTCCCGGCGACGTCGGATATATCCGCCGCCTCCCCGACCTGCTGGATGGCGTGCAGAATACCGTCGAGGCTCGTCGGTTCGAGGGACAGGATCGTGCGCCGACCCTGGAGACGGTGCACGGCCCGCTGGACGACGTCGTACGACACGGCGCAGACATCGCAGAGTTCCTGGGTCAGGATCAGAGTCGGGTCGAGGCGTTCCAGTAGCGCATGGTCGAGAGCGTAGATGCTGCTCCCGGCGTGGAGGAGAGCTCGCGATGTGCTGATGGATCTCTTGGCTATGACGCGTCCCGTGATCCAGGATGCTGTGCGTGATCACGGGGAGATGGGTAGCCTCGGACGGATAATCGCACTCGTGCGTCACGGCGACGAGCCGTTCGCCGAGTCCCAGCGCGAACACGATCTCGGTGGCGCTCGGTAGGAGCGAGCAGATCCGCAGGCCGGCCCCCATCGCAAGGCCAGCTTAGTCGGGAGAGCTAAACGGGTCAATGTCGAGATCGTGTAGCGTGTGAATCCTCGGCACGTGGCTAACGTCGGCGGCGGGTCAGTCGCCGGCTCCAGAGTGTCGAGCAGTGCGCGTCATGAAGACAGTGGGTCTAGCATTGGGCCATTGCGGCTCGCAGATCAGCGGGAGACAGCGCTCCGGATTCCCGCGCTACGAGTGAAGCACTGCACCGAGGCCTCCAGTCGAGGTGACATGCCCGAAGTCATGCCCAAGCCGGTGCGGAAGCGTGCGGTTCGATGCGCTTGCGTGCGGCGAGTAAATGAAACCGCCCCGGAAACGTTGAAGATTCCGAGGCGGTCTGTGGCGCCGCGAAGCTTATGAGACCCCTGCTCTGCCGCTGAGCTACACCGCCGATCCGATGAATTCGACGAGTTGCAGGACGAGATTTTACCGCGGACGCTCCGGTCACGCCGGAAAACATGCCCGAAACGAGCGGCACGGCGGCCGCGCGCTACAGGGAAACGCGGCGCAGCCGCAGCGCGTTGCCGATGACCGACACCGAGCTCAGACTCATCGCGGCGCTCGCGATGATCGGGCTCAGCAAGATGCCAAGCCAGGGATAGAGCACGCCCGCCGCGAGCGGCACGCCGAGTGCGTTGTAGACGAACGCGAAAACCAGGTTCTGGCGGATGCTCCGCATCGTCGCCTGGCTCAGGCGGCGCGCCCGCGCGAGGCCCCGTAGATCGCCCTTCACGAGCGTGACGCCGGTGCTGTGCATCGCGACGTCGGTGCCGGTGCCCATGGCGATGCCGACCTCGGCCTGAGCGAGCGCAGGAGCGTCGTTCACGCCGTCACCGGCCATGGCCACCTTCCGGCCCTCTGCCTGCAGGCGCTTGATCACCGCGATCTTCTGCTCGGGCAGCACCTCGGCCTCGACCTCAGTGATGCCAAGCCGGCGCGCCACGGCCTCGGCCGTCGCACGGCTGTCGCCCGTGAGCATGACGATCCGGAGTCCCGCTGCGCGCAGGAGCTCGAGCGCCTCTGGTGTCGACGGCTTGATCGGATCCGCTACGCCGACGAGCCCGGCAGGCCGGCCATCCGCCGCCACGAACATCACCGTCTGTCCATCGCGGCGCAGCTCTTCGGCCCGCTCGTTCAGACTTCCGAGCGCCACGCCGAGGTCGTCCATCAACCGCCTGTTTCCCAGGGCGACGGTGCGACCGGCGATGCGCCCGACCACCCCTTTGCCGGTGACCGACCTGAATTCATCCGCCCGCGCCGGGGACAGCCCGCGGCCCTCGGCCCCCGTGACGATCGCCGCGGCGAGCGGATGCTCGCTGCCGAGCTCGATGCCGGCCGCGAGCCCGAGCAATTCCGTCTCCGAGAGTCCCCCCGCCGGCTCCGCCGTGACGAGCCTCGGTTTGCCTTCGGTGAGCGTTCCCGTCTTGTCCACGACGAGCGTGTCGACCCGCTCCAGGACCTCGAGCGCTTCCGCGTTCTTGATGAGCACCCCGGCGGTGGCTCCCCGGCCGGTGCCGACCATGATCGACATCGGGGTCGCCAGCCCGAGCGCGCACGGGCACGCGATGATCAAGACGGCGACCGCGTTGACGACGGCGAACGCGGCGCGCGGCTCTGGGCCTACCGTCGCCCAGACGATCGCCGTCACGATCGCCACGAGGACGACCGCGGGCACGAACCAGGCCGCGACCAGGTCCGCCAGCCGCTGGATCGGCGCCCGGCTGCGCTGCGCCTCGCTCACCATCTGCACGATCTGGGCAAGCAGCGTCTCTCGCCCGACCCGCTCGGCACGCATCACGAAGCTACCCGTGCCGTTCACAGTGCCGCCGATCACGCGGTCTCCGGCTGTTTTCTCGACAGGGATCGGCTCACCGGTCACCATCGACTCGTCGACGGCGCTCGCGCCCTCGACGACAACCCCGTCCACAGCCACTTTCTCGCCGGGGCGGACACGAAGGCGGTCGCCCACCTGGATCGCCTCCAGTGCGACGTCCTCGTCTCCACCGCTCGCACGGACGCGACGCGCCGTCCGCGGCGCCAGACCGAGCAGTGAGCGGATGGCGCCGCTTGTTTGGCTACGCGCGCGTAGCTCGAGCACCTGGCCGAGCAGCACGAGGACCGTGATGACTGCGGCAGCCTCGAAGTAGAGGCCGACTTCCCCGCCGTGCGTCCGGAACGCCGCAGGGAAGAGCCCAGGCGCGAGCGTGGCCACGACGCTGTACGCGTACGCGAGCCCGGTGCCGAGCGCGATGAGCGTAAACATGTTCAGGCTGCGGTTCACGAGCGACTGCCAGCCGCGGACGAAAAACGGCCAGCCGCACCACAGGACTACGGGCGTTGCCAGAGCGAGCTGCGTCCACGCTGCGACGCGCGGCGACACCAGATGACGCAGCGGCTGGCCGGGCAGCATATCGCCGATCATGAAGACCAGCAGCGGCGCCGTAAGAGCAAGACCGATCCAGAACCGGCGCGTCATGCCGATCAACTCCGGAGCGGGTCCCTCGTCGGCCGTGACTGTCATCGGCTCTAGGGCCATGCCACAGATCGGACAACTCCCGGGTTCGTCCCGGACGATCTGCGGGTGCATCGGGCAAGTCCACTTCGCACGCGAGGGTGCCGGAGCAGGCGCGATGGCGTCGACGGCCGGCTTCGTCGGCGACGGCGCGACGTAGCGCGTCGGGTCCCCCACGAACTTTTCACGGCAGCCCTGACTGCAAAACCAGTGCGTCTTGCCGGCGTGGTCGGTACTGCCGCCCGGTGCCTGTCCAGGAACTACGTCCATCCCGCAGACGGGGTCCTTCTCGGCGACGGCCGCGGTGGCGCCGTGGTGATGTCCGTTGTGCTCTTTCATCGGCCCCTCCATTCGCCCGTGCTGACGGACGAACCGGCCGGTCGTTACAGCGACCGGCAAGCACCTCCGAGTCTGCGGGCCCCGACGTTACGATGCCTGGGAGGATTCGAAGCGGTCCACATTCACCCCGTAAGACGGGCTGCTCGGGAGCTGCGCCTCGAAGTAGGCTCGGCCATCGGGACGCATTGCGTCATCCATGGCGCTGTAAACCCGCGAGATCACGCGTCCCTTCGCATCTAGTGCAAGGACGTCGTCGTGTCATGTGGCGGATCAGGGGAAATCCGTCACTTGCCTGAAATCAGGACCGGCGAGCAGTTGTCGCAGCGCCGGCACCAAATCCCGCGTGGGATGAAAAGCGTGCTGTCGAAAGACCTCCGCGCACTGCGCGTCGAGCGTCGCGAGAGCCTCGGCCCTTGTCCGGACGGTTTCACGGACCTGCGCGACGTGCTCGCGTGCGAACAGGAGGTTCTTTGGGTCCACGTAGCCCGCCTGCATGAAGCCGCGCGTCTTCTTCGCACAGCGGCAAGGGTTCGTCGGGTTCACCAGCCCGCACCGGTCGTTCATGAAGCTGTGCAGCTCACGGCGCGCGCGGGCGAGTCGTTGGCGGAAATTCTCACGGCTGATCTCGAGGAGCTCGGCGCCGACGACGTCGGACACCTCGAAGATCTCACCCAGGATGTAGACGAGGCGTTGCTCTCGATCGAGGCAGAGCAGCATGCCCGAGGTACACGATAGCCGAGCTTCGTCGACGAGTAAGCGGAGATCGACGGGGACGCTGCTTGGATCCGGCAGATCCAGATCGGGCGTGCGCTCGAGCCCGTGAGCATAGCAACCGAAGCTCATCGCCCTCGGCTCGAGCCTTCCCCGCTTGATGTTGAGCACATGATTGACGACGATGCGGTAGAGCCACGTGCGAAAGCTGCTGCGTCCCTCGTACGAGGACAGCGCCGTCAACGCCTTCACGAGGATCTCTTGCGTCGCGTCTTCGGCGTCCTGCGGGTGATACAGCATGCGGACGGCGATGTTGTAGATCCAGGCCTGATGGCGCCCGACCAACTCCTCGAGCGCGGCGCGGTCGCCGGACTTGGCGCGAAGGACGAGCGCGCGATCCTCCGGGTCCGTGACGGGACGCTCCGCGAGGGGACTGACGGCGGTCCTCATAGAGGATTCTCGGCACTCAATCGCCGCTCCGTCGGTCGACCAGCCCCCCGACGTATCGGGCCGTGTAGACGAGGCGCTCGTTCTCGTGAATGGTCTCCTCGCCCGAAAAGTTCGCCACGCCGCCCTGGTGCACGTTCCGGTACGTGAATGAGCCGTCGGAGAACTCGTCGGGTCCGCGGACCGGAAACTCCTCGGGCGCCCGAAGCAAGGCGCCCTGCAAGAACGAGTAGACCGTCTCGACCCCGGCGCCCATGCCTTCGACCCATCCATAGTAGACAGCCATCCATACCGGCCGCCCGCCGAAGAACACGACGGATCGCCCGCCGTAGGGCTCGCCGCCAAAGTAGTTGTCGTGGAACTTCCACTCACCACGCTCGTGGACGATGGTCGTCGAGTGATCGGCTTCCCGAACTTTGACGGCGGTGCGCCCGGCCGCATAGCCGCGCCTGCTGGCATCCACCAAGAACCGAAGAAGGCCTACCTCATCCATAGCCGTGTCCCCCTTCCTTCGGTCCTTTAGACACGTCCACTCCTGGAGTGTGACAACCACCGGAGCTGAGGCCAGACCTCCTCGGTGGCGTTCGTCCTTCACGCCCGAACCGCGACTGGCGCGGGGCTCGGCCTTCTCATCGCCAAGACGACGACTAGCCCGGAGATGAACGTGAGCGCGGCGACCAGATGAATTGCCGCAGCGAGCCCAACGAAGTCCGCGACAGCGCCCGAGAGCAGCGCGCCGATGGCGTAGCCGAGGTCGCGCCAGAATCGGTAGACGCCGAGGCTGGTGGCGCGCCACGTCGGATGGGCATGGTCTGTGATCGCGGCCAGCAAGGTGGGATAGACCATCGCCGTGCCGAGTCCCTGGAGTACAGCCCCGAGCAGCCATGCCGCATAGGTCGGGATGAGGACCGTCAACCAGATCCCCCCGGCTTGCACGATCATGCCTCCCGCGATGAGTTCCTTACGGCCGAAGCGATCGGATAGCGGCCCAGTCGCAATCTGCAGAACACCCCAGACCATGGGGTACACCGCCTTGATCGTTCCGATGCTGGCGATACCGAGGCCATAGCCGGCGAAGAACAACGGATAGAGCCCCCAGGACATGCCGTCGTTGAGGTTATTGACCAGCCCCGCCTGGCAGGCCGCGAAGAGGCTCACGTTCCCGAGACTCGTGATGTAGAACACGTGGCCCAGCGAGGGGCGGACATTGCTCGCTGTTTGCGGCGCCGCCGCCGCTTCGAGATGTGCGTAGGGACGCGTCTCCCGGACGAACAGGATCGAGACAGCGAGGCCGACAACGGCGATGACAATCCCCAGATAGAAGGGCTGTGGGCGCAACGCGCTGTGCGCGGCGATGTAGCCCGTGACCCACGACATCACGCCGACAGCGAAGTAGCCCGCGAACTCGTTCAGCCCGAGGGCGAGGCCCCGGCGCTTCGGTCCCACCAGGTCGACTTTCATGATGACGGTCATCGACCACGCCATCGCCTGGTTGGCGCCGAGCAGGACGTTAGCGAGGTCGATCCACCACCACGCCGGCGCGTAGATGATCAGGAACGGCACTGGCAAGGCGAAGAGCCAGCCGACCACCAGAATCGGCTTCCGCCCGATGCGATCGGACATTCGCGCGGCGACCAGGTTGATGACCGCCTTCGTCACCCCGAAGCTGACGATGAACGAGGTGATCGCCGTCTTCGAGCTGAGGCCGAACTCCTGCTCGCCCAGGAGCGGCAGCACCGTCCGCTCCAGGCCTACCATCGCGCCGACAAAGGCGTTCAGGAAGACGAGGAGCCCGAACTGCGGGAGATTCTCCCGCAGTCCAAGCCGTATCTCGCTCATTCCCCGCTGAGGTTACGCCGCCGGTTTTCGGCGAAGGTCTCGGGCTGCGGCGGAAGGTCCGCCAGGACGAACTGCACGAACTCCGACTTCGACGTGAGGCGGAGCGCCGGATTGAACCGGCGCTCGAAGCCGATCGTCGAGCCGGGCTTCCCGCTCAGCCCTTTGCCGCACGCCGCGCCGCCAAAGTGTGCCGGAAAGACCTCGATGTGATCGGGCAGCCTCAAGATCTTGCTGTAGAGGCTGTCGTGGAGCTCTTCGGCAAACGCCGTCTCTGAGCCGACGTCGAAGAGATCCGGGCGGCCTACGCCGCCCGAGAAGAGGGTGTCTCCGGTCAGGACGAACCAGGGCTCCGGCGCCCGGGTTTTGTCGGTGACCAGGATCGAGACGCTGTCGGGGGTGTGCCCCGGGGTGTGGAGAATCGCGAGCGACACGTTTCCCAGATCGTGCCGCTCGCCGTCCTCGACGTCGACATGAGGGAACCCGACCGGAGCTGACTTGTGGAAGATCACCGGTGCGCCCGTTGCGTCTGCGAGACGACGGGCGCCGGAGAGATGATCGGCCTGAACGTGCGTCTCGAAGATATGGGTGATCCGCATGGATTTCTGCTCGGCGGCCTCGAGATAGGGTTCGATATCGAGCTGTGGATCCACCACAGCGCAGCTAGCTGCGCCCCCTCAGCCGAAGAGGTAGCTTGCGCAGCCGGTCTTCGGAGACAGGAAATGTCGAAAAATCATGGGGCCTCCTTTTCGGTTTCTGGAGTTGTAATACCCCCGTCGCTGCTATAGGGTCCAATACGTACTTTGGATTCTGAGCATAGGGAAAACCCGAAATGACCCTCCGCCAGCTCGAGGTGTTTCTCGCCGTGGCCCGGGAGAAGAGCTTTAGCCGGGCCGCGACGAGAATCCATTCGTCACAGCCGACGCTCTCCGAGCATGTCAGCGAGCTCGAGGGAGAGTTGGGGAAGAAGCTCTTCTTCCGTCAGGGTCGCGGCCGGGAAGTGACGATGACGGAGGCGGGCCGTGTTTTCGAGCAGTACGCTGCCGCCGCCGTCTCCGCGGTCGAGGGCGCGCGCCAGGCGCTGGCCGGGCTGGACGGTCTCGCTCACGGCTCGCTCTTGATCGGCGCCAGCACGACTCCTGGGCTCTACGTGATGCCCGGCCTTGTCGCCGCGTTCCGAGCCAAATACCCCGGCGTCGACTTGAAACTTCAGATCGCCAATTCTCAGGCTATCGAAGGCCGAGTCAGAGAACGCGAGCTCGATCTTGGTATCGTCGGGGGGCACGCCATCAGCCCGGGCCAGAAGTGTCTAACCGCAGGAATGCTCGATGAGCTTGTCCTGATCGTCCCGCCCACACACGCGTGGGCCAAGCGCCGGGAGATCGCGCCCCAGCTGCTCGCCGACGAGTCCCTGCTCCTGCGTGAGGAGGGATCCGCCACTCGGAGTGTCACCGAACGCACGCTCCTGCGGGCAGGCATCAGGTTTCGAGTAGCGATGGAGCTCGACCATACCGAGGCGATCAAGCAAGGTGTCATGGCTGGTCTTGGTGTTGCCTTTGTCTCGACCTACGCGGTGCGGGGAGAAATCGCTACCGGCCGGCTCTGCGCCCTCCGGCTCCGAGGCATTCGGCTCCGGCGACACTTTCATGTCATCCACCACGAAGCGCGGAGAGTCACGGCGAGCGCCCGCGCGTTCATGGAACTGCTCGAGCAAGCGGCACCGGGGCGGGGTTGACTGCGCCGCGGCGATCCCGAGGGCAGGAGGACATGACACAAGACCAGTGCGCGCCTGTGGGCATCATTACGTCGTTGTGGCCTTCGTCCTGGTTGCCTGATCGGCCGCGATGGTCTTCAACGAATGCTGTTCAAGCGCGAGCACGTGCTCGGCCACGGCTCGATAGGTCCACTGGCCTGGTGCCGTCTCGCTGTTGAATTGCTCGTCGGTCAGCCCAATCAAGGAGCCGATGAGACGCGTCCGCTCTTCGAGCCACTCGGCTAGCAGCCGTTGCATCCGCGAGGCAGTGATCCGCGCTTCGTAGCGTGCTTCGAGGATCTGTCCCGTGTGGATCTTCTCGTGGTCGATGTCGTTGGTAAGTAGTGTCCAGACATCTTTACCCTGCGCACATACGTGAGACGACGGCATCGTCAGCTCGCGGTCGGAAGCCTCGACCAGGATGTCCATCGTCGCCATTGTTTCTCTCGTCAATTCGCGGATTGCCTCTCGGACGGTCGCCGCCATGTTTGCTTCCTCCTATTGAGTTCGCCGGTGACGCTGACTATCGCACGAACCGCCCCTCTTGACCTTCCAGCGACTGGAAGGTCTAAATTCACCAAGAGCGATCCAGGCACGGAGGACCAACCGATGGAGCAGCCGATGACCATTGGCCAGCTTGCGAAGACGACAGGAGTGTCGCCGAAGACAATTCGCTACTACGAGCAGATCGGAGTGCTTCCGGTTCCCGGGCGTACCCCGTCAGGCTACCGCCAATACGGCGAGCCGGCCGTGGCGCGGCTGCACTTTGTCTGTCGAGCCCGCGCGTTGGGGCTGCCGCTTCGGCGGCTCCGTATGCTGACGAGCATTCTCAACAGTGCACGGCGGGCACCGCTCCGTCCGAGGCTTCTCGCGCTGGTTCGGGAGCAGATCTCGACCGTTCAATATCGAATCGCTGAGCTCGAAATGCTTCGGCAGCAACTCGAACATGTGTCCGAACGAATGCTCACGTTGGCTCCATCGCCTGAGGCCGGTATGTGCCGATGCCTGGAAGCCCCGGGTGCGACGGAACGTCCTCGGGCGAGCAATCTCGCGCGCCTCAAGACTCCTGCGGCAAGCCATCATCGCGCCTGAGCATGCGCGGCGAGTACCGATCGCGGTGCTCGCCGCGGCGTTCTTGTTCAATCTGGGTCAGGGTGTTCTCCGCCCCTCGATGCCGCTCTACCTGCAGAAAACCTTTGCCGCGAACTACAGCATGGTGACCTTGATCCCCGTCGTGTTCGGCGCGGGGAAATGGATCGCCAACTTGCCGGCCGGGTATCTGCTAGGTCGTCGCGGGCGTCCGCTCATGATCTGCGGGCTCCTCGTCGTTGCGCTCGTCGATGTCGCCAGCGTCGTGACTTCGCGCTACGACGTGTTTCTCGGGTTGCGCGCGCTGGGCGGCGTGGGCTGGGCCATGTTCGCGACCGTCGCGACGACGACGACGGTCAGTCTGGCCCTCGGGCATCGACGGGGGCGGGCGGTCAGCCTGTTGTTGATGAGTGAGACGTCAGGGCTATTGCTGGGCAGCGCGGCGGGGGGCTGGCTCTATCAGGGAGTCGGAGTCGTGAGCCCGTTCCTGTTCGAGGCAGCGTGCATGGCCTTGGCGACGGCGGCGGCCGCAGGCTGGAGCTCATCCACCGCGAGCGCCCCGATGACGCCGCACCAGCGTCACGACCGACTCCTCTTGAGTGTCGTTCTCCGCACGCCCGGTGTTCTGCTCATGGGCGTGACCAGCTCTTTGTTAATCGCGATTCAGACCGGGATTCTCGTGTTCCTGTTCCCTCTCTACTTGGTCAAACGAGGTGGCCTGGATCCGGAAGGCGTCGGCTTCCTCGTCAGTCTGGGCGTGCTTGGACGGCTCATCGCGCTATGGCTCGGCGGCAGTGCCTCGGACCGGTGGGGGCGTATGCACGTGCTGGTCCCAGGCTTGCTCGTCTATGCCGCCTTGCTCGGGAGTATGCCGCTGCTGACACACCCAGGGATTCTCGGCGTCTACAGCTTCGGGATCGGGGCCGCGTCGGGCTTCGTCGCAACCATACCGACGGCGCTCACGAGCGATCAGGTCGAGCACGCACTCCAGGGTGTGGCGATCGGCTGGCTGCGGACAATGACCGACGGCGGCCAGATCATCGGCCCTCTCCTGATGGGCGCTCTCGCGGATGCCGTCGATCTTTCGGCTCCGTTCCTGATTGGAGCGGTCCTGCTCGCGGCAACCGCGTGGCTGTGCCACCGACGCAGCAACGTGATGTCGCTGCGGGCTATCCCAAGAGGACGAGACCGATGACCACAGCGGCTGGGCCGGTGATGTTTATCGCTGCGCATCCGGACGACCCTGAATTCTTGGCCGGCGGCACCGTGGGCCGCCTGGCCAAGGAAGGCTGCGACATCACCTACGTCATCATGACCAACGGCAACAAGGGTTCCGCCGACCGCAGCGTCACGTCGGGGGCGCTCACGGCGATCCGAGAAGAGGAACAACGGCGCGCGGCCCGCGTGCTCGGCGTCAGGCACGTCGAGTTTCTCGGCTACGAGGACGGTGAACTGGAGGACACGCGCACCCTGCGGCGTGACGTCACCCACCAGATTCGGCGGTGGCGCCCCTCCTTGATCGTGACGCTGAACCCGCACCGCACGTATCACAATTTCCCGGGCTGGCATCGGGATCACCGCACTACAGGACGTGTCGTCCTCGACTGCGTTTACCCGCTTGCCCGAGACCATCTCGCCTTTCCTGAATTGCCCTCCGAGTACGAACCTCACAGTGTGCGAGAGGTTCTCCTCATCCAGTGGGAGCACCCGCAGCTGGTCCTGGACATCACGGACACCATCGACCTGAAGCTCGAGGCGATCCGGTGCCACAGGAGCCAAGTCGGTGACTTCAAGGCCGTCGAGGCTCGCGTGCGGAATCGCGCGGCGGTCCTTGGGAAGGAGAGGGGCTATTCGTACGCCGAGGGGTTCGACCAGATCGTGGTGCCGGGATAAAGCTTGGCTCATCGACCCGGAGCACCGGTCACCGTCAGGTCAAGCGCTATTCACCCGGGCGCGTTCGCCGAATTTACACGAGCCAGCGGACCAGCCGGGCGACGCGGCTCCCGTGGTCGGCCGCCCGATCCAGGCGCGGCGCCACGAAGGCGTCCACCCCGAAGCTCCGGCCTGCGTCGGTCAGGAGGAACATGACGGGGAACATGATCAGCATCACGTACGACCATCCCCACTCGTGCGGCACGCCGAGGATGCCGATTGTGATGTTCGCCGCCATGCCGATGGCCGCCAGCGAACCGAGTCGCGTGAACAGGCCGAGGATCAGCGTGACGGCAATGAAGGTCTCGGTGATGAGCGTCATCCAGCCGAAGAACGTCCAGTGCGGGATCATCACGTTGACGAGGAAGTCGCGATAGGCCGTGGCCGTGGGGTGCTGGATTTCCTGCTGCACCCAGTACCAGAGGCCGCCGCCGGACTTGCGACCGAAGTCGTCCGAGGGGACCTTCCACGCCGATTGCTGCCACCAGAGATAGCCGTAGAGGAGTCGCGCCAGGCCGACAGGCCAGAGCGGCGCCACGGCGCGTAGCCATCCCGCGGCGCGAGGAGCGGGCGCGGCCCCGGCGCTTGGTTCCAGGCCAGGGACACTACGGACATCTCGGTCGGCCATCATCACGCTCATATCAGCACCTCATTCCGGGCCTTTGGACACAGCCCGCCGGTCGCGGGATTCGCCCCAGGAGGTGCGTTGTCGAGCATCGACGCCGTGGCGGGTTGCCGACCGGCGCCGGCATAATTTAACATCCCCGTGACACCGTCCGCCGGCCGCGTGCGATAGTTCGGTCGGCCGGGGAGGGTTGGCGTGACGAAAGCGTTTTCTGTCGGTATCGGGCTGACCAACGACTGCAATCTCCGTTGCGCGCATTGCTACCGGCCCGACATGGTGCTGGATCGGCTCACCCGGGCCGACGTACGCCGGGTATGCGACGCCGTTCCGACGGCCTCGATGAATCTCGGCGTCGGCGAGAACGGCCTGCACTCGGAGTATCAGGGTATCCTCGACGACCTGGCGGTGCGCGGCATCAAGACGAGCATCACGTCCAACGGGCTCAGCATCGACCGGCTCGACGACGAGCAGCTCACACGCTTTCACAGCGTCGAGATGTCGCTGGACTTCCCCACTGAGGACGAGCACGACACCTTCCGCGGCCAGGGCAATTGGCGGACGGTCGTAGCCGCGCTCGAGCGCTGCGCCGGCCTGAAGGTGCCGGTCACGGTGACCGCGGTGATGATGACGATCAACTACCGGCGGTTGCCGACGCTGGCGCACGTGGCCGCGAGCTTCGGCGCCAACCTTCGCGTCAACGTCTACCAGCCCGCGAGGACCGACCGCTTCACGCTCACCTACGAGCAGCTCTGGGAGGGCTTCCGGGGCCTCGCCGCCGCCACCCGCCTCGTCGCCACCACCGAGCCGGTGCTCGCTGGCGTGCTCGGGCTTCGCGACTTCCCGGGCCCCGGCTGCGGCCGGTCGACCGTCCGCGTCACCCCAGACGGGCGCGTCATGCCCTGCACGTACTGGCCCGGCAGCCGCCTCACGATCGCCGATCTCGAGCGCGCCGGCGGAGACATCGTCGAGGCGGACGAGTTCGTCGCCGCGCGGCGCCCGCCCCCGACATGCGCCGACTGTCCGTGTCGCGGCGGCTGCGCAGGTCGCCGCGCCCTGACCGGGCGGCTCGACGCCCCGGATCCCTACTGCCCGTTCGCACGCGGCGAGCGGATCGTCCTCGACTGGGAGCGCGCCGGCGGCCGAGATCTTCCGAAGGTCGGCAGCGCGTGCACCACGGTCGTCTCGGCGCTCTGACCATGGCCCCCGCGTGCCGCCCGGCCGTCGTCGGCGCGCTGCCGCGCTCGCTCTATCTTGAGACGACCAACCGATGCGACTCGAAATGTCAGACGTGCATCCGGACGTTCCAGACGCTGGAGCCACCGGCCGACCTCACGCTCGAGCGCGTGCAGGCCATCGTCGCCCAGTTTCCGGTCCTCGATCGCGTCGTGCTGCACGGGATCGGAGAGCCCCTGCTCAATCCGCAGATCTTTGACATCGTGGCGTACCTCAAGACGCGGGTCGCCTCGGTGCTGTTCAACTCCGACGCCATCTCGCTGACACCTCCGCGGGCCCGCCGGCTCGTCGAGAGCGGACTGGACGAGTACCGTGTGTCGATGGACGCGGCCACCGCCGCGACCTATCTCCAGCTCCGCGGCGTCGATCGGTTCGAGCGCGTGACGGCCAACGTCACCCGGCTCGTCGCGTTGCAGCACGAGCTGGGCCGGACGACTCCGCGCGTGTCACTCTGGTTCACCGCGACGCGCGCGAACATCGAGGAGCTGCCCGCTTTTGTACAGCTCGCCGCCGACCTCGGCGTGGGCGAGGTCTACGTGCAGCGCCTCGTCTTCAACGGCCTGGGGCTCGCCACCGAGGCCAACGCGCTGCACGGCAGGCTGAGAGCGCGCGAGCAGGCGCGACTCGTCGAGGCTGAAGCGCTCGCGACACGCCGCGGCGTCGCGATGCGAGCCTCCGGCCTGACCAGCCCCCTCGCCAGCCTGCGGGGCAGCGACGACGAGGCGCGCCCGTGGTCAGGCTGCCAGCGCCCGTGGACGTTGGCCTACGTCACCGCCAACGGCAATGTCCTGCCGTGCTGCATCTCGCCGTGGGTGGCTCGGGATTACGCGGGCCTGATCCTCGGCAACGCATTCGGTGAGCGCTTCGAGGAGATCTGGGACGGCGCGCGCTACCAGCAGTTCCGCACCCAGTTCGAGACCGCCACGCCGCCCGACCCGTGCCGCGGATGCGGACGGCTCTGGAGCATCTGAGCCGTGCCGGCGTCGACGCGTCGATCGCCAC
>Ga0209160_1000565_pt1 | contig 30840 bp, 26 predicted proteins | sample GraSoiAngelo_153_FD_186167 | JGI IMG/M metagenome (GOLD analysis project Ga0209160, IMG submission 186167) | Grasslands soil microbial communities from the Angelo Coastal Reserve, California, USA - 14_1009_12_40cm (SPAdes) (version 2) | ecosystem: Environmental > Terrestrial > Soil > Grasslands ...
ATGGGGGTCGTGGCAAGTGATGCAGGCCAATCGGCGATTGCTCTGGATTGAGCAGCGGCTCATCTCAAGCTGTTCCGGATGGCTGAGCGTTCTGATGACATCAACATCTGCCGTCACTGGCGCGCTGAAGATGGAAACCACGTTATCGAGCGACGTCCCCGGCCTGAAATCCAGGTAGGTCTTGCCGGGCCGGAGGATCTGGGCATCCCCCAGAAGATGGCATTGTTTGCAAACATCATCGCGGAGGTGCCGCGGTAAGCGTGCAGGATTAACGATAGAAAAATCAACGGCACCACCGAGCGGAGCATTCTCTCGACGTTCGCGGACGTGAAGTTCTCCGGGCCCATGGCATCGTTCACAGCCAACGCTAAGAAAACGGAAGGCCGGAACTTGATACCGGTTTCGCGTGCCGAGAATGGGACGAGACAGACCGGCGTGACAGGAAGCACACAGATTCCAGACGGGACGCGTGAAGCTTAAGAACTGGCCGGATTCATACCCCGGTGAAAGGTCCCACCCGCGACTCCCTGTATAATACGAGATTGGTGACACAAAGAGTGCATCGCCTTTTGCCACCAAATAACTTCGCCCCAGGTCACCTGAGCCGACGGTGAAAGCCACTTCGTGTTTTTCGGCATATTCCTGTTTGCCGTCCGCACCCATCCCCGATTCCGTGTGGTACATCTTGCCGCCAGTTACGGAGACGGTGTACCTGCGACCTAACTTTTTGTTGAGGAGAGTGACAGATTTCGTAAATTCAGGCCAGTTGCCGGGACCGGGGATCGAGAGGGATCTCCCCATCCCTGTTTTCTTGAAATCGTTGTATTGCGGCTCATGGCACTCGCGGCATGTTTCGTCCCCCATGTACGCCACTCCGGCAGGGGCATTTCTATACTCTACCGACGTTTGTTCCTGCCCCGCAGTAATTCGGGCAGCCGCGGGCGGCCAGGCCATGAAAGTGGCAAAGAGACCTGCGCTGATGGTCTGTACCCACCTCATGCCTGTGACCGAGCCGGGCTTTTGCACGAGGTTCATTGGGAGAGTCTACATCACCTCCAGCACGCGAAAGAAAAACGACCCACAGCAGCGCAAGCAACCCAAGCAATTGTTGGCGGCGTGCACACAAATAATCCGCAACAATACGGGTTGCTCCGCACGACGCACCACAAACCGCACCCCGTGTCGTTCTGAGTGCGCTTCGAGTGCCAGCGGTATTCGATAATTGATCCACGCGTCGGTCGAGTTGGTTTATTTTGAGGTCGACCTTACCCTGTTCCGCGCCGAAACGAAAAGTTTCACTTCCCTTTCGCCGGGTTTGCGGCGTTCTTTGTCGTTCACTGGTGGCAGAGGCTTCGTGTCCTGATGCCCTCGCCTTCACTGATGGTGTAGATCGCGTCCGCCATCACGTCGTGCGGTTGTCAAGCAGAAATAGTGATATTCTCCGGCTGGCCAGAATGGGGGGCACGCCATGCGGGTTCTCGGGCGAAACCTCGTCCTAGGTTGGTGCGCAGAAAACTCGCCTGACAAAGCCCAACTTGAGCTAGAATCGCGGCTCACGGGACGTCGGGCGAACCTGGCAGGAGGCACTCTCGCGCTCGGATACGCCATTTCCCATATCCCAATTTTGGAAGATACTCTGAGGGTTCTCTGAATGACGCCGCCGCCGAGAGAGAAATCTGGTTTGCGCAACGAGGATAAGGTCACCCTTAAGACCATTGCGGAGCGTCTCGGGCTGACCCCGGGAACGGTCTCAGCCGCCCTGAACAACTCCCCCGCGGCGCGTTCCATTCCCCAGCACACAAAGAATCGCATCATCGAAGCCGCGCAAGCGCTCAATTATCGGCCCAACTTCTTTGCTCGCACTCTGCGCCTGAAACGCACCTACACGATTGGCGTGATCGCCGAAGAAATCGGCGACGCCTATGGGTCCATGGTGATCAGCGGCATTGAAGAATATTTGCGCAAGAACAATTATTTCTTCCTCACCGTGATCCATCGTCACGATCCAAAGCTCCTGCAAACCTACGCGCAAATGCTTTTGACGCGGGGTGTGGAGGGCTTCATTACCACTGACACTTCCCTGACGGAGAAGCTTCCACTGCCGACCGTCGCGGTCGCAGGACATGAGCGCGTCGAAGGCTTGACCAACATCGTCCTGGATCATAAGCGCGCCGCCCGGCTGGCCCTCGAACATCTTCGCGATCTCGGTCACGAAGAAATCGCCTTCATCAAGGGACAGACCATTAGCTCGGACTCCGCCGTGCGTTGGAGCGCGATCTGCGAAGTGGCGCAGCAGCTCGGCATTCGCATTCGTCCCGAGTTGACCATCCAACTGGAGGGCATCGATTCGACGCCCGCCATCGGATATCCCTTCGCCAGGCAACTCTTGGCAAGGAAACATCCTTTCACTGCACTTTTTGCTTACAACGACATCTCGGCAATCGGCTCGATCTGGGCGATTCGCGAAGCGGGCCTGCGTGTGCCGCAAGATATTTCCGTTGTCGGCTTCGACGATATTCCAGGAGCGGCGTTCGCCGATCCTGGCCTCACTACGGTAAGGCAGCCACTTGTGAAGATGGGTCAAATCGCAGCGCAGACGGTCGTCGATCTAATTGAAAGGCGCGGTGAATACGTGCCGGAGATCGCCATCGAACCGGAGTTTGTGATTCGTCAGTCCACAGGACCCGCCCACGTCCGTCAGCTGCGGAGTATCGCGGAAAGCGCACACCACTTGCAGGAAGGCTACCTAGCTAAATAGGTTGCGGGGCCGCCGAAGAAGTTCCGTTCCTCACGATTGGCTGAAAGTGTGGAAGCAAACCGTTCTATCAAGCAGATGCAGCTGTCAGGCAGGCAGATTGCTGGCAAGCAGCGCTCATCGATTACGCCAGTTTGATGGGTGCCAGGAGCATCGGCAATGAAGATCGTGCGGTTGAAAGGGCCTCACCGTGAACAAATTTGAGACCACCAGGTTTAGACTAAAAATAGGCTTTGTAGTCGCCGCCGTTCTCCTTCCGTTTGTGCTGCCATTGATTGCGCCATTTTTCGGTATCTATGCGGGTGGGAAAATTTCCTTGAGCGGCATCCAAGTGGCATACGCGGTTCTCTCCTCGGAGATAGCGCTGGCCGTCTATATCTGGGGAGTAGGCAATTGGTCGCGGTTCGAGCCACCTAGGTTTTCCTCTGCTTCTTCGACCCCGCAAACGGGTGGCGCGCCTCGACCGCCGGGGCCAGGGCCCGGCGCACCGCCGGCGCCGCAGGGAGGTCACTGAGATGCTTTCCCTGATTGAGACCCTGACGGGATTTGCCGCCATCATGATGATGCTGAGCCTCCTGGTCAAGACGCTGACATCGGTGATTAAGAACCAGTGGGACTATTACTCGGACAACCTGAAACATGAGGTTCAACGCCTGGCTCTCGAAACCACCGGGAAATCCTGGGAGACATTAGTTCAGAATCCCACGGCACCCGACTGGGTGAGGAGCATCGACTGGGAGCGGCTCGGCGACGAGTTCCTGACTCCCGCCTACATGAGCTGGTTTCTCAAACAACTCGATCAAAACGCACGGGTATCCGACATTGATTCCCGCCTCAAGATTCACGTTGCCAGCGTGAAATACACATTCGAAATGCGCATGAAGAACCTGGCGCTGGCTGTGGGGTTAGCCCTATGCCTCTTGTTGAACATAAACGCGTTCACGATCTGGAAGTCTCTGTACACGGATCAGCAATTGCGCGCGACGTTTTCCAGCTCCTATGCCGAGAAAGCCACAAGACTTGCCGAGGAACAAGCGAATCAAAAGGACGCGGACGCAAAGCTCAAAAACTTTCAAACTAGCATGCGGGGTTTTCTCACCGACGTCGGATTTGGCATCGGCCGGATTTGGCAAGCAAACCCTCCGAGCGACAATGCGGATCCAAAGCAGCGGGCTCCCATCCGGGTGTTTGTTTATGAGTTCTTTGGTTCGCTGCTGACCGGGATCCTCGTGAGCATTGCTGCGCCCTACTGGCACGATCTACTTCAAGCTCTGGCCTCCCTTCGGCCCGACAAGGCCAAAACCTAATTGCCGCGCTGGGGGATGATGCAAGACGGAAAACAGGAACACCTCCCGGGAAACCGAACATCGTGGAGCATGATCCGCATGGTCTGACCGGATGCTAACTGCATAGGCCGGCCCAGACTCTGGGGGCCGCTCCTGGAGCAAAATATGATTTCTCAGAACTCGCGTGAGAGGCGTCTATGACGGTCTATCTGCTTGGCTCTCGCGGGCCGGAAGTATTGAAGATTCAGCAGCAGCTGAGTGAGCTGCAATTCTACTCTGGTCCGCCGGATGGCGTTTTTGGAGGCGGGACGGACTCAGCGGTTCGCGCCTTTCAGCTGTCCCAACAACTGCAGGTGGACGGAAAGGTCGGTCCGGGAACCTGGGGTGCGCTATTCAACGGGGCGGACGTTCCGGCACCCACGGTCACCAAGGAGTCACTCGACCGTCAGTGTCTGGCGCTCACCGGAGGCCTGGAAACCGACCATCCGCCTCCGGATTGTTTTGCCGGGCTGTCCGGCGACTTCGATGACCAAGGAATGAGCTTTGGCGCGCTGCAGTGGAATATTGGCCAAGGCAGCCTGCAACCGCTTCTCATGCAAATGAACCAGAACCATCCGGACATTGTGGGACAGGTATTCGGCCCCAACTATGCTACGTTCGTGGCGATGCTCGGGGAGACCCAGGAAGAGCAATTGGTGTGGGCCAGATCCATTCAAGATCCCATCCGGCACGTATTGTTTGAGCCTTGGCAGGGGCAGTTCAAGACGCTGGGCAGGCTACGGGAATTCCAGGATATCGAAGCTGAAAGCGCTGCCGGAATTTTTCGGCAGGCGCTGGCGCTTTGCAATGAGTTTGGGGTGAACTCGCAGCGCGCCGCGGCGCTCCTGTTCGACATCAAAGTCCAGACCGGCGGGATCAAGAGCTGGGTGAAATCGCAAATTCTCAGCGACTTTCAGCAGTTGGACCAGTCCGGCGACGGAGACGTGCCACTGGAAGTTGCTCGCCTGCGCATCATTGCTACGCGCTCGGCGGCGTCGGCAAATCCGCACTGGGTGGCCGATGTTCAGAACCGCAAGCTAACCATCGCCAACGGCGAAGGAACGGTTCACGGAAATTATTACCATCTAGAGTCACAGTACGGGATCTCCTTGAATTCGGGGTTCCGTTGAAGGCCTATTCCGCTGGCGTGAGAGTACTCCATCTCGCTGGATCATCCTGCAAGCGGGACACAAATAGAGAAGCTTCTCGCTAGCAGCAAGAGTCCCTCAGTAGTACATGCCACATCACAAACTGCGTACCAAACAGGACTTGGAGTAGAATTGTGACGTCCCGGCGAAGTCAACGGCAGGCAACCATTGACAACTGGTTCCGAAGTCATCGACCGCGGTCAGGTATATCCAACGGAACGAAAAAGTTGCAGATTTGAAAGGCACGCGTTTTCAGAACACGATGCCGACTGCTCACACAAGATTCAGAACGTCGAGCGCGATGCTGACCCATCTTTTCGGAGGGCCACGCCGGTCCGCGTGTCATTTACCGGGCCAACCAGGTTTCGTTGCGGTTGAGTTTTGCACCAAGTGACACGGCACGCCGTGGCGGTTTTCAATTCTTGGAGGGATGCCGCATGACTGTTATCCGACGATGGGCAGCGATCACTTTACTCTCACTGGCATACGTTTCGATTTCTTCGGGGCAAGATACCAAGGGCGTGAATCCGGCTCCCGCCCCGCCAAGTCTCTTGCTACTCGTGCACCAGGAAATCCAGTACGGTAAGGCAAACGCCCGGAAGAAGTTAGGGGTTGCAATGGCGCGCGCCTGCAATCGCTTAGAAGTCCCTAATTCCTGGATTGGCCTCGAATCCCTTACCGGTCCGCGGGAGTCGCTATTTTTCGATCCGTTTGACTCGTTCGAGCAGCTGGAGCAGTCCTTCGACGGCTGGAAGCAGATCTATGCGGCCCATCCCGACCTCGCCCGGATGCAGGAGGAGATCGACGCGCTCTTGATCAGCGAGCGCACGATCGTCGCGGTACGCCGCGACGACCTGGGCTACCAGGCAGACAGCATCGATCTGTCGGAAACGCGCTTCATGCGCGTGGTTGAAGTGCGCCTGGCACCGGGGCGGGAGAACGAATTTGTGGAAACGTTTAAGATCCTCGGCGAGGCGTTCGAGAAGATCAAAGCAGACTCGCCGTGGGTGGTCTATCAGGTGAACTTGGGTATGCAGTCCCCGGGTTTCCTCATTTTCATGCCCATGCACGCCCTCAAGCAAAACGACGACCTACTCTCATGGAAGGAAAATCTGCAGGAAGCGGAAGGCGGAGAGGCGATGCAACGGCTGCAACAGATTGCGCGCGAATCGTATGCCAGCACCGAGAGCAACCTCTACGCGGTCGACCGCGAGATATCCCACGTATCAAAAGAGTTTGCCGCCGGCGATCCGAATTTCTGGACACCCACGCCGGTACCATCCGCGAAGCCCGTGGGAAAGAAAGGAAGCGCTATTCGAGCGGCGGATCCAGACACCACCCAGGCAATCGCGCGGAAAACGAGGCAAAGAACGCGGAATCGATGAGCCTTCGGAGTTCGCTTACTGGACAGAAACCAGCGAGCCAACGCCGGAGAGCGCAGCCTGTTTTTCCGCTTTGGCCTGTTTTGCTTCTTTGCTCCCCGTCGATGTGAGGTCTTGGCTTCCGAAACCGACGCCGATCTTTTTCAAGAATGCAGTGGGGGGCTCGCCGCCGGCGAAGATCCACACGTAATCGTTAGGGATCTCCTCGGTTTTGCCATTCACTTCCAAGAGCACGGATTTCTCTTTGAACTCCACGGGAGCGGAATTGAAGATCACTTTGACTTTGCCTTTGCGAATGGATTCCTGTATACGCTGCGAGTTCCGCTCCTTGATGCGGCTGAAGGCCTCTTTACGATATGAGAGGGTGACCTGATTACCGACTTGGTGGCCAAGGCCCATGGCGGCTTCGATGGCGCTGTCGCCTCCGCCCACTACCAGGATTTTCTTGTTGATATAGTGGTCCGCCTCAATCAAGCGGTACATCACCTTTTGTAATTCCTCGCCTTTGACCCCGAGTTTTCGCGGGCTGCCGCTCTTGCCGAGCGCCAAGACCACCGTGTGCGCGCGATACCGGTGGGTGTTGGTGGTCATGACGGTGAAGATGCCGTCTTCACCCTTCTTGATGTCCTCTACTTTTTCTCCCTTGCGAAACTTGAAATCCGAGCGCTGCAAGACTTTGTCCCAGAAAGCGATCAGCTCTTCCTTGGAAAGCTCGGTCTTCTTGAATTTTCCGTGCATCGGAAATTCCACCGGGCTGGTCATGACCAGTTTCTGGCGCGGATACTTCGCCACGGTGCCGCCCATTTCGCCTTCGTCGACGGTGAGGTAGCTGAGTTTTTTCTCGATGGCACGGAGAGAGGCGCTGATTCCCGCGGGACCCGCTCCGACGATCAGCACATCGAGAACATCCGGCACGGACCGGCGAGAACCCAGTGCCGCGATCCGGTTGGCGATGTTGTCGATGCAATCCCGACCCTGGTTTATAGCGTTCTTGATCAAAGCCAATCCGCCGAGTTCCCCGACAATGAACAGGTTGTTAATGCTGGTCTCATATTGAGGCGTCAAATAGGCCATGTCGCCGCCCATGCTGGGGCTGGCCATGACCATGGTTATGGCCCCGACAGGACAAACCTCCGCGCAGAGGCTGTGCCCGATGCATTTGTAGCCATTCACGATGACCGCCTTGCCACCCAACATGACCAGGACATCGCCTTCGGGGCAGACCATCGTGCAAGCGGCACAGCCAATGCAATTGTTTGCGTCGATATGCGGGTGCTGAGATTGGGGGCCGTCGGAACGCATTTTCCCCTTTTCTTCAGCCTCGTGGGCTAGTGCTTCTATCTTCTTTTGCTTCTTTAAATAACCGCGCACGAAGAGACCAATAACGATGGCGGCGACAATGAAGGCGGCAAAGGTATCCATAAAATCAGCGCGGTTTTTTTGCTGAAGCTTGATCTTGGCCCGGCTGCGAAGCGGGGTATGGTGAGTTGGCCGAGGGATGGCCCGGCGGCAGGGCCGCCTGAGCCGGGACAGCGGGCGGATTCAAGACATCGTTGAACCTCGGGAGGCCACCAGCATGTACATCTTGTTTCTGGTGCGGGTTTTGGTTCGGATCCGGATGCTGGATCATGCCGCCAGTCGCCTGGGTCTTGAGAACGACCCACGCGCCGTCGCGCTTTTCCAGGTTATAGGCCACCTGCATGCCCGGCCCCTGAGGCGCGCCGTTCTTCGGTCGGAATTCAACTTCGGCGTGGGCCTGATTTCCATTGATGGAAACATTTCGGATATCCATCACCATGGCGGTCATATTCAGCGTGCCAACTCCGGTGAGGTGCTGCATGATTCCGGAGCGAATGGCATCGTTGTCATTCTGCTGCTTTTTGCATCCGCTGGCGGCGAAAAACGCGGCCAACAACCCCAGTGCCAGGGCAATACGCTTCATGCGAAAATCCTTTCCAGGTACATCGAGACCGGCTTACCGGTAATTTGTGTATCGATTTCCGTGGGAGACGCTCCCAACATATCCTGTCAAAACTGGCCGTTCATCGCAAGGGCCTACAGCCGGTAGCCCATGAACAAGGCGATGCCGATGTGCAAAACGGCGAGAATGGCGAAGGCATAACTAAAAGGCCGGTGGATGACGTGCCAGAGGTGGAAAACCTGCTGCGTGCGCTTGAGGAAGAGTATGCGTTTGGAGAGCGCCGCTTGAGTCTGAGCGACCTTGATGGCACGCTCCAGTTTCCGGTCGGACGTGTGCAGGAGACCGCACAAAGAGAACAGCCAAGGGCCGAGTCCCACGGCCTGCCGCCTCGCCATTGACGCCTGAAAGGGACGCTTGAAGTCAATCAGAATCATGGAAAAGAGCGCCTCGACCAAGGGTGTGCTGGCAACGTGCTGCGGGGAAGGCAGATGGTACAGCGCGTCTATACAAAAACCATAGGTCTGCTTTTGTTCCTCGAGCTCTTTTCGGAAATTCTCTTCCTTCTCTTCCATCTCCTTCTTGGAGAGTTCCGCGGCGCTGAGGCCGCGAGGAATTTGCGAATAGAGGTAGCGGCCGACGAAACCGCTGAGCGTGACCATCAGCATGCTATAGAAGGCCATGCCGGCAATATTTCCAAATTTAAATGAGGAATGAAACGCCACAATGAGCGGGGCGGTGGTCCCGAGAACAACGTGAAAATCGAGCCAGTGGCGGGAGTTGCCCTGCTTACCGAGCCATCCCCAGTACTTCCGCAGCGGATAGAGATAGATGAGAAAGAACAGAAACACGCCGAACATGCCGAGCTTGATGCCAATCGTTCCACTGGGCCGAAGCAGTTCGTGCTTGGGTGAGAAAGGACGCTGGGTGGCACTCAGCATGTAATAGTTAAAGCCATAGCCGGCGATCACCAGAACAACGGCAGCGGCCAGCAGCCAAGCAAGGAGCAGGCGAATGCGATGCCCTTTCTCGGGGTCGTCGCGTGTCAGGACTGCAGTGCCTACGCTTGCGGATGCGCTCATCGTTTTGTCTCGAGTTCCTCCACCTGGATGGTGGCCCTAAATCTCTTGTAACCGGTGAAGCGATGAATATTGCGCCAATGCTGGCGAGCCGTTTCAACGTCGATAATGGCAGATACGGGCATCCAATAGGCCTCCTCGGGATCATGAAAATGCACCGTGGCGTAGTGAATTTCACTGCGCATGTTGTGAAGACCGACATCGCTCAGACTGGAATCCATGGTCGCGACTAATTTAGCGACGGAGCCGCTCTGCTGCTCGATCCAAATCGTACCTGAAAGAGGGATGGGATAGTTCTTGCCACGAAGTTGCAGCGCCGCGGGCGAAGAAGCACCGGGAATGGCCTTGAAATTTACTTTAGCAAAGCTCACACCATCGACGGTTTCCTCTCCTGCGGGCTCAAACGTATAGCTGCTCTCATAGGATGGGTGGATGATCAGGAGCATGCTGGTAAAGCCGTTGGTGATGAGCAGGGTACGCCCCGAATCACGGAAGGCGGCTTTGCGCGTATCTCGGGATTCGACCAGCTTCAGTGCTCCGCTGTTGGTATTGGCCTGAAGCTGATAATCGAAGACAGATTCCTCACGATAATTGGCTTTCCCGTTCTTTCCCACAACCGCCTGCGTTACATTTTCCATGCACACCACATTGGTAGCCTGTTCAAAGAACTTTTCGACGGTGGCGCGGGCGCGTGAGAGAGCCTCCATCGGCGGCGAAACGGGAGCGGCTGGCGTCTCGCTAGCGGGTTGGGCCGCCACCTGTGCTTGGCCAGACGCAGTGACCGTGCAAAACAGCAGGGCCACGGAGAGCCACCCAAACATCACCGTCAACGAAGTTCGGGAACTTGGAAGCTCTTCGCGGCGGCTGGTAATTCATGTTGGTGCCGCGATACCAGCCGAAATTGCCCTCCACGAAATAGCGCGGGCCAACGTTCCAATCGGCGACGGCATTAACGAAATTAGAGTGATTATTGTTCGTAAAGCTGGAATCGAAAGTCTGATGTCCACCCAAGAGCTGCAGCCGGAACGAATCGGTAAGATTCTTAGAAAGTGAAACGGAGGTGTATTTGCCGCTTCCGAACGAGCTATCGAATTTCGAGTAATGCACGTCGGCGAGCAGTCCAGTCCTCAACAGGTTAGGCAAGGTGATGCCGAACGCCTGATTGAGCGAATTCTTCTTGTCCGAGGTGGCCTTACTCCGGCCCAAGCTGGCGTAGACGCTGATGTGCTTGACGAGCTCTACGCGCACGTCGCCGCTAAAGCCTTGAAACAGGTACTGGTCTAATAGACCGGTGCCGAGCAACCGAGGATCGTAGGTCGGCAGGCTGCGGAAATAATTGTGATTGACACCGAACCCCAGGTGGTGAAATGGCTGAAAGTGCAGCGAAGAATAGCTTTGGGAGATTCCCGTGGGATTGCTTCCGCCATTTGGCAACGGAGATGTTCTGGCCTCGTCCGCCTGCAAAGAACTGTAAAGCGTCATGTAGCGCTTCCACGACAAGTTATTCTCGAAGAATGCAAATTGCCGGGCCACTTTCCATTGGATGCTGGTAACGGCCACGCCGGCAGTCGCCAGCCTCGAAATTCACGAAGGTCCCCGCAATATGCTGGTTTGGATTATAGCTCCATGAGGACGGATCTGGAGTGGATCCTGCGAAGAAACCAACCGTCGCAAGCCGCGTGATTTTCCTTCCCAGGTAACCACCATCAATCGTGCTCAGGCTCGGCGCCCAAGGAAGAAACAGGCGCCCCACGCCAATGGTGACCGGCGAATAAGGGCTTTGATAGAATAAACCGATTTGGTAGGTGCGGTTGAGCAGGTCCGTGAGCGTCGTGGTATTGGCGCCCGGCGGAGTGGAGCTGCTCACGTTCATGTTGCCGCGCCAGTAACCCTTGAAGTTCCAGTAGGTCCTGCCGATATTGCTGATGTCCGACGAGATGGACAGCCCCACTTGCTTGGAATTGAGCCCGCCAGCTTCATGGATCCCGCCGTAGTCAATGCCGATCCGGCCACGGACCCGTCCGACGGGTGATTCTCGAAGCTGCTTTTGCTCTTGTACCGTGCGAATTTCTTCCTCGAGAGGGTCGCCATAGGTGAAGGTCATGACGATGGGATACTGCTCTTCTTCAGTGGCCTCTACGGCCTGACGACGTTCGACCACGCTGTCGGGAGTGAGAAACGCCAATTGACCTACCTTAATCTCACCGTTGGAGCTGACGATTTCGCAGACCGCAGAGGAATCCGCCACCGAAACGACTTTGAGCTCCGCGATGTGTTCATAGCCCCGGAACCGCACGGCATCAGAAACCACGCCATCAGGGGGTGGGTTGACCAGAGAAAGCTTCATCGCTTCTTGGAGATTGGCGTTGCGCCCGGCATCAATATAGAGCGAGCCGTCGGCGACATACTTCACGCGAAAAACGGAAGGCTTGTTGCTCGATTGATCCGCCTGCGGATTCTGCGCGCGAGCGACGTTAACCGCAACTAGGACGGCTGAGCAAAGCAACACCGCGAAAGCCCATGATGGCTTCGAAAAGAGTCTCGCGGCTAGTCTTGTCTGCCAAGTCGTTCGATACACTTGCTTTCCTTCCCCCTACTACAGTTCCCCGAGGAGTTTGCTCTTGCACCATTTCAACTGCCAAGACCTCAGAAGCCCGCGAAGCGTTTCCCCCGTCAATTCTTATGACAGTCGTAGCACCGAGTCGGTGGATTGTACCAGCATGCGGGAGATGGCGTGCAAACGTTAGGATGCGACATTCCGGCCCGGTGCGCGGTTGCCCTCGTATGGCAATCCTCACAAGAGAACGTCTTATAATTCGTCGCAACCAGGTGGCAGTCCGAACAGACCGAGCCATTATGCGGAATGCGGAACCAGGTGTGATTAAAGGTCGCCCCCAGCCAGCCCGTGGTGACCCACGTAGTGTGGCAGGTCAGGCAAGTGGTTGGGTACAGCGCGGTAACGTGGTTTGGCACGACGCCGCCGAGCGTTTGCGTGCTCAACCAGGCCGCCTGATGGCAACCATAGCAATCCGTGTTCGCGGCTGTTAGCGCGACGCTGCTGACGTGGCACGAAGCGCAGGGTGTGGTCACGTGCGCGCCCTGCAACGCAAAGCCCGTCGTGCTGTGATCGAACTTGCCATCTGCCCACAGCAGCGTGTCATGGCAGGTCGAGCATTGTGCGGTCAGGAAGCCCGCCGTGACGTGATTCGGTACCGCTCCACCGAGTGTTTGCGTGCTCAACCAGGCCGGCTGATGGCAGCCGTAGCAGTCCGTGTTCGCCACCGTAAAGGTGTAGTTGTTCCCCACGTGGCAGTCCGTGCAGGCCACCACTTTCCCTGCCGGCGCCATTTGGTGCGAGCCCGTCAATGCCCAACCCGTGGTGCTGTGGTCGAAGATCGCCGTGGTCCAGGTGATGGTGTTGTGGCATGTCGTGCAGTTCGCCGCCGCAAAAGGGGCTCCGGCTGAAGCGTGCGTCGGATTATTGGTCTGCTGCCAGGTCGTCAAATGGCATCCCGAGTTCCCGCAGTCGGTCGGGGCAGTCGTCAGCGTGTAGTTATTGTTGACGTGGCAAGAAACGCAGCTCGGTACTTTGCCCCCGTTGGCCACCAACTGGTGCGCATTGGTCAGCGGGAAACCCGTCGTCGCGTGGTTGAAGGTTGACGTCCACGTATTCGTGTTGTGGCACGTCGAGCATTGCGAGGTCGGGAAGCCTGCCGTGATGTGATTCGGTACCGCTCCACCGAGCGTCGTGGTGCTCTGCCAAGCTGCCTGATGGCAGCCGTAGCAGTCCGTGTTCGCCACCGTAAAGGTGTAGTTGTTCCCTACGTGGCAGTCCGTGCAGGCCACCACTTTCCCTGCCGGCGCCATCTGGTGCGAGCCCGTCAAGGCCCAGCCCGTGGTGCTGTGATTGAAGGTCGCCGTGGTCCAGGTGATCGTGCTATGGCATGTCGAGCAGTTCGCCGCCGCAAAAGGGGCTCCGGCTGAAGCGTGCGTCGGATTATTGGTCTGCTGCCAGGTCGTCAAATGGCATCCCGAGTTCCCGCAGTCGGTCGGGGCAGTCGTCAGCGTGTAGTTATTGTTGATGTGGCAGTCCGTGCAGGCCGCCACTTTGCCCGCCGGCGCCATTTGGTGTGCATTGGTCAGCGGGAAACCCGTCGTACTGTGATCAAAGACTGCCGTTGTCCACGAAATGGTGTTATGGCATGTCGAGCAGTTCGCGACGGCAAACGTCGGTCCCGAAGTTGCGTGCGTCGGGTTATTGGTCTGCTGCCAGGTGGTCAAATGGCATCCCGAATTCCCGCAGTCGTTCGGCATGATACTCAGGCTGTAGTTACTATTGATGTGGCAGGATTCGCAGGCCGGCACCTTGCCGCCGTTGGCCACCAGGGCGTGCGCGTTCGTCAGCGGGAACCCGAACGCGTTGTGGTCGAACTTGCCGTCGGACCACTTCGTGATGGTGTGGCACTGGGCGCAAGCCACGGCCGTGGTGGGAAACCCCGCCTTGATGTGATCCGGCACCGTGCCGCCGAACGAAGGCGTACTGTTCCACGCCGACTGGTGGCAGCTCATGCAGTCGGCCGAGTTCAGCGTGTAATTATTGCTGACGTGGCAGGATACGCAGGGCGTGGGTGATGGCGAAGCGTGCGTGCCTGTCAGCGCGAAACCGGTCGTGCTGTGGTCGAAAGAAGCGGAATCCCAGCCTTGCGTGGTATGGCATGTGGCGCAATTCGTCGCCGCAAAAGCGGGCCCCGATGTCGAGTGTACCGGGGTCGTGGTCTGCTGCCATTTCGTCAAGTGGCAGCCGGAGTTCCCGCAGTCGGTCGGCGTGATCGTCAAAGTGTAGTTGTTGTTGACATGGCAAGAAGCGCAGGGCACGTTGGCGTGCCCATTGGTCAGGAGAAACCCCGTCGTGCTGTGATCGAAGGTCGCCGTGGTCCAGGAAATCGTGTTGTGGCATCCCGCGCAGTTGGCCACCGCAAAAGTCGCGCCCGCCGAGGAGTGCACCGGATTATTGGTCTGCTGCCAGGTGGTCAAATGGCATCCCGAATTCCCGCAGTCCGTCGCCGCGGTCGTCAAATTGTAATTGTTGTTGAGGTGGCAGGAGGCGCAAGGCACATTCGCATGGCCATTGGTCAGCAGAAACCCGGTCGTGCTGTGATCGAACTTCGCGCCCAACCAACTGTCAAAGGAGACGTGGCACGATTCGCAGGTAGTAGCAAACTTCGCGCTGACGTGGTTCGGATTCGTAGTCTTCTGAAAATCCCTCAAATGGCAGGATGCGCAAGCCGTTGAGAGACCCTGAAACTGCCCAACCGCTGCGCCCTTGTGGCAATCCTCGCATTGCACCGCGGCGTGAGCGCCGAAAAGCGGGAAGCGATTCTGGTGATCCTTAACTTGCTGAATGGCATTGTTCCAACCAAGAACCGTGTGACACTGCGCGCAATCCGTGCCCATCTTGCGCTGGTGAATATCGGCGTGGCAATCCTGACAATTCTTCCCCACATCCGTGAATATCGGCTTTACGTGGCACTGCGTGCATTGCACTTTCTCGTGCATGCCGCGTAGCGGGTAGTTCGTTTTGTTATGATCGAATTCGGGAACCGCGCGAATGGGGCGCCAGCCCGCAGCGGTGTGGCAGTTCTCGCAAGGAATCGCCAGCGGTCCGTGCGGACTACGAGTGCTGCCCTGCTGACCAGCAGGGAGCGCAGCGCTCCCGGCCGGGGAGGAGAAAAGCAGCAGCCAACACAGGATCTGAATTAACTTAGACGTAACATTCTCCTAAGCTTCAGTTTCCCTGAGATCGCTTCTGCCGAAAACTGGTGGTGGAATGCCATAATGACAGTTACTCCAGTCATGATATTGTTCCTTGCGCGCAGCCAAGCACAACTGTACCTGTGTTCAGTTTTTGGCCAGGACAACAAGCCAGCCCAACTATAGTACCAGGACTATTGGTACCTTCGCGCCCTTGTCCTGCACAAATGAGCCAGATTCTAAACGTGGCCGGGGCAGAGATTTCGGCATCCTTCGACACTCCCTGCGGCGATCTCGTTCCCTTTCGAGCGAAATCCCGGCACGGCAGAGCGGCCAGAGAGGGGGGCTGGCTCAAAGGTTTGGTAAGAGCTCCTCTCCCGCCGGCAAGAGGCACTGCGTACGGCCGAAGACTTGACTTCAAGGGGCCGATGTTCGGTCCATGGCAGTCGGTACACTTCGAAGGCGCCTGTTTGTAGACAATTACAGGCTTCGTGTCGACCATGCGCGTCTGCTTGTGGCATTTGCCGCAAGCCACGCCTGCGTGGCCGCCCTGCAAGGGGAAATGCGTGCGGGTATCATGGTTGAAGGTCGAAGGCACCCAGCGCTGCGAATCATGACAGTCTGCACAAGGCGTTTTTCCGGCCTTGGCGAATTGGGCGTCATGGGCGTCTTTGTGACAATCTTCGCAGACCTGCGAGGTGTCCTTGAACTGTATTTCCTTCTTGCCGACCGGCACTTTGTGGCAATCGCCGCACTTGGCGCTGCGGTGCGCCCCCAGCAACGGGAATTTGGTCTTGGAATGGTCGAAGCCACTCACCTCGATCCATGACCTCACGTTATGGCAGGCCTCGCATCCCTGAGGTGTGCCATCGGCGCGGCGCCGCGCCATGCGCTCGTTGAATTCGCCGTGGTGCACGTCGGTGTGACACGCAGTGCAAGTCCGATCCTCAAAATGGAATGGCAGGATTTTGTCGGTCCGTCCGGCGGCACCGACTTTGTGGCAATCGGTACAAGGCACGGCCGCGTGAGCTCCGCTCAGAGCGAACCGCGCTTTGCGATGTTTGGCAATCGTAAATGTGGAGCGGTGAAAATCCAGAACGGTATGACAATCTTCGCATTTGTCTCGATACGGCGCGGCCGCAAATTGTCCGTCATGGGCGTCCTTATGGCAGTCGGTGCAGGCCGCGAATTTCACCTTATAGATGGTGTCCTTGCCCGCGGGTAGATGGCACTTCTCGCATTTAACGGTAATGTGTTTGCCCTTTAGCGGATATTTGGATGTGTCGTGCTCTTTCACTCCGAAAAGCGAGGGTTTCCATCCGTCCACGGTATGGCATTCCGCGCACTCCCCCTTCTTCGGACGTGCTTCGAACTGACCCTTGTGGGGGTCTGGTTTATGACAATCATTGCAATTATTAAACGGGAGGGGCTTTTTGAAGTCAGCCTTCAAATGGCACTGAGCGCAGCCTACCTCGGCGTGTTTTCCGAGCAGGGGGTACTTGGTCTTGGAATGGTCGAATCCAAAAGCCGGCAGCAATTTCTTCCATCCCGCAGTGGTGTGACATTCTTCGCAGCGCTGTTTGAAAGAGCCTCGGTGCGGATCGATATGGCAGTCGATGCAAGCCTGGAACTTCATGTCCCGGTAACGTGCCGGACCACCGGCCACATCCGGTTTGTGGCACTTCTCACAGTCCACCTTGAGGTGCAGACCTGTCAGCGGATAGCGTGTCTTGGAGTGATCGAACTGTTTGGCGGCCTTCCAATCCATGTAATTATGACATTGCAGGCAATCGTTTCCGAGCTGGCCTTTGTGCACATCTTTGTGGCATGGCACGCAATTTTGCGACAACCCGAAAAAGGATTTCGAGACATCTTTCATCTTGATGAGCGCGCGCTCCTCGGCAACCATGTAGGCCGGCGCGTGGCACTTCTCACAAGCAAGGCCGGCATGCTTTCCTTCCAGGACGTAACCCGTCAACCGGTGATCAAATTGTTTTTGTGAAGGCTCCCAGTGGATGAGGCCGAAATCCTCGCCGTTGTGATCGAGGTGGCAGCGGACACAATCCTTGCCATTGGGATTCTTCATCTGGATCTGAGCGTGATATCCGTGCTTGGCGGCCAAGCGGTGCGCCACCTCTTTATGGCAATCCAGACATTTGAAAGTAGGCGTGCTGGTCCCGAATTGGTGGCAGGTCGCGCATTGTATCGTTCCGCTCAAAGACTGGTGGGCTTTCGCGAGAGGCCCGGGTGAGATCTGTGCCTGTGCTGGAACGCCGGCGAAGAAAAAGAATAGGAAAAAAACGGAAAGGCGTATCGCCAATGGGCCGATGTACTGCATACGCGAGGAAACACCCTTTGCTGATGGCCCGTTGCAGTGCACCAATCTCTCCCTCAAGGGGATTCGAAGCAATCATCCGAGGTCTGGGTAACGGCATGGTAGCACACGAAAAGACTTTTTCGCGCACCTTGCTACCGGATGGTACCGGATGGTGGCCATAGTTGAAAGGAGGACAGCCCACGTTCCCCTATGAGCGCTTGCGCACCTCGCTCATTGACACAATCCGTTTTCCCCTCATAAACTAATGTCCCCCGGCCCGAGGAGTGTCATCCGCCGAATTCTACAGGCGCCAAAAGGATTCTCAAAAGAGTTCAATATTGAACAGAAATGAAAGGAACGACTGGAATAGGTTTCTGCCGTGGGGCAAATTCTGGGCGCGATGACCGAAGTTGAGCTGAGTGCGAGCGCGCGAGAACGCTTACGTGGGATTTACAGACACTTTACATATTTTTACCCCTAGCCCGAACCACCGGTCGAAAGGAGGTAAAGACGTGATCGTGCATCATAGGGAACAACTGGATGTGGGCAGTTTCCCAAAGCAAATGAATGAGGCATCTGAGATGCGGCTACAGCTGAGACACTTGGCCAATGCCCTCGCAGAGGTATATGAGCTGCTGGAAGACTATGCTCCGACGTGGTACACATTGCATCATCAGGAAAGAGTTGTGTCCGCGTTGCGCTCAGCGAAAAAGTTCTGAAGAAACAGGCAGCGGCGGATATCCGGAAGACGCGGTCAATACCCCCTCATCCTTGGAATTTATAGCCAATCCCGGGTACGGTGAGGATGATCTCAGGTTTTTTGGGAGTCTTCTCCAATTTCTGGCGCAGGCTGGCAACGTGCACATCGACGGTGCGCGTGAACGTACCAGCTTCGTAGCCCCACACCTCGCGCAGGATTTCATCACGAGAAAGAGTGATTCCTTTGCGCTCTATGAAATAGCGCAAGAGCTGAAATTCTCGAGCAGAAAGATAAACAGGAGTGCCTTCTCGCGTAACCTGAGTGCCGCGAATGTCTACTCGGACTGAGCCAAATTGGAGAATGCCCTGGCCGGTTCGTGTGGGGGCGCGTCGCAACAAGGCCTCGATGCGGGCCATGAGTTCCAGAGTGTCAAATGGTTTCGTGACGTAGTCATCCGCACCTAGTTTAAAACCAACCACCTTGTCGACAGTTTGGCCACGGGCAGTAAGCAGCAGAATGGGCGTCCCCAACCCCGCCAGCCGGATGTCGCGACAGACATCCAGACCGCTGCGGCGAGGCAGCATGATGTCCAGGATGATCAAGTCGAAAGGCAGAGTAGTGGCCTTTTCGAAGCCTTGCTCACCATCGGGAGAGAAATCTACGACATAACCCTCGCCTTGCAGACGGTCGCTCAGGGTCATCCGCAATGCCTGTTCATCTTCTATCAACAATATATTCTCGTTCATTTTCGGATAGTCGGATCCCCTTCGGAATTGACGGACGCCATTTCCAACTCTTGTTTCTCCACCATTGGTAAGCGCAGCGTGAAAACACTCCCAACCGCCAGTTCACTGACCACGGAAAGTGTTCCTCCCATAGCTTCGGCAATGTTTTTGGCGAGAGACAATCCCAATCCTGTCCCGTGAATCTGGGCAGCCGAGACTGCCGCGCCGCGATAAAAGGGTTCGAAAATGTGCGGCATCTCCAAACGGTCAATGCCCATGCCGCGATCTTCGACGCTGATGCTGATTTCCTTGCCGCTTTGCTCTCCGGAATCGTGGAGAAAAGCGCGGATACCGATCCAGCGGCTCTCACCACTATACTTCACCGCATTTACGATCAAGTTCTGCAGGCATTGAGAGAGCGCGGATAAGTCACCCATGACCCAGGGTAGCCCAGACTCGATGCGCTGCTCAACCACAAAGCCTGCTCCCTCGACCAATTCCGCGGTATTGTCTCGCACGGAATCCATGATTTGCGACACCTGCAGGGGGCGTAGAATATAGCGATTCTTACGGTCTTTCGTCGCGGCAAACAGCAGAATCTGATTTACAAGTTCGGTGATCTGCCGGCATTGGTTTCGGATGGCGAGGCCATAACGCTTCACCTGATCCTTCCCGCCCACAAGACCGTCGGCAATATTGTCTGCCGCGGAGGAGATGACCGTCAGCGGAGTGCGTAGTTCGTGAGAGACCGAGGCAACAAACTCCATTTGCAGCTTGGCCAGTTGAATCGTGCCGAGCATCTTGCTTCTCTGGATGGCCCAGACCGAAGTACTGGCCAAGGTCAAAGTAATACCCAGGACACCGATGAGCCGGAAGATAGTGCGCCGAGAGGTGGCTGCGACGTTGGCGAGCTGCTCGGAGGCTTGCTGGTCGTAGAGCCGCTTGATTTCCTCCAAGTCTTGACGGACACGTTCAAAAGACGGCACACCCCCCTTAAGATCCAGGTTCACCGCTTCTTTGGTGCTGCCCTCAAGAATGGAAGCTAACACCTCATTGCGCACACTAAGATAGTCGGACCAATCGCGCTGCAGCCGTTTGCCCACCTCGATTTCGTGAGGCATGTGAACCTGACGAAGATATTCGCCGATCCCTTCGTTTACACGGCGATCCGCTTCGCGAGACTGGTCGGCATATTCCAGTTGGAGATTGCTATCGTTGGTGGTTAAGGCATAAAAAGTACTTCGGCGTGTCTCCTGGGCCTGATATTGCAGCTCACCAATTCTGTGCAGTCCCAGCACCGAGCCAGCATACATTTTCTGAGCCTCAACGTTGGTGGAGTGAAGATCGCGTACCACGAATAGTCCCACCACAATCACCACCAGGAACACGATGAGAAGCAACAAGGACGAATTGTAGGGGGAGGCCAGAGCCAAGACGCGGTCCAACAGCGGAGCCGGGCCGACCAGTGTCGGTCTGCGTGCGCGTTTGTTTTGCCCGTTCATGTCTATTTGGAAGAGCGCGGTGGCACGTGAAGCTTGTAGCCCTTATCCTCGGGACCGCGCTCATCGACGCGCACCGCTTTTACCGAGGAGTCCAAATCCGAGACCCGCAGATAGCCAATGGCGCCGGGCACGTTGAATACGAACTTGCGCACACCCACAGGAGTTGCCAGAGTTTTTGGTGAAACAAGCACTTCGCCGGTGAAAACGCCATGCAGGAAGTGATTATTGAAATCGGTCTCATTCATCTGGCAGATATCTCGAAGCACGACGGCGCGCTCAGGCTGGCCGGGTTCCATCATAACCAGGGTGATGCGGCGGCCATTCGGCCAGTGACTGCGCTCGCCAAGAAAAATCCTTCGTAGCTCGGCCATAGAAAGGTTCTCCACCGGATTAGACAGGCTCACGACAATGGCCAGATTTTGTTCGGTCGTGATCTGCGGCTCCGGCAATCGCCCGAGGGTCGGCACTAAGGCTAAGGACAGGGCCGCCATTGAGAAAACGGCACTCGCCAAAATGAACAGCAGACCTGCCAAGCGCGGCATGCGTGGGTCTTTCTAGAACGTAAATCCGACTTGTAGGGCAAGCGCATTGACCGCCGGCTGTCCTCGCAAGGCAGTGTAGTCGTATTGGAGCTTCACGGCCACCGTCTCGCTAGCGTCATAACGGAGACCGAAGGAGGGTCCTTGGCGCAATCCAACGTCGGGGAAGATGGGTTCGGTGCTAGAAGCGTTCACATACTGGTATCGGAAGTAGGGCCGATAAGAGCCGAACTGTTTCGAGAGCTGGGTGTAAAACCCTGGGGTATTGAATACGCGCGGGATACCGTTGGGAGCGTGGCGCACCAACAAGATTTCGTTGAGCCATTCAAACTTTGGTCGGACCAGCACGGCGTGCGCCGCAAAGATAGTTTCTCCGATTCTCGGGAGACTTGCTGGCGCGAGCAGGTCGCGGTAAGCGGAAAAACCCACTTGCAGGCCGCGAACTGCGTCAGGACGGGCGAAAAGTGCAAGGTTGAAGGCCTTATGGTTCTGGTCATCAACCACATTCTGCACCGGTTCCTCAGTAATCGGGGAACGCGAGGCACGCCCGTTCCCAACTTCTGCGACGTAGTGCAAGCCGAGATGGCCGGAGGGGATCAGGCCCGACGCCGACGCACCTACAGTATGAACCGGCAGAATTCCTCCGCGGTCCTCGAATTGAAAGAGAAAGGGGCGCCCCGTCGTTGTTTGAAACCAAGTGCTATGGTGATAGGCGGTGTTGTAGTAGCCGATCGCGGTATGATATCGGCCAACAGCGAGCTTGAAAAAATCACTGTGGGAGTACTGAACCACCATGCGTTCGACATCCACACCGAAGGTATTATTTTCTCCCCGTGTTTCGCCGAAAATGTTGTCTGGCCCACCTTCAAAGACAATTTCGCTGAGGAACTTAAATTTTTCCGAGATGTCCGAAGTGATGAACAGGTTGAGTTGGCCAAGGCTGAAGGAGGTCGTATCGTGCCTCTGGTTATCCCCGTGAAGGGTGATATCGCCGAAACCGCGCATGCGCAACAATGTCTTGCTAGAATCCATCCTCTCCGGCACGGCGTTGTCGGCCTGCGGCTCAGCTTCACTTACAGGCGGCGCACTCGATTGGGCGGTCGCCGATGGAAGGCTTACCGGGGCAGCTTGCTGCTTGGCCGCTTCTAATTGCTTGACTCTAGCCTCCAATTGATCAATTCGTTGGAGCAAGAGTTGCAATGTTTGCTTATCTGCAGCCGGCGCGTCGATCAGTTGCTGCGAGCGAAGAATCGTGGCGTTGACCAGAATTATCAGAAGCAGTGGAAATATTCGCCATACGATCATCCGGCCGGTGAGCTTCAGCGCAAACATAGCTCTGATGGGGAGTGGACCAGGGAACTTCATGCGTTCCTCCTTCAGCAATGTATTCCCAACGGGCAGCAGGCGTTGACAGTACTAAGGTAGCTCAAAGCGCGGCCGCTGACGGTGTGAATGTCGTGATGGTATAGAACCCGTTGCGCTTGCCAGCGGCCGGATGATGAGATCCGGGGCCTGCGGGATCAAAGAGTAGCAGCCTGGGCAAGCATGAATCGATGCGCATGACGACGGAACAGCAGCGGGAGATCGTGGAAGGAGGATCAGAGAGGACGCACTCTCGGCACAAACATCGAGTGTCAATGACCAGCATGATCGGGCTACGCAGGATAGGTTTTTCAATCATCCGTGCCGCTAGCATTCGCTGGACATTAATCCCCTCGAGGAGATGAACTCATCATGGAGATTAATCTGGCGGCGTCAGAAATGGCAGCTCGGGAAAGGGCGTTGGCGCTGGGCGTGTAGCGCACCATGGCAAGGGGCGCTAGTTTAGGTTGGCCGGGCTCGTCGAACTGGGTGGCATCGGAATTCTGGTCCGGCGAGCGGCTACTGCCGGGATCCTGTAGTGGGCGCCGCTGGATATCTTTCTTGCGGTTGAAATCGCGAACAACCCGAGCCACATAGGCCAGTGTCTCCGGGTAGGGAGGCACGCCGTGATATTGTTCCACGCGATCCGGTCCGGCGTTGTAAGCCGCCAGAGCTTTGCTAAGGTCGTGGTGATAGCGGACCAGCAGTTCACCCAAGTAGCGTGTTCCACCTTCCACGTTGGCGGCCGGGTCCAAGGCATTCTGTACCCCCATTCGGGCGGCAGTCTGCGGCATCAGCTGCATTAGTCCCTGCGCACCCTTGGGGGAAACTGCGTGGGGATCGAATCCACTTTCGGCCAGGATCACGGAGTTGACCAGATCGGGGTCAAGGTTGTTTCGTTTGCTGGCGGCACTGACGACCGCGTCGAGATCACGGGCAGGTGCGGAGCGGACGGCTGGCGGTAAGGGCGAGTCCACCTCTTCGAAACGCACGATCTCCGCAGTAGGTACGTCAATGTAGTTGTCTGGCGCCTTTAGCAGGTATAGGCGAGTCACCGTGTCTAGGGTTTCGCGACGTTCGTGACGGATGGCAAAGCCATTGCGCAAGATGGCCATCTCCGCTGCGGACGCAGATGGACTGGCCAGAAAGATCAAAGCCGCGACGATGCCAAGTTGGTAGCCAAGTTTCATAGCTTGAGAGACCTACTCCATCGGACCAGCGACAGGCAACCGCGCATTTCGGCTGCCAGTTCAGCCATTAAACAATAATATCAACGTATCTTGGCGGTTCGTCTTTGCGCTACAACAACCTTGGCAGCGAATTGTCGGGGGTATGAGAATTCATGAGTGCCCGGCATTATTCATGCATCTCGATTGCCGTGGGTAATCGACCTGGTCTCCGCACGTTGATCAGCTCCGTAGGCCTTTCCTACGGGTCCGGCATCTGCCTCTGAATAGGGGTTACCTTCCTCAAGATTTCCATTAAAAGGACATTTCATTCTTAGCCGCCCTAAACGCCGACTGGCAGCACGCGAGTATTTGAAGGGGAGCAAAGGGTCCTTCTTTGCGCTACAGCAAATAAGTAGACCAGGGTTATGAGCTATAAGGTGGGTCATACGGGATGATGTACTGAAATAGCGATTTCCTACCGTGGCCGTACATTTGCTCTTACCTCCACTGGATTTGACTTTTTAGAGCGGCCCCGTGCGGTTCAGGCGGGTTTTCATGGTCCGATTGAGGCCTGCCGTGGAGGCAGCAACGATATGAGGCATTTTCGCATGGTGTTGGCTTCCATCCTGATTCTGGCGATCAACGCGCCAGCCTATGCCGATAAAGCGAAGGCTGCCTATGATCGCGGTGTTCGCGCCGAGTCGCAGACCCAATACGATGCTGCTTTTGAAGCATACAAGGAAGCGTACGCGCTGAAGCCCAAGGATTCGAGATACTTGGCTGCCTACCTCCGGTTGCGAGGCTCCGCTGCAGCTGAGCATGTGCGCAAAGGCCAATTGCTGCGCAGTAGCCTCAAGTTAGCCGAAGCGCTCGCGGAATTTCAGCTTGCGGCGCAGATCGACATCACCAACATTGCGGCCCAAGAAGAGCTGGGACGCACAGCCGCCATGCTCAAAAAACAGCAGGAAGGCCTGGCGGCTGCCCCGACGCCGGAGTCGCCATTGAGCAAAATGATAGAGCAGGCTGAAGGCCCGGTCGATCTGGAACCCTTTTCGGATACTCCGCTTACCCTGCGCATGACGACCACGGCTGATAATGTCTATAAAACGATTGGCAAGCTGGCTGGAATCAACGTGCTGTTTGACCTGGACTACAAACCACAGCGAATTAATATCGAGTTGGACGACGTCCCCCTGCGCGAAGCTTTGAGGATGGTCGCCATGCAATCGAAGACCTTTTGGCGGCCGGTTTCGACCAAGGCCATCTTTGTGGCCTCGGAAGGCAGGCGCAAGGACTTTGAAGACAACGTGATGACCACATTCTATCTTCGCAATGCTTCGACGCCGGCCGAGTTGCAAGAGGTGGTCAGCACGCTCAAAGGAATTCTGGACATCAGCCGGATTCAAGTAAATCCCACGCACAGCGCGATCACCCTCAGAGGCACGCCAGACCAGATGGTACTGGCGCAGAAATTGGTCTCCGACCTTGACAAGCCGAGGGCCGAAGTGGTGATCGATATCGCCGTGTTGTCAATCACCCGCGACCGGGTGCGGAACCTAGGCACAACTGTTCCAACGGCTACCTCCATCGCTTTTGCGGCTGCCCCACTGGCCGCGGGTGCGGTCAAACTGGGTTCGGTGAATGGAGGCAGTTTCTCTATAGCGGTTCCGAGCGGTTCGTTCAACTTTCTTATGTCCGACAACAACACCAAGGTTCTCCAGAACCCGCAAATCCGCGTCCTTGACCAACAAAAGGCTAGCTTGAAAATCGGCGATCGCATACCAATCGCTACCGGGTCGTTTCAGGCAGGCGCCGGTGTCAGTGGGGGAGGTATCAGCCCGCTGGTCAACACTCAATTTCAGTATCTGGATGTCGGCGTGAATATCGACATTACTCCGCAAATTCACTCGAATCGTGAGGTCACCCTCAAGATGGTTTTGGAAGTTTCAGCGGTCACGGGTACTTCCAATATCGGTGGAATTAATCAACCCACCATTGGACAGCGCCGCATCGAGCATGAATCGCGGTTGGAGGACGGTGAGATTAATCTGGTGGGTGGCATTCTGCAAGACACAGAAACACAGTCACTGAGCGGTTATCCGTGGCTGACAAAAATTCCCCTCTTGAAGTACCTGTTTGGTCAGGAGAATAAAGAACGGCACGAAAGCGAAATCGTCTTCGCTATCACACCTCACATCGTGCGGGCCGAGGAGATCACCGACGAGAATTTGCGGCTGATTGATATCGGTACCGGCACTTCTGTTGCCGTGCGGCGTGGAGAAACAAAGAAAAAGGCCGCCAACGGCGCGGCGCAGCCAAGCAAGCCCGCGGCTCGCGGTCCAGTGCGACCACAGCGCCCGACTCCGGCTCAAACAGCACCAACTTCCTAACCGGTGTCCTAATGCCAACACCACACACTCAAGAGCTCGGGCGTCCTGGTCTGGCCGACTACGGATTCTCACCTAGAGAGATAACTTCCCTCCTTTTCCCATATTTTTCCCTTGCGTTCCCAATTTGCGCAAGATATTTCACGCAGAACCCTGTGCCCTTAGGTAACTCCTTTAGAATAAATTGTTTGGGGACACGAACCATAGGCATGGAGCTTGCTTGGAGTTATACAACACTCCTTCCGGGGAAGGGTGCCAAGATGAACCGATTGCCTCGTGCCCTCTTCAAGCCTATGGCCTGTTATTCGGTCGGAAGAACTGCATCGTCCTGGCAAAGCTCCGCGAAACTTAAGGTCCAGCCCCCGCAGCTAGGACCTGTAACTCAATCGAGACGGGGACAACGCTGAAAATTATGGCAAACGCCCAAGCGGCCTCACTTACAGCAAGATTGCAATTGCCGCAAAGCAACAACAACTTGGACATGAAGGTCGTGGCCCGCCAAGGGAGCCAGTGCGCGGAACTGTCCAAGCTATTTGAGGGCATCCCGCGGGCTGATTCCGCAATCATTGTATCCGCCGCCCGCGTAACAAAGTTCACGCGCCGGCAGACGATCTTTTTCGCTGGCGACGCTATCAAGGAAATAGTGCTGCTAACCGAAGGATCCGTAAAGGTAACGCAATTGGGAGAGAACGGCAGCGCCGTCATCCTTCGACTCGAAGGACCCGGTCAAATAGTGGGGTCGGTTGGATCAGCGCAGCGTGGCAGGCATTGCTCAACGGCGGAGGCCCTTCTTACGTGTAGGGCGCTGGTCTGGAATGCACCGACGTTTGAAGCTCTGTCAGAACGGTTCCCTCTCCTGCAGCGCAACACCATGCGTATCCTGGCACAACGTTTGCAAATGCTCGAAGGCCGATTTCGAGAGATATCCACGGAAAGGGTTGCGCCACGCCTGGCTCGTGAGCTGGTTCGCTTGCTTCCGCAAGTAGGCCGGAGTGTGGATGGCGCGCTGGAAATCAACCTTTCGCGGGAGGAATTGGCGCAGATGACCGCGACTACGCTGTTTACCGTGAGCCGGCTGCTCTCCGGCTGGGAAAGGCAAGGCATCTTAGTCCTTCGACGAGAAGCCGTAGTGGTGAAAAGTCCACTTGGCCTGTTGGGTATATGTGAACTCAAGTGATCTCCGCGCTCTTTTTGATCGAGAAGGTCGCTCCGCATCGGAGCAGTCAACTGCTGCGACGGTCAGCAGGATCTAGTGATTCCTTTTGTACAGAGGCCGCCGCCGCAAAGGGTTGTTGACCAGGTAGAGGGACCCATGATAGACAGTCTTCGAACGGACCTGGGGCTCGACGACCTCGCCGATGGTGAAGCGGGAGAGAGTTATCGTCAGATTTTCTCCCAGATGGTAAGGGCCAAATCGATGAACAGGATCTTCCATGAGTTGCGGGCAGCGTTCGGGAGAGCGTGGCGGCTCAATCTCGAGGGGCATTCTCGTAAGCTGTTCACTCTTGTGTGCGGACTGGCGGTCATGATCGTGGCTCCGGCCGTGAGAGCGCAGAAACTGCCGACACCGCCTCCGAACGGCAGGAAGGCATCTAATGTTGCGAAATCCGTACTGACGGCAGCAGCGTCGGCGCTGCTGCAGGAACCGATATCACCGCAAGTGCCCCTACCTCTCACCGCCGAACAAGGGACGCCCAGCCGGCAGCAGGTGTCCTATGAGGACGGGCAGCTCACCATCATTGCAGAAAACTCAAAGTTAGGGGAAATCCTGGCAGCAGTCAGCGAGCGCCTGGGCGCAAACATCGAACTCCCAGCGAGTTCTTCCGACGAAAGGATCTGGGTCCGTGCTGGACCGGGTCCGGCACGCAGAGTACTGGCCGCCCTTCTGGGCGGGACGGACCTTGACTACGTTATCCAGGCGTCTGATACCGATCCGGAGGGCATACTGAGCGTACTGCTGACTCCCCGCACTAGGGCTGCCGGCGCCGTCACAACTGGCAGGCCAGCAAGTCCGGCAGAGCCGGCACAGGCGCGGGGTGCGAGTCGAAGAAATCCCCAGGCCAACCGCGGCCCAGTGGAAGCTCCCAGCCTGGAGAATTCAACTGAACCAGCCAGTCCCGTGGAAGTGCCACTAGCGGGCTCGCCGCCCGCGTCAGCAGAGCAGCAACCCGCCTCAGCCGAGCTGCAGGCCGTGCCAGACACTTCCGAGGCCGACGCTGACAAATCGGTAGTTAAGTCACCAGAGCAAATGATCCAAAAACTACAGAACATGTACCAGCAGCGAAAACAGATGCAGCAGGACCGCAACAAACCTCCCACCCCAAACTAAGCACAACGTCATCAGTAATTGGGTAGTTGCGAATTAAACCGATGGATCTCTCGTGGAATCACGCCATGACCACCGGCTTCACCACGTCCTAGCTACTGGCGGGTCATGATATGACGTGTCCGGAAGGCGGCGCAGTTGGGAGGCGTACCGAAAACCTGTCGAGTATTGGATTCGCAGGTTCGAAGGCAAAGGCCAGCCGCACTGCGCGAGGGTGAACAGTCGGGGCGGTCGAGACTCCTGAACGAGAAGCACCTTTTGGGGAATCAACGCTTTGCTTCGGCGGATGCCGCGACGCTAGGCTTGAGCGGAAATCTGCGAGGGCAAGACGCTGGCGGCATGGAACGAGCGGGCGTACGGAATAGACTCGGGCGTACGGCAATGCCAGCACATGTTTCGGCAATTGGGTTTTCGGTTACGCAAGCCTGGTTCCGCAATTGGGCAAGCCGATCCGGAACGGCAGAAGGCGCAAAAAAACTCCCAGGCCTGCGGGAAGATGCCCGCGGTCTACCACTGGGCCACTGACGAAGTCCACTTCGAGCAGCGCGGCTCCCGCTGTCGCATGGGGGTGCCCCCGTGGATGACTTGCCGCCCTTCAGCCTCGAACCGAGTCCGATTGAGCGGGTCTCGAAAGCCGATCGGTCGTCAGTGCTTGCACCACCGATACTTTCCTGTGCTGGAGGAGGTCGTTGAGGCGCAGCTTGAAAATTGGCGTAGGGAAACGAAACCCTACCTCGACTATGCGCAAACACGTAAGACGCTATGTTTAACGTTCAACCAAAATCGACTGGGAACTGCAGGCCGCGCCGTGATGTTTTGTTTACGATGGGCAACGCGACGACAACAAATTCACTGGTTGGTGCAGTCGGTTCCAGCGTCGTGGCGCTCTCAAAGAAACCATCCCGGGATTGAATCTTCATCTTTTCTGCTTAGGTGCCTGAACGTTAGAGGCCTGAAACCATGTCCTGGCATGGCTTGGAATGACGGACAAGTCGGGCGTTGCAGACAGCCAGCTGCGCATGATTTGCGATCGTGGCGCCCAACCAGACACGCCCGGTCCAACGGACCCATGCGTTGTGGTTATGTTCTGTCAGATAGAAGAGAGTAGATTGCGCGATGAAAAACCCAGCGTTGATTCCAGCCTGTTTTCCCGACGATGGATTACGGCCGAAAATGGGATTGCCTTCTCCTCCCCCACGGTTAAGCAATTGGCGCGTCGAGATTGCGTCAGCCGTCTTTGCCGCCCCGAGTAGACTGATCTCCACAAAGAACATGCGCCTATCGAACCTGTGGCCTTCGAAAGACTTCGGCCTTTTCAAGAACGGGTCAGCCTTTGGTATTGGTGCAACGATGTAGTGCTGGGCCAAGGTAGTCTGGGCACAGATGAACAGAAAGATAGCGATTCGAATATATTTCACAGGAATCCTTAGTCTTGCTTGGCCATTCTGCGCGGTCGTTGCGCTTAGAACGATTGTAGAACGCTAGGCGTGCCTTTAAATCATCTTCGTCATTCGATGTTCTTTGCTTTCAGGCGAGAGACTCTGTATCTTCGAGTTGGCAGCAAAACTTCCAAGGTAACGGGAACCGATTTCGCATAGTTCAACTGGCCGTGTTCACTCCCGCGGATGGTGGAAGGTGATCCATTCCGTGTGAGTGGCGTGACTCGTTGGGGCATCCTCGGGTGCAACAAACCTGTTCCATTTTTCCAATACTTAACCGAGGTCCCGTAGTTTAGTGAATAAGTACCTGTGTTTTGAACGCGAACAGGCCCGAGTCTTCGCAGCACGCTTGGCCATTTCGAGTTGCAGCGCTTTCGAATCGTTACTCCGTTGCGCGTCGGTAACACCACGCCGACCAACTGCGGAAGTTGGGTTTCCGTATGGCGTTTCATCCTGATTCTCTACTCTCCTGAAATGGGACATACGCCAGCGCATTGCATTCACCGCAACCGTCGAACCGCTTGCCAACCGGGATTCATTGTCGCGAATAAACGCGCGGGCTGCCATCACCATTAACTGGGTAGGGGTTCAGTTCCGAAAGGTCGCCAGCATTTCGACGGAATTACCGGATCGTATCGGCGCCAATCGCTTGCGCTGCGCCTACATGGCCGGCCACCATGATTGGATCCCGAATGGGTTCCTTTTTCAGTCCTTTTTCTCGCCATACCGCATAGATAGGAGGATAAACGAGCAGCTCGAGAATGAAGGAGGTGAAGATACCGCCGATCATCGGAGCGGCCATCCGCTTCATGATTTCCGATCCGGTTCCATTAGACCACAGGATGGGAATCAAGCCGATGCACATGATCGCAAAGGTCATGAATTTGGGACGCAACCGGCGGGCGGCCCCTTCCACAATGGCATCATAGAGATGCTCTTGCGTGAACTGCGGGTGCTCGCGCCGCGCGGCCTCATACGCGAGGTCAAGGTAGAGCAGCATAAAGACTCCGGTTTCG
>Ga0209160_1000566_pt1 | contig 30806 bp, 23 predicted proteins | sample GraSoiAngelo_153_FD_186167 | JGI IMG/M metagenome (GOLD analysis project Ga0209160, IMG submission 186167) | Grasslands soil microbial communities from the Angelo Coastal Reserve, California, USA - 14_1009_12_40cm (SPAdes) (version 2) | ecosystem: Environmental > Terrestrial > Soil > Grasslands ...
CGCTCATCGTCCAGGGCGGCGATACCCAGACGATTCATCTGCGCGGCGAAGCGTACGTGGAGCGCGAGGGGACCAAGCTCGAATCGGACTCGATCCGGTACCATCAGCGGAGCTGTCGGCTCGACGCCATCGGGGATCCCCGCTTGTTCGATCAGGCGACAGTGATGGTGGGGGAGGGGATGCGGTACGATACGTGCATCAAGCGCGGCACCGTCCACAACGCGCTCACCGACTTCCAACAGGGCGTCGCCCGGTGGTACGTGCGCGGCGACCTCGCGGTCGACTCGGGCTCCACGCGCCTGTACGGGTCGAGAAGCGAGGTCACCTCGGACGAGAACCCCGTTCCCGACTACCACTTCTCCACCGGCGAAATGAAGTGGCTGAACAAGAACGTGATGGTGGCACGCCCGGCCGTGCTCTACATCCACGACGTCCCGATCATGTGGCTCCCGTTCATCTTCCAGGACGTGCGGAAGGGGCGGCGCAGCGGCATCCTGGTGCCGCGCTTCGGCCTGAACGACATCGTCCGCCCCGTCCGGAGCTACCAGCGCCACCTGCTGAATGTCGGGTACTACTGGGCCATCAACGACTACTTCGACTTCCTGCTCTCGGCGGACTGGTATGCGGCGCGCTATCTGTCACTCCGAGCCAAGAGCAGCTACAAGTGGCTCGATCGGTTCATCGACGGAGGCGTCTCGTTCGAGCGTTTCGGCCAGCTCGACGTCCCCGGGTCTTCCATCCGCCTTGGCTGGCAGCACCAGCAGCGGTTTTCCTCGCGCACGCACTTCGGCGCCAGCATCGACTACGCGAGCAGCACCCGGGTCATTCAGACCAACACCGTGAATCCGTTTCTCGCGACCGCGAGCCTCACGTCGCAGGTGAACTTCACCAAGCAGTTCGATTGGGGCACGTTGAGCGTGGGCGGCAACCGCAGCCAGGAGGTCGGAAATGGTCTCGTATCCCAAACCATACCGACCGTGAACCTGGCGCCGTCCCCGATCAACATCACGCCGTCCATCACCTGGTCGCCCGGCTTTTCGTTTAGTAATCAGCAGGCTTTTCACCAGCAACAGCCGGTGCTAGTCCTACCCGGGGGCGTGCTGGACACTGTGTTCGCTGACAACCGGGCCACGACCTTGAGCTTTCAGACCCCGCTCCGCATCGGGCCCTGGAACTGGAGCAACACCTTCGACCTGGCGGACAACATCAGCAATGCGCGGCAGGAGGTCGACATCCCGGACTCGACCGTCCCGGGTGGGCGCCGTCGGGTGCTCTTCGACCAGACGTTCAGCACGGCGATCAACTGGCAAACGGGGATCAACCTGCCCTCGTTTTTCACGGGAAGCTGGAAGCTGCAGCCGGCCATCGCGATCGTGAACCAGACGTCGCAAGGTCCCTTCATGATCCGCAATCAGTACACCAACGGGCAGTTCCTGCGCCAGGGCAAGCGGCTCCAGTTCAGCGCCGGCCTGAGTCCCACGTTCTTCGGGTTCTTCCCGGGGTTCGGGCCCATCGCCCGGATCCGCCATTCGATTTCGCCGCTGATCAGCTATGCCTACGCGCCGGGGTCCACGGTCGACTCGGCCTTCGCGTACGCGCTCGATCCGACGCGCCGGAACTTCACCACGCGCAGCGATCCGCAGCAGACGATCAGCCTCGGCCTGTCGCAGAACTTCGAAGCCAAGCTCAAGCCGCCGGCGGGTGACACGACCCAGCGCGCGGCGCGCAAGATCCGGCTCCTGAGCGTCAACACGAGCTCGCTGTCCTACAACTTCGAGCAGGCGAAGCAACCTGGTCACACAGGCTGGCAGACGTCGTCGATCTCCAACGCGTTCGCGTCCGACCTGCTTCCGGGCTTCAGGCTGAGCGTGACGCACGACTTGTGGAAGGGCCAGGTGGGGACCGACACGGCGAAGTTCGATCCGTTCTTGATCAACCTCTCCGCCACGTTCGCCATCACCCCGGCGACGATCCGCGGCCTCGCCGGGCTGCTCGGTCTGGGGGGGAAGTCCAACCAGCCTCCGGCCACCCAGCCGCCGGCTGGAGCCGAGGGCCAGCCTGGTGGCGCACCCAATCCTCTTGATCGGACCCGAGTTGGAGGGCCGAGCGGGGTGCCCATCGGCGCCGGGGGTCGGGGGTTCAACCTGTCGCTCAACTACACCAAGGTCCGGTCTCGCCCACAGTCGGACTCGACATCGATCGGCGCCCCCGCTGGGAGTCAGCAGGTGGGATTCACCCTCTCATTCCAGCCGACGGCGCATTGGTCGGCGACCTGGGACTCGAACTACAACTTCGACACACGGCAGTTCGGGGCCCACGCCATTCGCCTCGAGCGCGACCTGCACCGCTGGCACGCGAGCTTCTCGTTTCTCAAGGCCCCGAACGGCAACTTCGCGTTCAGCTTCTACGTCGCCCTGCTGGATCAGCCCGACATCAAGTTCGACTACGAGCAGCAGTCCTTCACTCAATAGCCGTCCCCTCCAGATGACACACCGCGCCCGGCTCCGGTTGCCAACTCTCGCGTCGTTAGCGACTTACGTGTCGGCACGCCGCGTGCTTCTCACCGGGCGACCCGAAGCCTCGAGGATGCCATGCGGCTCTCGCTCCGCCATCTATTACTAGTCGTCGCAGGCCTCGCGGCCGGCGCGTGCCAGAACAACACCGTTTCGAACGGCACCGGCACCTTGCCCCCGCCGCAAAAGCTGTCGTACGAGCTCGACCCGAGCGGCGATCCCACTCAACCCGCCGGGATCCGGCTCGCTTGGGACGACGTGCAGAGCTCGGACCTCGCGAGCTACCGGGTTTACTCGCGCGGTAGCACGAGTGGCTCCTTCCTGCTGCGCGGTGAGACGACGTCCAATACGTTCCATGACAACGGTGTGCCGCACCTGCAGTACTACGTGACCGCGGTGGATGTCGGCGGCGGCGAAAGCAATCGCAGCAATGTGGTGACGGTAAACGAATACCTCCAGATCGGCGCCCCGCCCTCGCTGACGGGCATCACGCTCGACAGCGCGATCCACCTCGATTGGCCGGACACACCCGACTTGGCGCGCTTCAAGTGGTATCGTGTGTACAGCTCGGACTACAACCTCGGGCAAAACTCGTGCGTCAATTGGACGCTCGAGGGGACGACTGTGTCGCACGAGTTTCTCGCGGCTCAGCTGCCAAACGGGGTGACCCGCTGCTTCGACGTGTCCGCCGAAGACACGCTGGGCTATGAAAGCCTCTGGGCGTTGCCGACACCCGGCTGGACTGACACACCCCGGCCGGACGCGCGCAACGTGCTCGTGTGGGGGTTGGGCGGCACGCACGACGCACAATCGGGCTTTCGCTTTTGGGACGACCTGAACGGCAATGGCTACGGCGATGCCGGGGAGCTCGGACTGGTGCAGAGCGGCACCCGGAGCGACATCGATTTCGTCATTCACGTCAACGCCGCGGACTCCTCGCTCTGGATCGTGCCGGTGTTCACGGGGACGAGCGCTCAGCTCTACAGTGCGAATCCCATCGCTGATCTCACCTCGATCGACCTTGCGCCTTCGAGCGGATACAGCCGCGATTCACTCCTCGCGCGCCCCGGTTTTGGCTACGTCTTCGCACTCGTAGACGGATCCGTGCTGCGCTACGGAGCGCTGCGAATGACGCACGTCAGCCGCCAGTACGTGATCTTCGATTGGAGCGTGCAGACGAATCCGGGGAATCCTGACCTGGTGCCTCCGAAAGGGCCGGGGCTGAGCGGAAGGCAGGTGACGGTCGCTCGGTAGCGTCACCAGACGCCAAGCCGCAAGCGGTTCCCAGGTATGAGTGGCCAGGTTTAGCTCCCTGGCCACTTCGCTTTCTGTCAACCGCGTGCGACTTGGCGCCTTGAACTGAGCTGCCCACTGTCCGCCGGAAGCTTGGCGTCTCGCACCTGCGCACGTAGCTTCCTCTCGCATGCCAGCCCCCCTCTCGCTGGACGGTCACTCCCTGTCCATCGCGGGCGTCGTCGCCGTCGCCCGCCACGGCGTGCGCGTTGCGATCGCCCCGCACGCCCTCGCGGCCGTGACCGCGTCCCGCCGCACGGTCGAAGCCGCCGTCGCTCGGGGTGACACGATCTACGGCGTCAACACCGGCTTCGGGAAGCTCGCCCACGTGCGGATCAAGCCGGAGCAGACACGGGAGCTGCAGCGGAATCTGATCCGCAGCCACGCGTCGGGCGTGGGGGACCCGCTGTCCGTGGACGTCGTACGCGCGATGATGCTGCTGCGAGCCAATGTGCTGGTGCGTGGAACGAGCGGGGTGCGGCCGGCGCTTCCCGAGCTCATCGTCGAGATGCTGAATGCCCAGGTCCACCCGCGCGTTCCCTCGCAGGGGAGCGTCGGGGCGTCGGGCGATCTCGCCCCGCTCGCCCACCTGGCCCTGGCGATGATCGGCGAAGGCGCTGACGGCACCGCGCTCCGGGCCAGTGGCCTGCGACCCATCACGCTCGAGGCGAAAGAGGGGCTGGCGTTCGTAAACGGGACGCAGGCGCAGACCGGGATGGCCGCGTTGCTGGTACACGACGCCTGGGTGCTGTGGCGCACCGCCCATGCGGCGGCGGCGATGAGCCTCGAGGCGGTGCGGGGCACGCCCGACCCGTTCGACGCCCGGATCCACGACGCGCGCCCCCACCCGCTGCAGCAACGCTCGGCGGCGCTGCTGCGCGACCTGCTCGCCGGATCGGAAATCCGCGAGTCGCACCGAGAGAACGACCCGCGCGTGCAAGACGCGTACTCCCTGCGCTGCACCCCCCAGGTGCTGGGCGCGGTCGGAGAAGGGCTGGCATTCGCGGAGCGCCTGGTCACAACCGAGCTGAACGCCGCGACCGACAACCCGCTCGTGTTCGACGACGTCGTGCTCTCGGGCGGCAACTTTCACGGGCAGCCCATCGCCCTCGCGCTGGACGTGATCGGCATCGCGCTCGCCACGCTCGCGGGCCTCGCGGAGCGGCGCATCGAGCGCATCGTCAACCCGGACTTGTCATCCGGGCTGCCGCCGTTCCTCGCCCGGGATCCGGGCGTCGAGTCCGGATTCATGACTCCGCAGATCGCGGCGGCGGCGCTGGTCGCGGAGTGCCGGGTGCTCGCGACGCCGGCGAGCGTCCAGTCCGTGCCCACCGAGGGGAACCAGGAGGACATCGTCCCGATGGGCATGACCGCCGCGTGGAAGGCGGAGCGCATTCTCGGGAACGCGGCGCACGTCGTCGCGGTCGAGCTGCTCGCGGGGGCCCAGGGGCTCGAATTCCTGAAACCCCTCGCGCCCGGGCAGGGAGTGCGGCGCACGTACGCGGGGGTGCGCAAGGTGGCGGAGGCACTCGATGGCGACCGCCCCTTCACCGACGACATCGAGCAGATCACGAGCGGCGTGCGGGCAGGGGCGTTCGACCCAGAGGCGGCATGAGCGGCCCCCGCGTCGTCCGCGCTCCGCGCGGCACGGTGAAGTCGTGCCGCGGCTGGATTCAGGAGGCGGCGCTCCGCATGCTGATGAACAATCTCGATCCGGACGTGGCGGAGCGACCCCAGGATCTGGTCGTGTACGGCGGTACCGGGAAGGCCGCGCGCGACTGGCCCGCGTTCGACGCGATCTGCCGCACGCTCCTCACGCTGGCCGACGACGAAACGCTGCTGGTGCAGTCGGGAAAGCCGGTCGGTGTGTTCACGACCCACCCGGAGGCTCCCCGCGTGCTCATCGCGAATGCGAATCTGGTCGGGCGCTGGGCGACCTGGGACGTGTTCCGCGAGCTCGAGCGCCTGGGGCTGATCATGTACGGACAGATGACCGCCGGGTCGTGGATCTACATCGGCACTCAGGGGATCCTGCAAGGCACCTACGAGACGTTCGGCGCCATGGCACGGCGGCACTTCGGTGGATCGCTGCGTGGGCGCATCGTCCTGACCGGCGGACTCGGAGGCATGGGGGGCGCCCAACCGCTCGCCGCGACGATGAACGATGGCGTGTGTCTGGCGGTGGAGGTGGACCCGGGGCGGGTGCAGCGCCGCCTGGAGACCCGCTACCTCGATCGCTCCACGGCCTCCCTGGACGAGGCGGTGGGCTGGTGTGAGGAGGCGAAGCGCACGGCGCGACCGGTCTCGGTCGGTCTGATCGGCAACTGCGCCGAGGTGCTGCCCGAGCTCGCACGCCGGGGGTTCGTCCCGGACGCGCTGACGGACCAGACGTCGGCGCACGATCCGCTTAACGGGTACGTCCCCGCGGGCCTGGCGGTGGAACGGGCGGCGGCGCTGCGGCGGAGCGCGCCGGCGGAGTACCTGCAGCGTTCCATGGCGAGCATCGCGGCGCACGTGGAGGCGATGCTCGCATTCAAGCGTCGCGGAGCGGTGACCTTCGATTACGGCAACAACATTCGCGCCCAGGCGCGGGACGCAGGCGTCACCGACGCGTTCGACATCCCGGGCTTCGTTCCCGAGTACATCCGGCCCCTGTTCTGCGAGGGCAAGGGGCCGTTCCGGTGGGTGGCGCTGTCGGGCGACGCGGGCGACCTGCATCGCACTGATCGCCTGGTGCTCGAGCTCTTCCCCGAGCACGAGCACCTGCATCGCTGGATCCGGCTCGCGCAGGAGCGGGTGGCGTTCCAGGGACTGCCCGCGCGCATCTGCTGGCTGGGCCAGGGGGAGCGGGCACAATTCGGCTGCGCGCTGAACGAGCTGGTGAAGCGGGGCGAGATCAGCGCACCCGTGGTCATCGGGCGTGACCACCTGGACACCGGTTCCGTCGCGTCACCGTTCCGCGAGACGGAGGCGATGAAAGACGGCTCCGATGCGATCGCCGACTGGCCAATCCTCAACGCGCTGCTCAATACGGCGTCGGGGGCGGCGTGGGTCTCGTTCCATCACGGCGGCGGCGTGGGCATCGGAAACTCGCTGCACGCGGGGCAGGTGAGCGTAGCCGACGGGTCGGCGTCGGCGGGGCGGCGGCTCGAGCGCGTGCTCACCAACGATCCCGGCATCGGTGTGGCACGCCACGCGGATGCCGGATATCCCGAAGCTGTCGAGACGGCCCGCCGCCACGGGATTCGCCTGCCGATGCGTGAGGGGGAGGCGCACGACTGAAGACCCTCCTCGTCGGCGCCAGGCAGATCGTGACGTGCCGCGGACCCGCCCGTGCCCGCCGTGGTGGTGAAATGGCGGACCTCGAGGTGCTCCAGGACGCCGCCGTGCTGATCGACGGCGAGCGAATCGCCTGGGTCGGTCCGCGCTCCGAAGCTCGCGACCTCCATTCCGCATTCCGCATTCCGCAATCCGCAATCGACGTGGTGGAAGTGGCGGGGGTCCTGTTCCCGGGCTTCGTCGATTGCCACACGCACGCGGTGTTCGGCGGACCCCGGCTCGACGATCACGAGCGCCGGGCGCTGGGCGAGGACTACAAGACCGTGGCTGCCCGGGGCGGGGGTATTCTGCAGTCGGTGCGGGATGTGCGGGCGCGGAGCGAGAACGACCTCGTGGCGCTCACGCGAGCGCGGGTGCGCGCGTTGCTCGCCTCCGGCAGCACGACCATCGAAGTGAAATCGGGCTACGGGCTCGATCCCGAGAGCGAGCTCAAGCAGCTCCGCGCCATCCGCGAAACGGCGGCCGTGGAGCGCGCGGCGCTCGTGCCGACCTTCCTCGGCGCACACGAGGTTGCGCCCGAATTCCGTGACCGCCGCGCCGATTATGTCCGGCTGGTGTGCGAGGAGATGATACCCGCCGTGGCCCGCCAGCACCTGGCGACGGCATGCGACGTGTTTTGCGAGCCTGGCGTATTCGACATCGCGGAGACCCGCACGATCCTCACCGCCGCCCAGCGGCACGGCTTGAGACTGAAACTGCACGCCGACGAGCTAGAGGGGTCGGGCGGCGCCGAGCTGGCCGCAGCCCTCGGCGCCCTCTCGGCGGATCACCTCGCCGCGATCTCCGATGCCGGGATCCGGGCGCTCGCCGCGAGCGATACGGTCGCGGTCCTCCTTCCCGCCACCATGGTCTTCCTGGGACGTCGCGCCCAGGCGCCGGCCCGGCGCCTCGTCGATGCGGGAGCCGCGGTGGCGCTCGCGACCGATTTCAACCCAGGATCATCACCCACGGTCGGGCTGCCGCTGGTCATGGCGCTCGGCGTGTCGCAGCTCGGGCTGCGCCATGCCGAAGTGGTGAGCGCGGTCACAGTCAACGCGGCGGCGGCGCTCGGCCTCGCGGCGGATCGGGGCCAGATCGCGTCGGGGTTTCGAGCGGACCTCGTGTCCTGGAGCGTGTCGGACTGGCGGGAAGTCGCATACTGGATGGGGGGACAGCTCGTAACCGCCGTCTGGACAGGAGGTTCCGCTTGTCCGCTCCCGGCGGGGCCCGTATCTTTAGGGCTCCATGTCAAAGCTTGAGAAGCTAAAGGAGAAGGCCCGGAGCCTCGAGGCCAAAGACCCGAAGGGGGCCATCGAGGCGTGGCAGCACGTTCTCAAGGGACAGGAGGAGGAGGGGGATCCGAACCCCGATCTCGCCGTCTTCAATCGCATCGGGGACCTGTATCTCAAGGTGCGAGAGCCCGCGCAGGCGGCAGACTACTACGATCAGGCCGTCGACAAGTACGCCGAGCTGGGTTTCCACAACAACGCCATCGCGATGTGCAACAAGGTGCTGCGCAACGCGCCCGGGCGGCAAACGACCTACCTCAAGCTCGCCAAGCTGTACGCCTCCAAGGGCTTCATGGCAGAGGCCAAGCAGAATTTCGTCGAGTATGCCGAGCGGATGCACAAGGCTGGAAAGATCCAGCACGCCTTCGCCGCCCTGAAGGAGTTCGCCGACATCTCGGCGGAGAGCGCACACCTGCGCCAGACGCTGGAAGACCACCTGCGGATGTATGGGGATCCGGAGCGGCGCCCCGGCGCTGGAACGGCGGCACCCGCGGCCCCCAAGCCTCAACCGCCTGACGACCCATCGAAGTCGGGTAGACGGAAGACGTCGAGCCTGGTGTTCCTCGACGTGGATGCCCCACCGGCTGGCAAGCCGCCGGTACCGGGGCGCGTCCCACCTCCTCCCAAGCTGCCGCCCAAGCCGGCGCTCGAACCGGAGCCGGTCGTCGAAAGTCTGATCGAGCCGGTTATCGCCGAGCCTGATACCTCGCTCGAAATCGAGACCACGAGTCTCGTCGATGGGCTCGACCCCAGCACCGCGGGAGGCATGCTCGAAGGGTTCGAGACCACGAGCGCGGAGTTCGGCGAGATCCAGCTCGACGCGCAGCCGGCGCCGGTGTTGCAGGATGAAGTCTCTCCGGATGACATTCCCCCCCCGGCGGAGTTCGAGCCAACCGTGGCCGAGGAGGAGAGCGCCCCCGATGCCGCGATCGAGCTCGAGCCACTCTTGGAAACGGAGATCGAGATCGAGGCGCCGGTGGCGAAGGCTCCGCCGGGGGGGGCGCCGGTCGTGCCGAAGCGGCCCGGCGTCGGGGCGCCGCCGCGATTTGGAGGGGCGAGTCCGAAGGCGCCCGAGTCGCCCAAGATCAAACCGGTCGTTCCGAAGCGCCCGGGCCCGCCGGCCCGCAAGCCCATGGTGGAAGTGCCGCCGCTCGAGCTCGAGCCGGACTTCGACACCGGCGCGACCGACGGGGGGCACGAGGTCGACGATCGGCCACTGGCAATCGACGATGCGGGCGTAGGGCGGGTCGGCGGCGGCCGCCGCTCAGGGGCGATTGACCTGAGCCTGGACGGCGTCGTGACGCAGGGGGACGAACCCGGATCGCTCGTGTTCGCCAACATCGATGCGCCCCCGGTGAAACCGACGATCGAGGACCTCGAGGGGCGGGTCGCCGATGACCCGGACGATCCAGAGGGCCACAAGGCGCTGGGCGAGGCGCTGATCGAAGCGGGCGAGCGGGAGCGGGGCGTCGAGGAGCTCGACCTGGCGACGACCGGGTTCGAGACCCGGGGGAACCTGCGGCAGGCGCAGGATCTGGTGGACGAGATCCTGCGACTCGATCCCAACAGCGTGCGGCACCGACAGAAGCAGGTCGAATTCGCCTTCAAGTCGGGCGACAAGGCGAAGCTGATCGACGCCTACGTCGAGCTGGCGGACACGCTGCTGCGAAGCGACCTCCCCGACAAGGCGCGGGCCGTCTACAAGCGCGTTGCCGAGCACGATCCTGCCAATGAGCGCGCCAAGGCTGCGCTCGCGATGCTCGCGCCGGTGGCGACGCCGCCGCCCGAGCCGCCGGCGAAGCCGAAAGCGAAAGTCCGAGAGACGGAGGGGAAGACCGCGGCTCGCGACGCGAAGATGACGGTGCGGGACGAGGCGGTGGAGGCGGGGGACTTCGTGGACCTGAGCGCGATGATTCTCGAGGAGGACCTGCCCGTGCGCGACACGCGCATGAAGGTCGCCGACGAAGAGCCGACCGGAGACGAGGAACGGGACTTCCAGGAGATGCTGGCGCGCTTCAAGCAGGGGATCGACGAAAACATCGACGAGGGCGACTTCCAGTCGCACTACGACCTGGGCGTCGCCTTCAAGGAGATGGGGTTGCTGGACGAGGCGATCGCAGAGCTGCAGAAAGCGCTGCGGGCGCCGGACGGAAAACTGCGGAGCTCGGAGGCGCTGGGCGTGTGCTTCCTCGACAAGGGCGCCTACGTCGTCGCGGAGTCGATCCTGCGGCGCGCGCTCGACCTGCCGGCCTCCGGTGATCAGGAGCGCCTGGGTGTCCTGTACTGGCTGGGCCGCGCGCTCGAGGAGCAGGGCAAGCGGGTCGAAGCGCGCGACCTGTACGGCCGGGTGTTCGCCGTGGACATCCGATTCCGGGACGTGCGGGAGCGGGCCAAGGCGCTCGCCAAGGCGAAATAACGTGAGCCAGCAGGTCGTTCCGGTCGCGCTGCGAGACCTCCAACGGCCGGTGGCCGGGGAGCTCGAGCGCGTCGCCGACGAGCTCGGGCGGATCATTGCGGCCGACTTTCCGATCATCGCCGAGGTGAACGAGCACCTGGTGCGCATGAAGGGAAAGCTGTTCCGCCCCACGCTGCTGCTGCTCTCGAGCCAGGCGGCGGGCGCCACGGATCCGCGGGCGGTGACGCTCGCCGCGGTCGTCGAGTTGATTCACCTCGCCACCCTGGTGCACGACGACTCGGTCGACCATTCGGTGCTGCGGCGGGGGATGCCGACGCTCAATGCGCTGTTCTCGCACCAGGTCGCCGTGATCATGGGCGACTACCTGTACTCGCGGGCGATCATCGAGCTGGTCCGCCTGGACGATCGCGAGCCGTTGCGGGTGTTCGCCCGGGTGACGAACGAGATGACGATCGGTGAGATGCGCCAGCTCGAGGCGCACGATAAGCTCGCGTACAGCGAGGATCAGTACGACCAGCTCATCCGCGCGAAGACGGCCTCGCTCTTGTCGGGGGCGTGCGAGGTCGGCGCGCTGCAGGGACCGAAGGCGTATCGTGAGGCGTTGGCCCGCTTCGGCATGCGACTCGGCATGGCCTTCCAGATCGCCGACGATCTGCTCGACTACACCGAGGCGGAGGCGGTGACGGGCAAGCCCTCGGGGCTCGACCTGCGGGAGCACAAGGTCACCCTGCCGCTCATCGCGGCGCTCGGCGCCATGCCACCTGCCGATCGCCGGCTCGTGGCCGAGCTGATGGCGGCACCCGAGCCGGCGGACGCGCTGGTGGCTGAGGTGGTGCGGTGTGTGGCGTCGGCTGGGGGCCTGGATTACGCCCGGCGCCGCGCGCTCGAGCTGGCGCAGCAGGCGGACGCGGAGCTGGACATCCTGCCCATGTCGCCGGCGCGCGATGCCCTGCGCGACAGCATTGCGTACGCCGTGGAGCGGCGCAGCTAACCCGTGGCGCAAGGCCCGCGCAGGCCGCTATTTTACTTTGGCGTGCTGGCCACCGGCTTCGTGCTGGGTGGTTTCGTCCACTCGCTGCTGCGGCGCTTCCTGCCGCAGGGACCGGCGAAGGAGATCTTCACCTGGTCGGTGACCCCCACGCTGGGGCCGGTCCACATGGACCTGCTGGTGGTGTCGATCACTCTCGGGCCGATCGGACTCGACGTGTCCCTGCTCGCGCTCGTGGGAGTGGCGATCGCGTACTACGTCGCCCGATCGATCTTTTGAAGCGAGGCGCGTTATGTTCGGGGACCTGTCGTTCAGCCACATCCTGATCCTGCTGCTCGTGCTGGTGCTGGTCTTCGGCGCGAAGCGGATCCCGGAGATCGGATCCTCGTTGGGGCAGGGGATCAAAGAGTTCAAGCGCAGCCTCAAGGACGCCACGAGCGACGACCCGCCCACCACGCCCCCGCGCGGCGTCCAGCCGCCTACCTCGAACCCCCTCTCCTCGGGCGATCCGAAGCGCCTGAGCGATTAGCTCTCGCCGGCGGCCGCCGGCCGGAAGATCTCGCTGCGGCGGTCCACGATCTTGGCGTCCGCGCGCAGCGCGGCGATGAATTGCTGCAATCGCGCCTGCTCGACGGGCCGGAGCAGCGATTCGCGCTGCTGGTCCCGCTGCTTGAGCCACGCGGCGGAGTCGGCGCCAGTGCGGGCCAGGGCCTGCAGCACGAACCAACCCGTTTCGCCCGCAACGAGGCCGCTGCGCTCACCCCGCCGTAGCCCGAAGGCCGTCCCCAGCACGACCGGATTGCGCGCGAACTGCGAGGGCGCGGTCACGCGAGTGAACGGGCCCAGCTTCTCGACCTGGTACCCCAGTGCCCGGCCCGCCACCACGAGATCGCCGGCGTCGTGCAGCACCGTATTCGCCTGCTTCGCCCGCTCGCGCGCCACCTCCTTCTTCTTCTCGTAGCGCGCCGCAGCGAGCACACGGGCCCGAATGCTCGCCAGCGGCGGGACGCCCGCCGCCTCGAGCGAATCGAGCCGGAAGACGTAGCTCGCCTGCGGCGCGTCGATCACCGGGCTCGTCTCGCCCGGTCGGGCCTCGAAGGCCCACACGCTCACGTCCGGTACCGTGGACGTGCCGAGCGTCAACCGCTCCCCTTCTATGAGCTTCGGCGCGTGGGCGAGCGGGAGGTTGAGGCGGTGCGCGGCGCTGTCCAACCGAGTGCCGTTGTTTTGGTCCGCGGCCAGGCGGTCCAGCGTGTCCGTGCGCGCATCCACCGCGTCCAGATGCGCACCTTGGAGGGCGATGGGAACGAGGATGTGACGCACCCGTACCGAATCGCCCTTCACGGAGTCGACCCGGATGAGGTGAAGCCCAAACTGGCTGAGCACGGGCTCGCTGAGCACCCCCGGCGTCAGGCGGCGCACGGCGGCGGCGAACGGCGCGACGAAACCGGACCCGCTGCGCTTCGCCCAACCCAGATCCCCGCCACGCGCACGCGATCCCGAGTCGGCGGACTCGCGTTTCGCGACGTCGTCGAACTTGGCCTTGCCTCCCGCGATCTCATTCCGCAAGGCGCGCGCATGCGCGCGGGCCGCCGCGCTGTCGGCGGCGCTCGGGATGCGCGACAACTCGACGTAGCTGAGCCAGGCCGCCGCGGGTCGCTTGAAATCGTCCCGGTGCACGCCGTAGTAGCGCTCCAGCTCCGCGTCCGATACCGGAGCGAGCGAGTCCGGTATCTCCTCCGGGTGGACGGCGAGCAGCGCAACCGTCACCGATTCGTGTTGGTCACGCCAGGTGCGCCACAGCTTCGCCTCGGAAACGTAGACGTCAGCCGTCAGGTACTCTTCCAGCTTGCGCTGCGGCAGGTACTCACGGTACAGCTGCTCGACCTGAGACGCGAACTCCGCGCCGGCGCTCGAGATGTAGCGCTGCCATTTGGTGATGTCGAACTGACCGTTGGTCTGGAAGGTCGGGTCCTGAAGCACCTGCTGCAGGATCTGCGGCGGGGGCGAGCTGCGTGCGGCCTGGATGATCTCGTCGTCCGAAACCGTGATGCCGAAGCGGTGGTACGCCCGATCGAGCAGGATCTTCTGGATGAACTGGTCGGCGACTCGATCCTGTACCTGTCGCTCGTCCTCGCGGCTCAGCCGTCCGCCTCCCTGCTGCCGTCGATACTGTTCTAAGGTCGCCTGATACTGCTGTTGAAACGGCTGGGAGCGCACGATCGTGCCGTCCACCTTGAGGACGACGTCTCTGCCACCGCCGACGATATCGGTGATTTGTCCGTACGCCATCCAACCGATGAAGCTGACCGCCACCACCCAGAAGACAGGCTTTGTGATCTCGCGCATCGCGCGCATCATATACCGAAAAACTCCTACCAGAGCACGTGAGAAGGGGCCTAAGTCTAAGAACGACAAGGCGAAAACTCAAGCGACCGGGCGCGTTTCCGATTGACAGCGCGCCCGAGCAAACACTATCTTTGTCCAACTCCCGCAAGCACTTAGGGCGTGGCCTACACTAGCGAAATAGAGAAGCTAGAAAAGCGGTGGGCGGAGAACCCTAAGGGACGTAACTTCGCCCCCCTGGCCGACGCCTATCGTAAAGCAGGGGAACTAGATAGGGCCATCGAGCTGTGCACCGCCGGTCTCGAGCGGCACCCCGACTACGTCAGCGCGCACATCGTCTTCGGGCGCTGCCTGATCGATCAGAAGAACGACCCCGGGGCCTCCGCAGTGTTTCGCAAGGTTCTGGCGCTCGACCCCGAGAACGTGCTGGCGCTCAAGATCCTGGCGGAGATCGCCGCGCGCGGCGGTCGATACGACGAAGCGGCCGAGTGGCTGAGTCGCCTGCTCTCGGCCGATCCGATGAACGGCGATGCGGCTGAGGCATTGGCGCGAGCCAAGGGCAGGGCGGCCCAGTCGGCGGCGAAGCCGACCTCCGAGCCGGTCGCGCGGCTCGTGCCCGAAGCGGCTCGGCCGCCCCAACGCAACCGGGATCTGGTGATCGAGCATGCGCCGGAGGAGCCGACGTCACCCAGGCTCGACGTGAAGGGCACGCCGGCCGACATCGAGACATTTGACGGGACGCTCGACTTCAACGCCGTCGCGCACAGTGCCGCCAAGGCGGACGGGATCGAGGTGCAGGAAGAGGTCGTGCTCAAGCCCCAGGACTTGGTGGTTGAGGGCCTGGCGCACACGCAGTTCGAGAGCGGGATCTTCGCGATGCCGCCGGAAGCAGAAGAAGACGAGCCGAAGATCGATCTGCCCCTGATCATGCCCGACGACGGGTTGGACGCCGCGCCCCCCCCGCCCCCCGCGCCGCCGGTCGTCGCCGAAACGGCACCCCCGTTCGCAGCAGCCCAGCGGGCGCCCGCTGCTCCGGGGGGCGCCGCTTCGGCTCCGCCCGCGCCGCCGCCTGCGGCGGTCGCGCTGTCGGACGACGATGGTGCAGCCGACACCGCCACCCTGTCGCGCGCGGAGCCGGTGCTCACCGAGACGATGGCCGAGTTGTACCTGCGACAGGGTCACGAGGAGGAGGCGCTCCACGTGTACGAGGCGCTCCTCGCGAAGCGACCGATGGACGCGCGCCTGCGGGGACGGGTCGAAGCCCTGGCGGGTGGTGGGACCAGGGCAGCGGGGCGCGGCACCGGTGAGACGGTGCAGCGCTTCCTGAAGCGCATTCTCGCCGGCCGACCGGGCGCCCCCGCGCACCCGGCGCCGGCGGCCAGGTCGCCGCTCGAGGACGCGTTCGCGCTCGCGCACTCCGATACCGAGCCGAGCTCTGCTCTTGAGGTGGTGTCGCCGGGCGAGGCCACCCGGCCGGCGACGGACAGCATCTCGCTCGACCAGGTGTTCGGGGACGAAGGCTCGGGCAGCTCAGGTGCGGCACCGGAGGTCGCGCCGCCGGCGCCGTCGCCGCCTCCGCCGGACACGGGTGGGTTCTCATTCGACCAGTTCTTCAGCCCGACCGAACAACCGGCGGGCGGCGGAGAGGTCGCACCTGCGACGCCCGAGCCGCCGGCGCGGAGCTCGGGCGGGAGGCTCCGGCCGCCGGTGGAGGACGAGGGGGACCTCGATCAGTTCCAGGCCTGGCTCAGGGGCCTCAAGTCCTAGTGCACATCGCCGTGTTGAACGGCCCGAACCTGAATCTGCTGGGGGAGCGGGAGCCGGAGCTGTACGGGCGTATCACCCTGGTGGAAATCGAAGCGCGAACGCGCGAGCAGGCACGCGCGCTCGGGGTCCAGGTGTCGTGGACGCAGACCAACCACGAGGGTGAGCTGGTCGATGCGATCCAGCGGCTCAAAGGGAAGGCGGACGGCCTGATGATCAATGCCGCCGCCTTCACGCACACCAGTCTCGCGGTGCGCGACGCGCTGCTCGCGGTGCGCGTGCCGTTCGTGGAGGTGCATCTCTCGAACATCTTCGCGCGGGAGCCGGAACGGCGCCGCTCGGTGCTCGCGGACGCCGCCGTAGGGCTGGTGGCCGGCTTCGGCGCCGAGAGCTATCGGCTGGGACTCGAGGGTCTGGTCGGCTTTCTCCAGGCCCGCCATGGCGGCTGATCGGCGGCGCGCCCGGCAGGAAGCGCTGGTCCGGGTCCTGGACGCGGAAGCGCTGGACGGGTTGGTCGTCACGTCGCACGCCAACATCCGCTACCTGACGGGGTTCTCGGGCTCGGCGGCGGTGGTCGCGGTTACCCGAGCCGATGTGCTGGTGGTGACGGACTTCCGCTACGACGAGCAGGCGCGGGCGGAGGCCGGCGAGGTGGCGCGGGTCGAGGTCGACAGCACCAGTGTGTGGGATCGGTTCTTCCAGGAGCTCGCCACTTTGGGGCCGCTCGGCACGCTGGGGTACGAGGCCCACGCCCTGTCGGTGCACGACGCGGAGCGGTTTGCCCAGGCGGGGAAAGCGTGGCGCTGGGTGCCCACGACGGAGCTGGTGGAGCGGCTGCGCGCGGCGAAGGACGAAGGCGAGGTCGCGGCCATCCGCGGCGCGGCGCAGCTCGCGGGCGAGGCGTTGCGTCAGACGCTCGTGCAGGTGCGGCCCGGGATGACCGAGCTGGCGATCGCGGGGGTGCTCGAGGGAGCGCTGCGCCGCCTGGGTAGCGAGGGCCATCCCTTCGCGACCATCGTGGCGTCGGGACCGCGCAGCGCACTGCCGCACGCGCGCTCGAGTCGCCGAGCGGTGGCGGCCGGCGAGTGGCTGCTGCTAGACTTCGGGGCTCAGGTGGACGGCTACTGTGCGGACATCACGCGCACCGTGGTGGTGGGGGCGCGGGCAACCGAGCGGCAACGGGTGTTGTACGGATTGGTCCGCGAAGCGCAACAGCGCGCGCGTGCCGGTGTGCGTGCCGGCATGACCGGGCGGGATGCCGACGCGCTGGCGCGCGATCCGATCGCGGCGCGGGGGTTCGGCGAGGCGTTCGGCCATTCGCTCGGTCACGGGCTCGGGCTCGAGGTGCACGAAGCGCCGCGACTCTCGAAGACCAACCCCGATCCCCTGCCGGCCGACGCGGTGGTCACCATCGAGCCGGGCGTGTACCTCGCGGGGGACGGCGGGGTGCGGATCGAAGACGACGTGCATCTCGCCGCGGCGGGGCCACAGCTCTTGAGCGACGGGCTGACGGACCTGTTGGAGCTCGTGTAACTTTGGGAGCCATGAACCTCGACATCATCGCCCAGCTGGTGAAGATCCTGAGGGAAGCGCCCGAGCTGGGCGCCATCGAGGTCCGCCGGGGTTTGTTCGGGGCCTGGTCGTCGGTGCGCGTGAGCAAGGCCGGGCACACGACCAACGAGAGCGGCCAGCACGTGGTGCTGGCGCAGGCGCACGCCCCGGCAGCGGCGGCGGCGCCCGGCGCTCCGGCGGCGGTACCCGCAGCGGCGCCTCCGTCTCATCTGGTGGAGATCAAGTCTCCCATGGTGGGGACGTTCTACTCGGCCCCGGAGCCCGGTGCCGAGCCCTACGTCAAGGCCGGGACTCGGGTCGCGACCGGCCAAGTCGTCTGCATCATCGAAGCGATGAAGATCATGAACGAAATCGAGTCCGAAGTCGCGGGCGTGGTGCGGGAGGTCCTGGTGGAGAACGCGCAGCCCGTCGAGTTCGGACAGCTCCTCTTCCGGGTGGACCCCCATGGCTGAAGCACCCCAAGCCGGACAAGCGACGTTCAACTTCAAGGCAGCCATCACCCAGATGGTGCAGCGCAACGCGTCGGACCTGCTGCTCAAGGTGGGTCGGCCGGCCACCATTCGGGTGAACGGCGAGCTGGTGGCACTCGATTCGTCGTCGCCCCTCAAGCCGGAGGAGTTGAAGTCGCTCGCCGAGCAGATCATGACGCCCCGTCAGGTGAAGGAATTCGCCGAGCACAAGGAGGCGGACTTCGCGATCGGCGTCCCGGGCGTGGGGCGGTTCCGGACCAACGTGTACCAGCAGCGTGGAACTGTGGCGTTCGCCTTCCGCGCCATTCCGTACGAGGTCAAGACGATCCACGATCTGAACCTGCCGCCGGTGCTGGAGGAGATCGGTCTGCGGCCGCGGGGGCTGGTGCTGGTCACCGGCGTGACGGGGTCGGGGAAGTCGACGGCGCTCGCGGCGATGATCAATCACATCAACACGAACCGGCGGGTCAACATCATCACGATCGAGGACCCGATCGAGTTCCTGCACCGCGACAACCTGGCCAACATCTCCCAGCGCGAGGTGGGGAACGACACGCTGTCGTTCAATGCGGCGTTGCGCCACGTGCTGCGGCAGGCGCCCGACGTGATCCTGATCGGCGAGATCCGCGACATGGAGACGCTCGACACCGCGCTGAAGGCGGCGGACACCGGGCACCTGGTGTTCTCCACGCTGCACACCACGGATGCGACGCAGACGATCAATCGGGTGATCTCGTTCTTCCCGCCGCATCAGCACGACGAGGTGCGCCACCTCCTGTCGACGGCGCTGCAGGCCATCGTGTCGCTGCGGCTCGTCCCGCGGAAGGACGGCAAGGGGCGGGTCCCGGCGTCGGAGGTGCTGATCAACACCGCGGCCGTGCAGGAGAACATGCGCGATCTCACGAAATCGCTCAGCATTCCAGACTTGATCGCGCAAGGCTCGGTGCAGTATGGCATGCAGAGCTTCGACCAGTCACTGATGTACTGGTACCAGCAGGGAACGGTCAGCTATGAGAGCGCGATCTTCTACGCCACGAATCCGAGCGAGTTCGCGCTGAAGGTCTCGGGCGTGGACTCGGGCGAGAGCCAGGCGTTCGGCGGCACCACGGCCGCGGCCGGGCTGCGCGGCGACATCACGCCCTGATGTTCAAGAAGGTGCTGATCGCGAACCGCGGGGAGATCGCCCTGCGGGTGATCCGTGCGTGCAAGGAGCTGGACATCAATACGGTCGCCGTCTACTCGGAGGCGGACCGGGACAGCCTGCACACGCGGTTCGCGGACGACGACGTGTGCATCGGTCGCGCGCCCTCGCGCGACAGCTACCTCAACATTCCGCGCATCATCGCCGCCGCGGAGATCACCGGGGCCGACGCGATCCACCCGGGCTACGGCTTCCTGGCGGAAAACGCCGAATTCGCGGACATCGTCCGCACGTCGAACATCACGTTCGTGGGACCGAGCGGGGACCAGATCCGGCAGATGGGCGACAAGGCCGCGGCCCGCAAGCTGGCGCAGAAGCTGAAGGTGCCCACCGTGCCCGGTTCTCCCGGGCCCGTCGAGGACGCGGAGGCGGGATCGAAGATCGCCGAGAAGATCGGCTTCCCGGTGATCATCAAGGCCGCGGCCGGCGGGGGCGGGAAGGGGATGCGCGTCGCGCAGGACGAGGAGACGTTCCCACAAGCGTTCTCGCTCGCGAAACAGGAAGCGTTGGCCGCGTTCGGCTCGGACGAAGTGTACATCGAGAAGTACCTCGCGCGGCCGCGCCACATCGAGATCCAGATCATGGGGGATACGCACGGGCGCATCATGCACTTGTGCGAGCGCGACTGCTCGGTCCAGCGGCGGCACCAGAAGCTGATCGAGGAGGCGCCCAGCCCGGCCGTGGATCAAACGCTGCGGCACGACATCGGGGACTCGGCCGTACGGCTCGCCGAGGCGATCGGCTATGTCGGCGCGGGAACGATCGAGTTCCTGCTCGACGAGGACGGCTCGTTCTACTTCATGGAGATGAACACCCGGATTCAGGTGGAACACCCGGTCACCGAGATGTGCACCAACTTCGACCTGGTGAAGGAGCAAATTCGCGTCGCGGCGGGGGAGCCGCTGTCGTTCGTGATGAACGGGAACCGGCTGCGCGGCCACGCCATCGAGTGTCGCGTGAACGCGGAAGACCCGTCCCGCAACTTTCAGCCGAGCCCCGGGACGATCACCGTGTACCACCCGCCGGGTGGTCCCGGCGTGCGGGTCGACACCCATATCTACGCCGGCTACACGGTGCCGCCGTACTACGACTCCCTGCTCGCGAAGCTGATCGTGCACGGCAACAGCCGCGACGAGGCGCTCGCCCGCATGCGGCAGGCGCTCGACTCGTTTATCATTGAAGGCGTGACCACGACCATCCCCTTTCTCAGTCGGGTCATGCGCCATCCCGACTTCATCGCCGGCCGGGTGGACACGAAGTTCCTCGAGCGCGAACCCCAACTCCTCCAGTCGCCCCCCCCGGCATGAAGATCGACGTCCACTTCACGCCGCTCGGCCTCGTCGCGGGGGATCTCGCCGGCCGGGGCGTGGTCGTCGTCGACGCGCTGCGCGCCACGACCACCATCGTCACGGCGCTCGCCAACGGCGCCAAAGCCGTGATTCCCGCGGCGACCTCGGAGGAAGCGGTGCGGCTCGCCTCGAACCTCGAGAAGGACGGCGTGGTCCTCGCAGGCGAGCGGCGCAGCGTGAAGATCGAAGGGTTCGGCCTGGGGAACTCGCCCCGCGAGATGACCGCGGCGGCGGTGGCCGGCAAGACCATCGTGCTGGCGACCACCAACGGCACTCCCGCGCTGGTCGCGACGCAGGGCGGCGACCCCGTGCTCGTGGGCGCCCCGGCCAACTTCAAGGCGCTGGCTGAGCGCACGCGGGCGATCCTGGCGCAGCGGGGCGACTTGGTGATCGTGTGCGGCGGGCGGGATAAGCAGTTCGCCTTGGAGGACGCGTATACGGCCGGCCGTCTCATCAAGGCGATCCGGAAGGGTATCCGCAAGCTCGTCCTCAACGACGCCGCCCGCGCCACCGTGGCCCTGATCGACCAGTTCGCCGGTTGGCAGGAGGCGCTCGAGCGCTCCGAGGCCGCCCAGCAGCTCGTGGATGCGGACCTGGGAGAGGACGTGGCCTTTGCCGCCCGGCCCGACCGCTTCGGCGTCGTCCCCGTGTACGCGGACCGCCGCATCACATGAACCGCAAGGCGCGCCAGGAGCTGATCGGCATCGGCGCCCTCGCGGTCGGGCTGTTCCTCGGACTCACCCTGCTGCGGCTGTCTATCACCGGCAGCTGGGGCGACCAGATCGGCTCCCGCTTGTGGCGCGCGCTCGGGGTGGGCTCGGTGCTCCTGCCGGTCCTCGGCATCGGTTGGGCGCTGGCCGCGTTCGAGCGGCTCGGGAGCCTGTCGGCGGCCCGCGCGGCTGCGCTGGGCGCCGGCCTGATCCTGCTCCTCCCGTACGGGATCGGCACCGTGGCGGGGGCGGACTTTCCGCCGGCCTACGCCGCCTGGAGCCCGACGCAAAAGCTGGTCGGCTACGTACCCGCCATGCTCGCCCATGGCGTGCATCAGGCGGTCGGGACGGCGGGCGGGACGTTGGTGGGGCTGTTCGCGCTCTCGGCGCTGGGGATCCTCACCGTCGGCTGGCATCCGCTCGTCGCGCTGCGAACCCGGGAAACGGGAATCGGGAAGCGAGATGCGGGAAGCGGGATGCGGGATGCGCAAAAACCGGGGAAGCCGGCGAAGCCGGAACGCGCTGTCGAGGCCGAGGAGCAAGCGCGCGAACGGACGGTCGCCGCCCTGAAGGCGGCCAAGGCTCGAGCCAAGCCCACGCCTCCCGCATCTCGCATCCCGCATCTCGTCCCGGCCGGTGTCTTGATCCCCCCCATCGATCTCTTGCACCCCGCTCCTCCCGAAGACGGCGACGCCGGGCTCGCGCAGATCGAGCAGATGGGCCGGAAGCTGATCGAGACGCTGCAGACCTTCCGGGTCGAAGGCTCGATCGCCGGTCGCACGGTGGGACCGGTGGTGACGCAGTACGAAGTGGCGCCCGGCCCGGGTGTGAAGGTGGGACGCATCGCGGCCCTGGCCGACGATTTGGCGCTCGCGATGCGCGCCCCCTCGCTCCGCATCGTGGCGCCCATCCCGGGCAAGGCCGCCGTGGGCATCGAAGTCCCGAACCCGATGCCGCGCATGGTCCACGTGCGCGAGCTGATCGAGGGCGCCGATTATCAGCGCTCGACGCGCGCGCTGCCGATCGCGCTCGGCAAGAACCTCGAGGGCGATCCGGTGGTCGCGGATCTGGCCAAGATGCCGCACCTCCTGATCGCGGGCGTCACGGGGTCCGGGAAGTCCGTCTGCATCAACACCATCATCACGAGCCTGATCTACACGCACCCGCCCGAGAAGCTCAAGCTGCTGATGATCGATCCCAAAATGGTCGAGCTCTCGATGTACGCGGCGCTGCCGCACCTCGGATTGCCGGTGGTGACGAACCACCACAAGGCGGCGAGCGTGCTCAAGTGGGCGGTATGGGAGATGGACCGGCGCTACCGCCTGCTGCACGCCAACCACGCCCGCAACATCGTGGACTTCAACAAGAAGGTCGAGGAGAAGAAGCCGCTCAAGGGCCCCCGCGAGACGCTGGCTACACAGGCCGGCATCCAGAAAGAGCTGCCGCTCGACGGCGAATACACCGGTGGGATCTTCCCCTACATCGTGCTCATTGTCGACGAGCTGGCGGACCTGATGCTCACGGTGCAGGGTGAGATCGAGACGCCGCTCGCGACCCTGGCGCAAAAGGCCCGGGCCATCGGGATTCACCTCGTGCTCGCGACCCAGCGTCCGTCAGTGAACGTCATCACCGGCCTCATCAAGGCGAATTTTCCCTGCCGCATCGCGTTTCGGGTCTCTGCCAAGGTGGACAGCCGGACCATCCTCGACCAGAACGGCGCCGAGACCATGCTTGGGAACGGGGACATGCTGTTTCTGCCGCCCGGCAAGAGCGCGCTGCTCCGCGTGCAGGGGGCGTTCATCTCGACCGACGAGACCGAACGGCTGATGGACTGGTACAAGGCACACGCCGCCCAGGCGGCCTCGGGCACGAGCATCGACGAGCAAGTCACGGCGCTGGAAGAGCGGGAAAAGGCCGGTGAAGACGCCGGGGAAGGGGGAACGGGAACCCCCGGCGAGCGTGACTCCCTGTTCCGGCAGGCCGCGGAAGTGTGCATCCAGAATCAGCTCGGCTCGACCTCGCTGCTGCAACGACGCATGAGCATCGGGTACGGTCGGGCGGCGAGGATCATCGACCAGCTGGAGCTGGCCGGAATTCTGGGTCCGGCGAACGGTTCGAAACCACGGGATGTCCTGGTCGGATTGGACGATCTCGACGAGATTTGCGGTGGTGCCTAATGCGGACCTTTCATTGCAACTCCGCATTCCGCATTCCACATTCCGCATTTCTAAGGCCCCGCCGGCATAATTTCGGTTACGTCGACCGGGGGCGGATCGGTAGGTTTGCGTCTGTGAGAAGCGGTATCAGAACCGACCCGTCGCAGTGGACCGACGAGCGCCACCGGCGCGGGATCGCCGGGGAGGAGCAGGCGATCCGCTACCTCCTGTCACGGGGATGCACGATCGTCGCGCATCGGTTTCGGGTAGGGCATACGGAGATCGACCTGATCGCGCGGCAGGGCGACCTGGTGACCTTCGTGGAGGTGAAGACTCGGCGGGGCAGGGCCTTCGGGAGCCCGCTCGAGGCGGTGACGGGCGCGAAGCGGCGCGAGCTCGTGAAGGCGGCGCGGGTCTGGGTGGACCGCTTCGGGAGGCCGCCGGACATCTATCGGTTCGACTGCATCGCGATCGTGGACGGCAAGCTGGAGCACCTGGCCGACGCGTTCCGCCCCGGGTGGCGATAACCGGGGCTTCGGTGTATATTCGGGCCTCACCAAACGAGGCTCCCAACCCATGTCGAGGACACTCATGGCGGCGGAAAAGGAAGTCCCGCAGCTCTCGGACGAGCGCAGAAAGGCCCTCAACCTCGCCATCACGCAGATCGAGAAGACTTGCGGCAAGGGCGCCATCATGCGGATGGGGGCCGATTCGCCGCGGGTGCGGGTGGAGATCATCCCGACGGGCGCGATCAACCTGGACGCGGCGATCGGGATCGGCGGCATCCCGCGGGGGCGGGTAACGGAGATCTTCGGCCCCGAATCGAGCGGTAAGACCACGCTGGCACTGCACGTGGTCGCGAACGCCCAGCGCCAGGGTGGGGCGGCCGCGTACATCGATGCCGAGCACGCGCTCGACGTCGAATACGCAAAGAAGCTGGGGGTGGACATCGACAACCTGCTGGTCTCCCAGCCGGACACGGGGGAGCAGGGACTCGAGATCACGGAGATCCTGGTGCGGTCCGGGGCGGTGGACGTGGTGGTGATCGATTCCGTGGCGGCCCTCGTCCCGAAGGCGGAGATCGAGGGCGACATGGGGGACTCGCTCCCCGGTCTGCAGGCGCGACTGATGAGCCAGGCGCTGCGCAAGCTGGCGGGGGCAATCAATCGTTCCCGCACTTCGGTGATCTTCATCAACCAGCTGCGGGAGAAGATCGGGGTCATGTTCGGCAACCCCGAGACGACTACCGGCGGGCGGGCGCTCAAGTTCTACGCCTCGGTTCGGCTCGACATGCGGCGCATCGGTCCGGTCAAAGAGCGAGAGGTGGTGATCGGCAACCACGTCCGGGTCAAAGTGGTGAAGAACAAAGTGGCTCCGCCGTTCCGTCAGGCGGAGTTCGACATCATGTTCGACGAGGGGATCAGCCACGAGTCGCTGCTGGTCGACATCGCGGCGGAAGCGGGCATCATTGAGAAAGCCGGTGCCTGGTACGCCTACGGCAAGGAGCGGATCGGGCAGGGTCGCGAGAACGCGAAGCTGTACCTCAAGGACCATCCGGACCTCGCCGTCGAGGTCGAAGCCAAGGTGAAAGAGCACCTCGGGGTGAAGCCCGTCGCAGTGGCGGCCGACGAGGAGGCCTCTGCCCCCGAGGAGTGAGTGCCGACCCTCACCGCCCTCGCCCCCGATCCGCGCCAGCCGGGCTATCGGCTGGTTGAAGTGGATCGGGGGCGATTTGCGTCCCTCCCCGTCGCGGCGCTCGAGCCGCTGAGGCTCGAGGTCGGTGCGGCGCTCGCGCCCGCGGTGCTGGACCGGCTGCGCGAGCTGGCCGACATCGAGGCTGCGGAGCGAGCGGCCCTCCGAGCGCTCGCCCGCCGGGCGCACGCCCGCTTGGACCTGCAGCGGCGCCTCGTCAAGAAACAGCACCCGCCGGCCGCGGTGGACGCGGCACTCGAGCGCCTGGCGAGTCGCGGGCTGCTCGATGACCGCCGATTCGCCGAGCAGTACGCCGCGCTGCGCGCGACGCGCGGCAAAGGGCCCGCGCGGCTGCTCGGGGATCTCATGGCGCAGGGCGTCGAGCGCCGGACGGCGGAGCAGGCGGTTCGCCGGGCGCTGGAGGAGGAGGGGATCGACCCCGGGGTCGAGGCGCGCGCCGTGGCGACGAAACGCGCCCGGCAGCTGGCCGGCCTTCCCGTTCCCGTGCGGAAACGCCGCCTGCTGGCGTTTCTGTTGCGCCGGGGCTACGCCGGGGTGCCGCTGAAAGACCTGGTGGAGGAGCTGTGCGGATAGCTCCTGGCCTCGCGGGGAGCATTTCGATCAGGAACCGTAGGGCAGCCGCTCGGGTACATTGGCAGAACGTGCCAATGCCCGCCCTTGCGTCCGCGACCAGGCGTCGCCCGATCGCCGCCCTTGCGGTAATGCTCGTCCTCGCAGTCGACTCGAGCTGCCACGGCTCGACGGCTCCCACGAGCGTTGGCGGACGGTCATTCAACCACATCTTCATGGTCGTCGAGGAGAACACCGACTACACCAGCGTCATCGGCAGCTCGTCGATGCCCTATCTCAACGGTCTGGCCCAGCAATACGGTCTGGCGACTCAGTACTACGCGAATACGCACCCGTCCATCGGCAACTACTTCATGATGACCGTCGGGACGATCATTACGAACGATGACAGCTACGGGAGCGTCGTGACGGACGACAACGTCATCCGGCAGCTCCTCGCGGCGGGGAAGACGTGGAAGGCGTATGCGGAGGACCTGCCGTCGGTCGGCTACGTGACGCTCGACGTCGATAACGGCGCGTACGCCAGCCGACACAATCCGGTGGTCTACCTGACCGATGTGCACGACGATGCCACCCAGGCGCAGAACGTCGTCCCATTCACGCAGTTCGCGGCGGACCTGGCGAACAACGCGCTCCCGAACTACTCGTTCATCGTGCCCAACCTGTGCAACGACGCGCACGATTGCTCGTTGAGCACGGCGGACACTTGGCTCCAGACCAACATCGATCCCCTGGTCAAGAGCGCGCAGTTCCAGCAAGACGGGCTGCTGATCATCCTGTTCGACGAAGCAGGCGGCGACGACACGAACGGGGGCGGGCGCGTCGCCTGGGTGGCCGTGAGCGCGCACGTGAAACCGGGCTACCAGTCAACGCGCCTGTACCAGCACGCGAGTACGCTGCGCTTGTCGCTCAAGGCGCTCGGCGTGACGGCGTTCCCGAACGGCGCCGCCACCGCGCCGGACATGGATGAGTTCTTCAGTCCCTGACACGATTCGGGTAACTCGTAGCTAGCCTTTCAGTTGCTCGTCGGGGGACAGTATATTCCCCCCATGACCTCCGCTGAAATCCGCCGCAAGTTTCTCGAGTTCTTCAAGGCCCGGGGGCACCAGGAAGTGCCCAGCTCCCCCCTGGTCCCGGCGGACGATCCCACGCTCCTGTTCACCAACGCCGGGATGGTGCAGTTCAAGCGCGTGTTTCAGGGGCTCGAGCGGCGGCCGTACACCCGGGCCGTGACGTGCCAGCAATGCGTGCGGGCGGGCGGCAAACACAATGACCTCGAGCAGGTGGGCCATACCGCGCGACACCACACCTTCTTCGAAATGCTCGGCAACTTTTCGTTCGGAGACTACTTCAAGAAAGAGGCTCTCGAGTACGCCTGGGAGCTGGTGACCGGGAAGAACTGGCTCGGCATCCCGCCCGAGCGGTTGTACGTCACCGTGCATCACACGGACGACGAGGCGCGGCGGCTGTGGACGAGCATCACCGAGATCCCGGACGCCCGCATCTACGGCCTCGGCGACGAGGACAACTTCTGGCAGATGGGTGAAACCGGACCGTGCGGCCCCTGCTCGGAGATCCTCGTGGACATCAGGGAGCGGGGAGCGGGGAGCAGGGAGCGGGACTTGAACCTCGACACCTTCAAGCGGCTGAGCGAGGAAGGGCACCTGCTCGAGATTTGGAATCTCGTGTTCATGCAGTATGACCAGCAGGCAGACGGGTCCCGCTCCCCGCTCCCCGCTCCCTCGGTAGACACCGGCGCCGGCCTCGAGCGCCTCGCGGCGGTGATGCAGCACGTCCCCTCGAACTACGACACCGATCTCTTCGCCCCGATCATCGAGCGCGCGGTGGAGGTCGTGGGAAAGAAGTACGATCGGGGGCCGGGAGGCGCGTCCTACCGGGTGCTCGCGGACCACGCGCGCGCCGTGGCGTTCCTGCTGGCGGACGGTGTCTACCCGTCGAACGAGGGGCGCGGCTACGTACTGCGGCGCATCCTCCGTCGCGCGGTGCGTCACGCCTGGCTGTTGGGCCGCCGCGAGCCGACGCTGGTGCAGCTGGTGCACACGGTGAGTGGGCTGATGGGAAACGTGTACCCGGAGCTGGTCCAGAAGCGCAGTCACCTGGAAAGCGTCACGCGCGCCGAAGAAGAGCGCTTCTTCGACACGATCGAGGGCGGGCTCGAGCGGCTGGAGCAGCTGCGGGGTGCGAAAGCCATCTCCGGCGCGGAGGCGTTCAAGCTGTACGACACGTTCGGCTTTCCGATCGACCTGACGCAGCTGATCGCCGGCGAGCGCGGCCAGACGGTGGACGTCGCCGGGTTCGAGCGGGAGCTGGGCAAGCAACGTACCCGCTCGCTCGAGGCGCTGGAGCGGAGCAAGGTAACGGACGCGGGGAAGGTCGCCGTCCACGTGAAGCGCGGCGGCGAGTGGCGCACCGTGAAGCCCAGGGCCAAGCAGAAGTGGGTCGGCTACGATACCACGCAGGCCGAGACCGATGTGCTCCGCTTCCGGCAGGCGAGCGACGTGGTGGAGGTGGTGTTGCAGGAGAATCCGTTCTACGCCGAGTCGGGCGGACAGGTGAGCGACACGGGGCGGGTGAAGGGAGAAGGGTGGACGCTCGACGTGGAGGGCGTGGAAAAAGTAGACGGAGTGAGCGCCGTCGTGGGCCACTTCGCCGATGAGTTCGAGCCTACGTCGGTGCTCGCCCAGGTCGACGAGCCGCGCCGCAAGAACATCGAGCGGAACCACACGGCGACGCACCTGGTGCACGCGGCGCTGCGCAAGGTGCTCGGCCCCCACGTCCGCCAGCAGGGCTCGGTCGTGGCCCCCGAGCGGCTGCGCTTCGACTTCGCGCACCACGGGCCCGTGGACGACCCGACCCTCGCCCGGATCGAGGAGGAAGTGAACCGCCACATCTGGGCGAACCTGCCCGTCACCACGCGTGAGATGAAATACAAGGAGGCCATCGCGGCGGGTGCGATGGCGTTCTTCACCGAGAAGTACGGCGATATCGTGCGCGTCGTAGACGTGCCGGGCGTGTCCGTCGAGCTGTGTGGGGGGACGCACGTTCCCACCACGGGTCAAATCGCCTTGTTCCGGTTCACGCACGAGACGGGCGCCGCGGCCGGGGTGCGCCGCATCGAGGCGGTGACGGGGCCCGGGGCGTATGCGCTGATCCGCAAGCTCGAAGGGGAGCTCGAGCAGGCGGCGGGCGTGCTGCGGACGCAGCCCGAGCACCTCGTGCACCGGATCGAGCAGCTGCTCGAGGCAAACCGTAAGCTCGAGAAGCGCGTGGAAGAACTGCTGAAGACGGGAGGCGGGAAACGGGAAACGGGGAACGTGGAGCGCATCGGAGACGTGGAGCTGCACATCGCCGATTCCGACCTCGAGGACCACGATCAAATCGGTCTCGTGATGGACGTGTTCCGCTCGAGCCACAAGCGCGCGATCTCCGTCCTGTTCACGAACGGCGAGCACGCCGGCGTGCATGTGGCCGTGACCGACGATCTGGTGCAGCAGGGCGTGAAGGCGGGGGACATCGCCAATGCCATCGTAGCGGTGTCGGGCGGGAAGGGTGGGGGCCGGCCGCATTTTGCCTCCGCGGGGGCGGGTGACCCCGCCAAGCTGGGCCTCGCCCGGGCGCAGGCGCGGGCGATCGTCGAGGGGTTGCTCCGCCGATGACGCGGCGCGAGGTGCTCGCCTGGCTCGCGGCGCGCCGCCCGGTTCCCCCGGACGCGCTCCGGGCGGGCATCGAGGCCGTGGTGAGTGACGCGGAGCTCTCGCCGCTCGACCCCCTGCCGGATCAGCTCGCCCTGCTGGGGCGGCAGATGCTCGGGCGGGTGGCGGGTCGACCCGGCGGTGGGCGCGAGCTGGCGGTCGAGCTGCTCGCGGCCGATGCCTTCATCACCTACGCGTTCGAAGCCCAGGCCGAGCTGGACGCCGCCGGGCTCGCGGCGCTCGCGGAGCGCATCGCCGGGAGCGAGCCGTGAGCGGATTGCTCGAGCGGCGTCCCGGTCTGCTGGTGCTCGTGGACCCGAGCCGCACCTCGCCGGCCCAGGCGGCGGAGGTGGCGCGCGCGGCGGGTGAGGCCGGTGCAGCGGGGATCATGATCGGCTCGTCGTTCGATGGGACGCAGGATACCGAGCGCGTCGCGCGGGCGATTCGGGAGGCGGCCTCCGGACTCCCCCTGGCATTGTTTCCCGGCTCGGCGCTGCAGCTCACCGCCGAGGTGGACCTGGTCCTGTTCCTGTCGCTCGTCTCTGGACGGAACGCGCAGTACCTGATCGAGGAGCACGTGCGGGCGGTTCCCTTCCTGACTCGTCATCCCGTCGCCACCCTGTCGACCGGCTACATCCTGGTAGACGGTGGCCGGGTGACGAGCGTCGAGGCGGTGAGCCAGACGCGACCGTTGCCGGCGGACAAGCCCGAGCTCGCCGCCGCGCACGCCACGGCGGCGCGACTCATCGGCATGCGGGCGATCTATCTCGACGCGGGGAGCGGCGCCCCGCGCCCGGTGGCCGCCGACGTGATCCGCGCCTGTCGAGCCGCGGTGCCGGATCTCACGCTGTTCGTGGGCGGCGGGATCAAGAGCGCGGCCCAGGTCCGGGCGGCGCGGGCGGCGGGAGCGGACTTCGTGGTCGTCGGGACCGCGCTCGAGGAGCGAGGTGCATCGGCCGCCGACTTGCCGGCGCTGGTCCAGGCGGCCGCCGGGTGACGCCCGCGGAGCAGGCCCGGGCGGGGCTCACCGCCCTGGCGGCGCTGGCCACGCGGGTCGGAGAAGAGCAGGCCGAGACGATCGCGGCGATCGCCGACACCTACGTCGCCGCGCTGCGCAGTGGCGGGACGCTGTTGTTCGCGGGAAACGGCGGCAGCGCGGCCGACGCGCAGCATCTCGCGACCGAGTACGTCGTCCGCTATCAGTCCAGCCGCCCGGCCCTGCGCGCCGTGGCGCTCACGACCGACAGCTCCGTGCTCACGGCGTGCGCCAACGACATGGGGTTCGACGAAGTGTTCGCGCGCCAGGTCGAGGCCCTGGCCCGGGCGGGCGACGTGCTGTCCCTCCACTCGACGAGCGGGGAAAGCCCCAATGTGATCCGCGCCGCACAAGCCGCGAAGACCCGCGGGGTGACGGTCGTGGGCTTC
>Ga0209160_1000567_pt1 | contig 30795 bp, 29 predicted proteins | sample GraSoiAngelo_153_FD_186167 | JGI IMG/M metagenome (GOLD analysis project Ga0209160, IMG submission 186167) | Grasslands soil microbial communities from the Angelo Coastal Reserve, California, USA - 14_1009_12_40cm (SPAdes) (version 2) | ecosystem: Environmental > Terrestrial > Soil > Grasslands ...
ATGGACAACGACGTCTACGGCACCGACTACTGCATCGGCTTCAGCACCTGTGTGACGCGTACGATCGAGCTGACGCACCGGCTGCGCACCTCGGCGGGGTCGCACGAGCGCTTTCTGGTGATCGAGGTGTTCGGGCGCTACGCCGGGTTCACAGCGCTGTTGCCCACGATGGCCGGCGCCGCGGACCGCTGCGTCATCCCCGAGCACCCGGTCGACATCGAGCAGCTGGCGGAGCTGCTCACGCAGGACCGCAACAAGAACCCCAGCCACTATGCGGTCGTGCTGGTGTCGGAAGGCGCGCGGCTCGCCTCGCACGAAGGCATGAGCTTCGAGAGCGAGGAGACCGATATGTTCGGGCACAAGAAGCTGGGCGGGATCGGGGAGCAGGTGGGGGCCGCGCTCAAGGAATCGTCGCCCAAGTATAACCAGGGCCGCCGCATCGACGTCGTGAACCAGCGGCTCGGCTATCTGGTGCGCTCGGGCGATCCCGATGCCCTCGATTCGATCGTCCCGATGGCCTTCGGCAACCTCGCCCTCGATCTGGTGGCGCGGAAGGAGTACGGTCGCCTGGTCAGCATCCATCGCGGGTTCTACGACAGCGTGCCGATCACGAGCGTGACGTCGGAGAAGAAGGTCGTGAACGTCGCGAAGTACTACAACACCGCCCGGCTGCGGCCGATTTATCAGTTCGACGGCGCTCCGCTGTTCATCATGACGAGCGATTGAACGTCGGGCTCGTCGGGTTCGGCTTCGGGGGTCAAGTGTTCCATGCCCCCATCATCCGCGCGGTCGCGGGACTACACCTCACGACGATCGTGCGGCGCAGCGGCGAACCCGACTCCCGCTACCCGGACGTCGCGTTCGTACGCAGCGTCGACGAGCTGCTCGCCCGACCGATCGACCTCGTCGTCGTGGTCACGTCCAACACGTCGCACCATCCCATCGCGCGGCAATGCCTGCTCGCCGGGCGCCACGTCGTGGTCGACAAGCCGTTCACCACGACCGTCGCAGAAGCCGAGGATCTCGTCCAGGTAGCGAAACAGAGCGGCCGTGTCTTGTCGGTCTATCAGGACCGTCGCTACACCGGGGACTTCGTCACGGTGCAGCGGGTCGTGGCGGACGGCGTGCTCGGCCGCATCGTGAGTTACGAAGCGCACTTCGATCGCTTCCGTCTCGAGCTCCGACCGGGCGCATGGCGCGAGCAGCCCCTGCCAGGCTCGGGCGTGTGGTTCGACTTGGGGCCGCACCTGCTCGACCAGGCCCTGCTGCTGTTCGGGATTCCCGAGGCGATCTCCGCCGACGTCCGCATCGAGCGAGACGGCGCGGCCGTGGACGATGCGTTCGACGTCACGTTGCGCTACCCGCGCATGCGGGCGACGCTGCGAGGCTCGATGCTCGCGCAGCCGCTGGCGCCGTCCTTTGCCGTGCAGGGGACGCGGGGCTCGTTCATCAAGTACGGCCTCGATCCGCAGGAAGCGGCGCTGAAAGCCGGCGACACGCCCGACGAAGCGAACTGGGATGCAGAGCCGTCCGAGATGTACGGGAAACTGACCACGCCCGAAGGCACGCGCACGATCCCCACCACCCCGTCGAGCTTCACGCACTATTACGAGAACGTGCGCGACGCCATACTGCAGAAGGTACAGCTGGCGGTCACGCCCGAGCACGCAGTCGCCGTCATGCGCGGGCTGGTATTGGCGGTCGCGAGCAGCCAAGAGCGCCGCGTACTGCCGTGGTCCGCCTCCCGGTGACCGGGGTCACCGGCGCCGCGGCGCGCCGGCCTTCAAAGTAGAGGTGTGGGGCGCGCCCTCCCCAACCGCCTGCGGGGTCCCGCGGGCGGGGAAACAAGAAAGGACTGGGGAGGAAGCCATGCCGGAGGTGCCCCCTTGGGCCCGCGTGGCGGGCGACGTGAACGTAGGGGTGCGGCGCGGGGCCTGGTATCAGGTCGTGCGGCTCACGGCCGATGCCGCCTGGCTCGACGTGTTCCAGCGTACCAACAGCGTTCCACGCGACGCCCTGGAGATCGTAACGACGCGTCCGGATGTATGGTCCGTCGTCACCCGTCCCTACGACGCGGTCGACCTGCCAGTCAAGTGGGGATCGCGCTACGCCGTGTGTCCGCGCTGCAGTCGCCGCGAAGGCTTGCCCGAGCGGGCCGCCGAGATGCAGTGCCCGGGGTGCCAGCGCGTCTTTCCCCTGCGCCTGTCCCAACTCTTCAGTGACCGGGAGCTTCTCGACGACACGTTGCGCTGACAGCCGCCGTACCGCTCTGCCCCTACGCCTACGCTGCTGGCAATTCCGCCCCCCCCGCCGCAACGTTGTGGACATGCACGGTAAACTCGCTGCGCCCCCCCTGGACTCGGTGCTCGGTTCGGCTAGCGCCGTCGCCGCCGGCCGGCTCGCCGGTGCCGGGCCCGCGGGCCGGCTCCCCCTTACCGCGGACATGCTGCGCGAGGAGCCGAGCGGCAACGTCTTCGGCCTGACGCAGAACGTGGGCATGGGCTGGAGCCCCGCGTCCTTGGGCGGCCCGCAGTACGTCATCGTCAGCACACACGGCGGCCTGCGCGGCGCGGACGGCAGCCCGGTGGCGCTGGGATACCACACCGGGCACTGGGAGATCGGGCTCCTGGTCCGCTCGGCGGCCGAGACGCTGCGCGCGGCGGGGGCGATCCCCTTCGCGGCGTACTGCAGCGACCCCTGCGACGGCCGCACCCAGGGAACCACCGGAATGTTCGACAGCCTGCCCTACCGCAACGACGCGGCCATCGTCATGCGCCGGCTGATCCGCTCCCTCCCCACTGCTTCGGGTGTCATAGGCATCGCTACGTGTGACAAAGGCCTGCCCGCGACCATGCTCGCGCTCGCCGGATGCGGGGCGCTGCCCGGCGTGATCGTCCCCGGCGGCGTCACGCTACCGGCGGTCGGGGCGGAGGACGCGGGGCAGGTGCAGAGTCTCGGCGCCCGGTTCGCCCGGGACCTGGTGAGCCTCGACTATGCAGCCAGTATGGGGTGCCGCGCGTGCGGGTCTGCGGGTGGCGGATGCCAGTTCCTGGGAACGGCGGCGACGTCGCAGGTCGTGGCGGAGGCGCTCGGCCTGGCGTTGCCGCACAGCGCCCTCGCCCCGTCGGGCGAGCCAGCGTGGCTCGAGCTGGGCCCGCGCTCGGCGTTCGCCCTGCTGCGGCTGCACGCGCTCGGGATTCCGATCGAGCGGCTCTTGACACAGCACGCGCTCGAGAACGCGATGCTGGTGCACGCGGCGTTCGGCGGCTCGACCAACCTGCTGTTGCACATTCCCGCGATCGCGCATGCCGCGGGGCTGCGGCCGCCCACGGTGGACGACTGGATCCGCGTGAATCGCGCCACGCCGCGCCTGGTCGATGCCCTCCCCAACGGCCCGCGTGGCCATCCGACCGTGCAGGTCTTCATGGCCGGCGGGGTGCCCGAGGTGATGCTGCACCTGCGCCGTATGGGCCTGCTGCACGGCGATGTGCTCACGGCGACGGGCGACACCCTCGACGCGACACTCGACTGGTGGGCGGCGAGCGACCGGCGCCGCGCAGCGCGGGCACGGCTCGCCGCCGCCGCAGCGGTCGCTCCCGACGACGTCATCATGGGTCCCGACGCCGCGCGCGCGGCTGGTCTGACGAGCACCGCTGTATTCCCGGTCGGGAACCTGGCGCCCGACGGAGCGGTGATCAAAGCCACTGCGCTCGACCCGTCCGTCGTGGGAGACGATCAGGTATACCGTCACCGCGGCCCCGCGCGCGTGTTCGTCGACGAGCGCGACGCCATCCGGGCCGTGAAGGGAGCGACGGAGCGCCCAATCCAGGCGGGAGACGTGATCGTGTTGATCGGCAACGGGCCATCGGGCACGGGGATGCAGGAGACCGCGCAGATCACCACCGCGCTGCGATATCTCCCCTGGGGCAAGCACGTCGCGCTCCTCACGGACGGCCGCTTTTCCGGGTTCTCGAGCGGCGCGTGCGTGGGTCACATCGGACCCGAGGCGCTGCACGGCGGTCCGCTCGGCCGGGTGCGCGACGACGACCTGATCGAGATCGTGATCGACCGTCGCACGCTCAGCGGCTCAGTCGACCTGGTGGGGGCGGCCGGCGAGCCGCTCGACAGGGCGGCGGGCGCCGCGCTGCTCGCGCAACGCGAGCCCCACCCCGGGCTCGCGGCCCACCCCGCCCTGCCGGCGGACACCCGCCTGTGGGCCGCCCTGCAGCGGGCGAGCGGCGGCACATGGGCCGGCTGCGTGTACGACGTCGATCGCATCGTGGCGGCGCTCGAGGCCGGTCTCCCTCACACCGAGCAGCCGACGTGATCTCGCTCAGGTCGGTTCGTCGAGAAACGGGATGACCGTCGCCGCCAGCGCCGCAGCGTTGAAAATCGTGTAGTGCGTCAAGCCCGGTAAGATCGCGAGCCGCGACTTACCCACGCATTGCCACGTCTCCTCTGAGGGTTCTCATGGCGACGAACGGGATGGGGGGAAATCGACACCGCTAGTTGATGCCCACCCGTCCGCGCGCCGCCGCGACCACGCGCGCCGGATCGAACCCGACGCCGTCCTTGAAGACCGTGACGACGTTGCGGATCACCGAAGCATCGGCGCCGAGATCGCCGTCGAGCAGCACGACGTCGGCGTTCTTGCCCTGCTCGATCGAGCCGATGCGGTCCTGCGTACCGAGAATGCGCGCACCATTCAAGGACATGATCTGCACCGCCTGCTCGGCGCTGAACCCGGCCTCCCGCAGCAGCTCGTAGCCGCGCTGGTCGCCGTAGCCGGGAAGAGCCCCCCCGTTCCCCGTGGGATCGACTCCCGCTCCCAGTACGCCGCCCGCCGCGACGAACGCCCGCTCGAACGCCATCGCGCGGTGCAGCGCCTCGGCGGTGAACGGCCAGGTGCTCGAGCTGTCGATGAACTCGCGGCTCTGGAGGTAGGCGGTGCGTACCTCGGGTGCCATCATGTCGAGGGAGCGCTGATCGCGTACCGGCCGGTGGGAGGTGAGCGCTTCGATGACCGGGAGCGTCGAGGTCATCGCGACGTGATGCTGGACCAGACTCTGGATCGTCGCCTGGGCGGCCGATCCGGCAGGGTCCCCGCTGCGCGCGAGCACCTGGTACGAGTCGAGCGGACAGATGTCGGGCCGCTTGGACGGGTACAGGTCGCTCGCCGTGATCAACCCATGCTCGAGATTGTCGATGCCGAGATTCACGGCCTCCTGGTAGGTGACGGAGCAGAGATGGCCCGTCACCTTGAGACCACGCTGGTGCGCTTCCAGGATCGTGGCTCGGAGATTCTCCCGGCTGATGTCCGTATAGGCTTTGATCCAGGTCGCCCCTTCGGCGGCCCAGTAGTCCACGAAGCGCCGCGCCGCCTCCGGGGTGGTCAGGACCGCCATGGCGGCGGTTCCGGTCGGGCCGGCGCCCGTGACGTAGGGCGCCGTCACGACGATGTGCGGCCCGACGCTGCGGCCGGCGTCGATCTCGCGCTTGGTGTTGATATCGGTGTATGCCGAGGTCGCGCCGGTTGTCCGGATCGTCGTGACGCCGGAGGCGAGGTAGAGTCGCGGCCCGGTGAACGCCGCGCTCACGTCCCGGCCGCCGGCCGCGGTATAGAAGAGATGGTCGTGCATGCCGACCAGCCCGGGAATGAGCGTCTTGCCGTGACCGTCGATGACTTGGGCGCCCGACGGCACGGCGACCCGCGCGCCGACCGCGGCGATGCGGCCATTCCGAATGACGACCGTGTTGTCGACCTGGGCCGGCGCGCCGGTGCCGTCGATCACCGTCACGTTGGTGATCGCGACGACGGGGCTGTCCACGCTGATGAAGGGACGCAGCGAGTCCCGGGACGCCTGCGCGGTCACGGTGGCGGGAATCAGGGCGGCCAGGAATGCGGTCAACGGGCGCATGGCTCCTCCGGGTTCGACGTCAATCGACGGTGATCGTCGTCATCATGCCGGCCTCGAGATGCTCGGCGATGTGGCAATGCAGCATCCAGCGGCCAGGGTTCGACAGGTCGAGCAGCAGGTCCACCGTCGCGCCGGACGGCACCAGCACGGTGTCCTTCCAGGCCAGATTATCGTTCGGCGTGCCGTTCACCGCCAGGACCAGGAATCGTTGGCCATGGAGGTGAATCGGGTGCTGCATCCCGTGCAGCACCGCGCGCGCGTTGTCGACCCGCAGTTTGACGACCTCGCCCCGGTGGAAGCGCCACCCGATGTCCATGTTCTCGCGCCCAGTCGCCGGATCGCGCAGCACCCAGCGCACCTGTCGGGCGGTCGTCGCCCAGTTCATGGCCGGCATGGCGGCCCCCCACTCCACCGGCGCGAACCACGCCGAGTCGATCCCCAGGAGCCGCGCGCTCACGAAGGGCAACCCGTGCGTGTCCATCGTGAGGACCAGCTCGCGATCCGGCGGCCGCTCGACGTCGCGGCGGTAGCGCGCCATCTCGTCCTGCACCACCCGATTGGATGCGAGGGAATCGAAGCTCGAGACCAGGTCGGGTCGCACGGCCGTGCCATCGACCTCGATGATCCCAAGCGTGTCGGTTTCCGTGACGAACCGTCCGAACAGGCGATCGACCACGCGCACGCGGTTGATCAGGGCGACCCGGCCGGCGTGGTCGAAACGCACGTTGACGACGTAGCGCTCCGCGGGCCCAATCACCACGTTGGGCGTCCACACCTCGTGCTCGAACGGGCCCAGGTCGGTGCCGACGAGCTTGGCGCGGGCGCCGTCGAAGGAGACGTTCCAGGTCCGCGTGTTCGCGGCATTGGTCAGAAAGAATCGGACGACTTCGCCGCGATGCGCCCGCGCCGACCAGCGCGGCGCTCCGTTGACGAGCAGGACGTTGCCGAACCGGCCCATCAGCGCATGGGTCGGCGTATCGGTCCCGTAGGCCACGGGGCCGTCGTCGCCGATGAGCAGGTCGTCGAGGATCAGCGTCTCTTCGCGATTGGCTGGGCCGTAGAGCGCTCCTGCGACGGGACGCACCAGGATGTTGCCGTAGAGACCGAGATCCTGCTGCATGTCCTCGCGCAGGTGTGGGTGATACCAGTACACGCCGGCATCGGGAAAGCGCACCGTATAGACGAAACGGCCGCTGGGCGGTACGGCTTGTTGCGTGAGTCCCGGCACGCCGTCGGAGCGGTTGTCGAGGCGCACGCCGTGCCAGTGAATGGAGGTCGGTTGATCGAGGTGATTGGTGAGGCGCACGGTCACCCGCGCGCCCTGCGTCGCGACGATCAGCGGCCCCGGTTGCTCGCCGTTGAAGCCGTATAGGACGACGTCGTGCCCCGCGATGCGCCGGTGCACGAGGCCCGCCACGAGGTCCACCGTGTCGCCGTCGTGGACGGTTCGGGGGCGGGACGCCCGCGCGTCCGCGACGGGGCCGGGCGGGCGCGGCAACCACGGCGCAGCCGCCGGCGTGAGCGCCATTTCCGATGGCAGCATCGGGATGTGCGGCGTCATCGGGACGCCGTGCCATCCCGCAGACTCGGGCGCAGGCATCACCGCGCCGAGGGAGAGCTGGTAGAGATCGGGTGGCCGCATCCGGTTGCTGGGAGACTCGCCGCGCAGCAACACGGGGCCTCGCCGCTCGGATGACGCGGTGTCGGGCTCGGCGGAGATCAGCACCACGAAGCGATCCAGCGCGACCTCGGCGGTGTGATTGACGCCGTTCTGAACCACGCCGAGGCGCTGGATCGCGCTCATCGCCGGCGTCGCCGCCCAGGCGACATATCCGGTGCCCGGTGGCGTCGGGGGTAGGAGCCGTCAACCGTGACGGGGACGGTGAACGGGCCGGGGACGTACTGCAGCGACACGGTCCCCGAAGCGGCGCCGCCTCGGTCCGTGGCACTGAGGTCGATACAGTAGAGGTCGCGGCTGGGACCCAGTGCGCCGGTGACGGGCGGCGCGCACAGGTCCATCTGCGCGGCTACCGTGGCGGCATGGAGCGCAACCGTCAGCGCGGGGACGGCGCGGCTCGCCAACCTGGTGAGAAGTGGCGCGGAGCAAGCGGAGGGCGGCAACTACGACCCCATCGCCTCGGGACTAGGCGCGTTCCAGTCGGGCGCGATCCCACCCGCCCCGGTCAGCGGCGGCCTCGTAGGTGCTCTGGAGGAATTCGAGCAACGCTCCCTCAGGATCGGGCGCCGCCCGCACGGCCTCGTACGGCAGGATCCATTCCCGCATCGCCATGAGGTAGCGCGTCGCGGCCGGGCGCACCGGGGCGTCCGGGCAGCCCGCCGGCTCTGGATAGGCGTAGGCGTAAAACGCGGGCTCTGCCACCGGCCCGCCGACGCTTCCCGGCCACCATCCGGCGCTGATGCATTCGTGAGAGTACGCCTCGCGCGTGACCCAGTCGGCGAGATTCGGTATGCCGCCGGGGTGCCGCGGCGCTGGGCGTCCCGAGAAACGCGTGCACGCCAGATCGAAGCCCCCCCACCAGAAGTGCGAGGGGCTCGACTTGCCGAGGAAGGACCCTCGAAACCGCTGCAGCACGCGGTCCGCGTGCGCCAGGATCCGCCAGCAGCGCTGCGCGGAGTCAGGGTCATAGGACGCATGCCCCCGATCGGCGGTGAAGCGCGTCGTGTCCGCCATTTCCTGCGGCACGGGCCAGATTTTCGCCGCGACGCCGAGCGCCGCCAGCAAACCGAGGTAGTCGCGGTAGAAGTCGGCGACGGATCGCGGAGCGAGGGGGATGCTCTGCGTCGCGCCCTCGCTCGTCCGCGCCACCAGCCGGTGGTCCAGGAAGTCGAACTCCAGCTCGACGCTGCCCTTGGCATAGGGCATCGCCGAGGTGCCGAGCCCACGCGCGGTGACGTACAGGGCGCACTGCCACCAGTGATTCTGCATCGGCGCCAGGGCGAGGCGCGTCTTGCCAACCATCTGCGTCCAGCGTTGCAGGGTCGTTAAGCTCTCCGCCCAATCGCTCAACGGCAGCTCGGGCCAGGATGCCACGCTAGATCGGCCTTTCCGGCATCGCACGCCTCCATGCGTTGCTCGAGAAATTGCCGCTCCATGGCGTTGCGCGCCAGGGCGAGCGCGGCGCCGAAGTGTCTGCGGGCCGCGTCGTTCTTCCCGCGGCGCAGCTCCAGCTCGCCCAGCGCCGCATGGTAGAACGGATAGCCGTCCAGGCGCTTGCGGTCGGCGATCGCGGCGATCGCCTCGAGCCCGCGCTCGGGGCCGTCGCGCTGCGCCACGGCGATGGCGCGGTTGAGCGCGACGACGGGGGACGGCCGAACGGCCAGCAGCGTATCGTACAGCCACACGATGTGCGCCCAATTCGTGTCCTCGAGGCGCGGCGCGGACGCGTGCACGGCCGCAATGGCGGCCTCGAGGTGATACTCGCTGAGCTCGGGCCCGCTGGCCGAGAGCTCGAGCAGTCGTTGCCCCTCTGCCATCAGCTCGGGATCCCAGCGCGAGCGATCCTGCTCGGCGAGCACGCTGAGATGGCCCGCCGCATCGAGGCGTGCGGGCAAGCGTGCCGCGTGCAGACACATCAGCGCCGCGAGCGCGTACGTGGCCGGCGTCGTCGCCACGGAATGCTCGAGCAGCAGGCCGGTGAGCCGCAGCGCCTCCCGACACAGCTCGGCGCGCACCGCCGCCTCGGGCGACGCGCCGTGATAGCCTTCGTTGAAGAGCAGGTAGAGCGCGCGCTGCACGGCCGGGAGCCGCGCGGCGAAGTCGGCCGGGTCTGCGATCTCGAACAGCCGCTGCGACTGGGCGAGCACGTGCTTGGCGCGGGAAAGACGCTTCTCGACGCCCGCGTGAGTGCTGACGAAGGCGCCGGCGACCTCGTCGACGCTGAACCCGCACAGGATGTGGAGCATGAGCGCCACCTGCGCCGCTTCGGACAGGCCCGGATGGCAGCAGGACAACATCATGCGCAGCTGATCGTCCCTGATGGCGTCCTCGGTAAACAGCGGCTCGGCGGGCTCGAGCGCTCGGGCCAGCTCCGGTGCGAGCGTGCGCGCGGTGCGCTCGCGCCGCAGCACGTCGAGCGCGCGGTGCTTCGCGGTAGCCATGAGCCATGCGGACGGATTGTCCGGCACGCCGCGGAACGGCCACACCTCCAGGGCGCGGCAGAAGGCGTCCTGTACGACGTCTTCTGCCAACGCCAGGTTTTCGACACCGAAGATGCGCGTCAGCGTGGCGACCAGCCGCCCCGCTTCGCGCCGGAACAGATGCTCGTGCAGCTCCGTCACATGCCCGTCTGCAGCACGGGTCGGACTTCCACCACGCCGCCGCCTTCCAAGATCGGGCAGCCCTTCGAGAGCTCGGCGGCCTCGGCGAGATCCTTCGCCTCGATCAGCGTATATCCCCCGATAACGTCCTTGGACTCGGCGTATGGGCCGTCGGTGATGGTCCGCTGCGTGCCCTTGACCAGCTTCCCCGTCCGCTCGAGCGGGTGACCCTGGTCCTTGATGTGGCCCTGGTCGGCCAGCCGCTTCATCCAGGCCATCCAAGCCTGCATGCTCTTCTGCAATTGCTCCGGCGATCCCATGGCGGCGCGACTGGCCTCGTTGGTGCTACGGTACAGGTAAACGAACTGGCTCATGGTCACTCCTCTCGGGGCTCGCCCCTTATTGGTTCGGGTCTTGCAGCCGGGCTTTCAACCGTTAGGACGTTTCAGGGACGCTGCAGCGGACATGCGTGGAACGCTCACCTTGGCAACAAGATACCCGGCCCGCAGCCCTGGCGAGGCCTTGACGCCCAATGCACCTTACCGCGATGACGGCCGCTACACCCACCTTCACACTGACGCCCGGCACCCGCGCCGACCAGGTACTGCACGAGTAAGCGAGGCCTCGATGCCCAACGATAGCTGCGCTCACCTCACGGCGATCACCACCGTGCGACACGGGAAGCGCCGGGAGTGCGCCGAGTGCGTGAAGATCGGCGCGCAGTGGGTCCATCTGCGCACGTGCCAGCAGTGCGGCGTGACGCTGTGCTGCGACAGCTCACCCAACCAGCACGCCTCCAAACACGCACGCGCCACGCGGCATCCGGTGGTCACCTCGGACGAACCGGGGGAGCGGTGGCTGTATTGCTATCCCGACGACAGGTTCGCGGAATACTGAGGCGGGGAGGAGAATCGGCATGGACAGGGAGGAAGAGCGTGAGGAGCGTACGGCCGCCGCGGAGGTCGCCGCCCGACTGCGGAGCCGCGGCATCGTCGTGACGGGTGTCGACAAGCCCGAAGCCCTCGCGGACCTGCTGTCGGCGGTGGAGCGATTCGAAGCGGCGGTAGAGGCCCATGGGGGCGACCTCATGGTCGACGATCTCAAGAGCTCGCGCCCCGACGATCGTCACTTCGTCGTGCCCCGGCGCGCCCCGGGCGAGGCGGTGGGGGCGTACATCGGCCGCATCGACGCGGCAACGGCGGGCCTGCGCCGGCATCCGCGGCGACCCGACTAGCCCCTACGCTGCTCCCGCCCATCCCTTGACGATCGCAGCGTCGTCCCTTATATAACCTTTCAGTTATGCAACAGGCTCGCCTCGACGCAACATTCGCGGCCCTCGCGGACCCCACCCGGCGGGCGATCCTCGCCCGGCTGGCGGTGAGGGAGGCGTCGGTGACCGAGCTTGCGCGGCCGTTCGCCATGAGTCAACCCGCGATCTCCAAGCACCTGAAAGTCCTGGAACGCGCCGGCCTGGTTTCCCGCGGGCGCGACGCGCAGCGACGGCCCCGCCGGCTCGAGGCCAAGCCGCTCGCACAAGCCACCGCATGGCTGGAGCGCTACCGCCGGCTGTGGGAGCACCGGTTCCGGCGCCTCGACGCCCTGCTCGACGAGCTGCAAACCCAAGCGAAAAAACCAGGAGGGCACCGATGAAAACGCTGCAGCTCACCGCGCCCGGGGAGCGCGACATCGTGATGACCCGCGTGTTCGACGCCCCACGCACGCTGGTGTTCGACGCCCATACCAAGCCCGAGCTGGTCAAGCGGTGGCTGCTGGGACCGCCCGGCTGGTCGATGCCCGTGTGCGAAATCGACCTGCGGGTGGGCGGCACGTACCGCTACGTGTGGCGACATGATACCAAGGGAACGGAGATGGGGTTGGGCGGCGTGTACCGCGAAATCGTGGCGCCCGAGCGGATCGTCTCCACCGAGCGGTTCGACGAAGCCTCGTACTCGGGCGAGGCCGTGGGGACGCTCGTCCTGGTCGAGCGGGGCGGAAAGACGACCCTTACGGTCACGATGCGCTACGAGTCGCGCGCGGCGCGTGACGCGGTGCTCAAGTCCGGCATGGAGACCGGCGTGGCGGCGAGCTACGACCGCCTGGCCGACCTGTTGGCGTCGCCCCTCCCGCCCCTCCCGCCGCCCCCACCCCCGCCTCCCCGCCGCGTAGGGCGCAGCATCCGCGCGCTGGTGGCGGGATTCGTCGCCGTCGTCGTCCTGTCGCTCGGCACCGACGAAATCCTGCACCTGGTCAAGGTGTACCCGCCCTGGGGCGAGCGCATGACCGACGGCCTGTTCGGGCTGGCCACCGCGTACCGCATCGTGTATAGCGTCGCGGGCGGCTATATCGTGGCGCGGCTAGCCCCCTACGCGCCGCTCGGTCACGCAATACTCCTGGGGCTCATCGGACTCGTGCCGGGCGTCGGTGGCGTGTTGGTTGCGATCGCCAAGCCCGAGCTCGGTCCCCTCTGGTACCCCGTCGCCCTCGCGGTCACCGGCCTGCCCTGTGCCTGGCTGGGCGGCGCCCTGTACCGTCAGCCCATTCACCCATAGAGAGGCGTTTATGCAAAAGATCGTCCCGTTCCTGTGGTTCGACGGCAAGGCCGAAGAGGCGATGAACTTCTACGTGTCGGTCTTCAAGCGTTCCAAGATCGTGCGCGTGTCGCGCTATGGAGACGCGGGACCCGGGCCGAAGGGGTCGGTCATGTCCTGCACCTTCCAGCTCGAGGGTCAGGACTTCTACGCCTTAAACGGCGGCCCCCAGTTCAAATTCACGCCGGCGATCTCGTTGTTCGTGAACTGTGAGACGCAGCAGGAGGTGGACGAGCTGTGGGAGAAACTATCCGCAGGCGGCCGAGCCGATCAGTGCGGCTGGCTACAGGACAAGTACGGCCTGTCGTGGCAGATCATCCCGACTGTCCTCGGTAAGATGCTGAGCGACAAAGATCCCAAGAAGGCCAACGCGGCCATGCGGGCCATGCTGCAAATGAAAAAGATCGACATCAAGGGCCTGCAGCAGGCCTACGACCGGGATACTTGAAGTCGCTATAGGTCCTGCGCCTCCTCGGCTGGTCGCGCGGACGCGAATCCGCGGTAGAGCAACAGGTCGTAGACGACCTTCAACGTGCCGGCGATGAAGAACGGCACGCTGAGCAGCGAGGGTCGGGCGAACAGCCACCCGGCGAACACGGGAGCGATGGCAGCGCCGGTCGTACGGGCCACGCCGGTGATCCCGGCCGCCGCCGATCGTTCCTCGGGACGGACCACAGCCATGACGTACGACTGCCGGGTCGGCACATCCATCTGACTGATACTGAAGCGCGCCAGCAGCACCAGGATGGCGAGCGGGAGGGTCGGCATCAGCGGTACCAGAATGAGCAAGATGTTCGAGGGCAGATGCGTGAACACCATGGTCTTGACGAGGCCGAAGCGCGCGGCGAGCCGGGTCGCGAGCAAGGCCGAGACCCCGGCGAACAGGTTCGCCCAGAAGAAGATCACACCGAGCGTTGCGGGGTTCACGCCAAACCGAAGATAGAACCAGTACGCCGCGAAGCTCTGTACCACGAACCCGCCGGCAAAGGAGTCGAGGGCGAACAGGCCGGACAGGCGGAGCACGACGTCGCGTGACTGGCCTATACCGAAGCGCGTGGACGTCACTCCTGGCGACAGCACCTCGGCTGCGGGGGAGAGACGGGTGAACAGGACGGCCAGTACGGCGCCCAACGCCGCATACAGCAACACGACGACGCGATAGTTCGCGAGCGGCACCAACGCCGACCCCTGCAGCACGTGCGCGAGGACGCCACCGCACAGCGACCCGGCGGCCGTCGCGAACGAGCCCGCGAGCGTGTACCACGCGAACACCGTGGTTCTGGCAGCAGGAGGAACGACCTGGGCGAGCGCAGCCTGCTCGATCGACAGAAACGGCCCCACTTCGTTCCCACTGGGACTGATGACGCCGATGGTCCCCGCCACGATCAGGAGCAGGAAGTTGCGCGTCCAGGCGAAGGTCAAGCCGGCGGCCACCATGAGCATCGCGCCGATGATCAGCATGCGCCGCCGCCCCAGCCGGTCGGCCCGGGTCGTGAGGTAAAGCGAGACCGCCGTGTCCCCGACGAGAATCAGAGTGAGGAGCAGACCGGTCTGCGATGCGCTCAGTCCGAGACTGGTCAGGTAGACCACGAGAATCACGGCCAAGGCGCCGTATGCGAACAGGCGCAGCGACCGGGTGATGAACAACAGCCGCCCGTCGCGCGTCAGATCGTGAAGTGCGGCCACCATTCCCTCGTCACGGCGTGAGACGATGCACGATCTTGACGATCAGAGCTCCGTTGAGCGGACGGGACAGCACCCGAGTGTCCGGAAAGCGGAACCGGGCGAGCGGCTCGGTCGTATACCCGGAGTTCCACACCAGAAAAACGTCGTCTCCGATCACGGGGATCCAGTGAAACCGCATGTTGAAGTCGACGCGCTCGGTCTCGTTGTCGTATTGGACGAACGCGAGCACGCTGGTACGCGTATCGAGGTCGTATTCCAGACGGTTGGCTGAAAGCACGGCCGTGAAGGCTCCGCCGGGCAAGCGCGCCGTGCTCCGGGTCAGATCGCTGCTCACGATCAGGTGGCCGCCACGCCAGGCCGCCGTGAGCTCGAGGTCGGTGCTGTGACCGCCGTAGAACCGGCCCCAGTTCACGAACGCGCCGACGCTCAGCGCGCGGCCCGGGTTCATGAAATACTGCAGCTCGTAGCGCGACCACCAGTAGCGGCCCGGCTGGACCACCACGCCTCGGAAGATATCGAAGGTGTCGGTGGGCGCGTCCAGGAGGCGCTGGAAGTTGACCTCGAAGTGATCGCCATTCTGCCGGTCGCCGCCGAACACGCGCCACTCGAACCACGCTGTCTGCCAGTCGGCCGTGCGCGTCAGCGAGCCCGTTTCGTTCGCGATGATGTCCCAGCTCGGGATGGGAACGGTGAAGTCGAGCTGGCGGATGCCCAGCACGCCGGGCCGCGGCATGAAGTCCACGTGGCCGGTCGTCTCCCAGATCCCCGTGCGACGCACGAACCCGAGCGGCGGAGCGAAGCCCGAGTCGATCCGGTAGAGCGACACGAAGTTGTCGAACAGGTCGTTCGGATTGTCGGTGGATAGCCGCCACGCCGCGGGGGTCCCCGGAACACCCGGTGTCTCGCTGCCCGCGATCCAGAACTTGGGCTCGAGGTTGGCCCCGTGGACGACGAGCGGGAAGTCCAGGTCCAGGCCGCCGGCGCGCTCGACTGTGCGGCCGGATCCGGCGTGCAGCGTGCCGATGGCCCCGACGTACGACCGCTCGAACAGGTCGTGCTGGACACGCACGACGGCGTCGTTGGCCCGGTCCGCGCCCCCGGTCTGTGCGTCGAGCAGGCCGAGCTTCCATGGCCCCAGCCGTCCGTACAACCGTCCACCGGCGAGAATCGGCACGGGAGCGCCGCTGGTGTCGAGCCCGATGCGACGCGAATAGAACAGCTGCACCCGGCCCGGCGTGCCCAGGTCGAGCAAGCCGCTCGATTCGAGGAAGAACTGGCGTTTCTCGGGAAAGAAGAAGGGGAACCGCGTGAGGTTGATGACCTGCTGGTCGGCTTCCACCTGCGCGAAGTCGGTGCCGAGCGTCACGTCGGCGGTCAGTGTCGGCGTGAGGCCGAGCTTGGCGTCGACCCCGCCCTTCCCTCCGACAAAGCCGCCCGTCGTCTCCCCACCGGCGCTGTCGTGCCCGGTTTCGACGGCACGGCCGAGCGCGTAGGGGTACAGCTCGAGATCATGGGGCCGGTGCAAAGCGCCGAGCGCCGTAATCGTTCCTTCATTCTGCAGCTGATAGAACCCCTGGGCCCGTCCCCACGAGCGCCACAAGTCTTCCTCGTTCTTGCGCCGGATGAAACGCCGGACGTTGAACCCGAACTCTGTGCTCACCCCGGCGTGAAACCGCAGCGCCAGGAGCGGGATGCGGAACTCGGCGGTCCATCCCGCCGTGTCGCGCGCGACGGCGACGCTCCAGACGCCGTTCCAGTTCTCGTTCAGGTCGTCGACGCCCGAGAATTGCGCGTCCCACATCACGCCGTTCGGGTTCGTGGCGAACACGAAGGCACTGCGCCGGTCGTCGTAGCTGTCGATCAGGATCCGCACGTTGTCGTCGCTCGAGAGGTCGGCGTCGCGGCGCAGCTGGCTGGCCCGCACGGCGCCCGCGCGGGAGTCATGGCAGCGCACCAGGATGTAAAGCGCGCCCCCGTCATGGGCCACCTTGACGACCGTCCGCTCCGTGGCGGGCGACCCCTCGTGGGGCTCGCGTTGGCGAAAGTCGTCGATCGAGTCCGCCGTGGCCCACCACGCCTGGTCGCGGCCGCCCGCTGTCTCCACGCGGACGGCGCGAATCGTAGCGGCGCGGTCCTGTTGCGCCGATCCCACGCGATTGAGCAGGCCGAGCCCCGCGAGCACCACGCGGAGGCGCGCCCTCACGACCTGCCCTGCAGCACCAACCCGACGAGCCCCGCCGCGACGATGAGCACCGGCTCCGGGATCTTCTTGGGGACCGTCGGCAAATCCAGAAGTGAGCGCCGACCGAGGATCACGGCGGCGCCGGCGATTGCGCCCGTCGCCGCGGCGGTGACGCCGTCCACGAACGCCTTCACCTGGCGGTTTGTCGCCACCCGATGGAAGTGCGGAGCGACTAAGACGACCACTAGATACACGGGCAGGAACACCCCGATCGCGGCGAGTGTCGCGCCGGGGAGTCCCGCCACCAAGTAGCCGATGAACGCGACCGTGATCACTACGGGCCCCGGCGTGATCATCGACACGGCCACGGCATCGATGAACTGCCGCTCGGTGAGCCAGTGGAACCGTTGCACCACGCCGCCGTACAGGAACGGCACGATCGCGAGCCCGCTTCCGAACACGAACAGTCCGGCGCCGGCGAAGTATGCCAGGAGCTTCCACAACAGGCCCGCGGATGCCGGGCCGCCGAGACCGATGCCCAACCCCGGAGCGGCGGGCAGGAAGGCGAGCGCAGATGTGGCCGGGCGCTGGTGCGGTCGGCGCAGCACCATCGGCACGAGCCCGCACGCGAAGAACACCCAGATGATCTCGGACTCGGTCCAGGCCGTCACCAGCGCACTCGCGGTAAACAGCACCCAGAGCAATCGATCGCGGCCCAGCGTCATCCGCACCAGCTTCAGGACGCTGCGGGCGATGATGGCGATGACCGCGGCGGCGATCCCGTAGAACAACCCCTGCATCCACGGCAGCCCGCCGAACCGCACGTAGAGCACCGACAGGACGAGCACCATGAGAAACGAAGGGCCGACGAAGGCGAGCGCGACCAGCGTGGCGCCGAGGCGGCGGGCCCGCACCCAGCCGAGGTACATCGCCAGCTGCGCTGCGAGCGGCCCGGGGGCGAGCTGGGCCAGGGCAAGGCCTTCCTTGTATTCCTGGGCGCTGATCCAGCCACGCTGCTCCACCAGCTCCTGCTGCATGTGCCCGGCCAGCGCGATCGGCCCGCCGAAGCCCAGGGTGCCGAGGCGCAGGAAGTAGAGCAGGAAGGCCCGCAGGCTGGATCGCTCGCCTGCGGGCTGCGGGGCGCTCGCCGCGTCCGCCCCATTGCCGAGGCGTGTCGTCACCTTTGTGACGACCGCGTGGTCTTGCGCGCGGCGCGGCCCGCCGCGGACCGCCTTCGACCTGTGTTGGCCGGCGGGGCCGTCAGGGCCGCATAGAGGGCGTCGAAGAGTGCAGTCCCCTGGGCGAGCCGCGCGCTGTCCTCCGCGTGCTGCTTCGCGATGCCGGCGATCAGTCGCTCGATCCCAGGCGTCTCCGGTCGGCCAAACCTGGCTTCCTTGCAGTCGATGTCGTGCACGATCTCCGCGATCACGCGGAGTGCAGGATCGCTGCGGCCGAACCGCGTGACGAGCGTCTCGAACGTGCAGGCGTTTCCCTCGTGCGTGTACTCGGCCTCGAACATGTCGAACCGGATCTCGCCCGGCCCCGGGCGGTACCCGTCGGGGGCGACGAACTTGAACTGCGCCTCGGGATCGATGAACCGGCGAATGAGCCACGCGCTCGCGATTCGATCGATGTAAACCCCCTCCCTCGTCACCCATGTTGCGCCCCGGGGAGCCGCTGCGGAGGTCGCCGGCGTCGGCGTCTGCGGCCGCTGGAGGCGCGCCTCGAGCCGGGCGAGCTCTTCGTGGGCGGCCTGACGGCGCGGGGCCCCGAAGAAGTCGATGCCGACGATCTCCGCCAGGCGCCGCTTCAGGCGGCCGACGTCGGCCGCGATCTGTCCTCGCCCGTCGATCTGCCCACGCTGGCCGCCGCTCCGCAATCCCTTCAGCAACCGTTGCGCGTCCGCCTCGATCTCGCGGTAGTCCGCGTCCCGCGCTGCGCGAAACAGCGCCTCGATCTCGCTGTCGGTGAGGCCATCCACGAAGTTGGCTTCGCATACCGAAGCCCCCCCACCGCCGGCCACGATCTCCCGCATCTGCCATTGGAAGTCCTCGACCGTGTCCTCCGAGCGGGGTAGCGCGTAGACCGAGTTCTTGATGGCGACCGCGCCGAGGCGTTGCAACCTGCGCCCCACTTTCACCCGGAAGTAATCGGGTTTCGGCGGAATCTGGTGGATGAGCAAGACCCAGCGGTTCGCGGCAGACTGCGGCATTGAGTCGCGCCTCCCAAACGAATCCCTTGACTATCACAAGTGTATCATGCGAGAATTTTCGAGGCAACCGTGGACGGGTCCAGATCAGATCACTGGAGGAGGTATGCCGCAGAGAGCGGGGTGGCAGCGTCGGTGGTGGAGGGCAGGAGTCTCGGGCGTTGCCACACTCCTGCTGATCGTGGCAGCGTGCTGGCGCGAGCGCGAAGAGGGCGAGCGTCAAGAGGAGGCATCGGAGTCACCGGCGCAGGACCAGCACGAACGGGCGCAGACGCAGCGGCCGCTCGCCCCCGTCGACTGGAAGCAGGTAGACGCGGCACTCGGGAAGTCCGGGGCACTCCAGCCCGACGGGGCCTACAAGGTCGGGATGCCCCGGAGCGACCTGCACATTACCGCCGCCGGGGTCGCCGTCAAGCCGGCGTTGGCGCTGGGCTCCTGGGTCGCGTTCAGGCAGGTGAGGGACACCGAGGCGATGCTGATGGGCGACCTCGTGCTGCTCGAGAGCGAGGTCGGTCCGGTGCTCGGCAAGCTCCAGGGGGGCGCGATCGAGCAGACCGCGCTCCACAACCACCTCCAGCGTGAATCCCCGCGGGTGATGTACATGCACATCGCGGGGCGCGGGACGCCGGCGAGGCTTGCGGCCGCGGTCCACGCCGCGCTGGCCCTGACTGCAACGCCGTTCGGCAACTCCGCCCCGACGGCGCCCCCCGCCAGCCTTGGCATCGACACCGCACAGATCGGGCAGATCCTCGGGTATCGCGGGAAGGTCAACGGTGGCGTGTACCAGGTGGGCGTGCCGCGGGCGGAGAAGATCACCACGGACGGAATCGACATCCCTCCGTCGATGGGCCTGGCGACGGCGATCAACTTCCAGCCGACGGGTGGTGGCAAGGCCGCCATCACGGGCGATTTCGTGTTGATCGGGAGTGAGGTGAACCCCGCGATCCGTGCCTTGCGCGACAACGGCATCGCCATCACGGCCCTCCACAGCCACATGCTGACCGACAGCCCGCATCTCTTCTTCATGCACTACTGGGCGAATGACGACGCACTCAAGTTGGCGCACGGGCTGCGCGCCGCGCTGGACAAGATGAACGTCAAGAAGGTGGGCTAGACTCGATCGGAGGGTTCAAATGAAGAGGATGACGTGGCTCATCGCCGGGGTTGCCTTGTCGGCCGTGTGCTGGGGGAGCGCGCTCGCCGCGCAGAACAAAGAAGAGGAGGAAGGCAACCCGGGGGCGGTGGCAAAAGCCGTGATGGGCGCTCGGGTGTCCCTCGAGCGTGGTTTGGCAGCGAGCGCTAGTCAGGGGCAGCCGATTTCCGCGAAGTTCGAGCTCGAGGAAGGCAAGCTGCAGCTCTCCGTGTATACGGCGAAGGACGGCAAGTTCTTCGAAGTGATTGTCGATCACACCAGCGGTAAGGTGGTGAAGGCGGAGCCGATCACGGAAGGCGAAGACCTCGCCGCTGCGCAGAGCCAGAGCGCAGCGATGGCGAAAGCGAAGCGGTACCTCAGGGCGGCGCTGGAGCAGGCGCTGCGAGCCAACCCCGGCTTCCGCGCGGTCAGTGTTGTCCCGTCGCTCAAGGACGATCGCCCCGTCGCGGAGGTCACGCTTGCGAAGGGCGAGGAGGTTAAGACCATCTCGGCGCCTCTGCAGTAGCAGCCGCCGCGCTCACAGCCGGTAGCCGACCAGCGTCCCCGCTGCGGTCTTGAGGAACAGCATGCCCGCCACGTCGTCCACCGCGTACACCGGCTCGCGCTCCTTGCCCAGGTCCACGCGCGACCGCGGCTGCCCGTTGTCCTTGTCGATCTGCAGCAGGACATTGCCGTTCCCCTCGGGCGCGCGGGTCAACATGAACACCGACCCGGGCACCGCGAGCGAGGCCTTGAAGCGCTTCGACGCGAGGCTCGCCGCCTGGTGCGAATAGCCCGCCAGCTGCGCGCCGCCCTGCGTGTAGGCCGTCGCCATCTGCCCGGTGAGGCGGCGCGCGGTCGTGTCCGTGGCATTGCGCGACGCCTGGGCGAAGGCGTCGCCGTATGCCGACGCGGCCGCGCCGTACAAGCCGGCGCGCACGGCATTGATGCGATACAGCGCGCGCAACAGGCCCGGCAGCTGGGGCGCCGGATAGTAGACCTGCTGCTTCACCTGTCCATCCCGCGCCACCACCGCCAGGTTCTGCGGCGCGATCAGGACGATGCCCGCAGGCCGGATCTCCATGTCGACCGGATCCTCGTCCCCCTGGAGCTTGATCTCGCCCCCCAGCGCCTTGAACGTCCCGGCGGTGCGATCCACCGCGTACAGCTTGTGGTCGTGGCTCGCAAACACGTAGAGCGTCGTTCCCTCGACCGCGTGATGCAGCGAGTAGCGCTCGGCGTTGTAGTCGCCTGAGCTGAGGGGCTTGCCGCTCTCGATCGCGTCCTTGAACTTCGGCTCCCCCGACGCGAGATCGATCACATTCACTTCGGCGTTGGTGGCCGCGTCGGGGCGCGAGATGTAGAGCAGCCCCGCAGGCGTCAGCTCGGCATAATCGAGCTGGCCCTTGATCTTCACGTCCTTCTTCAAGCGCACGCTGGCCGTGGCCACATCCAGCACGTTCACGAAGGTGCGCGACTCGGCGTCCACCGCGAGCACGGCGGAGCCACCGGTGATCAGCGCGTCCGTTACCGTCCCCTTCATGCGCAGCGGCTTGTCGGCGATGGTTGTGCCATCGTCGTACCGGGCTACGTTCAGCCCTGTCTGCACGACCCCGTTCACGATGCGCACGTTGCCCGTCGCCTGATTGGCGGGCGGCGACTCGGGCAGGATGATGATCCCGTTGGGATGCTGCACGATGCCGTGCACCCAGCCGTCGATCGTCGCGGGCTTGGACCAGAGCGCCTGACCGTCGGCGAGGCGGTAGGCCATGAGGCGGTCGTCGAAGCCCACGTAGATGCGGTCGGTCTTGTCGAGCGACGGAAAGAGCCGCACGTGGCGCGCGGGGTTGCCGGCGCGGGCGGTGGGCAGCGTAGCCGACCAGCGCACCGCGCCCGACCGGGCGTCCAGCGCCCGCAGACCCATCAGCGTGTGGACGACGATCATGTCGGGCCCCGCCTGCAGCACCTCCAACGCGGTGGCCTCGGAGGCGGCGGTCACCAGGCGCTGCATCAGGCCGCCCAGCCCCTTTTTCTGGGGCTCGGTCTGCTGGAACAGCGCTTCGTTCGCCCAGCGCTGCTCGCCCGTCACGAGGTCGTACAGCGCGACCACGGGAGGCCCGGCCGCGCGCCGCCCGTGGACGAGCAGCGTGCCGCTCTGCGGCAGCACGCGGCGCGTCACGACTTGCGCCAGGCTCAGGCGGCGGGAATCGAACACGACCGCCCCGGTCACGGGATCGAATACGATCAGCAGGCCGGGACGCGCCGCTTCCATGAGCAGGGAGCCCTCGACCATACGGACGCTGTCGGGCGGCAACCCGCCGAGCTCGGGCTTTTCCCACGTGACCTGACCGCGCTCGATGTCGACCCCGGCGAGCTCGGCGTCGGTGGAGATGAGGAGCGCGCCGGCCGGCGTGACCTGCTGCCAGCGGACGTCCCCTTTCGTCTTGATCGTCCATGCGGCCGCCGCGCCGGCCGAGGCGGGCGCGGCGGTTTGTGCGTGCGAGGTCGCGGACAGCGCGACCACCAGGGGGAGCGAGAGGAGCGTGCGAGGCGACAGAGCGACCATGGCCATCCTCCGGTGGCCCCCTATATCCCCCCAGGGGGGTCTTCAGCGCAAGAGCCGGAGAGCGCCGTGCGGGAGAGTTGACGGTATCCTCAACCCACCGTAGGGTCTAACGACAAAATGATCGATCCTCTCACCGCCTTTATCGAGGCCGCCAGCGTCCCGCTCGACTCCGGGCACGCAACGGGAGCGCTCGACCGCGCCGAGGCCATTCTCGCCGCTCACCCCGAACTCGCACGCGGCGACATCCACGCGGCGGCGATCCTGGGCGACGACGCGGCCGTGCGCCGTTTGCTCGAGCTTGACCGCCGAAACGCCACGGTCAAGGGAAGGTCCCGCGGATGGGACGCGCTCACCCACCTCTGTTTCTCGCGCTACCTGCGGCTCGATCGCGCCCGCTCGGCCGGCTTCGTCCGGGCCGCCACAGCGCTGCTCGACGCCGGTGCGAGCGCCAATACCGGATGGTACGAGATGAATCATCGGCCGGACCCCGAGTGGGAGAGCGCGCTGTACGGCGCCGCCGGCGTCGCGCACCACGCGGAGCTGACGCGCCTGCTGCTCGAGCGCGGCGCCGATCCCAACGACGAGGAAACGCCCTACCACGCGCCCGAGACGTACGACAACGGCGCCCTGCAGGCGCTGGTCGACAGCGGGAAGCTCAGCGACGACAGCCTCGCCACCATGCTGCTCCGCAAAGCCGACTGGCACGATTACGACGGCAGCAAGTTCCTGCTCGAGCACGGCGCCGACCCCAACCGCATGACCCGGTGGCATCATACGGCCCTTCAGCACGCGCTGCGGCGCGACAACGCCCTCGAGAACATCGAGCTGCTGCTGGACCACGGGGCCGACGCGACGCTCGCGAACCGGACCGACGGCAAATCGGCGGTGGCGATGGCCGCGCGTCGCGGACGGGGGGACGTGCTCGCGTTGCTCGAGCGACGGGGAGTCGTCGTCGAGCTGCGCGGCGTCGATGGGCTGATCGGCGCCTGCGCCCGGAACGACGCCGCACGCGTCCAGTCTACCGCCCGGCAGGAACCGTCCCTCGCCCGCCAGCTCGTCGGGGAGGGAGGCCGACTGCTCGCGGAGTTCGCGGGAACCGGCAGCACCGATGGCCTCCGCCTGCTGCTCGAGCTGGGCGTAGACGTCGGGGCGCTATATAAGGAAGGCGACGGCTACTGGGACATCGCACCGGACAGCACGGCGCTGCACGTCGCCGCCTGGCGCGCGCAGCACGCGACCGTGAAGCTGCTGCTAGAGCGCGGCGCGGCGGTCAACGCGCCGGACGGCCGGGGACGTACCCCGCTCGCGCTTGCGGTGCGCGCCTGCGTGGACTCGTACTGGACGGGGAGGCGCTCGCCCGAGTCGGTCGCGGCGCTACTCGACGCCGGAGCGTCGGTGGGCGGCGTCGCTGTTCCATCGGGGTACGCGGAGGTCGACGACCTGCTGCGCCGTCACCCCGCCTTGTGAGGTCGGACCGGGCCGGCCGGCGGCAACGCCGCTCCCCCGCCGCGCGTCTCCAAGAATCCGCGGTAGCCGCAGGCGCAGGACTCGACGGTGCGGCCCTGGCGATCGGTGCCGAACTGGAGCGGCTCGTGGCATCCCGGGCAGCGTGGCGCACCGCCGTCCGTCACCATCCCGGCGCGCCCCAACTCCCGCCGCGAGCGGTTCACTTGTGCCGGAACGTGATGCGGCCGCGCGTGAGGTCGTAGGGCGACACCGCCAGCGTGACACGGTCTCCCGCGAGCACGCGAATGCGGAACCGCCGCATCTTGCCCGCAATCGTGGCGAGCACGTAGTGGCCGTTCGTCAACAGCACGCGAAACGTCGTGTTGGGCAGCACGTTCTCCACGACGCCGTCGATCTCGATCGCTTCTTCCTTAGGCATGCGTACGCCTCCAGTTCGCCAAAGCAAAGGCGGGACCGGCGCATGGGCCAAGTCCCGCCTTGACTCTCGCTGTGCCAACGCTAGTCGGCGGTACCGGCAAAGTCAAACCGGAGTACGCGACGGGTCGTTGGGAGATCGCTCTTGCGCCTCGAGCTCGTTGAGCGCCGTACCGACCGCGTCCGCCCGGAGCCGCTCGGCGCTGCGGTACACGTCCTGAACGCTCGTCCCCCGCACCACGCGGTATTCCCGTGCGCCCGCTCCGCCGCGGGCCACGTACTGCCGCACGTCCCACGGCCCCTTCCCCCCGCAGCGCGGGTAGGAGTCGGCCATCTGGGACAGCTCGTCGTCCGTGAGCACCGCGCCCCGCAGGCCCAGCAGGGCGCGCAGGCGACTCTGAAAGTCCTCGGGCGCGAGCGTCGTGTCGTTCCTCACCAGGGATATGTACCGGGTTTGAACCACCGAAGATAGCCCCGCGGGCGTGACGGGACGGGATGTTGCCCGAGTCCGGGCCCTCGTGCAGCTTAATTCGGATGAAGGCTCCGCGAGCGCTGCTCACACCGCCCGTCGGCCCCCGCGACCATGTCCTGGGACCCGCCGACGCGCGCGTGACTCTCGTGGAGTACGGCGATTTCGAATGCCCGTTCTGCGGCGCCGCCTACCCCCAGCTGAAGCGTGTGCTGAAGGCGCTCGCGCCCAAGGTCCGTTTCGTGTTCCGGCACTTTCCGTTGGGCGAGCAGCACCCCCACGCGCCTCTCGCCGCGGAAGTGGCGGAGGCGGCGGCCGCACAGGGCAAGTTCTGGGAGATGCACGATCTCCTGTACGAGCACCAGGCCGCGCTCGGCGAGGACGACCTCGTGAGGTACGCGCGTCAGCTCGGGCTCGACGCGGACCGGGTGCGGCGCGAGCTCGCCGAACACACGCACGCCGCGCGGGTGCGCGAGGACTTCCTGAGCGGCGTGCGGAGCGGCGTGAGCGGCACGCCCCGGTTCTTCATCAACGGCCGCCCGCACGACGAGCCCGGGGACGCGAGCACGCTCGCCGTCGCGCTGCGGCGGGCCCTGTAGTCTTATCATGATCTCAGGTTCAGCCGCGCGAGCAGTGCCTGGAATCTCGGGTGCGTCCGCAGGGGCCCGAACAGGAACGAGCCCTTGATCCCGTAGACCGCGCCGGCACGCGCCTCGAAGGCGCGCTCCAGCAGGTCCATGGCCCGCTCCTGCTCGCCGAGCCCCGTGTAGACGTAGGCGAAGTGGTAGGGTGAGACGTAGTGCTCGCGGGCGCGCTGCTCCAGTTGCCGTAGCACATCCCGCGCCCGGTCGACTTTGCCCGCCAGCGCGTACGCCTGGCCCAGCTGCGCCAACCATTGCGTGTTCCCCGGTGTGAGTGCGACCGCGCGCTCCAGGTCGGCCACCCCCTCGTCCGTCATTCCCTGCTTGAAGAGCGCCCACCCCAGCGTGGCCAGGGCCCGTTCGTGGTCGGGATCGAACTCCAACGTCCGCGCGGCCCCGCGGGCCGCCTCGGCGTACCGCCCGGCACGGAGCTGCGTAGTGGCCACATCGAGCCGGTGCGCCAACGGGTCCAGCTCCTGCGCCCGCTGTTGGAGGGTGATGGCCTCGTCGTAGCGCTCGACGGCCGAGCACATCCGGCCGTACAGGTCGTACGTGTCGGCGCTGTTGGGGCTCAACTCCAACGCCCGCTTGAACTCCGCCTCGGCGCCTGCCCAATCGAAGTCCCATATGGCCTTGAGGTACGCCACCGTACAATGGGCCTCGCCCAGGTCGGGATCGATGCGGACCGCGTTCGCCGCGGCTTCTTTGGCCTCCCGCGCCGCCGTGTCCGGCGCCATCGCCCCGCCCTCCGCCAGTTCCGCATAGGCCATGGCCACGGACGCGTACGCCAGGGCGTACGCCGGGTCTCTGGCGATGGCGCCCCGAAAATGCTCGATGGCCCGCCGCAACGCCGCCGGCGTATAGCGCACCAGCCAATGCCGGCCCAGGAGATAGAGTTGATAGGCCCGGAGGTCGCTCGTCGGCTCCTTGCGGATGCGCGTCCGCTCGTCGACGGACAGCTCGGCCTTGAGCGCCTCCGCGATGTGCAGCGCCACGTCGGTCTGGATCCCGAAGATGTCGGTCAGCTGCCGGTCGTACGTCTCGGCCCAGAGGTGCCGGTCGGTCTCGGCATCGACGAGCTGCGCGACGATGCGCACGCGATCGCCCGCCCGCCGCACGCTTCCGTCCAGCAGGGTCGCGGCCTCGAGCCGCGCCGCGATCTCCTTGAGGCTCTGCTCGCGCCGCTTGAACGGCATCACCGACGTGCGGGAGATCACCTTGAGTGCGCGGATCTTCGACAAGTGCGCGATGACGTCCTCGGTGATCCCGTCGGCGAAGTACTCGGTCTCCGGGTCGGCGCTCAGGTTCCGGAACGGCAGGACGGCCACGGACGGCGGGCGGGGCGGCGCCGGCGCGGCGAGGGCATCGGTGAACGCCGCCATCGAGGCGAAGCGGTCGGCGGGGGCCTTGGCGAGACCTTTGCTCAGCGCCTGGTCGACGCCCGGCGGCACGGTGGGGCGCAGCCGGCGGATGGCCGGCACTGGATCGACCATCACTTTGGCGATCAGCGCCTGGGCGGTGGGCCCCGTGTAGGGCGGCTCGCCGGCGAGCATCTCGTAGAGCACGCACGCGAGGCTGTACACGTCGGTCCGGGCATCGAGCGTCCGTTCCCCCGCTCCCTGCTCCGGGCTCATGTACTCGGGGGTCCCCACGGCGAATCCCGTGTGGGTGACGCGCTCGTCCGCCGCCGCGTTGACCGCGAGGGCGATCCCGAAGTCGGCCAGCATCGCCTCCCCCTCGTGCAGCAGGATGTTCTCCGGCTTGATGTCGCGGTGGACCACGTGGTGGGCGTGCGCGTGGCTCAGGGCGGACGCGACCTGGCGGACGATGGCGAGGGCCTCATCCACCGGCAGCTGCTTCTCGCGCTCGAGCTTGACGCGCAGTGACTCACCCTTGATGTGGGGCATGACGTAAAACAGGAAGCCGTCGGCCTCACCCGAGTCGTACAGCGCGAGGATGTGCGGGTGGTTGAGCCGCGCCGCGATCTCCACCTCGCGCAGGAAGCGCGCGGGACCGAGCGACGCGGCCAATTCGGGCCGCAGCACCTTGACCGCCACGGCGCGATGATGCCTGACGTCGTCGGCGAGGTAGACCGTGGCCATGCCGCCGCGCCCCAGCTCGCGCTCGATCGCATAGCGACCCGCGAGCGCTGCCTTGAGGCGCGCCTCGGCATCGGCCACCACACGCTCCTGAACTCGCCCGTTCAGCTGGGCCAGATTTCTTTGAACAGCTTCAGCATCGCCGCCCACGACTCCCGGTCGGCCGCGGCATCGTAGGCGAGCTGAGGCATGCCGTACTGAGCCGCGTCGGGGTTGGTGAACCCGTGCTTGGCGCCCGGGTAGGTGGTCACCTCGAACCGCGCGCCGGCCGCCTGCATCTCCCGCTTGAACGCCTCCAGCTGCTCGGGCGGAACGAACGGATCGGCGCCGCCCGCGAGCACGAGGACGCGCGCTTTGACTTTCCCGGGCTGCGCGGGAGAGGTGGTGGCGAGCGCGCCGTGGAACGTCACGACCGCCGCGAGGTCCGCACCGGCGCGCGCCATGCCGAGCACCACCGCCCCGCCGAAGCAGTACCCGATCGCGGCGATGCGCGTCGTGTCCACGTGCGGGTCGCGCTTCAGCTGCTCCAGCGCGGCGTTGAACCGCGCCGCCAGCACCGCCGGATCCTTGGTCACCTCGCTCACGAACGCCTGCGCATCCTGCGGGTGCGTGGTGACTTTGCCCTTGCCGTACATGTCGAGCGCGAACCCGACGTAGCCCGCCTCGGCCAGGCGCCGCGCCTGGTTGCGCGCGTGCTCGTTGAGACCCCACCACTCGTGGACGACCAGCACGCCGGGCCGGCGGCCGCGCGCTGCGTCGTCCCAGGCCACGAATCCCTGCAGCGCGGTCTCGCCCTGTCGGTACTCGATCTCCCGAGTCTTGACGGTGGCGCTGTTGGGCGAGAGGGAAAGCAGCACGACGGCCGTGGCCAGTCCGTACCAGGTGCGCATATGGCGATCTCCTGAGACCCGAGTCGGTGGTGTCGACAACGTCCCGCAACCGGTAGAACGCTAGATCGACGGGAAACACGCCGCCAGGGCCGCGACCCCGACACCCGGGAACTTCCGGCGCAAGGCCGTGGTTTGGGCTATGTTCTTCTCACGTTCGGGAGGCGTTGTGTCCATCAGGCCGATCAAGCGGGTCGTGCAGTCCCAGCCCACCCTCGAAGGCGCGGGCGTCAAGCTGCGCCGGGCGTTCGGGTTCGGGAATACGGGCGACTTCGATCCTTTCCTATTACTAGACGACTTCCGCAACGAGCACCCGCAGGATTATCTCGCGGGCTTCCCCTGGCATCCGCACCGTGGCATTGAGACTATCACGTATGTCCTCGCGGGGAGCGTCAACCACGGCGACAGTCTGGGCAACCGGGGCACGCTGGGCTCGGGCGACGTGCAGTGGATGACGGCCGGGAGCGGCATCCTGCACCAGGAGATGCCGCAGGGAGACCCCCGCGGACGGATGCACGGGTTCCAGCTGTGGGCCAATCTACCGTCCTCCCTGAAGATGACCCGGCCCCGTTACCAGGACATCGCGGCGGCCGACATCCCGGAAGTGGTGGACGACGACGGCACGCGAGTGCGCGTGGTGTGCGGCGACTTCTGGGGCAAGGCCGGTCCGGTGGACGGCGTTGCCGCCAATCCCCGTTACCTCGACGTATCGGTGCCACCGCGGGTACGCAAGACGCTGCCGGTCGAGGCGTCGGCTCACGCCTTCGCCTACGTGTTCGAGGGCAGCGGCACCTTCCGTGACGCGTCCGCACCGCGCGCGGTCCGGACCGAATGGGTCGGGGAGGCGGAGGGGACGCCGGAGCTCACCGGCAATCGCTCCCTCGTGCTATTCGATTCAGGGGACGAAATCACGGTACAGGCGGGTGAGGACGGCATCCGTTTTCTGCTCGTTTCCGGCCGGCCGATCGCCGAGCCCGTGGCGTGGCAGGGGCCCATCGTCATGAACACTGAAGCGGAGCTGCGGCGCGCCTACGCCGAGCTGCGCGACGGCACCTTCATCAAGCAGCGCTGATCACACTCTTAGACTGGAGCTCCCCATGGCTGGCGCCACGCACGCAACCCTCAACGATCTCCCCGAATCCGCCCGCAACCAGGTGATCGACCTCTTGAACCAACGGCTGGCCGACGCCATCGACCTCGAGTTGCAGACCAAGCAGGCCCACTGGAACGTCAAGGGCCCGCAGTTCATCGCCCTGCACAAGCTGTTCGACGAGATCCACGCCGCCGCCGACGAGTACGGCGACCTGCTCGCCGAGCGCATCGTGCAGCTCGGCGGGGTCGCCGAAGGGGTCAGCGCGATCGTGGCCGAGCGCTCCGAGCTGCCGCAATACCCGATCAACATCTCGAGCGGCGAAGAGCACGTGTGGGCGCTGTCCAACGCGCTGGCGAGCTTCGGCGAGCGCATCCGGCGGGCGATCGATGAGACGGACGAGCTCGGGGACACCGACGCGACCGACATCTGCACCGAGATCTCGCGCGGCGTCGACAAGTGGCTGTGGTTCGTCGAAGCCCACGCCGATGGCACGACGGCCGCGGCGGCGACCGCCGGGACGGGTCAGAGCTCCAAGGCCAGATAGCCGAGCATGCATACCCCGTTTCCCGCCCTGCTGCCATTGGGCGATGTGGGGTTGTTGCTGTTACGGCTGATGGTCGCGCTGGTGTTTTTCGACAGCGGGCGCCATCATCTCTCGAACCCCGCCGAACGGTCCAAGAGCATCGGGGCGAGCACCGGGTTCACGGTGTTTCTCGGCACGGCGGAGGTGCTCGGGAGCGTCGGCCTGGCGCTCGGCGTCCTCACGCAGCTCGCCGCGATCGGGCTGATCCTCATCATGCTCGGCGCCATCCAGAAGAAGATCCTCGTGTGGAAAATCGGGTTTTGGGGCGGGCGGGCGTACGGCTGGCATTACGACCTGATGCTCCTCGTGATGAACCTCGTCATCGTGACGACCGGCGGCGGCAAGCTCGAGCTCTTCTAGGAGGACCGATGCGACCAGCGGCGGCGATCGTCGGCACCCTGCTCTGCGCCACCGCCGCCGGGGCTCAGCAGCCGGCGTTCCAGCCCGCGTTCGCGTTCCAGGAAGTCATGATCCCGATGCGGGACGGCGCACGCCTCCAGACCGTGATCCTGACGCCCACCGACAAGTCGGGACCGCTGCCCATCCTGTTCCGCCGCACCCCCTACGGCGTCCCCGACGGGCC
>Ga0209160_1000568_pt1 | contig 30781 bp, 28 predicted proteins | sample GraSoiAngelo_153_FD_186167 | JGI IMG/M metagenome (GOLD analysis project Ga0209160, IMG submission 186167) | Grasslands soil microbial communities from the Angelo Coastal Reserve, California, USA - 14_1009_12_40cm (SPAdes) (version 2) | ecosystem: Environmental > Terrestrial > Soil > Grasslands ...
CCGACCTCAGCCCGGCGAGCCTTTTGGCCGCGATCGACGGGCTCAGCGCCGAGAGTCTCCGCGCGATGGCGAAGGCCTCTTCGGCCGCGGGCCGGCGCGACGCCGCGCAGCGAGTGCTGGCGGTCCTACATGAGGTCGCCGGCAAATGAAGGTGCACCTCATGGGCATCGGCGGCGCGGGCGTGTCCGCGCTGGCTCGCGTGTTCCTGGCCAGAGGCGACGAGGTCAGCGGATGCGACGTGAAGGAGTCGGACACGACGGCGGCTCTCGAGGATGCCGGCGTGCGCATCTTCATCGGCCACGACCCTGAGCACGTCCTCTTCCAGGACCTGCTGGTCTACAGCGGGGCCATCAAAGCTTCACCCGAACTGGATGCGGCGCGGGCGATGGGCGTGAAGGTGCTCTCACGCGCTGAGATGCTGGCCGAGCTGATCAATGAATCCGATTCGATCGCGGTCGGCGGCAGCGCAGGGAAGACGACCGTGACCCACATGACAGGCCACATCCTCACCGAGGCCGGGTTCGATCCCACGGTTCTCGTGGGCGACGGCTCGAGCGCCCGCGCGGGGCGGTCGAAATGGCTGGTCGCCGAGGTCGATGAGTCCGACGGCACTCTCGTCCTTCACCACCCCAAGCGCGCGATCGTCACCAACATCGAGTTTGACCACCCCGACCACTTCAAAGACGTCGAAGAGGTGTCGGACCTGTTCGCGCGATTCGTGGCCGGGCTGCCGGCCGACGGCGTCGCCGTCCTCTGTGCCGATGACGAGCGCACGCGCTCGCTGGAAACGCCCGCGAAGCGAATCACATACGGCTTCAGCCAGGACGCCGACTATCGCTGTGGTGAGGGCCGCCCATTCGCGATTCATCACGGCGGGCACGAGCTGGGCAGGGTCAACCTCCGGCAGCCCGGCCGCCACAACGTGCAGAACGCGACCGCTGCCGCCGCGATGGCGCTCGAGCTGGGCGTGAGCTTCGCCGACGTAGCGGGCGCCCTCGAGCGATTCCCCGGCGCGCACCGGCGGCTGGAGTTTCTCGGCGTGTTCCAGGGCGCGCCGGTCTACGACGACTACGCACACCATCCGACCAAGGTGCGGGCCACACTTCAAGCGGCGCGTGAGATGAGGCATCGCCGCCTGATCGTTGTTTTTCAACCCCACCGCTTCTCCCGGCTCGCCGCATTGATCCGGGACTTCTCACGCTCGTTCACGGACGCCGACCGGGTGCTGGTGCTCGACGTTTACAGCGCAGGTGAGGACAACCCGACCGGCATCCAGGCGCGCGACCTGGCCGACCTGATCCCCAATGGCATCTACGTCGGTTCCTTCGAGCGCGCACGCGAAGCGCTGGAAGGTCTTGTCGGCCGGGACGACGTGCTGCTCTTGATGGGCGCGGGCGACATCCGAAAGTTGGGCGATGAGCTGGCGCAAAGGGTCTAACTTCACCTGGCTGCGCGACCTGCCTGGCGTTCGCCAGGGCGAGCCGCTGGCCGCGCGCACGTCGTTCGGCATCGGGGGGCCGGCCGAGTTCTTCGCGGAGATGGCCAACCCTCAATCCATCGAGCTCGCGCTGGAAGGATGCCGGCTGCGTGGCATCCCATATTTCCTGCTTGGCGCGGGAACCAACCTGCTCATCGCGGACGCGGGGATCGAGGGCCTGGTCATCCGGGTCGTCAGCCGCGACTACGAGGTCGAAGGCACGCGCGTGCGCGCCGGGGCGGGCCTGAAGATGATGCGGCTGGCGAGGATCGTGGCGGACGCGGGATTGCGCGGCTTCGAGTTCGCGATCGGCGTGCCGGGCACCGTCGGCGGAGCGGTCTACCAGAATGCCGGCTGCTGGGGCAAGGAGCTGCGCGAGGTGCTCGTCGAGGCGCGGGGATTCCAGCCTGGCGCCGACCGGCGTACGTGGAGCCTGCAAGACCTGCAGCTGGGCTACCGCACGTCGGCACTTCGCGACGGCCCGCTCCACGGCTCCCTCGTCATCGACGCCACCATCAAGTTGGAGCGCGGCGACGGGGAGGAGGCCAAGCGCCTGATGGCCAAGCTCACCAGCGAGCGCAATCAGACGCAGCCGATCAAGACCAAGAACTGCGGGAGCGTGTTCATGAATCCGCCGGGAGACTCGGCGGGAAGGCTGGTCCAGGCCGCCGGTCTGAAAGGGGCGCGCCAGGGCGCGGCCGTCATCTCGGAGCTGCACGGGAACTTCATCGTCAACGAGGGCGGGGCGACTGCGGCGGATGTCGCCAAGCTCATCGAACACGCCCGAGTGGAAGTCATGCGCCGCTTCGGTGTCGAGCTCGTCCGCGAGGTCGAGCTGGTGGGGAGGTGGGATTGAGGATCGCTGTGCTGCGCGGAGGACGTTCCGCTGAACGAGATGTGTCCTTGCGCTCCGGCGCGCAGGTGGAGAAGGCGCTGCGCGGTCGCGGTCACGATGTGACCGGTATCGATCTCGACTCCGCGACGTGGGACGTCCTCCGCGACGGCAAATTCGCTTGCGTCTTCAATGCCCTCCACGGCCGGTTTGGTGAGGACGGCACTGTGCAGGGAATGCTCGAGCTGCTCGCCCTCCCGTACACCGGCTCGGGCGTGCTCGCATCGGCTCTATGCATGGACAAATCGCGCGCCAACGCGGTCATGGCGGGCGCCGGGTTGCACGTGCCGGAGCACGAGGAGCTGGAGCTGAAGCAGGGCGTGAGCGCGGATCGCGTAGAAAAGTTGGTCGCGCGCTTCGGCCTTCCGCTGGTGGTCAAACCCGTGCGCGAAGGGTCGACGATCGGCATCACCATTGCACGCGACGCCGAGCAGGTCGCGAGCGGGCTGGTCCTCGCCGCGCGGTACGACCGCCGGGTGATGGTGCAGCGATTCGTGGTGGGGACGGAGATCACCGTCGGCGTCCTCGCCACACCTGACGTGCAGGTGCTGCCGACGTTGGAGATCGTCAGCGACAACCCCGTGTACGACTACGACGCGAAGTACACCCCGGGCAAGTCGCACCACATCATCCCGGCGCGCATCCCGGAGGCGGCGCGCGCCGCGGCCTCTGAGGCGGCCGGCCGCGCGTTCACGCTCCTCGGCTGCTCTGGGATGGGACGCGTCGACATCATCGTCGATGCCGGCGGCACGCCATGGCTGCTCGAGGTCAACACCGTCCCGGGGCTCACCGAGCTCTCGCTGTTGCCTGACGCGTCGCGCGCGGCGGGCATCACTTTCGATGAGCTGTGCCAACGCCTGGTCGACCATGCGGTCGGCCGTCGTCAGCACCACGTGGGTCCTGCAGCCGAATGAGGTTTCGTCGACGTCGATCGCTCCTGCCTCGCGTAGGCCGGCGCCCAAGCCCGGAGGATGCCGCGCCGTTGAAGGGTCAGCTCTGGACCCGCTCGGAGAGCAACTTGCGTGAGCCCGACGTGCACCCGATGCGCCGGATCATCGCTGCAGGAGTCGCAGTCGTCGAGTGCGCGCTACTCGGGTGGTTGTGGTTCGGGCCGGCGATGGCGGTCAGGTCGGTCGACATCTCCGGGGCGCACCACCTCAGCACCTCGCAGGTGGCTAGCGCGGCCGGGCTCGACCGCAGTGGATCGGTGCTCGCCGTCGATGGCGAATCAGACCGCCAGCGCCTGCTCGGACAGGTGTGGGTGCGCACGGCTTCCGTCGAGCCGCAGCTCGACGGCACGGTCGTCGTGAGCATCACCGAGTGGCAGCCGATCGCCGCCTATCACGCGGGGACCGGCAAGCGGTATTTCCTACTGTCGAGCCAGGCGATCGTGTTGGGACCGGCCGCATCCGCGGGAACGCTGGTCGACATCCAGGGCCCGGCGGGACCGGATCTGAAAAGCGGCGCGCAGGCGCTCGACCCTGCGCTCCTTACCGCCCTCGTCAACATCCAACGCGGGTTCCCCGCGCTCATCGGCCAGGAGGTGGCGGGTTTCATCGTCGATTCCTGCGGCGACCTGACGCTGATCTCCAAGAAAGGCTGGAGGGTTTACTTTGGCCGCGTGCTGACGCCCGAGGAATTCACGACGCTGCGCGACAAGCTGTCGGCGCTAAAGGCGATATCGGGCCATGGCAACGTCGACTACAACTCGACGGACCTCTCCTACGTCAACGTCATGAACCCGGCCGAGCCGGCCGCGGGCTATAAGTCGCGCACACCCGCAACCCCTTCGCCATCGCCTGGTACGCCTCAGCCTTCGCCGTCACCGGTGCCGACTTGCAAGTAATCGTCGTCGCGATTCTGTTTGCGCTTCTTGGCGTCGTGCTCGGCTTGATGTCGCCGCTCACGATTCCCATCGTCTACGCGCGATACACAGCGGTCGCGCTGCTCGCCGCTCTCGACTCCATCTTCGGCGCGTTCAAGGCCTACATCGCGGGCACCTTCGAGCCGCGCGTCTTCTTCAGCGGGCTCCTGACCAACGCGACCCTGGCGGCGGGTTTGACCTACTTCGGCGACAAGCTGGGAGTCGAGCTGTACATCGCCGCCATCGTCGCTTTCGGGGTAAGGATCTTCAACAACTTGGGTGCGATCAGGAGGCATTACCTGTAATCCCAACTATCAACAGGAGGCACAAGTGCTAGTCCCGGCGCCACGGTGACCCACAAAATCTGGTCCACCAGCGCCCGGGAGCCCTTATAATCTCGGCAACCCGCCCTTATTACTACTACGTTCCAGGAGGCGTTCCAGCACACATTGTCGCGGCGGAAGCGATCTGTCGGTCTTGACCTGGGCACGAGCCGGGTCGCCGTCGTCATAGCCGAGTCTGACGAGTCGAACGGGCCCGTCAGCATCATCGGCGTGGGCGAGAGCCCTTCCGACGGCCTGCGCAAGGGCGTCGTCGTCAACCTCGACAAAACCATCGCGTCCATCCAGGCCGCGGCCGTCGCTGCCGAACGCATGGCCGGGCAGCGAATCGAGTCGGTCGTCGTGTCGCTCGGTGGCATCCACCTGTGGTCGCAGAACTCGATGGGCGTCGTCGCCGTCGCGAGCGGCGATCGCGAGATCGGTGAGGACGACGTGCAGCGTGTCGTCGAAGCGTCACGCGCGGTGAGCGTCGCGTCCGACCGCCAGGTCATCCACGTCATCCCTCGCGCGTACACGGTGGATGGGCAGGACGGCGTCCGCGACGCGATCGGCATGACGGGCCACCGGCTCGAGGTCGAGACGAACATCATCACCGGTGCCCAGACCGCGGTCCAGAACGTCATCAAATGCGTGCACGGCGCGGGCTTCGACATCGAAGACGTCGTCTGCTCAGGGCTGGCCGGAGGCGAAGGCGTCCTGACGGCACAAGAGCTGGACCTGGGCGTCTGCCTGGTCGACATTGGTGCCGGCACGACGGCGGTCGTCGTCTACAACGAAGGCTCCGCGCGACACCTCGCGGTACTGCCGGTCGGCGGCAACCACGTGACGAGCGACATAGCCATCGGCCTGAGGACGACCCTCGACGAGGCCGAGAGCTTGAAGCTCAACTACGGCCACACGCTGCCCGAGGTCATCGACCATGGCGAGAAGGTCGAGGTGCGCCAGGTCGGTGGCGATCGCATCAACGCCCTGCCGCGGCGCTTCCTGGCCGAGATCATCGGCCCGCGCATGAAGGAGATCTTCCAGATGGCGCGCGAGGAGGTGCGAAAGAGCGGCTTCGACGGGCTGCTGCCCGCGGGCGTCGTCGTCACCGGCGGCGGCTCGCGGCTCATGGGCACGACGGATGCGGCCCAGCTCGTGTTCGACACCTCGGTGCGACTGGGCCAGCCAGCCGGAGTGACCGGTCTGGCGGATCGCGCGCAGGGGCCTTCCTTCGCGGTCTCGGTGGGGCTGGTCAAGTGGGGGTTGAAAGCCCACTCGCGTGCCCACAACAACACCCGGCAGCAGGTGTCGTTCGGTTCGACCTACCAGAAAACAGTGAGGTGGCTTCGAGATTTTTTCTAGAGAACAGACCCGGAACCAGCTGGAGCTCGCCATAGCTAAAGCACATTTGCACCAGGAGGAAGTCGTGAAAGAAAGTGAGTTGCACGAAGGGCGAGCGCGAATCAAGGTCGTGGGTTGTGGTGGCGGCGGCGGCAACGCTGTCAACCGCATGATCTCGAAGGCGCTCAAGGTTCAGTTCATCGCCGTCAACACCGACAAGCAGGCGCTCGAGCGGTGTCAGGCCGACGTCAAGGTCCAGATGGGCAACAAGATCACCCGCGGCCTCGGCGCCGGCGGCGACTGGACGCGCGGCCGGGACGCGGCTGACGAAAGCCGCACCGAGCTTTCAGCGGTGGTCCAGGACTCGGACATGGTCTTCATCACCGCCGGCATGGGTGGCGGTACGGGCACAGGTTCGGCGGCGATCGTCGCCGAGCTGGCCAAGGAAGCGGGCGCGCTCACGATCGGCGTCGTCACGCGACCCTTCGGGTTCGAAGGCCGTATCCGCAACGACACAGCCGAGGAAGGGATCAAGGCCCTGCGCAGCCAGGTCGACGCGCTGATCGTCATCCCGAACGACCGGCTGGCCCAGGTCGCCAGCTCCAAGACGACCCTCGAGGAGGCGTTTCGGATGGCGGACGACGTCCTCCGCCAGGGCGTCCAGGGCATATCCGACCTGGTCACTCAGCCCGGCGTCATCAACCTCGACTTCGCCGACGTGAAGGCGATCATGGAGAACGCCGGCGAGGCGCTCATGGGCATCGGACACGGCGCGGGCGACTCGCGCGCCGAGGATGCCGCCAAGCAGGCCGTCTCCAGCCCGCTGCTCGAGACGTCGATCGACGGCGCCAAAGGCATCCTCTTCAACATCACCGCGGGCAAGGACATCACCTTGCAGGAAGTGCAGAAGGCGGCTGAGATCGTGCGCTCGGCGGCCGACCCGGGCGCCAACATCATCTTCGGCGTCGTCCGCGACGACACCATGCAGGGCGAGATCAAGATCACGGTCATCGCCACCGGGTTCGGCGGCAAGACGCAGCAGGAGGCCAAGCAGGAGGTCCGCCGGACGACCTTCGAGCGGCCCGAGTTCGGGGCCGAGGACCTCGGCGACATCAACATCCCCGCGTTTCTCCGCAACCGAATGTAGGAATACTCATTAGCCCATGCGATGCCCGTATTGCGGTCACCACGACCTGAAGGTGGTCGACTCCCGAGACTCTGAGGTCGGGGAGGCGATCCGCCGGAGGCGTGAATGCCTGCAATGCGGGCAGCGCTTTACCACGTACGAGCGCATCGAAGCGGTGCCCTTCTACGTCACCAAGAAGGACGGGCGCCGCGAGGACTTCGATCCGCAGAAGCTCTTCACCGGGCTCAAGAAGGCGACCGAGAAGCGCGACATCTCCCCCGAGCGTCTGCGCGCCATCGTCGACGACATCGAGGCGGAGCTGAGGCGTAGCGGCCGGGTCGAGATCCCCAGCGGGGAGATCGGCGAGATGGTGATGGACCGCCTGCGCGACCTGGACGAGGTCGCGTATATCCGCTTCGCATCGGTCTACCGCGAGTTCATGGACCTGCAGCAGGTCAAACGAGAGATCGAACAGGTTTTGAGCTCGCGCCGACCGTAAGACTTATAAGAGGGAACCTGCCGGTTCCCTCTCATCGCCGGGCGCTGCGCGCGCGGCTGCTCTCTTTCCCGCCGTGAGGATTCATTGAATGTTTACTCCTGGCCACGATTGGGTGGCCCAGAGACAAAGTCGCGGCCGGGATAAACCCGGCCGCCAGCGCAACGTAAGCTCAGCGGCGTGACGACGACGCCGGCAGTGCTTCATGTTCCCGAGCTTGCCGACGAACCCGGCCTGGTTCACGGCTTCTCGACAGTGGCGCTGGGCTCCATGGGCCTGACACAATCGCCCGACCCCGATGCCGTCATGGCATCGCGGCGCCACTTCGCTCGAGTGCTCGGCATCGACGCCGACTCGCTCACCGTCGCGGGTGCGGTTCACGGGGCTGTCGTGGCGCGGGTCGACGAGCAGAAAGACGTGGTCAGGGGCGCTGACGCGCTGGTCACCGATCGGCGCGAAGTGGCTTTGTTCGCGACGTTTGCCGACTGCTACCCGATCGTGCTGTGGGATCCCGAGCACAGGAGCGCCGCGCTGGTGCATGCGGGATGGCGCGGGACGGCTGCGCGCGTCGGACCGGCGGCGCTCAAGGCGATGCACGACGAGTACGGGTCATCGCCGGCGCGAATCAGGGCGGGGATCGGTCCGGGAATTTGCGGCCGCTGCTACGAGGTCGGGCCTGAGGTCGCCGAGCAATTCGATGCGAAGTTCGTGCGCGAGGGTGCCGGCGACCGTTTGCTGCTCGACCTCGCCGCGGCCAACCGCGCCCAGCTCGAAGACCTGGGCGTCGAGCTCGTATACGACATCGGCATCTGCACGAAGGAGCACTACCTCTTTCCATCGCACCGCCGCCATCCGGACGGCACCCGATTCGGCACGATTGTCGCCGTGCGGTGACAGTCTCCGAAAATCTCGCCAAGGTCCGGGAGCGCATCGTTGGCGCCGGCCGCGACCCCGACGAAGTCACGATCGTGGCCGTCACCAAAGGCTTCGACATCTCGGTGTGCCGCGAGGCCGTCAGCGCAGGCCTGAACATCCTGGGCGAGAACAGAGTCCACGAGGCGCTGGCCAAGATGGACGAGCTTCCCGACGCCGAATGGCATCTGATCGGCCACCTGCAGACGAACAAGGCGCGGGTCGCCGCGGGCAGGTTTGCGCTCATCCAGTCGGTCGACTCGATCCGGCTGGCGGAAGCGATCGCGAAATTGGCGCCGGCTCAGCCGGTGCTGGTCGAGGCCAACGTCGCTCGCGAGGCTCAGAAGTCTGGAGCGGACCCCGCTGGCGCGCTGGACGTGATCAGGGCCGTCTCCGGCATCCTCGACCTCCGAGGTCTGATGGCGATGGGCCCGTCGCAGGGCGATCCCACGCCGGCGTTCATCGAGCTGCGGACCTTGCGCGACCAGGCTGAGCAGCGCCTGGGCAGAGCCCTGCCCGTCCTCTCCATGGGGATGAGCGGCGACTTCGAGGCCGCGCTTGCGGCAGGCAGCACCATGTTGCGGCTGGGCCGGGTGCTTTTCGGTCCACGGCCCGACCGTTCTATCGTTGACTGAGCAATGGCCTTCATCGCATCAGTTCTGACCTTCCTGCTCTACGCCTTCATCATCGTGCTGATCGTTCGCGTGCTCTTCTCCTGGGTCAGCCCTTTTCCCACGAACCCGGTCTCACGCCTGGCGTGGGCGGTCACCGAGCCCGTCCTGGCTCCGGTGCGGCGCCGGATCCCGCCGGTTTCGGGCATCGACCTATCGCCTCTGTTGGTGTGGTTGGTCGCCTACTTCCTGATCGCGGCACTTCGCAACTTCTAGGCCGACGGTACAATCAAGGTTCGGCGATGACGGAGACGGGTAGGCCCGTCCGATCGGTCTACAGAGAAGCCCGACGAAGCTGAGAGCGGGCGGCCGACGATGGGATCGAGATCACTCCTGAGCCGGAACCTATGAGTGTCCGAGGTGCTGGCCTTGGGAATCTGGGTGGTACCGCGGGCCTGCTGAGCAAGGCCCGTCCCAGAGGATGAGTTCGTATTTCTCTGGGAGTGAGATGTTCGAAAAGGTCGACCAGAAGGTCAGTTTCCCGGACCTCGAGAAGCAGGTCCTCGCGAAATGGAAGGAAGAAGGCACCTTCCAGAAATCGCTCGACCTTCGCGCCGGGCGCCCGCGATTTGTCTTCTACGAAGGCCCGCCGACCGCCAACGGCAAACCCGCGACGCATCACATCCTCGCGCGCGCGTTCAAGGACCTCTTTCCGCGATACAAGACGATGAAGGGGTTCTACGTCGAGCGCAAAGCTGGGTGGGACACGCATGGCCTTCCGGTCGAGATCGAGATCGAGAAGAAGCTCGGCATCTCGGGCAAGTTCGAGATCGAGAACGAGATCGGCATCGAGCGCTTCAACCAGCTGTGCCGGGACAGCGTGTTCGAGTACGTGACCGACTGGGTCGAGTTCAGTGAGCGCATGGCGTTCTGGCAGGACTACGACAACGCGTACTGGACTCTCACCTCCGACTACATCCAATCGGTGTGGTGGGCGCTCAGCGAGATGTGGAAACAAGGACTGGTCTACAAAGGCTTCCGAGTAGCGCCCTACTGCCCGCGCTGCGCGACGCCGCTGTCCAGCCACGAGCTGGCGCAGGGATACCGCGATAACGTCCCCGACCCCAGCGTCTTCATCCGCTTCCGCCTCAAGAGCGACCCCAAGACTTCGATCCTGGCCTGGACGACCACGCCCTGGACGCTGCCCGGCAACGTCGCGCTCGCCGTGGGCCCTGGCGTCGACTACGTCAAGGTCCGGCAGGGCGACGAGTTCCTCATCCTCGCCCAGGCCCGACTCCAGGTCCTCGACGGCGACTACGAGGTCGTCGAGCGCATGAAGGGCGAGGATCTCGTCGGGCTCGACTATGAGCCGCTGTATCCGTACTCGATCCCGACCGAAGGAAGGGCGCACTACGTCGTCGATGCGGACTTCGTTTCGACCGAAGAGGGCACTGGCGTCGTCCACACGTCAGCGCTGTACGGCGTCGACGACCTGAGGCTGTGCCAGGAAAAGGGCATCCCATTCCGGCACACGGTCGGGCTCGACGGCAAGTTCCTGCCTTACGTCGAGCAGTTCGCCGGCCTGCACACCAAAGAAGCCGACCCGCTGATCATCGACGACCTCAAGGCCCGCGGCCTGCTGTACAAGGCCGGCACCATCCTGCACACGTACCCCGAGTGCTGGCGCTGCAAGACGCCGCTCATCTACTACGCGCTCGATTCGTGGTACGTGCGGACGACCCAGCGCAAGGCCGAGCTGATCGCGAACAACAACGCCACCAACTGGGTGCCTGCCCACATCAAGTCGGGCCGCATGGGTGACTGGCTCGAGAACAATGTCGACTGGGCGATCTCGCGATCGCGCTACTGGGGCACGCCGATCCCGATCTGGGTCTGCGAGCAGTGCGAGGAGCAGCGCATGGTCAGCTCTGCCAAGGAAATCGGGCTGGCCGACGACGCTGACCTGCATCGGCCGTACATCGACGCGGTGACGTTGCCGTGTGAGAAGTGCGGCGGCACCATGAAGCGCATCCCCGAAGTCCTCGACGCGTGGTTCGACTCCGGATCGATGCCGTTCGCCCAGCGCGGCTTCCCGCGCAAGGGCAAGAAGGAATTCGAGGAGACTTTCCCAGCTGATTTCATCTCCGAGGCGATAGACCAGACGCGCGGATGGTTCTATTCGCTGCTTGCGATCTCGACGCTGCTGTTCAAGCAGAACGCGTATCGCAACGTCATCTGCCTCGGTCTGGTGGTCGATCCGAAGGGCAAGAAGGCGTCGAAGTCGCGTGGCAACGTCCTCGATCCGAACTATCTCTTCGACAATTTCGGCTCCGACGCGGTGCGCTGGTACTTCTACACGTCGACGCAGGTCGGCGAGAACTACCGCACCGGGGACGCGGCGCTACGGGAGACGGTGCAGCAGTTCTTCATCCCGCTGTGGAACTGTTACTCGTTCCTCGTCACCTACGCGCGACTGGACAACTTCGATCCGAGCCAGGAGCAGGTTCCGGTGGGCGAGCGGCACGTTCTCGACCGGTGGCTGCTGTCGCGGCTGAGCGACCTGGTGCAGGCTGTGACGGCAGGGCTCGACCGCTACGACGCCAACGAGCCCCCACGGAGGATCCAGCGATTCGTCGACGAGCTCTCCAACTGGTACGTGCGCCGCTCACGCCGGCGCTTCTGGAAGTCACAGTCCGATCGCGACAAGCTGGCTGCGTACCAGACTCTCTTCGAAACGCTCTCGACCGTGAGCCGCCTGATGGCCCCGTTCGTGCCGTTCATGGCCGATGCGATGTACCGCAACCTCTCCCATGGAACCTCGGTCCACCTCAGCGATTTTCCGGAAGCACTGCCGTGGCTCGACCCGGACGTCGAGGCGAACATGGCGCGGGCGAGGCAGGCCGTCGAAGCGGGGCTCGCCGCCCGAGACGCGGTGCGTATCAGGGTCCGCCAACCGCTTGCTTCGATAGCGCTGCCGGGAGATCCGCTCCCCGAGGACATCGCCTCCATCGTTCGCGACGAGCTGAACCTGAAAAGCATCACCTTCGGCGCTTCCGAGGTGAAGCTGGACACCGAGATCACAGAGGAGCTACGCCTCGAGGGCCTGGCGCGCGAGGTCGTGCGGCTGATCCAGGACCGGCGCAAGAAGGCGGGCCTCAACGTCGAGGACCGAATCCACACCTGTTTCGAGGCCGACGGCCTGCTGGCCCGCGCCATCGAGAAGCACGCCGAGTACATCAAGAACGAGACTCTGTCAGTCACCATCGAGCATGGCAAGGGCGACTGTCACGGTGAGCAGCTGTTGCTGGAAGGAGAACAGATCTGGATCGGACTGACACGAAGCTGACGAAGCTGACGAACCATACGGGACGGACTTTGTTTTTCCTGGTCGCGCTCGTAGTTGTAGTGCTCGATCGCGTGACCAAGACCATTGTCACCGCGACCGTCCCTTACGGAACGGAGGTCCCGGTGATCGGGAATCTGGTCGGCATCACCAACGTTCGCAACTCGGGGGCGGCCTTCGGCTTTGCGCCGGTGGGACCGTGGTTCTTCCTGCTCGCGTCCGTGGTCGTGTCGATCGCGCTCGTCATCTATGTAATGCGCCAGCCGGGCGACCTTCGCGCCGATGCAGTGCTCGGGCTCATCCTTGGCGGCGCGCTGGGCAACGCCTCGGACCGCGTGATCAACGGGGGAGGCGTGACCGACTTCGTGAACTTTCACTTCTGGCCCGTTTTCAACCTCGCCGACTCAGCCATCAGCATCGGCGTCTTCCTGCTGATCGTCGGGTACCTGATACGCAAGCCCAACGCCGCCTGATCGCTGACGTTGCGGCGCCGCGTCTGGACCGTTTCATCGCGGAGCACGCAGCCGACCTCAGCCGCGCGGCCGCTGCGCGACTGATCAAGAGCCACCTCGTCACAGTGAATGGCGAGACGGCCGATCCCTCGGATCGAGTCGCCGCCGGCGACGTGATCGAGCTCGAAGTCCCTGAGGCCTATGCACCGAACGCCGAGCCCGAAGACATCCCGCTCGAGGTCGTCTACGAGGACGAAGACCTGCTGGTCATCAATAAGCCGGCCGGAATGGTCGTCCATCCCGCGCCTGGCCACCACTCGGGCACGCTGGTGCACGCGCTGCTGGGACGCGGCGGAAGCTGGTCGTCTGCCGGCGGCGCGGCGCGTCCCGGCATAGTGCACCGCCTTGACAAGGGCACGTCAGGACTGATCGTGGTCGCGCGCAACGACGCGAGCCATCGCGCGCTCTCGTCGCAGCTCAGCGACCGCACGCTCAGCCGTTCCTACCTCGCGATCGCGCGCGGACGATTCAAGACGGACGCCGGCGAGCTGGAGGGCGCGATCGGCCGCCACCCGAAGGATCGCAAGCGAATGGCGATCGTCGCCGGGGGAAGGTTTGCGCGCACGCGGTACGAAGTCGTCGAAAAACGCCGCACGCATACACTCCTGCGCTGTGACCTCGACACCGGGCGCACGCACCAGATCCGCGTCCACCTGGCCGCGCTCGGCCATCCCCTGGCGGGCGACGCGGAATACGGCGGGCGCAGGCCGGGCGAACCGGACCGGCCGATGCTGCACGCCTGGCGGCTGCGACTTCGTCACCCGCGAACCCACGTCGAGATGAGCTTCGAGGTCGCGCCGCCGGCTGATTTCGCGGCGTTCTGGGCCTCGGTCGTATGAGACGAGGATTGCTGATCGTGATCTCCGGGCCTTCGGGGGTAGGCAAGGACACGGTCATCAAGCGACTGCTGGAGCTCGACCCCAACCTCCGGTATTCGGTGTCGTACACGACCCGCCCTCCTCGACCGGGTGAGGTCGACGGCGTCAACTACCATTTCGTCAGCCGCGCCGATTTCGAGAGCTTGATCCGCGAAGGCGCGTTCCTCGAGCACGCGACTTATGACGCCAACCTGTACGGCACGCCCATCGCGCAGCTCGACGACGTACGCGCCTCCGGTCACGACATCGTCCTCAAGATCGACGTCCAGGGCGCTGAGCAGGTCCGACAGCGAGCGCCGGATGCTCTGCGAATCTTCCTGGCGCCGCCGTCCATGGACGAGCTGCTGCGGCGCCGCACTCAGCGCCACAGCGAAAGCGCTCGCGACCAGGCCTCACGGCAGCTGATAGCGGAAGACGAGATGGCGCTGGCAAGCCATTTCGATCACCTGGTCGTAAACGACGACGTCGAACGCGCCGCGCAGGAGATCCTGGCGATCATCCAGAGCGTGCGCGAGCGCCAAACTTAGTCCGTGCCGTTAGATCAAACTCCAGTCCCAGAAGAGCTGAAGGGCGCGCGCATCGCGCTCTTGATCGCAGGCGGGATCGCCGCGTACAAGATCGTCGACCTGGCCTCGGCCCTCACGCAGGCCGGCGCCGAGGTGCGGGTAGCGATGACCGCTTCCGCGACACGTTTCGTCGGCGCGGCCTCGTTTCAGGGCGTGACCGGCAAGCCTGTGCTCACCGGCCTGTGGTCGGCGGACGGCCCGCCCGAACCGCACGTTTTTCTCGGTGATTGGGCGCAGGTCACCTTGCTCGCGCCCGCGACCGCGAACGTCATCAGCCGCGTTGCCAAAGGCCAGTCGGATGACATCGTGACCGCTACGCTCCTCGCGGCACGAGGACCTGTCGTCGTTGCCCCCGCGATGAACGACGCGATGTGGGCGAAGGCGGCGGTGCAGGAGAACCTCGCCGCGCTGAAAACACGGGGCATGATCGTGGTCGAGCCTGAGTCCGGCCACCTGGCGAGCGGTCACGTGGGCACAGGTCGCCTGACGAGCGCGTCGGCGCTGATGAAAGCGATGGCAGATGCAGTTCGGTCGCGATACGACCTGGCCGGCCGCCGCGTGGTCGTCAGCGCGGGCGGAACGCGCGAGCCGATCGACCCCGTTCGCTACATCAGCAATTACTCGAGCGGGAAGATGGGCTACGCCGTCGCCGCCGCTGCGGCCGACCGTGGCGCCCGGGTGACTTTGGTCACCACTGCGACGCACCCCGCCCACCACGGCATCGACGTGAAGCCGGTCGAGACCGCGGACGAGATGATGAACGAGCTCAAGCGAGACCTCGCGGGCACGGATGTGCTGGTCATGGCCGCCGCTGTCGCCGACTTCCGGCCGGCGCAGACCGAAGACCACAAGATCCGCCGCGAGGACTCTCCGCGCGTCACTCTCGAGCTCGAGCCGATTCCGGATGTGGTGGCGGCGCTGGGCAAGGAGAAGGAAGCGCAAGGGGTGTTCAGGGTGGGCTTTGCGGCCGAGGGCTCGGACCTAGAAACGAAGGCGCTCGAAAAGATGAAGAAGAAGGGACTGCAAGCCATCGTCGCCAACGACGTCTCGCGCAAGGACATCGCGTTCGGCAGCGAGTTCAATGCGGGGGTGATGCTGTTCGCGGACGGAGCCCGCGAGGAGCTGCCCCGCATGACCAAACGCGAGATGGCGGATCGTATCCTCGACCTCGTGCACTCTCGCCTGACCAAACAATGACTTGCTCTACGCCGAGGTAGCGGTCGAGGCGGCCCGCGCCCTGGATCGCGAGACCTACAGCTATAGCGTCCCTGAAGGCATCGACGTCGTGCCCGGCCATCGGGTCACGGTTCCATTCGGCCGTCGAACGACCTTCGGGTTCGTGGTCTCACTCGGCACCGACGAGCCCGAAGTCGAGGCCAAGCCGATCGCGGGCGCCGGCGCAGAGCCGCTCCTCCTTCCGCACCAGGTGGCGCTCGCGCGCCTGGTCGCCGACCACTACTGGGTGCCGCTGATCGAGTGCCTTCGCGCGATGCTGCCGCCCCGCGTGCGCTCGAAGGGATCGACGGGCGAAGGTGAGTCGAGCCGGCAGCGACGCCACAGCCGCTTGCTCGAGGTCGCCAACGCTCCGATCCCGGGGACGAACAGGGCTGTCCTGACCGCCGAGCAGCAGGCTGCGCTGGAAGTGATCTCAACCAACCCGCTGACCCTGCTGCACGGCGTGATCGCGAGCGGCAAGACCGAGGTTTACCTCGCTGCGGCCGAGCAAGCTCTGGCGCAGCAGCTCCGGGTCCTGCTGCTCGTACCGGAGATCTCGCTCACGCCTCAGCTGGTCCAGCGGGTGCGGGCCCGTTTGCGTGCACCGATCGCCATCCTGCACAGCCAGCTCACAGAGCTGGAGCGGGCGCAGCAGTGGTGGCGCGTTCGGCGGGGCCAGGCCGACGTCGTCCTGGGCAGCCGGTCGGCGGTATTCGCGCCCATCCCACGCCTCGGTCTCATCTGTCTCGACGAGGAGGGTTCGGCCGCTTACAAGCAGGACCGCACGCCTCGGTACGAGACGGGATGGGTGGCCAGACGCCTCGCGGCGGTCACCGGGGCCCGGCTGGTCGCAGGCTCGGCGACTCCGAGCGTTGTCGCCTATCACGCCGCACAGACCGGCGAGCTCGCGCTGGCGAAGCTGACGCACAGGGTGCGCGGCAGCGACGCCGCCGTCGAGCTCGTCGACATGCGCGACGAGTTCGCGTCCGGCAACCGGCAGCCGCTGTCGAAACGTCTGCTGGAAGCGGTCGATCGGACCCTCACCAACGAAGAGCAGGTGATCCTGTACCTCAACCGCCGCGGCATGTCGACATTCGTCATGTGCCGCGACTGCGGCAAATCGGTCCAGTGTCTGGGCTGCTCGGTTTCCCTTGTGCAGCATGCCGAAATTGATGGATTGGTCTGTCACTACTGCGGTTACTCGACGGCGATGCCATCGACATGTCCTCACTGCGGCAGCCGCAACATCCGCGGCATGGGGATGGGGACGCAGCGCCTGGAGAGCATGGTCAAGAAGATCTGGCCGGCTGCTCGTGTCCTGCGCCTCGACAGCGATGTCGCGCGCGGACCGGATGCATATTTCCAGATCTGGGAGGCGTTCAGCGAGCGGCGCGCCGATATCCTCGTGGGCACCCAGCTCGTCGCGCGCGGTCTCGACCTGCCGGCGGTGACGTGCGTCGGCGTGGTCGACGCCGACCTGCCTCTTCATTTCCCGGACTACCGCTCGGCGGAGAACACCTTTTCACTCATCGTGCAGGTCGCCGGCCGCGCCGGACGCGATGGCCGCCCATCGACCGTGATCGTGCAGACGAGCAACCCAGAGCACTACAGCCTGCGCTGCGCGGCCAGTGGCGATTACGAAGGCTTCTATGCGGCCGAGTTGCCGTCACGGAAGGCTTTTACGTTCCCTCCGTTTGCGGACCTGGCCGTCCTGACACGCACGGACGCTGACGATGCCCGGGCGGCCGCTTCGGCTCGGGACGCCGCGGAATCCATCGCGACCGGTCTGCTGACCGAGGGGGTGGAAGGCATTCGCGTCATGGGCCCGTCGCCGGCGTTCATCCACCGGTTACGGGGCGAGTACCGATGGCAGGTGACGCTCAAGGGCGATGGGCTCGCGAGGGCGCGCCATCTGGCGCCGCGGGGCCGCGGCTGGAGCTTCGACGTCGACCCCGTTAATTAATCGCTAATCTTCCCGCCGTGGGTGGGGCATCAGAGCTCACGGCGCTGGGCGCCGGCGATCTCGCGCGAGGCATTGCCGCCCGCCGGTTCTCGTCGACCGAGGTCGTCTCCGCATTTATCGACCGCCAAAACGAAGTGCAGCCCCGGCTTAACGCCGTGGCGGTCGCCCTGCACGACCAGGCGGTAGCCGCCGCGAAGGCCGCCGACCGGAGCCGGCCCCAGGACGGCCAGAAGCTCTACGGCGTGCCGGTCACAGTGAAGGAGTGCTTCGACGTGGTGGGGACCGCGACCACGGCCGGGCTCGTCGGTCGCGCCGCGGATCTCAAGAGCGACGACGCGGAGCTGGTGAGCCGCCTGCGCAACGCAGGCGCAATCATCACGGCCAAGAGCAACCTTGCACAGCTCGAGCTGTTCGTCGAATCTGACAACCCTTTATATGGGCGCACCAACAATCCATGGGACCTGGCGCGCACGCCAGGCGGGAGCAGCGGGGGTGAGGCGGCGCTGGTGGCCGCATCGGCTACGCCGCTGGGCCTCGGCACAGATATCGGCGGCAGCGTGCGCGTTCCCGCGCACTTCTGCGGCGTCTGCGGCCTGAGAGCCACCCCCGGGAAGCTCAGCCTTGCGGGCACCGCCGACCAAATGCTGTTCGGCCACATTGTCGGAGTGCCTGACGCAGCAGGTCCAATCGCGCGCACCGTCGCTGACCTGAGACTAGCGATGGAAGTTCTCGCGGCTCCCGTTGCCGAGGCTCACGTCGACGGCCTCGTCATCGGCCTGTATGACGACGACGGTTTCATGCCGGCGTCCGCCGCGGTCCGGCGAGCGGTCCGCCAGGCCGGCCAGGTCCTCGAGGATGCCGGGGCACGCGTCGTGCCCTTTGAGCCGCCTGCTGTATTGGAGGCGCTCGACATCTTCTATGGGCTTTTCACCGCGGACGGCGCTGCGGCCTACGAGAAGCTGATCGCGGGCGAGCAGCTCGACACCCGCATCCGCCAGCTGATGCAGCTCGGGACGGTGTCGGGGTGGTTGCGCCCGGTGCTGGGAGTCGGGCTGACCGCCGCCGGTCAGCGCCGGTTGTCGCATCTGATCAGGCATACAGGCGTCCTCTCACAAGGACGGTTGCGGGTCTTGATCGACCGCCGGGATGCGTACGTCAATCGCTTCGAGGCGGCGATGAGGCAGGCTCGAGTGGATGTGCTGCTGTGCCCGCCCAACGCTCTGCCTGCGCTCAAGCACGGCGCCAGCGCGGATCTCGGACCGGCAAGTGTCAGCTACACCGCCCTTTATGCGCTCTTGGGGTGGCCGGCGGGTGTCGTGCCGGTGACCACTGTTCGCCCCGGCGAGATGGATCGGCGGCCGCGTGGAGGCGACATGATGGATCGCGCCGCGCGACGTACCGACCAGGGCAGCGCCGGCCTGCCGGTCGGCGTCCATGTGGCCGCAAGGCCCGATCGCGAAGACCTGATCCTCGCGGTGATGGCCGCGGTGGAGGGCGCATTGTCAGGCTCGGTCGACTATCCCAGGGTCCCGCCGGCCATTCAGGCGGGATTGAGCTCGAGGGACGCCGGGTAAAATCGATCTCGTGGCCCTCCGACCGATCCTGACCTTCGAACATCCGGTGCTGCGCGAAAAGGCGAAGAAGGTGTCGCGTGTCGACACGTCCATCCAGCGCCTGATCGACGACCTCACGGAGACCATGCTCGACGCCCCCGGCGCTGGCCTGGCCGCCAATCAGATCGGCGTACCGCTGCGTGTGTGCGTGGTCAAGGGCGACGACAACCAGATCTGGGGCCTGGTCAATCCCGAGATCGTCAAGCACGACGGGGTGCAGGTCGGCTACGAGGGTTGTCTCTCCTACCCGGGATGGGTGGGCGAGGTGGCCCGGCACGAGACGGTCGTGGTCAAGGCTCGCAACCGGCGCGGCAAGGAAGTACGCATCAAGTCCAGCGGGTTCACCGCGCGCGCCTTCCAGCACGAGCTCGACCACCTGGACGGGGTCCTCTTCATCGACCGGCTGACCGGTCTCGACACCCTGCGACGCGTCGAAGACCTCGAAGCCGAGGACCAGGAAGCCGCCGTCGCTGCGGCTTCGGGCTAGGACCAACACCTTCCTGAGGATCGTTTTCGCCGGCACGGCCGCCTTCGCCGTGCCCTCGCTGCGCGCGCTGCACGACGCGGGTCACGACATCGTGCTCGTGATCACCCAGCCGGACCGGCCCGGCCATCGCATGAAAGTCACGCCGCCGCCAGTGAAGGTGGCCGCGAAGGAGCTCGGCCTGCCGGTGCTGCAACCGGAGAAGATTCGCGATCCCTCTGTGATCTCGCGGCTGCGCGAGTTGAAGCCGGATTTGATCGTGGTGGTCGCGTATGGGCAGATCATCCCGCGCGAGGTCCTGACGATCCCCGCCAAGGGGGTCGTCAACGTCCATGCCTCGCTGCTTCCACGCCATCGCGGTGCCGCGCCGATCGCCCGCGCCATCCTGGCCGGCGACGATGAGACTGGCGTCACGATCATGAAGATGGACGAGCAGCTCGACCACGGCCCGGTGCTGGCTGTGCGAAGCACCACCATCGGATCGCGCGAGGATGCGGGTGCATTGACTGAACGGCTGGCCGAGATGGGTGCCGAGCTATTGGTCGAGACGCTGGACAGGCTCGACCAGATCGCTGCTGTCGAGCAAGAGCATGCTCAAGCGACAGTGGCGCCGAGGCTGCGCAAGCAGGATGGTGAGCTCGAGCTCGATATGGACGCAAACGAGATCGATCGACGCGTCCGCGCTCTGCAGCCGTGGCCTGGGACGACCCTGCCGACGCGTCGCGGTCGCGTCAAAGTGCTGAGCGGGCACGTGGAAGGAGCGCGATACGTTCCGGATGTCGTCCAGCTGCCTGGCAAGAAGCCGGCGCCGGCCAAACAGGTGCTTGGAGATGCCTGACAAAGACGATCGTGCGCGCGACGTTGCCGTCAACCGCCGCGCGTACCACGACTACTTCATCGACGAAAAGATGGAGGCGGGGATCATGCTCAGCGGCACGGAGGTCAAGTCCGTGCGCAACGGTCGCACGAACTTGCGCGACGGGTTCGTGCGGATCGATGGCAACGAGGCGTGGCTGGAGAACGTGCACATCTCGGAGTACGCGCAAGGCAACCGCATGAACCACGAGCCGATGCGCCCGCGCAAGCTGCTGCTCCACAGGAAGGAGATCGCGAGCCTGATCGGCAAGGTGCGTCAGAAGGGTTACACGCTCATCCCGCTGCGGGTGTACTTCTCGCGCAACCACGCGAAGGTCGAGCTGGGCCTGGCGAGAGGAAAGCGGCAATACGACAAGCGCGAGGCGATCGCCGAACGCGACGCGAAACGCGAGATCGACCGCGCGATGCGAAGGCGCTAAGCAACATTGGGCCGATTACGCATGTTTGGATCCAACCGCGCCTGTGCGAGGCGCGTCAAGCGCACCGTTGGCGCCAGGCGTGCAAAAAAACGCGATCTGTTGACAGTCTCCCGTCAGCGGGCTCTACAGCCGCCGGTTTGCTTTGTCCCACTCCGCCTGACAGTTGACGCATCGGGTCGCATCCGGCAGCGCCTCGAGCCGCTCGGGGGCGATTTTCCTCGAGCAGTCCTCGCACACTCCGTAGCCGCCTTCCGCGGTTCGAGCCCGTGCGTGCTCCGCCTGGATCGCATCCTCGTCGAGAATGCGATGGATCGTGTCGGCGGTGGCTCGGGCTTCTTCGACCTGAGCCTCGTCCGGTCCCCGGAATCCTTTACTCATGAGTTGCCACCACCCTCAATTGTGCTGCGATGTCGGCGGTGAACATGAGCGCGTTACTCGATTAAGCCTCAGGCGGCGAGGTTGATCCCGATCGCGCGGAGGCGTTTGTTCAGAGAATCGAAAGCGAACTGCAAGATCTCGCTCTCCGTGTGGCCGTAATCGGTGATGTAGCGCGGGTCGGGAGGATCGAGCGTGTTTGAGACCAGTGGCAGGCATTCGACAAGCGTCTTCTGGATGATCGGCGCGTAGCGAGCCGCGTCCTCACGCACCGCGTCGCGGAGCACCTTGATTCCAAAGTTGACGTGTCGAGACTCGTCCCTCGCCACCGCCGTGAAGCCCCGGTAGAAACCGCGGTCAGTGTTGCCTTCCTCGCGCATGGCCTCGAGCTCGAAGCGCTGCCCGGTCAGAGCCAGGGTCGCCTCGATGAGCAGGTGGTACAGCGTGATGCCCTCGACGAAGGCATCGAAGTCTTTCGGATTGGTGGCCAGGCGTTGAGCGGCCGAAGGCAGGCGCTCGTAGAAGAGCTCGTTGTAGCCCTCGTTGGTGTCCGGCCGGATCTCGACCAGCAGCTCACCAAGGTTCTTGGTGTCCGTGCCCACGACCTCATGCCACCACCTGTCGAAAAAAACGGTGTGACGCGCCTCGTCGACCATCTGCGTCGACAGGAAGATCTCGATCTCGGGCGTTGGCGCGGCCCAGACGAATGGGGCCAGCGTCGACGTCACGCGCTCCTCGCCGTTGAAGAACAGGCGGTGCGACCACAGAGTCGCCTTGCGATCCATGTCTTCGGCGTCTAGCCAGTCCTGGCGATCAAGGGTGAAATCGAGGTCGCCGACGGCCCACTGCTGCGTCTCCCACCGCCGGTACAGGTCCATGTAGCTGGGCATGTTCTCGATGCCGCGGTCGATGAAGGAGAGGACATCGTCGATCCGGATGTCGCCGAGCTCCTTGAGGTTCGCCCGGGCGATCCGCTCAAGGTCCGGGTCCAGCTGCTCACGTTCAGTATCAACCGCCATGGCGCTGCCGGTCCATTAGACCAGAAGCTTGCCGCGAAGGCGTAATTCTTGGCGCTCCCTCACGTTTGAAAACACATGAGGGCTGCCGCCGCGCTGTGCCTGCTCATGGTTGTCGCCTGCACAGGCCACCCAGCGCCGAGCCTTTCGACCAAGCCAAGCCTGTCCCCACCCAAGATCGCGTCGGGCGGGGTCGTCGAGTACACGCTGCCCAACCCCATCGCACAGGGCGGATCGTGCCTTGGATGCGGGCAGGCAAGCCTAAGCGGCATGGTGGCCGGCGCCGACGGCAATATCTGGTTCGGCGACGCCGGCCAGGGCAAGGTCGGTTTTATAACGCCGACTGGCGCAATCACCGAGTTCGACCTTCCGACCGACGTCGGCGGTCCGATGAGAATGGCGGTCGGGCCCGACCGCAATTTGTGGATTACAACCATCGTGCCTGGACCACATCAGGACTGGATCCTGAGGATGAGTCCGAAGGGAGCGGTGACCAGGTTCCAGGTCACGGGCAGGCCCGAAGGCATCACCGCGGGTCCCGATGGAAATCTTTGGTTCACCGAGGTCGCGGCCGATCGGATTGGCCGGATGACTCCGGGCGGTGTGCTCACCGAGTTTCGGCTCCCCGGAACGGATCGGGCGCCACGCGGGATCGTGACCGGACCTGATGGCAATCTCTGGTTCGTGGAGTCCCACTTCAACCACAGCGCTATCGGTCGCATCACCACCAAAGGAGCAGTGACTGAATATTCATTGGGCGGAAGCTCTACAGACCAGCTGCAGCCGACGGAGATCGTGGCTGCGCCAGACGGCAACCTCTGGTTCAACCAAACCCACCCCTCGGCACCGCAGGGCGAGGTTGGACGGATCACCACCAGCGGCGCGGTCACCATCTTCCCGTTTCCGGCCGGGGGTAGACCGCTTGGAATGGCAGTGGGTGTAGACGGCAACGTCTGGGTCGCAGACGGTGGAGGAAACGCCGTCGTGCGGGTGAGCCCGTCGGGCGTAATGAGGCCGTTCGCGCTCCCCAGGCGCGACTCTCAGCCGAGCGAGATCACAGAAGGCAAGAACGGCCGGATGTGGTTCACAGAGGGCGGCGGCAGGATCGGCAGCATCGGGCTCAAAGTGCCCGAGGCAAGTTTCAGCTCGTCGGTACTGAGGTTCCAGGGCAGCAGCGTCACCCGTACGCTGACGATCACCAGCACTGGGGATACGGCCCTCAATATCGAGAAAACCTCGTTGGTCGGAGCCGATCAACAGATGTTCTCCACGGTGCATGACGAGTGTTCCGGGCGCGCTTTGGACGTACAGGCCAGCTGCCACGTCGAGGTCGCCTTCACGGCAGGCGGAACCCCTGGCATGAATGCGGCGCGCCTGACGATTGCGGACAACGCCACCGAGAGTCCCCAGTCGATCTGGCTGCTCGCGCAACTGCCCGACTGCAAATTGCCACTGTTCGATCAAACACGCTCACCGGCAACCGGCGAATTTCTCAACCTGACTGACGGCCAGGTAATCGCCGACCCCAATGGTGGTTTCGATGCGTCGGGGATCGTTTCGCACTCGATCCAGCAGCCAGTGCTATCCGGGGTTTCGCCGGCCGTGTACGACCGCGCTGCCGGCCGCTGGGTGCCGGGGTTGGTCTCACCCGACGGATCTCGATACGCCTACTCGGATTACAGCCACGGGCCGCCCGTCGTGCATGTCGTGGATGTGGCAACGGGTCGGGACCGAGCCCTTGGCATTTCCAGCGACCCGTGGAGCGTGCTCGCGTTCGCCGCCGAGGGGATCTATGTGCACAAGGGCTTTGCAGAGCACATTGGCGGCGGACTGTGGATTGTCAACCCCGATAACGGATCGCTGCGCACTGTCTTTGCGGATTCGACCGTCGTGGCGGTATCTGGACAGTCGGCCTGGATTCAGGCGACCGACACCAGCGATCCGCTGCCACAGCCACCCGGACAGGGTCCTGGGTTCAACGAGCTGCAAAGCCGCGACCTCAAGACGTCGGCGACCACCACCTGGCTGTATCGATCTGGGACAAGCCTTTATCTCGTAAACGCGGCTGGTGGGTCCCTGCTGGTTTCGGGCTACGATGCCTCCGCCGGCTATTTATGGGCCGTGACTTCGCCGGGCAGCGCGGCCCCGATCAGCGACCCAGTGAGTGGCGAGAGCCTACCGTTCCCAAGCGCCTTTCCCGCCGGGCCAGACGGCTGGTGGCTTGGCGCCGGGGGTGCCGTGTATCTATGGACGGCAAGAACCGGCGCAGTCCTGGTTGCCGAGGTGGATGCCCGTCCGGCCGGCGCCTGCGCTTAGGTCTGGGCGCCGGCGGGTAGAATCTGAACCGCAACCGAGCTCGTCTTCGTGGGGGCGTCTGGTCTCGACGGGGTAGTTGGGCTTCGGGATTGCGAGCCGAGAGCCGCGAGCGTTACAGCGCAGCGTTTACAAACGCCAACAAGAACACCGCTTTCGCCCTCGCTGCGTAAGCAGTAGAGACGTAAGCCCCGGAGCTTAGACCCCGGGTGTTGCCCCAGGTCAATCCGGCGGACCAGGGAGCGGCATCACAAAAGACCGGATTGCCGCCTCAGGGGCGCTGCGGCCCTGGGGCGGGACACCCACCGCAGCTGGCGAAAGCGGATCCCGTCGGGAGGAGCCGCCAAGTGAGAACCAAAATCCTGGACACGCTCGTAGAGATCCCGGGGGACACTGCTTCGGACGCGGGTTCAATTCCCGCCGCCTCCACCAAGTCCATCCTTTATCCGTCGATAAACGGTTCCGATTTGCTGGCTGCACTCTCACCGCGAAGCCGCAAACTAGTCGATCGCCACGTCATTTAATGTCCGCGGTTAACGACGACAAAGCGATTCTCGCGCCGGCTGCGGGGAAACCGGTTTCTCCGTCCCGAGTGTTGCGGATAGCCCAACCCGACCCCGGCCTCAGGGAGAAGCTCCGTGCGCGCCTGATCGACGACACGCTCGACGCCGACCGGCGCCTCATCGGCGAGCGAGTCGCCGTGTTGTTTCGATGGCTCTTTCTCGTCGTCCTCGCCGTCCTGAACAACGTCACGCCGCATACCAGCGCGGAGGACCGCGTAACAGTCGACATCATCCTCGGCGCGTGGGCCGCGATGAACATCGCCATCAATGTCCTGCTGCTCCGGGGCTACAAGCCGGGCAAGCAGTTCAGCCTCAGCACCATGACCCTCGACATCTTGTTCGCCGCCGGGTTGGTTTACATGTCAAACGGCTTCTCCAGCCCGTTCTTCCTGGCCCTCTTTCTCGCCGTCATCACCAACGCGGTTCGGTTCGGAGCGACGGCCAGCGTCGTCTCGGCGGTGGTCATCGCTTTCATCTATCTGTTCGTCGGCGGCAGCTTCACGCCGTCGAACTTTGCGTTCGACCCCAACGCGACCATCGGAAAAGTGTTCCTCTTCGTGGTGGTCGCACTTTCGACGGGATACATGACCCGCGAGCTCGAACGCGAGCGCCGCCACGCCGTCGAGCGCGCGGCGCAGGCGGACACGCTGCGCGAGCTGAGCACCGACATGGTCAGCGGCACGGACATAAAGGACGTGTTCAAGGTGCTCGCCCAGAACGCGGTGCAGATGACGAACTCCCAGCGAGGCCGCCTGATCTTGACTTCGCAGGATGGTTTTGAGGAAGTCGCCACAGCCAACCGCGAAGGCTCATCCGAGCCGCCGCCGGAGGGTGAGGCCATCGACCAGGACCTGCTCAGCGTGGCTGCGCGTTCAGGCGAAGCGACGATCGCCAACGATAAGAAGAGCCTCACCGTCCCCGTCGCCTCGGGTGACGGCGTCACTGCGCTGGTCTACCTGACCAGGCGCGACGCGACGTTCACCAACCAGGAGCTCTTCACCGTGGCCGCTCTCTCCGGCAGCTCCGCCGTGCCGCTGGCAAACGCGTTGCGATTCCATCGCAGCAGCCAGGAGGCGATCACCGACAGCCTCACCGGGCTTGCGAACGTACGCGAGCTTCGGCGTCGCCTCGACGTGGCCTTCGCCCGTCCCGATCGGCACACGACGCCGCTCTCGTTGCTTCTGATCGACTTCGATCATTTCAAGGAGGCCAACGATGAGCTCGGCCACCAGCACGGAGACCTGGTGCTGCAGCTGGGAGCCAGGATCGTGCGCGCGGCAGCGCGTACCCAAGATCTCGTGGCTCGCTACGGCGGCGACGAGCTCGCCCTCATGGTCGCGGATCTCAACGGCGTCGGCGCCCAACGCCTCGCGTATCGAATCGTCGATTCGGTGCACGCCGCCGCCGTGTCGACCACTCCTGGCAAGCACCTTACCTTCAGCATCGGCGTGGCGACGTATCCCGAAGACGCGTTGACTGCTCAGGAGCTGGTGTCGGCCGCCGACCAGGCCCTCTACCTGGCGAAGCGAGAAGGCAAGGATCGCGCGTGCACCTTCCCCCAACTGGTGACCGAGCTCGAGCTGGCGACGGAGAACCTTGTGACGCTGCTCGCGGATGCGGGGCCGCAGGTCGTGGTCGCCGCGGCTCACGCGGTCGACCACCGCAACCCGATCGCCCAGGGCCATTCGAGCCGCATCGCGGCGATCGTCGACGCGATCGGCCGCCACATGAGCATCCCCGCGACCGACCTGGAGGACCTCCGCACGGCCGCGTTCCTCCACGACGTGGGCCACCTGGCGATGGCGGACGGCGCGGCCTTCGAGGCGCCCGGTCACGCTGAAGCCGGCGAGCGGGTGGTGAAGGCCGCGCAGTTCCCGGAGGAGGTCGCTACCGCGGTCCGCCACCACCACGAACGATGGGATGGAACAGGCACGCCAGGCGGGCTGGCGGGCGACAGCATCCCGATCGGCTCACGCATCCTGAGCGTGGCCGAAGTGTTCGAGGCGATGACCGCGGGCCGGGGTGGCGAACGCGTGGCCGCGTCGGAGGCGCTCAAGCGCGTCAGCGAGAAGGTCGGCTCCGAGTTCGACGGCGCCATTGTGGACGCGCTGGGCCGCAGCGTCCACGACGGGAACATGGACGCGGCCCTTCCCGCTACAGCTCTGCCGGCAAGCGTGTCCGCCTAGCAGAAAGGGAGCCTATTCTTCGCCCATGCACTTCGTGCTCGTGCACGGTGCGTATCACGGGGCCTGGTGCTGGGATGAGCTCCGCGCTGAGCTTGAGCGCGGCGGACACTCGAGCACGGCCGTCGACCTGCCCTGCGACGATCCTGACGCAGGGGCGGAGCGATACGTGGACGAGATCCTCCATGCGATTCCGAAGCAGGCCGGCTCCGTGGTCATGGTCGGGCACTCGCTGGCGGGCCTTAGCATCCCCATCGCCGCGTCCCGGACCCGCACCGCGATGACCGTCTACCTGTGCGCGATCCTGCCCGTGCCGGGGCTCAGCTTCGATGCGCAGCACGCCGCGTACGCGACCGGGTTCGAGGCTTCCAGGCCGGCCGTCGACAACCCTGACGGCAGCACCTCCTGTCCAGAGGAAAGGGCGGTCGAGATCTTCTTCCACGACTGTGCTCCCGAGGTCGCCCTCGCTGCGGCACGGCGGCTGCGGCCGCAGCACTGGAAGATCACGCAAGAGGTGACGCCGCTGCGCCAGTGGCCCGCGGTACCGGCCGCCTACGTTCTGTGCACTGACGACCGGGTGGTGTCGCCTGCCTACGGGGTCGTTACCGCACGCCTCCAGCTCAGAGTCGATCCGATTGAGCTGCCTGGCGGCCACTCGCCGTTCCTGTCGCGACCTCGCGAACTGGCGCAAGCCCTGGTCCGCGTGGCAGCGAGTTAAGCCATAGCGACCACCGGGCAAACCGGGTAACCTTCGGCCGGGTGCCGAACTTGAATCACCTCTGGCAGCGCTTCCTGTTGACGAGCTCGCTTCTGGTCGGACTGGCGATCGGCGTCGCCGCGACCGTGTTCGGATACAGCAACCTGACGAACGTCGACGTGCACTGGTCGGTGTTCCACATCAACGGCGTGCCTCTATGGACGGTGACCGTGGTTCCGCTCGCCCTCGCGCTCGCCGCGGGCACGCTCTACCACTGGATCGACGGCCTGCACCACTTCAGCGAGCACATGCGCCATCGGCACCGCGTCCACGAGCTCGAGGCCGAGGTCGCATCACTGCGCGCCCACCTCGACCAGGTGCTGGAGATGCCCGATCACTCTGGCCTGCCGGCCAGGGCCAAAGCTCGGCCTTCGCTGCCCGACTTCGAAGGCGTGACGCCGGAGCCCGCTCCGCTCGACGAGCCGGCGCCGGTTGCCGCCCTCCCGGAGCCGGAGCGCCAAGGCAAGAGCGGCGCGGACAGAAAGAAGCGCGCCAAGCTGTCGGTCGAGCCCGAGCCCAAGCCTGAACAGGCCAACGGCGAGGTCGCGGCACCAGTAGCTGCGTCCGAAGCCATGGAACCAACCGAACCGGCGCAGCAGGCCTGACCGAGAGCATGTCGGATCGCCGCCGCGCCGGCCGTCTCGTCGTTCCCCAACAGGCGGCGCCGGCCGACAAGATGCTGCTCGAGCGCAGCGCGATCGAAGAGCTCAGCCACCATGCCGACCCCTGGCGCGTGCTGCGGATCCTGTCCGAGTTCGTCGAAGGATTCGACGCCCTCAATGACGTCGGGCCCGCGGTGACCGTGTTCGGTTCGGCGCGGACCAAACCCGACGACCCTTATTACGCACTGGGAAGATCTCTGGGCGCCGCACTCGCGAGGCGAGGTTTTGCGGTCATCACCGGCGGCGGGCCGGGAATGATGGAGGCGGTCAACCGGGGCTGCCACGAGGCGGGCGGCCTCTCGGTCGGCTGCAATATCGAGCTGCCTCGCGAGCAGGAGCTCAACGCGTATGTGGACCTCGGCGTCGAGTTTCGGTACTTCTTCGTGCGCAAGAACATGTTCGTGAAGTACGCCCGTGGCTTCGTCATCTTCCCAGGCGGACTCGGGACGCTGGACGAGCTGTTCGAATCCCTCACGCTGGCACAGACCGGGAAGATCGAGCACTTCCCGATCGTGCTCTTCGGCACCGAGTACTGGAGCGGCCTGCTGGACTGGATGCACAAGGTCGTGCTCGCCCGAGGCGCGATGTCGCCGGAGGATTTCGACCTCGTCAGCCTGACCGACGACCCGGAGGAGGCGGCCGCGATGGCGACCAGGCCGCTTCCGGTGGACATCGGCGAACCACGAACCGAGGCTGGTGAGCCAAGGGCGGAAGCTCGATAGCCAGCATCACATCGGTGACGCCGTCGCTCGACTTCTATTTTCTGACCGACGGCGGCCAGACCTCGGACGTGGTGGCGCAGCGCATGGCCGGCTTTCTGAACGGCGCTACGCACACACTCGATGTTGCGATTTACGACCTGCGGCTGGAGGCCGGCCCAGGCGCGGTGATGCTCGGTGCGTTTCAGGCAGCTGTCAAACGCGGGGTCCAGGTTCGCCTGATGTTCAACCAGGACCACCCCGCGAACCTGCCGGTCCCGCCGCCCGCTGAGATCGACTGGGCGTTCGTCGATCAGCTGAAAGCGTCTGGCGTCGAGACGAAACCGATTCCCGGCATCCCGGACCTCATGCACCACAAGTACGTCGTCCGCGATGTAGGAACGCCGCTCGCCGCGGTGCTCACAGGATCCACCAACTGGACCAACGATTCGTGGACTCGCGAGGAGAACGTCGTCTTCACGCTCGCGTCGCCCGATGTGGCGGCCAGCTTCGAGCAAAACTTCTCGGAGCTCTGGGAGAACCCCGTGGTCGCCATTTCGGGGCGTATTTCCTCTCCCTGGCAGACACTCGCCGACTCGACTCGCATACGCGTCTATTTCTGCCCGGGTCGCGGACTGAAGCTCGTGCACGCCATGGCGAGGTCGATTGCATCGGCGCAGCGCCGCATTCGCGTCTGCTCGCCGGTCCTGACGTCGGGTCCGGTCCTCGGCACGCTCGCCGAGGTGATCGACCACGGAGGGGTCGATATTTCGGGTGTGTACGATGCGACTCAGATGGACGAGGTACAGCATCAATGGGGCGAGCAGTCGACCTCGGCCTGGAAGATCGCGGCCTTCCACAGCATCATCGCGGCGGTGAAGTTCGGATCGAAGCGATCGACGCCCTATGCGGTGGGCTCGGTGCATGACTTCATGCACGCCAAGATCCTGGTCGCCGACGACTACGTTTATGCCGGCAGCTTCAACCTTTCTCACAGCGGCGAGCAGAACGCCGAGAACGTGGTCCAGTTCGAGAGCAGGGCGGTCGCCGACCTCTGCACCGCCTATGTGGATCGCATCGCGGCGAAGTACGGCGGCCGGCCTCTAGCTGGAAACTAAACCTCTGCCTGGTCCTCGGGTCCTGTGGGCGGGCGCGGCGCTGATGGCCCTTCTGATCGTGGCGCTTCTCATCACGCTTCCCCACCTGCAGCCGCCGACGGGCACGGTGCTCGTGCTCGGCTCGGCGCGCTCCGCGGACTCGATCGCGGCCACCACCGTCAGCCTGCACGGCCGCGCCGGGTGGT
>Ga0209160_1000570_pt1 | contig 30765 bp, 23 predicted proteins | sample GraSoiAngelo_153_FD_186167 | JGI IMG/M metagenome (GOLD analysis project Ga0209160, IMG submission 186167) | Grasslands soil microbial communities from the Angelo Coastal Reserve, California, USA - 14_1009_12_40cm (SPAdes) (version 2) | ecosystem: Environmental > Terrestrial > Soil > Grasslands ...
GCCGACGTGGCCAACTCGTCGGTGACCTTTCCGTCCGTCACCACCACGACGCTCCGGTTCTACCAGCCGGCCAACATGGGCCCGCCTGCGTACCCGGCCATCCTGTGGCTGACGGAGATCGAGTATGGGGAGTCCGCTCCAGCCGCCGATACGACGCCGCCCTCCGTTCCCATGGGACCGGGGGCCACGGCCGCCTCCTCAAGCCAGATCAACTTGGTCTGGACGGCCTCCACCGACAGCGTGGGCGTGACGGGCTATAGGATCTTCCGCGGCGGGGTCCAGATAGCGACTAGCACGGCCACTTCCTACTCCGACATCGGCCTTTCCGTCTCCACGGCCTACACCTACAACGTCTCGGCCCACGACGCCGCGGGCAACAACTCCGCCCCGTCGGTCTCCGCCAGCGTCACAACGCGAGCCGCGTCAGCTGCCGGTGTCAGCGTGGACAGCACCTATGGGGGCTATTCCACCAGCGTGATCCACGACGGCGTCATCAACGCCGCCGGCGGCACGGCCACGACCTGGGCCTCCGCCGACGAGGGCCCGACGACTCCCCACTGGATCACGGTGAGCTTTGCGAGTCCCACGGCGGTCGGTTATGCGGCCGTCTACTGGGCGCATAACAACGCCCAAGGCCGGTTCATGACGTCGCAGCGTGTCGACGTGCAGTATTGGGACGGCACCGCCTACCGGACGGCGGCCAGCTTGCTGTATCCTGGTGCCGACGTGGCCAGGTCTGCGGTGACCTTTCCGTCCGTCACCACCACGGCGCTCCGGTTCTACCAGCCGGCCAACATGGGCCCGCCTGCGTACCCGACCATCCTATGGCTGACGGAGATCGACTATAGGGAGTCCGCTCCAGCCGCCGATGCCACGCCGCCCTCCGTGACCGGGGTGATGGTGAGTCCCGCCGCGGCGGGCGTGATGGTGGGGCAGACGCTGCAGCTGACGGCGACACCGCTCGATGCGAACGGCCTGCCGCTGGCCGGCCGGCTGATCGCCTGGGCGTCGAGCGCCCCGGCGGTGGCGGCCGTGTCGACGGGCGGGGTCGTGACGGGCGTGGCGGCCGGCTCGGCGACGGTTACCGCGACGAGCGAGGGGCGGAGTGGCGCGGCGGTGCTCACGGTGACGGCCGGCGGCGGGGGCGTGATTCTCCTTCAGGAGGACTTCGCGGACAATGCCTTCACCGCGCGGGGCTGGTACGACAACGCGAGCGTCATGCCCATCACGAGCACACAGCATATCACCGGCAGTACGAGCGCCCTGGAACTGCATTACAGCGTCGGCACCGTGACCCCGTTTGGTGCGCCGGCGCGGCACTTATTTCAGCCGACACCCACTCTCTATATCAGCTACTGGGTGAAGTACAGTGCCAACTGGGTGGGCGCGGGCAATCCCTATCACCCGCATGAATTCATGGCCATGAGCGATCAGGACGCTATCTATGCGAACCCCTCGGACACCTGGCTAGCCCTCTATCTCGAGCAGAACTACCAGAACGGCGGCTACCCGCGCATGTCGATGCAAGACAACAAGGTCATCAACACGAGCTACGGCACCCCGCCCATCAATCTGATCGGCGTTACGGAGAACCGCTCGACCTCCGGGTGCAACGGCGTGATGGAACCCAACGTCCATACCAGCTGCTACGTCAACCCGCCCTGGTACAACGACAAGGAGTTTCAGGCCACCCAGGTCTGGTTCCAGCCGGCGCCCGGCCCGGGCTACAAAGGCGACTGGAACCATGTCGAGGCCTACTACCAGCTCAATTCGGTCGTCGGTGGGATCGGCCAGCCCGACGGCGTGATGCAGTACTGGTTCAACGGTACCCTCGCGATTGACCGGCACGACGTCCTCTATCGCACCGGCGCGAGTCCCACCGTCCAGTTCAACCAGTTCCTGATCGCGCCCTACATGAGCGTCGGCTCGCCGGTGGATCAGTACACGTGGGTGGATAATCTCATCGTGGCGACCGCAAAGCCCTGAGCGTCACCCCGGAGTGATCACTCCGCATGGCCGGGCACGTATGCGTCGTCGCATGAAGGAGTGTGAGGCGAGTCCGCTCCGCAGCGCCTGATGCGGGAGCGCAACGCGGGCGGCTGGTGTCGAGAGCCTGACGTCGACGTCCCCCCGTACCGCTGATCGGGCACGTTCCTTCCGGTGCGACGTCGCACCACGGAGCTTACATCGCGGAGTTCTTCAACCCGTCCTTGCATCGTGATCAGCTCTGCACCTACTACTTGGCGACCGTCCTGGCCCCGTCGGGAGCGAGCTGAACGCGCGCTTCGCTTTGTCGTGATCAGCCCCGCCACGGCCGCGGTGCTCGTGGGGGCGAGCGTGCGGCTCACGGCGACGCTGCACGACTCAGCGGGGACGGCCTCCGGGGCGGGGGTGGCTCTCTTTCAGGAGGACTTCGAGAACAACGCCTTCGCAGCGCGGGGCTGGTACGACAACACCGCCATGGCCCTGACGACCGCCCAGCATATCGCCGGAAGTACGCACGCCCTGGAACTCCACTTCCCGGCCGGCTCGACGACCCCCGTACAGGGGGGCCCGGCGCGGCACCTGTTCCAGGCGACCCCCACTCTGTACGTCAGCTACTGGGTGAAGTACAGCGACAATTGGGTGGGCTCCGGCCAGCCCTTTCATCCGCATGAGTTCTTGGTCCTGAGCGACCGGGACGGTGACTATATGAACCCGTCGAACGCGTGGCTGGCGGCTTACATCGAGCACAACTACCAGAACGGCGGCACCCCGCGTCTCTCCATGCAAGACAACATGGCGATCAATCTGAGCTATGGCACAGTGCCCAACGATCTGATCAATGTCACGGAGAACCGCTCGACGAGCGGCTGCAATGGCGTCGCGGAGCCCAACGTGCACACGAGCTGCTACTACAACCCGCCCTGGTACAACGACAAGGAGATTTCGGCGGCCAGCGTCTGGTTCCAGCCGACCCCCGGCCCCGGCTACAAGGGCAACTGGAACCACGTGGAGGTCTACCTCCAGCTGAACTCGGTCGTCGGCGGCGTCGGCGTGCCCGACGGCGTGATGCAGTACTGGTTCAATAGCGCGCTGGCAATCGACCGGCACGACATCCTGTGGCGCACCGGCGCGCGGGCGACGCTCCAGTTTCACCAGTTCCTCATCGCCCCCTACATCGGCAACGGCGGCTCGCCCGTGGATCAGTCGATGTGGGTCGATGACCTCGCGGTAGCCACCGCGAAACCCTAGCGCGCAGCGCGCGGTGCTGCACGGTTGCAACGAGCGCAGGCGGGATCCTGTTCAGGATCCGCCTGCGCCGCTGTAACGTCTTGCGTCGTTGAGAGATGGCGCTGCCCATGCCTAATGATCTTGCTAGTCCGAGTCTTGCGTCACTAGGCACGCTGATGACCTCCGACCAGCGGGACGGTGGGCTGCCATGACTGCTCGAGGCAGTGGCTTTCGACACGTCAACTCCAGTGTCGCCCCGGTGCCTCCGGAGCGGCTCAAGTGGGATGCGCTGCTTGTAGCCCTGGCGATCCTTTTGTTCTTTCAGGTCTGGGCCGTCCAGCACCTGTTCGGGATCCAGGCTGTACACGGTGTTCTGTTCGTCGCCACGTGTGTGACACTGCTTCTGTTCGCGCTGGACCGTGACTCCCGACGCCGCTTGAGCAGTCTGAATCAACCCGTGGTCCGAGCGGCGCTCGGTCTGCTGCTGCTCGCCACGTTATCGATTCCTGGGAGCTTGGATCCCGGGAATAGCTTGGAACTCGTGCTCCAAGGGTATCTACCCGCCGTTGTCTTGATGCTCCTGGTCGCCGGGAGCGTTCGCGGGGTCGGCGACCTGCGGCGGCTCGCCTGGCTCCTGATCGCTGGGTTGACGCTCTACAGCGTGGTCACCATCGCTCGGTCTTGGACGAACGTCACGGAGCTCAACGATCGACGGTGGGGCGGCATTGTATACAGTGTGAACGACCTGGCCATGCTGATTGTGTCCGTTTCGCCGCTCTTCTTGTACCTGTGGCGGCGGCCCGCCGGGTTCTGGACCCGCCTGCTGCTGACGGCAACTGCGGTGTTCCTCACGTGGACGTTTGGGAAGGCTGGCTCGCGAGGTGGCTTCCTGGCGCTCGTGGCGGTGGTGGCCTACCTGCTGCTGCGCTTTCGCGGCCTCTCCAGGGCGAAGCGGGCTGGGGTAGCGGTGCTCGTCGCGATCCTCGTCGTCGGCTTGGCGAACAGTGACTTGCTCGAAGGCGGGGGGGTGCGCGAGAACTACTTCCAGAGGATACAGAGCCTTCTGCATCCCTCGACCGATTACAACTGGAGTGGGAAGTCAGAGCTCGGCCGACTTGAATTGTGGAAGCGGGGAATCGGCTATGTGCTCGATCATCCTCTGTTTGGGATCGGGGCAGGTGCCTACCAAGTGGCCGAGGGCACGCTGGCCCCCGAGGCCCGGGTGCAACAGTACGGCATACACTTCAAGTGGTCCTCGGCACACAACGCCCTCCTCCAGGTCGGTGCCGAGATCGGCATCCCTGGGCTGATACTGTTCGTCGCGCTGCTCGTAGCTGCCTTCCGCACGCTGTCCCGAATAGGGCGGGGGGCGCCCGGAGAGACTGCGTTCCTAGCACAGGCCCTAATCGGCTGCCTCATCGGGTTCCTGGTGGCGAACATGTTCCTGACACTCCAGTGGTCTGCCTACTTCTACACGCTCCTCGGCATGACCGTGGGACTCGCCAAGGTCGCATCGGCGGTGCATGCATCGGCGCCGCCCGCGGGGCGAGTGTGGCGCCGCTCGGTCGCGGCACCCGATCGACGGGCCCTGACCGCGTGAGAGCAGGGAGCAGCGGACGCGCATGAAGCGCCGGCGCTTGCGGGTGCTTCACGTCGTGCACGAGCTCCACTACGGCGGCCTGGAGTGTCTGGTCGCCGAAATGGTCCGGCTCATCGACCACGACCGCTTCGAGAGCCACATCCTGACGCTGAGTAACTTCGGTCGCTTTGCGGATGGGCTCGAGCCGTTCGCCCAGCTGCACCGCTTCCGGTCCGTGCCGCGCCTGTCCATGCTGTGGCCGCGCGGCCTGATCCGAAAAATCCGCGCCATCGCGCCGGACGTCGCGCATATCCACGGCGCCTGGTATAAGGCATCGCTGGCGGCGCGGCACGCCCACGTCCCGCGTCTCGTCTACACCGAGTGGGGCCGTCACCACCCAGATCCCTGGATCGCCCGGTTCTTGGACGGGCTGGCCGCCCGACGCACCGACGTGGTGGTGGCGGTATCGGACGCCCTGCGGTACCAGCTCGCGGATACCGTCGTCCCCGACCCCTCGCGGATTCGGGTCGTCGTGAACGGCGTGGATACCCGTCGCTTCCGGCCGCGGCCGGTCAACGGCTCACTCCGCGAGGAGCTGGGTCTCCCCGCAGGAGCGCCCGTGATCGGCAGTGTCGGCCGGCTCAATCCGATCAAGGCGTACGACGTCATGATCGAGGCCTTCGCCGCGCTGCGGGCGACTTGGAGCGACGGACCGGCGCCCACGATGGTGCTGGTCGGCGATGGCCCGGACCGCCCACGGCTGGCCGCCCTGATCGAGCGGTACGGGCTGCGGGACGCCGCGCGCTTGGCGGGCTGGCGGAGAGACGTCGAGAACGTCCACGCCGCGTTCGACGTGTTCACCCTGCCGTCGTGGAGCGAGGGGACGTCGGTCGCGCTGCTGGAAGCAATGAGCACCGGGGTGTGTCCGGTCGTGACCGCCGTCGGCGGGTCCCCCGCGGTCCTGGGAGAGCGTCTCCGCCACCGCGTCGTGCCGCCGGGAAACCCCGCGGCCTTGGCGGACTGCTGGCGCGACGCGTTGGCGCTTCCTGAGCGGCGCGCGGCTGACGGCGCGGCCGCCAGGGAGCGCGTGGAACGCGAATTCGGCGTCGACACGATGGTTCGGCACTACGAGCGCATCTACGCTGACCAGGAGCCAGGGACTGAAGTGGCCGCCTGCCGGGTGGGTGCCCATTGCTAGAAGCCGCCGGGCCCACGACTCACCCGCTGTCCCGCCGCCGCAAGGCCCTGTTCATCTTGTTGATGACGGCGATCAGCCTCCTCCTGTTCGAGCTTTGCGCACGGCTGGTGTTTTTCGCCAAGCAGGGGTTCAACCCGTACTACCTCACGTTCGGGTTCGCGCCCGACATCGAGTGGAACTCGAACGAGCTCGACGGCTACAACAAGTTCCAGCCCCACACCACGCGGCACATGTCAGTCCCCGGCAGGATCATCGGGATGAAGATCAACGGCGACGGGTTTCGTTCGCCGCGCGATTTCGTCAAGCCCAAGCCCGCTGGAGTCGTCCGCATCGCGGCGCTCGGCGCGTCATCGACGTTCGGGTACGGGGACACGGACGACGAGACCTACCCGCACTACCTTGAGGAAGGGCTGCGGCAGCGGTTCCCTGGCCGGAACGTGGAAGTCATCAATCTTGGTATTCCGCAGCTCCGGATGGACAACATCGTGGCCTTGGCCCGTCACGAGCTTCCCGCGCTGCAGGCCGACCTCATCACGTTCTACGAGGGTTATAACAACGCGATATGGCCCAAGTCGTGGCGTCAAGCCGGACCGCTGTACCGCATGAAGGACTGGTTCTACTTCCACTCCATGGCCTGGCGAACCGTGCACGAGGCGCTCAAGACGGCGTACCACCGGATCACCGGGGTGTTCAATCTCGACCTCCTGGGATCCCATGGCTTGGACCTGCCCCTCACCATCGAGCGTCCCCGGGTCGAGTTGCTCCGAAACAGCGTCCGCCAAGAGTTCAGGCGCGGGCTCATCGACCTCGCCGACTTCGCCGACCAGCAGCACGTGCCGCTGATCCTGGTGACGCAAACCATGACCTGGCAGGCGCGTCACAACCCGGTGCCGTGGCCGTCCTACGCCGAGGAAGTGGCTGCGCTCAAGGACCAGTACGGCAGGGAAGGCAAGATTACGGCGCACGACGTCGTGCTGCTCATCCACAGCGATCTGGAGGATGAGGTCCGCGCGGTCGCGGCGCAAAGACGTCTACGGCTCGTGGAGGGCATCCAGCTGCTGGATGTCGACCGGAGCCATAACATGGCCTCGATGGTGCACCTCACGCCCGCCGGGAACCGCAGGCTGGCGACGGGGATTCTCGAGGCCGTGGCGCGCTCCGGTGTCTTCAGAAGTGCCTCCCCTGCGGCGCTCTCCCAGGCGCGAGGGCCGTAGGCCGCCCACCCCTCCGAACTCAACCTTTTCGCAACGTGAAGAACACCGCCATTGGATGGTCCGCGCCGCTCGGCTCGACCTGGCGCAGGAAGGCCGAGCCGAGCAGCGCCTCGATCGGATAGACGGGTAGCCGGAGAGGCCCCAGGGCGTCGAGCAGACGCTCAACGCGCACCCGCCCCTCGCCCCAGTAGCGGAGGTCCGCGACCCGCGCCGGCGTCGCGCCGAGCAATCGCTCCGAGAGTGCCGCGTCGTCGTAGTGCCGCTGGTAAAACACCGGCTCCGATCCCATCTGCCGGCGTTCGTACATGGGGCCGTCGACGAACGTCTCGCGGTAGCGTCGATCATAAGGCGTGGTGATCACGACCAGGCCACCGGGCTTGACCACCCGGACGAGTTCTTGCAGCGCAGCGGAATCGCCCCGGCCGGGGATATGCTCCAGCACGGAGACGCTGTAAGCAGCGTCGAAGGAGTCGTCCGGGTAGGTCAGGGAGCGGCCGTCCTGCACTTCTGATCGGACCTTGCCGGGACCTTCGCCGGCGAGTCCCTGCGCGGTCGCGTAACGCCGCGTGAGCTCGACCTCCTCGGGTAAGATGTCCGTCGAGACCACCTCGTAGCCTCGATGGCGGGCGAGCATATGGGCCAGGCTCTTGGGACTCCCGAGGTCGAGGATGCGCGCTCCGGCCGGGGACGAGAGCTGGCGCCACACGTACGCGTATTCCCTGCTGCGCCAGTAGCTGACCGGCAGGATGATGCGCTTCAGCCCAAGCACCGGCTCCCGCGCGACGGAGCGCAAGCCGATCTCGAGCCCCGCGAGCCACACCTGCAGGGGATGGGTCGCCTGCAACCTCATCAGCCCGCGCCCTGTCGCACCGCGACCCCGCCGGCGCGCGCGGAGGGCCGCGCCGGCGGGGAGGCCTCCACGTACCCGCGGTGCCAAATGGAGAAGCACAGCAGCGCCCAGAGGATGCCCGCGCGGTTGTGGCGGCGGGAGAAGTGGTCGTCGAGAAGACTGCGGACCACGGTCGGGTCGCAATAGGCCAGGCGCCGCAACCGTTCGGGGGCGAGCTCGTCTTCGATCACGCCGCGCAGCTCGTGACGCAGCCACTCGGCGGTCGGGCCCACGAAGCCCCGCTTCGGTGCGCGCAGATGCTCGTCGGGAAGGCGGCGCCGCAGCGCGCGCTTTAGCAGTCGCTTGTTCTGCCAGAGGCCGATCTTGACGTGGTCCGGGAGCGGGAACACGCGCTCCACTAACGCGTGGTCCACGAGGGGAACCCGGATTTCCAGCGAGTGCGCCATCGCCATGCGGTCGCTCAGCGCCAACACGTCGTCGGCGAGGAATGTCTTGTAGTCCAGGTACAGGCCTGCCGAGAGGCCGGCCGGGGCACCGTGACGTCGGTACAGCTCGCGGAACCGGCTCCTTGCGGCAGCCCCGCTCAGGTGGTTGCGCAGCCCAGGGGCGTAGAGCTCGTGCCGCTGGGGGTCGGGGCACCGCGTCAGGTAGCCGAGGAACCGGTCGGGCACGGACCCGTTGCCGGGCCGCAGGAATCGCTTGAGGCGGTCTATGGCGAGCGAGGCGCCTGGGGGCTCCCACAGCAGGTTCGCGAGGGCACTCACGCCCCGCTGCAGGGTACGGGGCAAGCGCGCGTAGCGTGCACCGACCAGGAGCCCGATGTGTCGGCGATATCCCGCGAACAGTTCGTCGCCGCCGATCCCGGTCAGGGCGACCTTGTAGGACGCGCCGACCGCCTGCGACAGCAGCCAGGTTGGCACCGCGGACTCGTCGGCATGCGGCTCGTCGAGGGCCTGCGTGATCGGCTCCAGCAGGTCGCGGACCTCGGGGTGAATGTCCACTTCCGTCAGCTTCACGCCGTACTTCGCGGCCAGCCGCCGGGCCAGATGCGTTTCGTCCGCGCTCGCGGCGCTGGACCCGAAGTACCGCGCGGTAAAAGCGTGCGGGGCGTCGGCCGCCAGCGCCCAGCTCGCGACGACCGCCGAGGAGTCGAGGCCGCCGCTGAGGAAGGCCGCGACCGGTACGTCGCTCACGAGGTGGGCGCGCACGGACTCGTCGACCCACTCCACAACCTGCGCCTCCAGATCGCGCGGAGCGGGAGTGCGATCCCGCGGGAGATCCCAGTATTGCCGCGTCGAGAAGCCGCTCCGTGCAGTCCAGACGGCGGTGTGGCCCGGCTCGAGCTTGCGGACGTCGCGGAAGGGCGTCGCGGGCGCCGGGATGTAGCCGAGCTGGAAGTAGCTGTCGAGCGCCTCCCAGTCGAGTGCTCGATCGGTCAACGCGGCCGCGTGGAAGGCCTTCAGCTCCGATGCGAACCCGATCCCCCAGGGTGCGGCCGTGACGTACAGCGGCTTGATTCCGAACCGGTCGCGGGCGAGGAACAGCGTCTGCTCGCTCGAGTCCCAGATGGCGAACGCGAACATGCCGCGTAGCTGCCGCACGCACTCCGGGCCGCACTCCTCGTAGAGATGCAGGATGGTCTCGGTGTCGCTGTGAGTGCCGAAGCTGTGTCCCCGCGCGATCAGCCCGCGCCGGAGCTCGCGGTAGTTGTAAATCTCGCCGTTGAAGACGATGACCTTCGACCGATCTTCGTTGAAGATCGGCTGGCGCCCGCCCGCCAGGTCAATGATGCTGAGCCGTCGCATCCCAAGGCCGACGGGCCCTTCCACGTAGGCGCCCTCGTCATCCGGTCCCCGATGCCGGATCGCCTCGCACATCCGCCGAATCACGGCAGGAGAGACGGGCCGGGTGGGGTCTGAGTGGATGATGCCGACGATGCCGCACATACGCGCCAGACTGTGCAGCAAGAGGGAGGCCGCGGGCAACCTGTAGCCTCTCGCCCTCGCCCGTGTGGCGGACACGCAACACCAGCGGGCTCGAAGGCCGCAAGCGAGGCGTTCGCCCCCCGGGCACGGAGCTTGTTCAGAGTGATAGGCTGTGAGCTCCCTCTGCCTCTCGCTCCTGGGCGTGGCCGTCGCCTTCGCTCTCTACACCTACCTCGGCTATCCGCTGCTGTTGCTGCTTGGGGCAGCCCTGCGCCGGCGGCGTGCCGTGGCTCCCCTGAGCGACTGGCCGAATATCAGCATCGTCCTCGTGGTCTACAACGAGGAAGCCCTCATCCGAAGTACGTTGGAGAACCTGCTGCAGCTCGACTATCCCGCGGACCGGCGGCAGATCCTGGTCGTGTCCGATGCCTCGGCCGACCGTACCGAAGCGATTGTGGGCGAGTACGCCGGTCGCGGCGTGCAGTTGCTGCGCATGCCACGCCGCGTGGGGAAAACGGCGGCGGAGAACGCCGCGCTGCCCCTGCTCCGGGGCGAGATCATCGTGAATACCGACGCTTCGGTCCACGTGGAGCGGGGGGCTTTGAAACCGCTGATGGCGAGCTTCATCGATCCCACGGTGGGCGTGGCGTCGAGCCACTACGTGAGCGTCGCGCGCATTGAGGAGCACGCCAACTATGGTGAGTCGTGGTACGTCGGCTATGACATGTGGGTGGGCCATCTGGAGTCCCGTGTCTCCGGGATCGTCGGGGCGGCGGGGTGTCTGTACGCGGTGCGGGCCCCGATCCAGATGCACGTCCTGCCCGAGGGACTGAGCCGCGATTTCGCCGCCGTCCTCCTCGCGCGCGAGCTGGGCCTGCGGGCGGTCTCGGTCCGGGATGCGGTGTGCTTCGTGGCACGGCTGCCGTCGCTGCGGCAGGAGTACCGCCGGAAGGTCCGCACCATCACCCGTGGCTGGCACACGCTGTCCTTCAAGCGCCAGCTGTTGAACCCGTTCGGGTCGGGGCGGGGGGTGTTCTCGTGGATCCTCACCAGCCGCAAGATCTGCCGCTGGCTCATGCCGCACGTCGGCGTGCTGGCGCTCGCCGCGCTGGTGTGTCTCGTCCCGAGCACTCGGTGGGCCGGCTGGGGCGTGGGGCTCGCAGCGATCGCGGGACTGTGCGCGGCGCTCGGGTGGTGGTGGCCGGAGGGCCGCCCCCTGCCGAAGCTCTGCGCCGTGCCCGCGTACGTCGTGATCGGCAACCTGGCGGCCCTGCACGCCTCCATTCGGGCCGCGCGGGGCGAGCGCACCCCCATCTGGGAGCCGACGCGCCGGGAAGGGGGGCGGCCGGCGGCCAGGAGCCGGGACGGCACCTCGTCCGACGTGGCGCGCTCGGGCCGCGACGTATTGGTGGTTGTCTCGGTGGACACCGAGGAGGACAACTGGGTGGCGGCGCGGTCGGGGATCACCGTGGAGAACATCCGGGAAGTGAGGCGGCTGCAGCGGTTCTTCGACGGCCTGGGTGTGCGGCCGACGTACTTCACGACGTACCAGGTCGCCACGCAACCGTGGGCGGCGGACATTGTGCGCGAAGCGTGCGCCCATGGACGCGCCGAAATTGGCGCGCACCTGCACCCGTGGAATACTCCTCCGATCGAGCTGCCGCTGACGCCGCGGATTACGATGATGAAGAATCTTCCTCCCGAGCTCCAGCTCGAGAAGCTCAGGCGATTGACCGGGACGCTCGGGGATACGTTCGGCGCTCGTCCCACCGCGTTTCGTGCGGGGCGGTTCGGTCTGGGTGCAGGCGGGGTGTCGGCTCTCCTCGCCTGTGGCTATGAGACCGACAGCAGCGTCACGCCGTTTGTCAGCTGGGAAGCCGTGGACGATGGGCCTACGTTCGTCGGCGCCCCCCTGAACGCCTACCGGATCGCGGAGGGGCAAGATGTGAGAGTCCCCGTGCCGGGGGGTTCGCTGGTGGAGATCCCGTTCACCTGCGGGTACACGAGGTGGTCATCGTCTCACTGGCCGCTCGTTCAGCGCGTCTTGAGCGCCCCCCTGGGGCGAGCGATCCGCGTGCCGGGCATCCTCGCCCGCTTGGGAGTCGTCAAGCTCACCATGCTGAGTCCCGAGTTTGAGTCGGTTCGCGACCTCCTCGCCCTTTCGCGTGGGGCGCTGGACGGTGGCGTCCGCCATCTGCACCTGTCCTTTCACAGCGTCGTGCTGCGCCCCGGGCTCAGTCCGTGGACAACGAGCGCGGCAGGTGTGGACCGGGTCTTTGCGACGATCGCCGGCTATCTGGAAGGCCTCTCCAAAATGGCCTCGGTGCGATTCGCCACCGTCACTGAGGCTCGCATCGCCTTGGTGTCCGGCGACGCTCACATCGATCGGCCCGTCCGGCAGCGAGTCGTCCATGCCTAGCGACGCCCGCCGCCTGCTGGTAATCAGCTACTACTTCCCTCCCGATGGCTCCGTCGGCGGCCTGCGCTGGGCGGGGATCACGAAATACCTGGCGCGGGAGGGCTGGCAGCTCGCGGTACTCACCGCCGCCCGTCCCGGCGGGAGCGACGGGGTCGTCGAGAGAGGCGTGCAGGTGGAATGGTGCCCCCGCCGCCGCACGTTCCTGGACCACTACCAGCTGTTGCGGCGGTCGAGCCAGCGGTCGCACCAGTCCTCGGAGCAGGGCTCGCCCGGTGCCGGACCGCCGAGGCCGGGTCTGTTGGGCGACCTGCGTCGAGAGGTCGCGGCATTGCTGACGTTTCCTGACTGGAGCCGTGGATGGCTGCTGCGCGCGGCGCTGCGGGCACGCTCCCTGGTCCGGCGATTCCAGCCGCACTTCGTCGTGAGCAGCGGCCCGCCGCACTCCGCCCACCTCGTGGCCGCGCTGGCCACGATGGGAAGCTCGGCGCGATGGTTCATCGACCTGCGCGATCCCTGGGCGGGGCCCGTCGCGACAGCTTGGCAATCACACCCGATGCACCGGACCGGATTGTTTCGCGCCCTCACGCCGCGCCTGGAACGCCTGGCCTTCCGGGCTGCCCAGGGAGTCATTGCCTGCACTCCGCAGCTCGCGGAGGCGCTCGCGGGCAAGTATCCCGACGTCGCCGTGACGTACGTTCGCAACGGCGTCGACCCGGAATGCTTGCCGCCTCCCTCAGGCGATCCCTATCCGGGCCTCGGCATCGCGTATGTCGGCACGCTGTACGGCAGCCACGATCTCCGCCCAGTGATGCAGGCGCTGCGACTGTTCTTGCAGCGCCATCCGGAAGCTGTCGGCTCGAAGGTGCGCGTAGCCGGTCATGCCGACCCGTCGAACGCGCTCGCCTGCCAGCGCGCCATCGCCTCGTTGGGACTCGAGCACCATGTCGAGGTGCTCGGCGTGCTATCCCGCGCCCAAGCTCTGAACGTGGTGTCGCGTTCGCGCTTGGCGGTGGTGTTGGCACAGGAACTGGAGCTGCAGGTCCCCGCCAAGCTCTATGAGTCAGTGGCGATGGGCATTCCCACACTGGTCATGGCTGGACCGCGGAGCGCAGCAGCCGTCGAGGGAAGACGCCTCGGCGTCGCCGTGCTCGATTCCGGTGACGTCGGCGGGATCACGGGCTTGCTCGAGCACCTCTGGCGCAATGGGTCCCCGCAGCCACCCCCGTCCCGCACCGCCATCACGTACGGCGACGTTGCTGTGCGCATGCGAGCGCTACTGACGGGAGAACGCTTTGTCAGGATGACACCGGGGACGGACGACACCACGGAGTTGATCGGCAAGGCGGCTCTCCCCTATGCCTAGAGGCGAACGACTCAACTACCTTGCACATCGGCATGCTACTCGCAGCCCCGCACCGAGCAGCCGCCCGAAGACGTCCGAAGAGCGCCAGTCCTCGAGATACCTCATCACGGGCGGTGCCGGATTCATCGGGTCGCACTTGGCCGATGAGCTGTTGCACCGCGGCTGTGCCGTCACGGCGATCGATAATCTGTCGACGGGTCGGTTGCGGAACATCGCCCATCTCGAGGGGCACCCGCACTTTCAGTTTGTCCGGGCCAGCATCGATGATCGGCTGGTCTTGGATCGACTCGCTTCGGAAGTCGACGTCATCGTGCACTTGGCAGCCGCGGTGGGCGTAAAGCTGATCGTTGAGCATCCCGTTCGCACCATAGAGACCAATGTGATGGGAACTGAGGCGGTGCTGAAGGCTGCTTTCCGCTACGGGTGCCGTGTGTTGATTGCGAGCACGTCGGAGGTGTATGGCAAGGGTATCAGGATCCCCTTCGGCGAGGACGACGACGTGGTCTTGGGCAATACCACCCGCAGTCGCTGGGCGTATGCCACAAGCAAGATGTTGGATGAGTTTCTTGGCCTCGCCTATCACCGCGAGTATGGCCTTCCGGTGGTTCTGTGTCGTTTGTTCAACACCGTCGGGCCGCGCCAGACCAGTCAATACGGGATGGTGATCCCACGCTTGATGGGCCTCGCGCTCCGGGGTGCGCCGTTGACCGTCTTCGGTGACGGGACTCAGAGCCGATGCTTCTGCGATGTGCGCGACGTCGTGCAAGCGCTCGTCGGTCTTGCCGAGCATCCTGGGTCCCCAGGACAGGTTCTCAACATCGGCGGCACGGAGGAGATCAGCATTCTCGATCTCGCGGAGCGGATCCGGGGTGTCGCAGGGAGCGCCTCGCCGATCGTGTTCGTCCCATACGAAAAGGCGTATGCGCCGGGGTTCGAGGACATGCAGCGACGCGTGCCGGATGTCCGGCGCATCCGATCGCTCCTCGGGTGGCGCCAGGAAATCCCGCTCGATGAAACGCTGAGCCGTGTTCGCGACTGGCTGTGCGAATGCCCTGACGAAGGGATTGACTTGAGTCTAGTTGCGCAGGGTGACTAGGGCGTGGTCGCCGAGAATCTCCCGCCACAGCGTGCGAAGTAGCTGTGGTACACGTCCGCAAACTTGAAGGCGTAGCCGTAGTCCCCCAGCCTGGCGCGAAACAACCGGTACGCCCACCGCAGCCGACTGCGGTTTAAGATCTCACCCGGAAACTGTTCCGACGCGAGCAACTGTCTAGCCAGACCAAGGCGCTGGTCCCGCAGTCGTTGCGCGCGGTCCCGCGCGGCGTTTGGGTCCCACTGGTGCCTGAGCTGCGCGGGGATGGGCAGGGGGCAGGGCGCATGTCCCGGGTAGGCCTGCCACGGCACTACCGTGATCATCTGAGGGAAGTGGCGGAGCCATTTCATGTAGAACCCGTGCCCCACGCAGAGATCAACGGGGCCGCTGAGGACGATCTCGAGGAAACGGCTGTCCCAGAATGGTGTCAGGAATTCGAGCCTGTGGAGGTCGACATCCTCGTAGTGAAAACCTGCGAAGTGGCGGTGCTGATCGTTCACCATCAGGAACAGGTGGAAGGCGCGCGCGGGGTCGTGGCACCGGATGTCGTCCAGCTCCTCGGCGATGCCTTGTGCGGGAAGGTCGGCCACGGCGCGTGCTACATCCGGCTGGAAAATGCGACGAACGACCCTCGTGCCCTCTTGCTCGAGGTACGATTCGATCGCCGCGGCCCGGTCTCCGGAGCGCATCAGGTGCGCGATCCGCCGGCCCAGATAGACGTGGCCGACCCCAACGCTGCCGCCGTCCCCGCTCCAGATCAGCTGCGGCCGCTCGGGAGGCGATCGCTTCCACGGGTCCGACGCCGTCCACGGCTGCTGCGAAAATATCGGGGTGTGCCACGCTTCGGTCGCGGGGTCGACGGGGACCTCGTGGTGCAGCGTTCCGGCCTCCCGCGCGAACTGCGCCGCGAAGACTGGGTCCTGCATCCCGCGGATCGAATGGAAATTGAAGTTGATAGTGTGGACCGTGGTCCCTCGCTGTCGCAGCGACGCCACGGTGGCACGGGAATCGAGCCCGCCGCTGAGGAGGGCGGTTGCTGTCGCATCCCCGCGGAGTCGTCGAGTAACCGCCTCGGCGAACCGCTCGTAGGCCACCTGTAACAGGGCCTGCTCCCCCAGGTCGGTGGGCTCGAGCGCGTCCCAGCGCCAGTAGCGAGCGCGGATCGTCTCGCGCTCGTTGAACCGGACAGTCTCGCCGGCCCGGAGGGCTCTGATGCCCACGTACGCTGTGCGATCCCCGAGCGGATAGCCGAGGGTCGCAATCTCGGTGACGCCTTGCAGGCTCATTTCCTTCGGCACCGCGGCGATGGCTTCGAGGATCCGCAGGGCGGAGGCGAACACGACCATATGTTCGTTCTCCCAATAGTACAGCTGGCGGACTCCCAGCTTGTCCGTGAGCAGGGTGAGTCGGCCGGCGGAGACGTCGTAATGCGCGGCGCAGAAGACGCCCTGGCACTGCGCGAGGGCCGACCAGTTTCCTTGATCCCAGGCCCCGTGCAGCAGTTCGAGGTCGGCGCTGCGAGATTGGCACGGCACGCCCTCCTGAGCGGCGAGCAGTGGCTCCCCGGCCAGCATCGAGACCGATCGCCCCCTTTCGGTCCGGAACGCCGACGCCCCGAAGGCACCCACATCCACCTTCGCGAGGAGGCACCGACGGTCACTGAAGCTGGCCACCTCGTCGTGCGGGTTGCGCGAGACGTTGCGGATCAGATCAGCGCACAGGGACTCCGGCAGCGTGCTGTCGGCCCGCCGGCTGAATGCGCCGGCCAGTATCGTCATCCGACCCCTCCTCCCCGTAAGCGTCTCATGCCACGGCCTTCGCATCTCCGGCGGGGGCAGACGCCCCGAGGCTTAGGCGCACAGCACGACGGAACGCCGTGATCCGCTCGCGGTGCAGCAGGAGACACGTCAGCACGTAGACCGCCGCACCCGAGGTGACTTCCGCAGTGAACTGTGCTGCACGGCTCGCGTGCTGGCCGACCGCCCACTCCACTGCGAGCACCGTGCAGCCCATGACCAAGGACGCGCTGGCCGCAGGCCACAGCGCCCGGAGGTAGGCGCGGGCCGTGAGCTGCATCCGCGCAAACACGCGCAAGTATAACGGGAGCATGAGCAACGGGAACACCAGTAACCAGGCCAGCGCCAGCCCCTCTGTGCCCCAGCGGGTGCCCATCAAGTAGAAAGCGCCGGGAAGCACCACCGCCATTACCGCCCCGCACCGCATGCCGAAGCGCGACTCACCCACCACGTTGAGTACTTGCGCTGGGAGCGGAGTGATGGAGCGCAACCCGGCGGAGAGGGCGAGAAGCCGCAGTGGGACGATGGCGCCTTCCCATTTGTCACCGAGGAAGAGGAGTACGAAGTCGTGCGCCACGAGAGCCATCCCAAGGCACACGGGAAACGTGATGAGCGCTAGGCCCTCCGTGATGCTCAGTAGGTAGCGACGCAACGCCGCCAGATCTCGCTGCAGTGCTGCAAAGAACGTGGGTGTCACCTGCGTCACCAGCGCAGTCATTTTTTCCACGGGGATGTAGGCGAGAGTCCAGGCAAGATCGTACAGACCAAGTGCGCCTTTGCCGAGAATCCGGCCGGCGACGAGGAAGTCGGCGTTGGAATACGCGTACCACGAGACCTGGCCGACGAGGATATGCTTGCTGAAGGTCATGGCGTGCGCCAGTGATTCGCGGCGCGGCCACGCGAACCGATGCCGCCGGAGCAGCACCGTGCCTGCCGTCGAGAGCGCGGAGCTCAGTAGCCCGCCGATCACCAACGTCCAGTACCGCAGGCCGAACACGGCGAAGCCGATCATGCTCACCGCCAAGAGCACGGCGCGCCAGGTTTCAATGAACGCCAACGTCCGGAACCGCATCTCGCGCTGCAGCAGCGAAAAAGGGACCGTTTTGAAGGCTGTGATCACGAGCGCGGCACTCATGGCCACGACGACGGCCGGCAATTGCGGCGCGTGGAAGAAGTGCCCCAGTGGGATGGCTGCGGCGCACGACACGGCGCAGCTGGCCACCCCGAACAGCACCGCGAGACCGTTCAGCTGCGCCACCTGCTCCTCGCTCAGGTCGCGGAGCGTGATCACGGCGGATCCGAGACCGAAGTCGCTTACCAGCGTGATCAAACCCAGGTAGATCGATGCCATCCCCACGAGGCCGTAGTCCTCGGGGGTTAGGAGTCGGGCCACGATCAGGGTTGAGGCCCAGGCGACCAGCTGTCCCACCCACTTCGCCCCGCTGGTCCAGGCGATTCCATGCAGCAGCGAGCGGTCAAGCTCGTGCAGGTCCGCAACAACTGCGGACCGCGCGGTCACCCCGGGGCTGACCTCGGTATCCATGCACCTGCGGTTGTGAGCAAGAGAGAGACCAGAACGCGAGGCCTGGCCAGGCGTTAGCGGCGGAGGAAGACTGAGGCGCTGCCGCAACACCGGCCCGATTCGGGCGCGCCCAGCCGCTGGGGTGGTGGCACCTGACTTGCTCGTCGTAGGGCCTGGTCGGTGCCCCACCTTTGTGCTCCAGCGGGGGAGGCGGTGACGCAGATGATTTTCACGGAAACGCAGCTCCCGGGCGTTTACATCATCGACCCTGAACGACGCGAGGACGACCGCGGCTTCTTCGCTCGCGTATGGTGCCGGCGCGAGCTGGAGGAGCACGGCCTGAACGCTCGCGTCGCACAGGTCAACGCCGGCTTCACCCACCGCAAAGGGGGCCTGCGCGGGCTGCACTATCAACTCCCCCCGCGGCAGGAGGCGAAGTTGGTGCGCTGCACGATGGGCGCGCTCCTCGACGTGATCCTCGATCTGCGGCCCCAGTCGCCCACGTACAGGCGGTGGGTCGGGGTGGAGCTCACGGCCCAGAATCGCCGCTTGGTGTACGTCCCCGAAGGGTGCGCCCACGGCTATCAGACGCTCGTCGACAATACGGAGATGTACTACCAGACGTCGGAGTTCTACGCGGCCGACCTCGCCCGAGGAGTCCGGTACGACGATCCCGCGTTCGCCATCGGCTGGCCGCTGCCGATCACCAGCATTTCGGCGGCCGACCGGTCGTGGCCGGATTATCCGGTCGCCCCCCTCAGCTACCGCGGCGTCGCCGGGACAGTGAGGCTCAGTCGATGATCATCGTCGACGCTGCTCTGGAGCGGCGCGAGCGGGAAGGACGGCCGATCCGGGTGGGACTGGTCGGGGCTGGTTACATGGGCCGCGGCATCGCGCTCGAGTTCTTGACCCCGATCGCGGGCATGCGGCTCGTTGCCATCGCGAATCGCACGCTCGCGGACGCGGCGCGCGCCTACCGGGAGGCCGGGGTGGACGACGTGAGCACGGTGGACTCCGTCGCCGCCCTGGAGCGGGTCATCTCGAATCGGCGGTTCGCCATCACCGACGACGCGCTGGTGCTGTGTCGAGCCGAGGGCATCGACGCCGTCATCGAGTGCACGGGTGACGTGGAGTTTGGCGCGCGTGTGGCGCTGGAAGCGATCGAGTACGGCAAGCACGTGATTCTCATGAACGCCGAACTCGACTCGACGGTGGGCCCCATCCTGAAAGTGTATGCCGACCGCAACGGCGTCGTGATCACCAACACCGACGGCGACGAACCGGGCGTCGCGATGAACCTGTACCGGTTCGTGAAGATGATCGGGTACCGGCCGGTGGCGGCGGGCAACTTGAAGGGGATGATCGACCCGTACCGCACGCCGGAAACCCAGCAGGCGTTCGCGGCACGGCACCGGCAGCGGCCGCGCATGATCACGTCGTTTGCCGACGGCACCAAGCTCTCGATGGAAGCGACGATCCTGGCCAACGCCACCGGCTTCCGCGTGGCCCGGCGCGGGATGTACGGGCATCGCTGCGCGCACGTTCGCGACACCCTCACCCTCTACCCACTGGAGGAGCTGCTGCACGGCGGGCTGGTGGACTACATCCTGGGCGCGGAGCCGCACACCGGCGCTTTCGTCCTCGGCTACAACGACCATCCCACCAAGCGCCAGTACATGGGCTACTTCAAGATGGGCGACGGCCCGCTGTACGCCTTCTACACCCCGTACCACCTGCCGCACCTGCAGATCGTGCCGACCGTCGCCCGCGCCGTGCTATTCCGCGATGCCACCGTGGCTCCACAGGGCGAGCCCGTCTGCGACGTCCTGACCGTCGCGAAGCGGGACCTCAAGGCCGGCGAGGTATTCGACGGCATCGGCGGCTTCACCTGCTACGGCACGATCGACAACGCCGACGTGGTTCGTCGGGAGAACCTGTTGCCCATGGGGCTCGCGGAGGGGTGCCGGCTCACCCGGGACGTGCCCCGCGATCAGCCGATCACGTACAGCGATGTCGTCGTGCCGCCGGGGCGAATCGTCGACCGACTCCGGGCTGAACAGGGCGCTCACTTCGCCGAGGCCGTCCATGCGTAGCGCCGTGGCGGGGGGTGAGCCGACCCTCGGCGCCGCGGCCACGCCGGCCCAGCAGGTCGTCAGGCGGGACCTGGACTTCATGTGCGACGCGCTCCGCGAGGAGCTGCCATACCTGTCCGGCAAGAACTTGCTGATCACCGGTGGCGCGGGGTTCCTCGGTTACTACCTCGTGCAGCTCGCCTTGCACTGGAACCGGCGGTCCGGGGGGCCACCGCTTCGGGTCACCGTCTTGGACAGCTACGTTCGCGGGATGCCTGCCTGGCTGGAGGCGCTGCGGGGCGACCGGGCCCTCACGCTCGTGCGGCACGACGTCACCGCGCCGCTCGCCGAGTCGCTGGGGGACTTCCAGTACATCGTCCACGCGGCATCCATCGCTTCGCCGACGTATTACCGGAAGTTCCCGATCGAGACGATGGACGCGAATGTGAACGGCCTGCGGGCACTCCTGGAGTACGCGCGCCAGCGGCTGCAGCGCGGCCGGCCGGTGGCGGCACTGCTGTTCCTGTCGAGCAGCGAGATTTACGGGGATCCCACCCCGGAGCACGTCCCGACCCCCGAGACATATCGCGGCAACGTGTCCTGCACGGGGCCCCGCGCTTGCTACGACGAGGCGAAGCGGTACGGCGAGACGCTGTGCGTGAACTTCGCCCGCCACGTGGGGGTCCCCGTCAAAGTCGCGCGACCGTTCAACAACTACGGCCCCGGCTTGAAGATCGCGGATCGCCGCGTACTCCCCGACTTCGCCCGTGACGTGCTCGCCGGGAGGGACATTGTGATGCTCTCCGACGGCACGCCGCGGCGGACGTTCTGCTACGTCGCCGATGCCGTGATCGGCTACTACAAGATCCTCGTCAAGGGGCGTCCGGGCGAAGCGTACAACATCGGTGCGGAAGCGCCCGAGGTCTCGATCCGTGAGCTGGCGGAGCTGGTGGTGGCCGCAGCACGCGACCTGCTGGGGTACGGGGGTCGGGTGGTCCAGCAGGCGGCCCCGGACGGGAGTTACCTCACGGATAACCCGACGCGCCGCTGTCCGGTGATCACCAAGGCGAGGACGGAGCTCGGCTACAACCCCGCGGTATCGCTGCGGGAGGGGTTGCGGCGCTCCCTGATCTGGTACACTGAGCATCGAGAGGCGCACGACGGCTGAGATGAGAATCGGGGTCATTGGAGCGGGGCACGTAGGGCTCGTGACGGCAGCGGGCTTCGCGGACAAGGGACACCACGTCACGTGCGTGGACGCCGACGCCGCGAAGGTCGCGCAGATCGGCCGCGGTGTGCCTCCCTTCTATGAGCCTGGGCTGGCGGAGCTGTTACGCCACAACAGCGCGCGGCTTGAGGCGACGGCGGACCTCGCTCGGGGAGTCTTCGCGAGCGATGTGTCGTTCATCGCGGTGGGCACGCCGCTCGCTGACGGGCTCATCGACCTCGCCGCCGTGCGCACGGCGGCGCGGCAGGTCGGGTCCGTCCTCAGGGACAGGTCGACCTATCACGTGGTCGTGGTGAAGAGCACCGTCGTGCCGGGAACGACCGAGCAGGTGGTGCTGCCGCTGCTCGAGGAGGCGTCCGGGAAGAGGGCCGGTGTGGACTTCGGCGTCGCCACCAACCCCGAGTTCCTCACCGAGGGGGAGGCCGTGCGCGACTTCCTGAGTCCCGACCGGGTGGTCCTCGGGACGCTCGACGGGCGGAGTCTGGCGGCCCTCGAGGAGGCATACGCGGGGTTCGACGGCGTCGAGCGTGTGCGCACCAACCCTCGCACTGCCGAAATGATCAAGTACGCCTCGAACTGCCTGCTGGCCACCGCGATCTCGTTCTCCAACGAGATCGCGAACCTATGCGCCACCTTGGGTGGCATCGATGTGGCGGAGGTGATGAGGGGCGTCCACGCGAGCAAGTATCTGACGGTGACGACAGGCGAGGGCCGCCGTCACGTGGCGGAGCTGGCCGCGTTCCTGTGGGCCGGGTGCGGGTTCGGCGGCAGCTGCCTGCCCAAGGACTTGGAGGCGCTGATCGCACACGGCGAGCGGGCCGGCCAGCGGATGGCGCTGCTGCGCGCGGTCGCCGAGGTGAACCGGCGCCAGCCGCAACGGGTGATCGCGCTCCTCCACAAGCACTTCCCATCGCTCGTGGGCGTGCACGTGGCGGTCTTGGGGCTCGCGTTTCGAACGGGCACGAGCGACATGCGGGAGTCGCCCGCGCTCCCGATCGTGCGCCGGCTGCTCGCCGAGGGCGCGCGCGTGAGCGCGTACGATCCCGTCGCGCGGGACGAGGCGCGCCGGTTCTTCCCGAACGGCCGCGTCCGGCTGTGCGACGACCTTGCGTCGGCCATCGGAGATGCGGAGGCCGCGGTGGTCGTGACGTGGTGGGACGAGTTCGGAGGGCTGCCTGATGCGCTGCGAGCCACCGGCCGCACCCCCCTCCTGGTCGATGGCCGACGGATGCTCGAGCGGGCGGCCTACGAGCGGTACGACGCGATCGGGCTATGACCAGGACCCTCCTGCCGTCGCTCGCCGAGCAGCGGGAGTACTGGGACGACCGCTGGCGGCGGCAGCGATGCCCGAACGACTACCAGCGGCGCCGCGGCGATACGGTGCTCGCGGTGCTCGAGTCGCTGCGGCTCGCCGATCCTGAGATCCTGGATTTCGGGTGCGGCACGGGCTGGTTTACGGCGGAGCTGTCCCGCTTGGGGCGGGCGACGGGGATCGACCTCTCGGAGGGCGCCATCGCCCAAGCGAAGGCGACCTACCCGCACATACCGTTCATCGCCGCCAACTTGTTCGAAACGTCGTTCCCGGCGGAGCGGTTCGACGTCGTCGTGTCACAGGAAGTACTGGCCCACGTCGAAGATCCGCCCCGCTATCTGGACATCATCGCGCGGATCTTGAAGCCGAACGGGTACCTCATCATCACCACGGCAAATCGCCTCGTGATGGAGCGCTGGGACCAGGGGGTGCCCGACCCCGATGCCCACATCAAGCTCTATCCCGATCGCCGTGAGTTCAAACGGATGCTGCGTCGCCGGTTCCGCGTGCTGCGCACGACCAGCGTCATACCGATCGGTGACCGCGGAATCCTCCGGCTGGTGAACTCTTACAAGCTCAACGTGGCACTGGGGTGGGTGCTCCCCCCACGCCACCTCGAGCGGCTCAAGGAATGGGCCGGGTTCGGCTATACCCTGGTAGCGCTCGCACGGAAGCTCCCGTGAGGATTGGCGTCTTGGGTAACGTCGGCAACCAGAACCTCGGCGACGAGGCGCTGATGGCCGCCGTGATTCAGAACGTCCGGCGCCGGTACCCCCACGCGGAGCTGCGCGGCTTCACGCGTAACCCGCGTGATACCGAGCAGCGGCACCGCATCCCCGCCTTTCCCATTCGCCGGGCGAATGGGCGGTCCCCCACTGCCCCACAACCGGGGCCGGCTGCCCAGCCGCGTGCCCGGCGCTGGGACACGCTCCGGGCGCGGCTGAAGCGCGTTCCGCTGTTGCCGATCCTCGTCCGGGCGGTGCGGCGCTTGGGACGTTCGGCCCTGGCCCTGCCTCAGGAGCTCGCGTTCCTCGCCCGGTCGTATCGGACTCTCCGTGGCACCGACCTGGTGCTCGTCGCCGGCTCCGGGCAGCTGAACGACTACTGGGGCGGACCGTGGGCATTTCCCTTCACCCTGCTGGAGTGGTCGCTGATGGCGCGCGCGTCGGGCGCCAAGATGGCTTTCCTCAGTCTCGGGGCCGGCCCGCTCCGGACACCGCTCGGCAAGATCTTCATCAAGCAGGCGCTGCGGCGCGCGGACTACCGGTCCTACCGCGACGAGGACTCGCGCCGTTGCATCGCCGCGCTCGGCATACCGGGTGAGCACCTCGTGGTGCCCGACCTCGTCTTCAGTTTGGACCTGGATGGGGCGGCCCCCGTCGACAGGATGTCGGGCCAGCGCGTCGTGGGGATCAACCCCATGCCCTTCTTCGACGCCGCGTACTATCCCGAGAGCGATCCAGGGGTGTTCGGCAACTACCTGCGGGTGCTCGCGTCCTTCGCCGACGGGCTCATCGAGCGCGGCTACCTTGTGCGCTTCTTCGCGACGCAACTGCGGGTCGATCACGGCGTCATTGATCGGGTGAGAGCGCTCATGGCGCACGGCGCAGCAGCCGTCCCCATCACCTCCCTTGAGGAACTCATCGCCGCCATCGATTCCCTGGACATCGTGGTGGCGACCCGGTATCACGCCACGCTCTTTGGGCTCCTCCGGCACAAGCCCGTGCTCAGCATCGCCTACCAGCGCAAGTCAGTGGACCTGATGACGCAGGTGGGACAAGCCCGGTACGCGATCGACATCGATCGCCTGACGCTGGAGGCGGTGTGGCAGCGCTTCCTGGCCCTGGAGGTGGAGGGGGCGCGGTGCGTGGAAGCCGTCGACCGCACGCTGCCCCCCGTGCGTGCACAGCTCGAGCGACAGTACGATCAGGCTTTCACTCTCTTGGAGGCTGACTCATGAACCGTCTCCTCGTCACCGGCGCGACGGGCTTCATCGGCATGTGTTGCCTTCCGCTGTTGCTCGCCCGCGGGTTTGAGGTTCATGCCGTGTCGTCCCGCGCGCGCGTCCACGCCGTCTCGCCGCGCGCCAAGGACGAGCGGGGCGACGACGTGATCTGGCACCAGGCGGACCTGCTGCAGCCGACCCAAACCGCGCGTCTCGTGGCGGCGGTCCAGCCGACGCACCTCCTGCACCTCGCATGGTACGTAGTGCCGGGCAAGCTCGCGACCGCCAGCGAGAACTTCCGCTGGGTCCAGGCGAGCCTCGAATTGCTGCGCCGCTTCGGAGAGCACGGCGGCCGCCGGGTCGTCATGGCCGGCTCCAGCTACGAGTACGACTGGCGGAACGGCTACTGCTCGGAGTCGGTGACCCCGAAGATACCGTCGACGTATTACGGGGCCTGCAAGCTCGCGCTGGCGTCGCTCCTGGAGGCGTACGCCGGGCAGACCGGGTTGAGCCAGGCGTGGGCACGGATCTTCTTCCTGTACGGCCCGCGGGAGCACCCCAAGCGGCTTGTGTCCTCGGTGATCCGCTCACTCCTGCGTGGCGAGCGGGCGCGCTGTTCCCATGGACAACAGATCCGGGACTACCTCCATGTGGAGGACGCAGCCGGTGCTCTGGTGGCCCTGCTCGAGAGCGAGGTGACGGGCTGTGTCAACGTGGCGTCCGGGTGTCCGGTGCCCGTGCGCGCGATCGTGTCCCGTATCGCCAACAAGCTGGACAAGGCCCACCTCGTGGAGTTCGGCACTGTGCCCAGTCATCCGCACGACGCGCCGCTCATCGTCGCGGACGTGGCGCGTCTGGCGGAAGAGGTGAAGTGGGCGCCGCAGTACGATTTGGACGGGGGCTTGGACGCGACTATCGCGTGGTGGCGGGCCTCGCCGCTGGACGACCGCAATGTGGTATGCGCGCCACACCCTGCTCGTCATGGGACGGCCCAAGACAGGGGGTCTACTACTCGGGTATGAAAAATGCTCCCCCCGTTGCCGCATCGAAGGCGAGGCGCGTGGGCCCATGAAGGTCGTGCTGTTCTGCGGTGGCCTGGGGATGCGACTTCGGGACTACGACGAGAACGTCCCGAAGCCAATGGTGCCGATCGGCTATCGCCCGATTCTCTGGCACGTGATGAAGTACTACGCCCACTTCGGGCACAAGGACTTCATCCTGTGCCTGGGCCACCGCGCCGACGTCATCAAGAACTATTTCCGGAATTACGACGAGTGCGTCTCGAACGACTTCGTGCTGAGTGAGGGCGGCCGGAGGCTGGAACTGTTGCAGAGCGATATCGGCGACTGGCGCATCACCTTCGTCGACACCGGCGTCAACTCGAGCATCGGGCAGCGCTTGAAGGTCGTGGAGCCCCACCTCGCGGGGGAGCGCGAGTTCTTCGCGAACTACAGCGACGGGCTCACCGACTTGCCGCTGCCGGCACAGCTTGAGCATTTCCAGCGGCACGGTCGGATCGCGAGCTTCCTCTGCGTCAAGCCGCATCTCAGCTATCACTTCGTCGTGTCCCGCAACGGCGGCCAGGTCACGAGCATCGAGGACATCGGGCAGACGGGCCTGCGGATCAACGGCGGTTTCTTCATCCTGCGGACCGAGATCTTCGAGCATCTGCGGCACGGCGAGGACCTCGTCATGGACGCCTTCCAGCGGCTCCTCGTCGAGAACCAGCTGCTGGCCTACCGCTATGACGGCTTCTGGGAGTCCATGGACACGTTCAAGGACAAGCAGCGTCTGGACGAGATGTACGCCCGAGGCGATGCACCGTGGGAGGTGTGGAAGCGCGCGGCGCCGGTCGCGGTGCCGCGAGGCGTCGACGCCCCGGTCCCGATCGGGCTGCCGCGCGGGCGCCGTCGAGCGCTGCGACCGCGCTGATGCTGGCGCTGCACCTCGCGGGCGACGGCGCCGCCCCGCTGCGGGTGCTGTGCCTGGGGGCCCATGCGGATGACATCGAGATCGGCTGTGGCGGCACGGTACTGAAGCTCGTGTCCGCCCGCCCGCCGGCTGTGTTCCACTGGGTCGTCTTCAGCGCGGACGGCGAGCGGGAGCGAGAGGCGCGACACAGCGCCAGCCTCTTCCTGTCGTCCACGTGCGGGCACCAGGTCGTCGTGAAGCAATTCCGCGATGCGTTCTTTCCGTACGTCGGAGCCGAGATCAAGGAGTATTTCGAGGAATTGAAGCACGACATCGCACCGGATGTGGTGTTCACGCATTATCGGGGAGACCGCCATCAAGATCATCGCCTCATCTCGGAGCTCACGTGGAACACCTTTCGGGATCACCTGATCCTCGAGTACGAAACGCCCAAATATGACGGAGACCTGGGGTCGCCGAACTGCTACGCGCCGCTCGACGAGGCGCTGTGCCGAAAGAAGACGGACTACCTCCTGGCTGCGTTCCCGTCCCAGCTCGGGAAGCGGTGGTTCTCCGCTGACACGTTCCGCGGGCTCATGCGAATCCGCGGCATCGAGGCGGGAGCCCCCGCGGCGTACGCCGAGGCGTTCTATGCGCACAAGCTCGTGGTCGCCGCATAGGCGCCCTCGGGGCCGCTGATGGGCGCTCGTGGCGTGCCCCGCGTGAGCGTGGGGGTGCCGGTCTACAACGGCGAACGCTACCTCGCGGAGACGCTCGATTCGCTGTTGGGTCAGACGTACGAGGACTTCGAGCTCATCATCTGCGATAATGGTTCGACGGATCGCACCCCTGAGATCGCCCAGTCGTATGGCGCACGGGACCACCGCGTCCGCTGCGTTCGCAACGACAAGAATCTCGGGGCCGCTCGCAGCTACCGACGGACGTTCGAACTGTCTGCGGGCGAGTATTTTCGCTGGGCGGCTGCGGATGACCTGTGCGCGCCGGAAGCTCTGAGCTGCTGTGTCGAGGTGCTCGACGGGGAGCCCCAGGTTGTGCTCGCCTACCCGAAGACCAAGCTCATCGATGAGCAGGGTCGGGTCATTGCGGAGTATGAGGACGGTCTGCACTTACCGTCTCCCCGCCCGAGCGAGCGATTCGCCCAGCTCCACGCCAGGCTGAGGCTCTGCAACGCCGTCTATGGCTTAGTGCGGCGCCACGTGCTTCAGCGGACTGCGCTGATGGGCCCCTATCTGGCGTCGGACGGCGTGCTGCTCGCCGAGCTGACGCTGTACGGTGCAATCTGGGAGATCCCGCGATTCCTGTTCTACCGGCGGATCCATCCGGGCGCGTACAGCAGCCAGGCCCTCGAGCGGCGCCTGGAATTCTTTTATCCCAACACTCCGCGTCGGATCTCCCTGACCTACTGGCGACACCTCTGGGAAAAACTCCTGGCCGTGGGTCGGGCTCCGCTGAGCCTGCGGGAGAGAATGCGGGTGCTGGCGTACCTGATCCGCTGGGGGCTGTGGAGTCGCGCTGAGCTCGCGCGGGAGCTGTTCGCCGCCGCGGGCCACCGGCTCCGTCGCTTCACGACTCTCGGGGCGTCGACCGGCGCATGCTAGGGAGAGGTGTGGCGACGGGACCCCAGCCCCTCGGGGGGACGGGGACGGTGCGCATCGGCATCGTCGGCTGCGGAGCCATCGCGGAAACAGCGCATCTGCCCGCGGTGTTGTCCTCGCGCGCGGTGGCGCTGACGGCGCTGAGCGATATCAACCTGGCGCGGCTGCGTTATCTGCAGCGCCAGTACGGCCTCGGTCCCATCGGCTTCCGGGATTATCGCGAGGCGATGCCCCACGTCGACGCCGTGATCCTGGCCCTTCCGAACAACTTGCATGCGTCGGTCGGCGTCGAGCTGCTGTCCCAGGGCATTCACGTGCTGTGTGAAAAGCCGCTCGCTCTCAGTCGTGACGAGGGCGAGCAGCTGTGCCAGGCGGCTCGGGCCGCGCGCGCCGTTCTCGCCGTCGGCTTCGTCACGCGCTTCTTTCCGAGCACCGAGCTCACGAAACAGCTCATCGAGTCCGGCCTGCTCGGCGAGGTGCAGTCGTTTGACTACGAGTTCGGCACGCCGGGAGGCTGGGCGGCGCTTTCGGGGTACACGCTGGCGCGGTCGACCTCGGGCGGTGGCGTTCTCGTCGTCAGTGGAAGTCACTTCCTCGATCGGATGATTTATCTGTTCGGTGAGGTCGAAGTCATCAGCCACGCCGATGACAGCCGCGGAGGCGTCGAGGCCAACTGCACGACCTGGTTCGCAGCGAGGGTACAGGGTCGACCACTCCACGGCCGTGTGCTCCTGTCCAAGACACACCAGCTCGCCAATCGGCTGCGGATCGTGGGAGCGAATGGCGCGCTCGAGATCAAGGAGGGCCAGACGCGCTCCGTAACGTACGTCCCGTCCGAGGGCGGCGTGCGGCACGATATCACCGCCGTGGGCACGCCCCCAGCCGAAATGGAGCCCAACTACGCCCAGCTCCAGTTGCAGGACTTCGTGCACGCGATTCAGACCGGAGCCGCGCCCAAGGTGGACGGGCAGCAGGGCTGCAAGTCCGTGGCGCTGGCGGAGCGGTGCTACGCCGTGGCGAAGCCGCTGCCGGAACCCTGGTGCGAGGCGACGCTGGAGCGCCTCAGCAGGGCCGTGACACCTGCCAGCGCGAACCCGGCACCTCCAGAGCTTTCGCTCGCCGGGCCGGATTCCCCATGAGCCCGCCACTGGCGCGACGCGTGCTGGTCACCGGCGCGACCGGCTTCGTCGGGGGGCGCTTGTGCGAGGTGCTGGCGCTCACGGGCGTGTTTCCGTTCCGTGCCTTTGTGCATTCCACCGCTGCGGCCTGGCGGATTGCGCGGCTCCCGCTCGACTTCGCCGTGGGGGACCTGTGCGACCGTCGTGCGGTCGAACGCGCGATGCGCGGGTGCGACGCCGTGGTTCATCTGGCGTGGGGTAGCGACGCGGTGATGCGGCGCGGCCTGGATAACGTGCTCCGGGTCGCGGTGGAGCAGGGCGTGTCTCGGTTCGTCCACATGAGCAGCGTGGCCGTGTACGGCGATCGCCCGCCAGCCGACAGCGTATCAGAAGCCGCCCCCGCCCGGCGGACGGACATGGCGTACGGGAATGCAAAGTTGCAGCAGGAGCGCCGCGTCCTGTGGTACTGGAAACGGCATGGCCTCAACGCCGTCATCCTCAGGCCCCCCAACGTGTGGGGACCCTTCGCCCCGTTCACGCTGAATCTGATCAGCAAGCTCCGTTCACGCAGCATCGCCATCGTCGAGGGTGGTCGCAATCCGTGCAACCTCGTCTACATCGACAATCTGGTCCAGGCGATCCTGCTCGCGCTCTGGAAGCCCGAGGCGGTCGGGGAAGTATTCTTCGTGACTGATGGAGCAGTCGTGACGTGGGAGCAAAGCATCACGGACCACGCCGCATTGGTCGGTGTCGCGGTGCCGCGCGTCGCGTCGCCGCGGGAACGCATGTTTCGCGACTCCATGCGGGCGTGGCCGCAAGTGCTCGTCGATCGAGACCTGCGACGTGTCCTCGCACGGATTCCCGTCGTCAGGAAGGCCGAAAGCGTCCTCTACGGCTGGTTTCAGTCGCTCGCCGAGGAGACCAGACAGCGGATCCGTCTGGCGCTGCGCGGCCCGGAGCGCTTGCTCCGAGACGGAGCGGGCGAGCGCCGCTTCCGCGCGGATGACCCTCTCATCGCGGCTCAGGGGCGAACGGTCGCTCACTCCAGCGCAAAGGCGCGCCGGCTGCTCGGCTACACCGCGCCCGTGTCATACGCCGAAGGGATGAGCTTGACGGAGGCGTGGCTGCGCCACTCACGCATCATCGAGGGGGACGCAGTGCCAGAACCCGCCCCCGCCCCCGCCCCCGCTCCCGCTCTCGCGGTCGCGGCGGGGCCTTGACCACCCGGGAGATGCCAGTCCCAGTGCGGCAGAGCAGCCGAGACGCATCCTTGCGCCCCGCAGCCCCTCTGTCGGTGCTGCACGTCCTGGCATCGGCCGAATTCGGTGGGATGGAGGCCATCGTGCAGGCGCTGGCAATCGGCTCGCGCGGGTCACGCCTGGCGCTGCGGG
>Ga0209160_1000571_pt1 | contig 30763 bp, 28 predicted proteins | sample GraSoiAngelo_153_FD_186167 | JGI IMG/M metagenome (GOLD analysis project Ga0209160, IMG submission 186167) | Grasslands soil microbial communities from the Angelo Coastal Reserve, California, USA - 14_1009_12_40cm (SPAdes) (version 2) | ecosystem: Environmental > Terrestrial > Soil > Grasslands ...
CGGATAGGAAGACTCGAACCCCTCCAAGCCAACATCCTGAATATACTTCTGTGCGATCTTCAGCTGCTCCTCTTTCTGAATCGATGCCGATGAGATCGCCATCAAAACGTTTCCAAGCACCGTTTTCCAAGGTATCAGGGCGAAGGTCTGGAAGATCACACCGACCTTCGGGCTTGGACTCGTAATTGCTTGGCCGTGAAACAGCACCTGACCGCTTGTCGGTTTATCTAGTCCATCAATAATTCGGAGCAGCGTGCTCTTGCCGCAGCCTGAAGGCCCGACAATGCAGAGGAACTCTTTGTAGACGTCAAATGAAATATGGTCGAGTACGGTGGTGCTCTTGCCTTCACCCGGATAGATCTTTGCAATGTCCTTGATTTGGAGAATAGGTTCAGATGTCTGGCTCATCCTGCTATGCCTCGAACTTGTACCTGTCGGCCTTACGTAGCAAACGTCTCCAGACCAACCGGTTAATGATAAGAACAGTTGCAGTCATGACCAATAGAGACGCATAGATCTCAACAGCTCCCAGTGCAGGCTCTCTTGATGAGGCCTGAACCAGAAACGAACCTAATCCCGGGACACTAACATTGGGCCCGATGGACTCAGAGACTATCAGGGCGTTCCAGCCGCCGCCCCAGGCCTGTATGCTTCCGATGAGGATTGCGGGAAAAGATGCCGGGATTAGGATTTCTTTGACAAAACGTCGTCCCCGAATTCGATAAGCTGCAGTCGCCTCCAAAATGTCATTCGGGACACCGTTCACTGCGCCGACGATGTTGAACAGCAAATACCACTGCATACCAGTGAGAATCAAGAGCACAGAAGCTAGGTTCAATGTGAATCCGAGATAGGGGGAGTTCTTGAACGGGTCGACTAGTAATATTACAACAAGCGGGAACAGGGCCGTCGCAGGGATTGACTGTCCGATGTCAAAGATAGGCACGAGAAGCCTAGAAAGCCTCTGACTTCTAGCTATCAATATTCCCGCACCAAGCGTCCACGAGAGGGCAATGACGTACGCAATGACCAGCCTCGATAGTGAAAGAAGCGTAATCGCGATCAATTCGAAAGCTGTTACATCAGTAGCCAGAAGGGAAATGCCCCTCTCAATGGATTGGGATCGCGACATGATCGTCACGATGAGACCCAAGATAACGAGTCCAACGAAGATTGCGTAGCTGAGGATCCTTCCCCATAACGGGATTCTTCCGATTCGCTCCGGAAACCTCAACCTCTCTGTTATGTGGCGTATTCGTTTCAAGCGCGTGATTTCCAGTACTCGTGCCGCGTAAGACCGTTCAGATTTGAAGAAGGTGAGTACCGGTGAAACCAAACGATCCTCGTATCTTCTCACTCCAGCAACAACACTACTCTGTCGTGTTGCAGTCGTCCTTGGAGCCGCGACTGTTTCGTACTTGTACTTCTCCGCCCTCATGCCTAGGGGCTTCCATATCAAACGGTCAATGGCAAGTATGATTCCCACAAGCACCACCAGTCCAAAGAGCGCCAGTCCTAGGTCCGCCTTCAACGCAGCCAGCGCGATAAATCTGCCTAATCCAGGAAGGTCCACCTGGGTCTGATTTGGAGGTTGACCGAAGGAAAGGTGCTCTTCGACAGGTATGAGATACCATCCTCCACCCCAGGCCAGTATGCTACTCCAGACTAGCTCAGGAAATACGGCTGGAAGAACGATCTGGCGCAGATACCTAGTGCCGTGCATTCCGTAAGCATGAGCCGCCTCCTTGATGTCCATCGGGATCGCATTTATTCCGGCTATGACTCCGAAAGTAGGGGCCCACGCCATCGCAGTGAAGATCAGTATGATAGATGCAACTTCTTGGTTGAACTCAGGCGGAGGAGTGATTCCGGTCCCAGTCCCCAAGATGATCAGGAACACGACAGGGACCACTCCAAGAACAGGGACCGACTGGAATATGTCCAGCAAAGGCAAGAGCACGTGGGAGGCTCGGTGGCTCATCGCCGTCGCGATTCCATATGCTAGGGCAAAGGTGAGTGCGAAAATGTACGCGATTGTCATTCGTGTAAGAGTCCGAACCGCATACCCTGGAACACACAGTGGGTCCAGAGGATTATTTTGACAGTTCGGAGTCAGCCCGCTGGTCAGTAGCTCGGTTACCAGAGCACCTATCGCCAAAACGGCGATTCCGACTAGTAATATCTTGGTGAAAGGTAAGGCTTTCTTTCCGGCCGAGGATAAGCTCGCTCGTCTTCTAATGCTCGGCCTTGGAACATGCAAAATGAATTCAATCCGGTATAATTAGAAAAATGGACTCGTCAGTCTCGTTATAAAAGGGCAACCAGAACGATCATTCGACAATCCTCTCCAACTTTGGTCCTGATGTGATCTTCTAGGATATTGGTTGATGGTGGGGCCGGTGGGATTTGAACCCACGACCTCTGGCCCCGATTTCTCGGGGTCGCCAGCGCCCCAGGGTCACCGTCCAAGATTGGACTCTGGTATCCTCTGGGCGGGGTCAATCCCCTTGACCAAGCTAGACGACGGCCCCTAAGGTCGGAATCGAACCGGGCTGCTTTTCTGTGTTATGCTAGGGTATCGCTAGTGTACGAACTGAGAAGCCATCTCCGAGACGAGGAGCTTTTGAGAGGGATAAATTGACGAAAGGATTCGCTGAGAAGCGGGACTGATCATCTGTACGACTATTTGTTCCATCGGATAGCCTTCCCTCTTCCATCCCTTCATTTATTGGCTGTCTGGACCGAGACTTGTTGTTGTGGTGTCGATAGAGCGATCGAGTGCGGCCTGTGCATGCGATAGGTTGCGAGCGCTCCCAGTCCACTGATAACCAAGAGGGTTGCTATTGGAAAGACCGGCATAACGAGGAGCGTTGCCACTAGACGATCAACCGGTATCACTAGAGGCGCGGTGTAGAATTGAGAGAAATGGAGGGAGAGCCCTTGGAGGCTGGCAGCTCTTGCTGCTTGTTCCAAGCTTCTAGCGTAGAGCAGGCCGATGCTAAAGGTTGTCAATCCTCCTAGAATGTTAATCGCTCCGCCCAACCGGGTATACCTGGCCAGCATCAGACCGCTTCCGATCAACACAAGGAATGCCACGCCGAACTGCGCGAGCATCAAGTTGTCCGGCTGGCTCGACGCGAGATTAGCCGCGGTCGGGAGGTTGTAGCCGAATAGGGCCCATCCGATTGTGAGAAGGCTGGAGAACACGCCTAGACCACCTGCTAACAAGGACCTTGGGTGTGCAACTCTCACGGGGTTTACCTTCGCCATTTTCCAATCCGCGCTTGCGAAGGCGGTCTATCGGATAAGTCTTCCACACTATCTCGTGAAGGATTCCAGCATCCTGCCGAGGCTTGTACCTCGTCGCTTTGCCTCTTTCAACAAAACCTTCTGGACACCGCTGGAATATTGGACAGCTTTCTTCGGCCGGTCTACCACGCTTTCAGGCAGGTTCAGTCGGGCGGCAAGTCTTCTCAGAATATATTTTCGTATGACCTTTCCATTGGCGAGATTGACTCGGAGAGAGACAGGTAGCTTCAGGACGTACTCGACAAGTGGAAGATACGCGAAGGGGGAACAAAGTTCGAGGCCAGCTGCAACCGCGAGCTTGTCGCCAGGGTCGAAGTCCTTTACGGAAGCGGCAACAACGCTGTTGAACATCTCCGATCGAAGTTCGCCGATTCCGTTTCGGAGAGCGATGTCTTCGAACTTTCCGTAGCCGCCGAACAGTTCATCGCTGAGCTGGCCAGCTGCGATGTAGCTCAGGCCCATCTCGCGAGCTTTCTGACAGGCAAAGTAGATTGGGACCGAGATCCCAACGATCACCGGGTCGGCGGTCTCGATTATCTCGACAACATCCGGCAATGAGTTGAGAATCTCCGAACTTGACAATTCCCTTATCTCGACGCGGAGTCCAAAACTTTTCGCGGTTCTCTCAGCGTGGCCTAGTTCTTGTTGGCCTTTCAGCCCCACCGAGATTAACTCTGGCCCTAAACCGGCCGCCTTCGCCACGTACGAAACGAGAGCGCTGTCCAATCCCCCAGAGAATGCGATTCCGGAGCCTCGCGGTACAATCCTGCCGACAGCTTCGGTGAAGAGTTCATCCAAAGTCCGAGTCGCGTCCGCCTCACCTATCGATACCTCGTTTGGCTGCTTGAGCGAACAGTCACTCATCGTCTCGCACCCTCGGGTGGAGGCTCGAATTCCCTTTCCCGGAGGAACAGGCTTGGGCTCGCGAATGCCGATTGAGACGAGAGGAGATTGCAGGCTGGCGAAGGCAAGGGTGCCCTCTTCTGTCTGTCCAAAATAGAGAGGTTTCTGCCCAATAATGTCCCTTCCTACGATCAAGTGATCTTTGAGCGAAGTGACAAAGGCAAAGGCCCCAGGTGTCTGTATGAGACGGCTGGGACCCGCGGGGCCGGGGTTGTTGGGTCTTGCATCGTCGCCGAAGAAAACACCGTCAAGGGCTAACGGCACCGCTTTACGAGCGAACGACTCCACACCAGTGGGATCGCAGACCCCAACAATGATTTTTTCTCCGCTAGGGACGGTCGGTGAGAATGTTCGAGATTCTGATCCACGGTTCCGCATCAGGGAGAGGATGGTCTTCGCTTTCGATTCGAGATCGTCCGCCTCCCGTCCTATGAGGCCGCAGATACCCGTCATTATTCCCGTATTTTTCTTCAGAGTTGTTTAATATGATACTATAGTTGGTTCTTTGTTCGGGTCGTTAAGATTGCCCATTCTTCCAATTGACACGGGCCGTTATGGCAGTCCGGAGATGAGGAGAATCTTCGAGGAAGAAAACAAGCTCCAACGATGGCTAGATGTGGAGGCGGCTGTTGCGGAAGCACAGGCCTTCGTCGGAGATATTCCGAAAGAGGCGGCGGAGGAAATCCGGCAAAACGCCAACATAAAGATCGTGACCCTGGATCATGTCAAGGGGATTGAGAAAGAGATCCATCATGATCTGATGTCGATGGTGGTAGCGCTCTCAGAAGCATGCACAGGCGAGGGACGCAAATACGTCCATTACGGTCTAACAAGCTACGATATTGAGGATACCGCGACAGCGCTCCAGTTCAAAGAAGCCTTCTCGGTCCTCGAGAAAAGACTCGACGGGCTTGAGGAGATCCTTGTTTCAAGAGTTCGTAAACACAGAGCGCTGTTGATCGTAGGCCGGACTCACGGACGCCACGCCGGAGTCATCACCCTCGGCCTCAAATTCGCAGTCTGGCTGGAGGAGGTTCGAAGATACCAGCAGAGGCTGAAGCAGGTCAAAGAACGGGTCCTGGTCGGTAAGATTCTGGGAATTGTTGGAAATGGTGCTGGGCTTGGGAAAAACGCCCTGAAGATTCAGGAAAGAGCACTAGGAAAGCTAGGGCTCAAACCAGCGGGGCTCGTCACGCAGGTTATTCAGCGGGATCTACACGCCGAAACCGTCTGTTATCTCTCGCTACTAGGGTCGAGCCTTGACAAGTTCGCAACGGAGATCCGAAACCTGCAGAGAAGCGAGATCTCGGAGGTTATGGAGCCATTTGAGCGAGAAAAACAGGTCGGAAGCTCGGCTCTACCGTCGAAGAGGAATCCGGAGCTCAGCGAAAGAGTCTCGAGCATGGCGAAGCTGATGCGAGGCTTAGTCATTCCTGCTCTCGAGAATATTCCTCTGTGGCATGAGCGGGACATATCTAACTCTGCCAGCGAGCGCTTCATCTTTCCGATGTCTTTCATTCTTGCCGACGAAATGCTTCGGCTTGTAACACGGGTCTTGGATGGTTTGGAGGTCCTGCCGGAGAACATGGAACGAAACTTGGAGCTGTCACAAGGCTCTTTGCTAGCGGAAAGAATCGTGAACTCGCTCGTCGAGACAGGAGTGCCAAGACAAGATGCTCACGAGAGAGTAAGAAAAATATCGATAAGAGCCCTCGACAACAAGATTCCATTTGGGCAGCTCCTGCTTGAAGACAAGTTCATCTCGAAGAGACTAAAACCGAAAGAAATCAAGGAAGCACTCGACTACCGAACATACCTCGGCGTAACGCGTGAACTAGTCAACTCGGCTTTGAGAGAATAAGGCGCGCCTATTCGATCATAGAGTAAACTTTTATTTCGCTTCCAATCGCGAGACCAGTGAAGGCGACAAATCTTAAAGGAAGCTTTTCTCACCGTAGGAATGCTGCTCCTCTTCACAGGATGCATGGGCGCGATTGCCGCCACAACAGCCATGGGAGCTGGCACGGCGATTACGAGTCAGGCGCTTCAACAACTTCTGGTTGCTGAGGTCGTCTCGACCATCATCGCCTTCGTCGGCGGCGCGCTTGTAATGCGCAACCGCTAAGCGGCTTGCTCGTTTTCCAGCGAGAGAATCTCGTCTAGTGGCGCTTTCGCATCAAGCCATTCTGCAATCTCGCGATACTTCTGCGGATCGTGCTCATGGATGAACTTGATCAAGGGAAGGTAGAGTTTAGTTCCTCTTCGACTGGATATGTGGGACTTGGACCCTATTAGCCCTCCAACCCCTTTGCGAAGCTCTCTTGTTCCTCGGCTGCGGGACATAGAGCTGATGCGCTGAGGAAACTTCATCGACACCCAACCTCCCGGGCTCGTCTCCTTTGCGACAGCAACACCCGCAGTCATGAGATCGAGAGCATATGACAGTAGATGCCACGACTGTGTCTTCCTGATCCGCGCGAAGTACAGATCGGCCTCAGAGAGCGCGGACATGGCCGCTTCGAGTTCGCGAGGCTTCGGGATCTGGTTTGGCGTATTTTCGAGTATCCACTGAAAGAGCATTTCCTGGTCGAGATCTGACTTGTCCAGAGCGCGTCGAGCCTGAGCAACCGTTCTGCTGTTGAAGATGATCCCTAGAACCTCGAAAATGGACTCCGTACGATCTCGGTTCGACAGCAACGCCGCATCGTCCAACGTCAGGCTCTTCTTGGGTCCGGTTAGAATCTGGAGGTCAGTTATTGCCGATCGCATGTCGCCACGGTCCCGCTCCATTACGGCCCTGAGCGCCTCTTCGTCAGCGTTCACGCCCTCTTTAGCGAGGATTCCTTTCATCAGTGGAATTCCTTCTCTTAGTCCGAGTCTTTTCAGCTCGATGAGGAGACATGCGTCTCGGAGAGGTCTGATCTTGGGGTCCCAGGGGTCGTTGGCGGTCAGAAAGATTGGAAACTGAGATTCCTTGATTACCCGGAGGATTGCGATTATCGCGCCCGAGTCTGTTCTAAGATTGATACCATCTACCTCATCCAGTAGTATGAGTCTTCCCTTGCTGAACAGTGATGATTGTGTTGATGCGAGTCCCGCGATTCTTGAGAGTATGTCGCCACTCCTCTTGTCAGAGGCATTGATCTCTACGAGGTCCCAGCCTCTCTCCCGAGCAACCGCCTCGGCGACGGTTGTTTTTCCCACTCCGGCTGGGCCATAAAGAAGGACTGCTGCCTTGGAGGGTTTGCTTTTGGACCAGGAATCAAGCCATAGGCGAATCTTCTCTAGGGCAGGCTTGTTGCCGGCAATCTCGCGAGTTGTCTGCGGTCTGTATCTAACGGTCCAGGGCTGTGACATGTTCTTCTCGAACACCTCTATGAACCGATGATTGAGCTGCTAAATGGGCGAGCAGAGCGCTTAGCTGGACTTCTTCATCTCCGCCTTGTACGAGTCGGAAGTCTGTATCCCCGATCGCCTCGATCAGGCTAATTCGTGTCTTCTCTGGAATGGCGAGGCGGAAGACTTCCGAGTGAATCTGGCGGACAATGTCAGACCCGGATAGACCATACTTGACGAGGAGGGTTCGAAGCTCGTCACGTGCCTTGAGGAAGTCGCCCTTCAAAGCATGATTTAGCATCTCGTGGACATCAGTAGGCCTCGCCCTTCCAACTACCTGGTAGACCGTCTCCTCAGAGACCCCTTTCGACATGGATGAGGCTGCTTGGAGTATGTTGATGGCTTTCCGAAGGTCTCCCTCGGCCACTTCTACAATGGTTTTCAAGCCCCCCTCAGTGGTCTTCAGGTTCTCGTTTTTCGCGATTCGATGAAGAGATTCTACGACCTTCTCTTCAGGTAGCGGTGTGAACCGGAATAGAGCGCATCTCGACTGGATTGGCTCAATTATTCTGCCGGAATAGTTGCAGCAGAGAATAAAACGGCAAGTGTTGGTGTAATTCTCCATCGTTCGCCGAAGGGCGCTCTGAGCATCCCCTGTCATGTTGTCAGCTTCGTCCAAAACAAGGATCTTGAAAGGAACGCTAGTTAGCGAGGCCATTCGGGCAAACTCTTTCACAGTAGTCCGGACCACGTCTATTCCACGTTCATCACTCGCATTCAATTCTTTGAATGCGTCTTGGAATCGCTCGCCAAACAGATCATGCGCGAGACACAACCCAGCAGTTGTCTTGCCCGTCCCTGGAGGACCTGCAAACAAGCAATGCGGCATGGTCCCTCTCTTGACAAAATCCTTGAGCCGCGAAACTATCTCCTCCTGATCCATGATGTCGCTGAGACTCTTCGGCCTGTACTTCTCAGTCCAGAGAGCGGCTTCCAATCAGATCCAACCGAACCTGTTGATGTTCTCAGCCATATAGAACTGTTTCACCCACCTCTCTGAGCAATTATCGTGTGATCGATTTGATTTTCTGTTTAGAATGGTTTTATGGAGCTCACTTTTGCCTTGGTGATTCCGGAGGGCGAGTGAACTGGAGAAAGAACCATCTATCGTAGAGATTGTAGACACAGAATTTGAAAACTCGCCTTCACGCATAACACTTCTGCGCGAATTTCCAGAAACCCGGATCGGAGACAGGACCCTGGGCCCCTATCGAATGGGACAGGAGGTTGAGCTTTCGCTCTGGACTGCTCAGCACTTGGTCCAGATGGGATATGCCCGCTTCAAGGATGAGGAACAGCTCACGCTAAACACCTTGTCGACTACTCACTACAAAGAGACGCTGCCCGGCTCAAGGCAGATCCCGAAACTTCCCCGGTCATTCTACTTTCAGCTCCGACGGCTTATCAAAGAGCTGAAGAGCCTTGAAGCGAAAGACCGCACGAAGGCTCGGGACCTAGACAAAGCTCTCGCCCTATCACGGGACATAGTTAACATTCGAGTAAAGAAAATCGCTTCGCTTGGAGCGTCTGGAGAACAGACGATCGAGGTTACAGCCAATCTGACGGTGGAAGAGCAGGCTCTCTACGAGAAGGTGCGAGAGAACGTAGAGTCCTGGAAGAAAGACATTCTTGGCCGTGAGAGCACCAGTTGACACTCGTTAACCCACAAACGTCCCGTCCAGAGGACGTTTTCCAAGACTTCTTCCGATCATACCAAGCCGACCAGGTCGGATCCAAATACCGAAAACGCCTTGCACAAGTTGCCGTCAACAACGGCATTTCTCTTGTAATAGACTTCGACGATCTAATCACTTTTGACCCAGCCCTAGCCCGCAGCGTCACAGAGCGACCGGACGACTACGTTGGTTACGCAAGCTCAGCTGCCACAGCCCAAATGCGCGTAGAGGATCCTGAGTACGCAGAGCACGCTGGTCACATACTCACTCGTTTCCGCCGCCTCCCCGAGAAGAGGGCACTGCGAAAAATTGGGGCCGAGGACATGAAAAAACTCGCCCTCGTAGAAGGGATCGTCGTTAGGACCACACAGGTTCGGCCCATGATCCTCAAGGCTGTCTTCCGGTGCAGAAAGTGCCTCGAAATCGTCCAAGAAGAACAGAGCGGAGACCTGATGAGAGGACCGGGTCCAACATGTCCAAGCTGCAAGCAGAAAACCGCTTGGGAACTGCTGGAGGAGCAATGCAAGTTCAAGAACACTCAGGAAGCTCGAGTTCAGGAAAGACCCGAGGACCTTCCGCCTGGACAATTACCTCGCTATCTCGATGTCAGATTAGAAGACGACATTGTAGACTCGGCACGTCCCGGAGATCGGGTTGCTGTCACATCCATCGTCAGAGCCGAAAAACAATACGTCGGAGAAAAAGGCCGCCTCCGAACCTTCAACCTGTACCTCGAAGCAAACTTCGTCGACGTAGTAGGTAAAGAAACAGAAGTTGTCGAGATCACCCGCGAAGACGAGAAGAAGATTCTAGAAGCGTCGAAAGACCCCTTCGTTCACCGCAAACTCATCATGAGCCTCGCGCCATCCATCTACGGCTACGGAGAGATCAAAGAAGGAATACTCTACCTACTATTTGGCGGTGTCTCAAAACACCTCCCCGACGGAGTCAGCATCAGGGGCGACCTCAACACATTGTTAATCGGGGATCCTGGGACAGCAAAGAGCCAACTTCTGCAATACGTTTCGAGGATCGCGCCGCGAGGCCTCTACACTTCAGGCAGGGGAACCACTGCTGCCGGGCTTACTGCCGCTGTCCTTCGCGAGAAAACTGGGGGAATGGTCTTGGAAGCGGGCGCATTGGTGCTTGCAGACAAGGGGATTGCATGTATCGATGAGCTGGACAAGATGCGGCCTGATGACCGTGTTGCTATTCACGAAGCTCTCGAGCAACAGACTGTGAGTGTCGCCAAGGGGGGCATCGTTGCTACGTTGAACGCCAGGGCTGCGGTTCTAGCAGCGGCAAACCCGGCTTTGGGAAGGTATGAGCCGCACAAGAATATCAATGAAAACATCAACCTTCCAGTAACAATTCTCTCCCGATTCGATCTGATTTTCCTGGTAAAGGACGTGCCCGAGCCCGAAAATGATTCCCGGATGTCGGAACACATCCTTTCCCTCCACAAGACAAAACACACTCCGGAGGAGCCCCCGTTTCCACCTGACTTTCTGCGAAAATACATCAGCTACGCGAAAAGAATAGTTCCCGTTCTAACCCCAGAAGCTGTAAAGGAGCTCCAGGATTTCTATCTGAAGATGCGCAATACCACCGGCAAAGAAGCCGCTGTCGCAATAACCCCACGACAACTCGAAGGGTTGGTCCGGATTTCCGAGGCAAGGGCCCGCGCGTTTCTCCGGGACGAGGTGACCGTTGAGGATGCGAAGAGCGCAGTCAAGATAATGAGCTACGCTCTCTACGATGTTGGAGTGGATGTAAAGACTGGCAAGATCGACATCGACACAATAATGACCGGTAAGCCAGCGACTGTCCGCGACTCCTTGGGAAGGGTGATGGCGATCGTCGCTGAATTAGAACGGGAAACTGGGACCGTAGATGAAAAAATACTCACCGCCGCGATAGTTGAACGAGAGAAGGTAACGGACGGCGAGGCGCGCCGATTTGTCGGACAGTTGATTAAGGAAGGAATGATCTATTCACCCAAAGAAGGAAAACTGAAGCGGACTTCAGGCTAGAACCCATTCTTCGGAGCTACCATAACAGGTGAATATTAGAGACCTCCCAATTGACAAGCAAGTAATCGAGTTATTGGCCAAAGAAGGCCTCGACGAGCTCTACCCGCCGCAACAACACGCCATCGAAGCAGGGGTCTTAAATGGGAAAAACTTGGTTTTGGCCAGTCCCACCGCCAGTGGCAAAACCCTGGTGGCCGAGCTCTGCATCCTACAACACGTTCTCGAACACCGTGGGAAAGCGATCTACTTGGCCCCGCTCCGCGCTTTGGCTAGCGAGAAATTCAAGGAATTCCAAAGATACTCAGCAATCAAGAAACCTAACGGGGACCATGTCAGAGCCGGAATATCCACTGGTGACTATGACGGCTCAGACCCGTGGCTAGGAAGATACGACATCATTCTTTGTACTAATGAGAAAGCAGACTCTCTCCTGAGGCACAAAGCGCCCTGGATGAGCGAACTTACTTTGGTCGTTGCAGACGAAGTTCATCTCCTGACTGAACAGGAAAGAGGTCCAACCCTCGAAGTGGTTCTGACTCGACTAACAGAGATCAACCCGAACATCCAGGTCTTGGCTCTCAGCGCAACGGTGAGGAATGCGGAAGAGGTAGGGTCATGGCTGAAAGCCGGATCGGTGACAACCGACTGGCGGCCCGTCCCGCTAAGAGAAGGAATCTATCACGATAATCAAGTACAGTTCCGAGATGGTGCAAGCCGAGCGATTCTTAGCGGAACCAAAACGCCGAGCCTCGACATCGCGCTCGACGTTTTGAGCACTGGCGGACAGGCACTGATTTTCACTGAGACGCGAAGGTCTGCCGTCGAGATGGGGCGAAAGGCCTCGGTAGCGGTGAAGAGTCGCTTGTCGAAGCCCGAAGAGAGGGCGTTGAGCACTATTGCTGAACGAATTCTCTCGACCGGCGAGAAGACTCGGCTAGGCGAAGCCCTTGCTATGCAGGTCGCGGCGGGCGCGGGTTTTCACCATGCGGGATTGGCGGGAATTCATCGCGGAATAGTGGAGGACGCTTTTCGTGATGGTAGAATCAAGGTCCTGGCGGCGACTCCGACCCTTGCAGCAGGAGTCAACCTCCCAGCAAGGGCTGTTGTCATCAGCAGCTACGAACGTTACGAAGCGGGGTACGGTAGATATCCGATAAGCGTGCTAGAGTACAAGCAATTCTGCGGAAGAGCTGGAAGGCCGAAGTACGACAAGTTCGGCGAGGCATTGCTGATCGCGCGTAACCCTGACGAGGCGGAGTGGTTGATGGAGAACTATGTCCTCGCCCAGCCTGAGAAGCTCTGGTCTAAGCTGGCAGCGGAGCGAGTTCTGCGTCCACATGTACTATCAACTGTTGCTGCCGGCTACGCTCATTCAGAAGAAGGATTGTACAACTTCTTCGCAAGAACGTTCTACGCGCACCAGTACGGGCCGCGCCTGATCAAAGGCAAGATTGGCGATATTCTTCGGTTTCTCTTCAAGGAAGAGATGGTGCTTATGGAGGGCAAAGAATTGTCGGCTTCAAGGTTTGGCAAGCGGGTTTCCGAGCTCTACATTGATCCAATGTCAGCCGTTATACTCCGGGACGGATTGTACAATCGAGCAAAGAAGATGACTGACCTGAGTATACTGCATTTGATCTCAAAGACCCCCGATCTTTCCCCACGGCCCCGTCCCCGAGGACGCGAATTCGACAAGCTGAGCCTATTGGCAGAGCAAAGAAGCGATGAATTCACCTATCCCATACCAACTCAGTTCGAGGATCCTGTCGCCTACGAGGAGTTTCTCGGCGAACTAAAGAGCGCTCAAGTTCTATCCGACTGGATCGATGAGCGAACCGAGGACCAGATTCTCGAGACGAGGAGAGTTGAGCCGGGCGACCTTCTCCGACTTGTGCAAGGTTCCGAGTGGCTGATCCTCGCCACCCAAGAACTTGGGCGTCTCTTCGGACACAAAGATCTCCTAGCTCCTCTGGAAATGCTCAAGGTCAGACTTGCAAAGGGAGTTCGGCCAGAGCTAGTCAAGCTAACAACGCTTGAAGGCGTGGGACGAGTCCGAGCACGCATGCTCTACGACGCAGGACTGAAAACGATTGAGGATATCAAGGAAAGAAGCCTCGAACAATTGATGAGCATTCGAACGATTGGTCCATCGCTGGCGAAGAAGATCAAGGAACAAGCGGGAGGACTCATCAAGGCAGATGAGTGGGAAAAGGCGAAGAAGGCGAAACCGTCTGACGTCGAACAGCAAGTGGTTCTTACCGAATATGAAGACGCAGAGTAGCGCGTCCGATCTTTAGTATTCCTAGGCTTATAATGCGGCGCTACCGCATGCTTCAGAAGCCTTAGGAAAGGTTGCACATGGGGAAGATCAAAGCAGCACTTGCCGGCGTTGGGAATTGCGCTAGTGCACTGATTCAAGGGATTCAATACTACAGAAAGAACCTGCCCAAGGAAGACAACCTCACGACGGGTCTGATGCATCCAAAGTTCGGAGACTACAGAGTAGAAGACATCACATTCGTAGCCGCCTTCGAGGTCAACCGGAAGAAGATCGGAAGCGATCTTAGCAAGGCCATATTCACCGAACCAAATTGTGCGCCCAAAATTAGCGATGTCCCCGACATGGGCGTCACCGTCAAAGCAGGCCCGATTCTAGATGGTGTGGCTCCCCACATGAGGGAGCCGTTCCACGTCTACAACAAGAACAGGACCAAACCCGTCGATGTCGCGGCCGAGCTGAAGGAATCTGGAGCCGAGATCCTCGTCAACTATCTTCCGGTCGGGAGTGAAAAAGGCGCCAGATTCTATGCACAACAGGCTTTGGACGCGGGCTGTGGTTTCGTAAACTGCATCCCCGAATTCATTGCATCGAACGATGGATGGGCAAAGAAGTTCGAAGACAGAAAACTACCGATCGCAGGGGATGATATCAAAAGCCAAGTTGGAGCCACGATTGTCCACAGAGCCCTTGTAGACCTCTTTCTCAAGCGGGGAGTCAGAGTAGACGAGAGCTATCAGCTCAACCTTGGTGGAGATACTGACTTTCTCAACATGACGGTGGAGGAGAGGCTTCACTCAAAGCGTATCAGTAAAACGACGGCGGTTGCAAGTCTTATTCCGTACGATGTTCCGACGAGAATAGGCCCGTCGGATTATGTTCCGCATCTCAAGAACAAGAAGATCTGCTACATCTACCTGAAAGGAAGAAAGTGGGGAAACATTCCACTCCATATTGATCTCAAACTCTCTGTTGAGGACTCTCCCAACAGCGCCGGAGTTGTTGCAGATGTAATTCGTGCGGTCAAAATTGGTCTGGACCGTGGAGTCGGAGGCGCACTTACCAGCATTTCCTCATATTGTTTCAAGTATCCCCCGATCAAGATTCCTGACGGTCAGGCATCTCAGTGGGTTGAAGAGTACATTCAGGGAAAGAGAGAGCACTAAGCCGAGACTTTCCGCGCCTTCCGTACCGCGGGAGCCTCTAGAGATTCTCCCCAGTTATGATTCAATCGGCCTCTAGCTTTCCATTCCTCATAATGCTCCATTACACCTGTGAACAGTAGTGGAAGTCCGATAGTGGCATCGACATGCACGGTGCACTGTTCAGCCTTAGGATCAAGCTTCCCCCACGACTGGCTCTCAGGGAGCTCGCAGCCGGACAGACCCCCGAACTTCGGGTCATCTGTCGTCACTTGGATCGCGTAGCTGTGCGGGGGAACCGGCATCCCAGCAATCTCTGCCATCGGGATGACCTGCTGGATGTAGTTCTTCGGGGTCCCGCCTCCGATGAAAATAACTCCAGATTTTTGCCAACGCCTCTTGAGGCTCATAATCTCTAGATTGTCCAGCATGGGATCGTAGACCATTGGGGGCCGACCCTGGTCGAGTTGCTCATTCCTATACACTGTTAATGCCATCCCAATTGAGCTATCGGCTAGTGCTGGGCAGAAGATGGGGAGGTGTTCCCTCGAGGCGGTGGCAAGAATGCCGTATTCGTCGTTGATTCGTTGTCCCATGAGCTGGAAAAACTCCCTGCTAGAGTAGCCCCGAGGCTCAAGGCTTTCCGAGAACTTCTCTACAAACTCGTCAGCCTTCGTAAACACCACATCATCCGCATAAGTGTCGTACACTCTGTCAATTCTCATACTCCGCAGAGTCGGGTCATCAATGTGATGATGGGCCATATAGTGGCGACCCCCGAGGGACTCGTAGAGGTCATGACTGAGGTTGGCACCGGTTGATACGAGAACATCGATCGCGTGGAAGGCGATGAGGTCGCGGAGGAGACGCCTCATTCCACCAGCAATCATAGCTCCAGACAGACCGAAGAAGATTAGCGGACGATCGGGATCGCTCAGCATATGAAGCCAGATCTTGTAACACCTGCCAAGCATTCTGCTCTGGAATGATGTGGTGTTGAACGCTTCCAGAGCTTCGCTGACGGTGTGAACCTTCGCCACGTCAAAATGTTGCACAGGATGTTTGAACGCATCGCCACGTGGTGAGAATTGAATACGAGAGGACGAAGCTGATGCGGATATTTTTTCGTGAGAGTTAGAATTCTTGTTGGACTTCATTTTATCCTTCTAACTTAACAGTTCTACGGGCTTTCCGTTTCTATTAAAATGTTCCACAACTCGCGACGTAGGTCACTCGGACGATTGAAAGAATTTCTTAGAGGTTCTCGTCAGAAGGTCGCTACCGTGTTTTGCTCTTGAGCATGGCCGGTAGGGAAATCCCCTAACCATCGATGTCTAATACCGGCGTCTGTGTCGTTGGAATCTCGGTGGACGTTGGGTAGGACGTCTTCCACGACCTCGCTGGTGTCTCTCTCCACCTCTCCTTGGACCGTAGGGACGAGGTGGCAGGAAAAGGGTCGGGTACGATCTTCGACCCGGGGACGTCAACCTAATCATCTCTTGAATATTCGATGAAGTTGTCCGTCTTATTCTCTCAAAGATGGAGTCATCGCTTCGGCTTACGAGGGAGACTGCGATTCCGGCAACTCCAGCTCGGGCGGTTCTGCCGATTCTATGGAAGTATGTGAGGGGTTCTTCCGGTAAGTCGAAGTTAATCACGTGGCTTACGTTCGTAATGTCGAGGCCCCTTGCCGCCACGTCTGTAGCGACTAGGACGGCGATTGATCCGTCGCGAAAAGCCTGCATCGCCCTGTCCCTTTGGCCTTGGGAAAGATCTCCATGAATCGCTAACGCATTGTAGCCCTCGACTCTTAGGGCTTGGGCAAGCCGACCGGCTCTGATCTTGGTCGAACAGAATATGAGTCCTCTCGTTACCTTCTCGGTTTCTAGAAGGGAGCAAAGAGCGGGGAATTTTTCGTTCTCTTCAGCCCATGTATACTTCTGGGAGACGGATTCAACAGCAATCTCGTCGCTATCGACGAATATTCTCAGGGGATTCTTCATGTAGTGATGGGCGAGCCTGATGATCTCATCAGGCATAGTTGCCGAGAACAAGGTTGTTTGACGGGGACCCGGGACTCTCTCGAGAATCAACCTCACGTCATCGATGAACCCCATGTCCAACATTCTATCCGCTTCGTCCAGCACGACAAATCGGACCCGGTCTAAGTCTACTGTTCTTCTCTCCAGATGGTCGAGGAGTCTGCCTGGGGTGGCGACGATGACTCTCGTGGTTGGTCTTTCCAGTTTGTTGAGCTGAACGCCGATGCTCTGCCCACCGTAGACCGGGACGGTTCTTATTGGAAGGTGGCGTGCGAGGCGTTCGAATTCTCCTGCAACCTGGACTGCGAGTTCGCGTGTTGGGACTAGCACGAGCGCTTGGAGCCCATGAACGTGGTTGTCGATCCTCTGGAGTATTGGAAGGGCGTAGGCAAGGGTCTTTCCCGACCCGGTGTGTGCCTGCCCGATGATGTCTCTTCCTTGGAGAATAGGGGCGATAGCTTCCGCTTGAATTGGGAACATCTCGTCGAAGCCCATATCTTTGATTCCCTGAAGAAGCCGGGGTTGGAAACCTAGGGCTTCAAACTGTTGAGCCAACGATTGTTCTAACAGTAGGTCCGGCCGCCCCATAAAGACCTTCCAGTCCCCGAGCATCCGGATCAGAACGGAGGGGAGAACCTGCTTTCCTCTCTAGGGTCGTTTGGTCCTTTTCCACAGGCTAGAAGCGTCATCGGCAAGGCCCTCATGACGGTGCTCCCAAGCTTGGTGCTTGGGCATGTGATCTTCGCAAAAAGTCTTGCCACAATATTCACACTTCTTGTTCAGAAGTGTTACGCGTCCGCATTCGGCACATTTTTCCAAATGTCAAACCAGCGTTGTACAGATGTGCACTAGAGAGTTGCGTGAGTGGTTTAAGCTTGAGCTTGGACAGGTTGCAACTGCTGACTGTGATTCCACTTCAGGATCAGCTCCTGCAATAGCTTCGCGCGATCGTTGGTGAGGTCAAGCCTGAACACTCTAACGCGTCCGTAGTCTCTTTCTTCCACAATCCCTGCCTCTGATAGGTCGTCTAGATGCCGCTCGGCGGCGCTGTAGCTTTGTTCAGTCCTCTTTGCGATCTCCGTCAGATGCAGTTGTTCGACTTGGGAGAGCAGCGTGAGTATTCGTATTCTTCCGCTACTTGAGAGGACTCTGTCAAGTGGTGGGATCTCTTCTCCTCCCAAGGCTAGGCTCTGACGGAGAGGGTTGATTCAAGCCATCGACGGATGGCAGAGGCAGGGGCCGAGGAGATTCCCAGTAGGGTAGTTTTTCCTCTAAAGCCGGTGGTGGAGAGCTGGGTGGAGAGGATGCCTGTAGCGTTCAGGTTCTGAACGTACTTCCAGACTTGTGTGTGGGCCCGGTACGTTTCTTTGTGTTCCTCGCAAGCCATACGATATGCTATTTCCACATCGCCCATGGTGGCGTATGTTGCATTGTTTCTCTCCAAGACCCGAGCCAGGGCTAGAAGTATAAGTTTCTCGTGGAGATTGAGATGCTGGGAATACTCGGTGCGGAGAACAGGGTAGACGCTGTTCGCGGCCGCTCTGATATGATCAGGCTTCACCTCTCTCGCACCTTCCGTGTCAGCGTACTTTCCACCTCTCCATAGTAGCTCAATAGCGTAGCGAGCATCGCCCCCCGGCGTGGCCATGTCAGCAACGAAATTCAGAACCTCTTCAGGGACAGTTGCCTCTTTGAATGCGAGCTCTGATCTTTCTCTCAGAATATTTTCCAGTTGTGGTGTGGTGTAGTGGTCTAGGCGGATGACGTTTCGCTGGAGGGTGCTTTGGGTGCTCCTGTCGAGGTCTTCTAGGTTCTTGAGCTCTCGCAGGATGATTATGAGGGATAATCTTACTGGTCGGCCTGGTCGTTCCTCTTGGATGCGTGTGAGGTTGTAGAGGCTGGTGGAGCCTTCTGCTTTGATGAGCGAGTCCACCTCGTCGAGGGTGAGGATGATGTGGAGTTTCTTGTCCTCCAGCTGGTCTAGGAGGATGTGTAGTAACTCCTCGCTGGAAAAACCTCGCTGGGGGAATTGGGGCGTGAAGGTCTGGAGGACTCGTTTGAGGATCATGAAGAGACTGCCCCGGTATTCGCGGCAGTTGACCTGGATGTAGGCGAGGTTGAGCTTCAGGGTCTTGGCGGTGCGCTGGATATCCGTGCCGAACCGCTGGGTGAGGACCGTCTTGCCTGTTCCGATGTCACCGGTTATGAGGACCTTGGGACTGGTGGTCCCGGGCTTGTCGATGACCGACCGGAAGAGCTCGGCGAGGAAGCGTAGCTGGTTTTCCCGGTGGGGAAGCCGGGTTGGAAGCCATTCGAGGCTGAGGGGGCCTTCATCTTTGAATATGGTGGGTTTGGAGAGGGCGTCCCGTACTATCTCAGAGGGGATAGAGAGGCTGGTTTTCTCGATCATGACGAATACTTACACCTGAAAGCTCTCAAACTATACTGATGAACGTATAAAATGAGCAGAGATGGATAAAAGTAATCAATCTTCCCGCACGGTGCTAACATAGTCTCAAGACAGTTAATCTCAGGAATCTTGCTTCGAAAGGTTGGAAATCGAGATTCGAGGCTGCATGTTCTCCGAAAACTTTCATGCATCGAGCCATCGTGTTTCTAAGGCTTGATCACTTCCAATCTTAATAGAGAGCGAAAGGTGGCAACGGCCATGCTTCCCGGCGTTAGAGTTCACGAACTCAGAAGGAACGTGGATGAGCGCGGGTCCTTCGCAGAAATCTTCAGGGAAGATTGGCGAGATCTCCTCGGCGAGGACAAGGTCATTCAAAGCAACCTTTCTTACAGCTACCCCGGTGTAATTCGCGCCTGGCACCGCCACAGCCGAGGACAGATCGACTACCTTGTTGTTCTAAAAGGGACCCTGAAGTTATGCGCCTACGATGACTCTCCTGCATCGCCCACACGGGGGCAGCTCTCAGAAATCGTGACCAGCGGGGAAAAGTTAGAGGTCGTTCGGGTTCCAGGTTCATACTGGCATGGAACCAAGACCCTGGGAAACGAGCCTTCGTTGACGGTCTACTTCTTGAATCGACTTTACAATGCGAAGGACCCTGACGAGGAACGAAGGCCCTGGAACGACCCGAACATTGTAGACCCAAGAGTTTCTCAAAGCTACGATTGGAACAAGCCATCCCATAAATAAATTCGGGTTTTCATTCTCGTCTAATCGATTTAGGCTCTTGCAGGTTCTTCTGCAATAAACTGGCGGTAAGCCTCATCAATTTCTAAGGGCCGATTTGCAAGCCGCGATGCTGCCCGTGAAACCTGCAGCGAAGAGTCCAAGGGCCGCTTCGCTGTCCACTGTATGTTTCCGGCTTCTGTGGGAAGAATCAGTTTCCTCTCAAGCGGTGGCTTCCAGCGATCAGCCAGACCAAGGGCGAAGTCGTACCTGCTGCGTCGCGTCGCGCCTGCGGTGTGAATTATTCCTGGAAGGTGTCGTTCGGAAATCTCCATAACCATTAACGCCAAGTTTGTGTTGAGAGTTGGACTTGAATATTGGTCTTTTACGATGAAAACTTTCCGGCCCTTCGACAAACTATCAATAATGTACGTTGCCGCGTTGGGTCTCTCAGGGCGTCCCCAGCCATACACTACACTCGCCCGAGCAACGGACCACCGACCTTCCCCGCAGTTCTGGGCCGCCTCTTCCCCGGCAAGTTTTGTAAGACCGTATTGGTTTATCGGATTAGGTCGGTCATGTTCCGAATAATTCCCCGTCGTGCCGTCGAATACAAAGTCGGTGGACACTTGGACAAGGAAGCAGGACGATTCCTTGGCGGAGCCTGCAAGATACTCAACAGAAGTCGAGTTTAAGTCTCTGGCGAGTTGGGGGTTCACCTCGCATTTGTCTACGTCCGTCAGAGCGGCACTGTTGACAATTACATCGGGTTCTATCTGGGAGATGGTCTTATGTACCGAAACCTCGTCGGTAATATCGAGCGAAACTGGAGTGCCGAAGGTGGGCGGGTGCTCCTTGTATGCTGCGAAGACGTGGTGCCCTCTCCCCCGCGCGACCTGAACGAGTTTCACCCCAAGGAGTCCGCTAGCACCAGTGATCAGAACTTTCGTTGTCTTAATCGCCCTGTTTCCAAGGAGTCGCGGACAAGACCTTTGCTGATGCTAGGGGCTTCCACCATGAAGAATTGTTGACGTACCAGTCTACTGTTCGTCCCAAGGCCTGATCGAACGAATGACGCGGTTGCCATCCCAACTGTTGGCGAGTCTTCACTGATGATATGCTGTACCTGAAATCGTGGCCAGGCCTATCGTCGACATCGACGACCGCCGTTTCTGTTACCCCCAAATGACGAATGATTCTTTCTGCGACCTGGCGGTTCGTAAACTCGTTTCCAGACGAAAAGTTGTAGATTTCGCCGGAGGCACCTTTTTCCAAGACCTTGCTGATACCATCGCAAAAATCTTCCACATATGTCCAGTCTCGAATCTGTCCCCCACCACCATACAGAGGGATCTTCATCTTTTTGAGGCTGCGAAGTATAGCCTTCGGGATGAATTTCTCGGGATGTTGGTAGGGCCCGAAGTTGTTCGTGCAACGGACGATCACGACTGGCACTTTGTAGGTCTCATGCCAAGCTCGAGCAAGCATATCCGCCGCTGCCTTCGTGGCTGAATAAGGGCTCGAGGGACTCAGAGGACTTTGTTCTGAGAAGGACCCTGAGTCGATCGAGCCATACACCTCATCCGTGGATACGTGTACAAGCTTCTGCAAGTCCGACTTTCGACAGGCTTCCAATATGTTGTAGAAACCCACGAGATTGCTGCTCAGAAACGGCCCCGGGTTGGCGATGCTTCTGTCGACATGAGTCTCGGCGGCAAAATTCACGATATAGTCTGCATTCTTAGACACTTCTTGACAGGTTCTCGGGTTCGATAAGTCACCTTTGACCAGTCTATACCTCGGATGCCTGCGAAGGTCTCTCAGGTTCGCGGCGTTACCGCTTTTTCCGTAGTCAAGATTTGTTACCCTGGTATGGTCGCTGCTCTGGATAATTTGATGGATGAAGTTGCTTCCAATGAACCCTAGTCCACCTGTTACGACTACTTTCTCCAAGTTTCGCCCCTTATCTCAAAGTCTTATCACGCAATTCTCGCCCACAGTCAGACTAAGACGCCCTGTGGAGGTTGCTTTCCCCGTGATGATCGAACTATGCTGCCCTATTATACTCGATGTGATTCTATTACCAATCTCAATTCGACAATTATCCATAACAATGGAATCTTCTATTTCCCCCCGCGAAAACGAGACGTGATTGCCTATGCTAGTATAGGGTCCTATGTAGACCCCGGATCCTATCGTCGTGTCACTCCCGATGATGCAAGGTCCCCTGACGACGGCTCCTTTGGAGATTCGTGATCCACGACCCAACGCTACTCTTCCCTGTATTGATCCAATCTCCTCGAGCGTACCCTCTATCTTGGGCGTGATCCCGTCTAGCACCAGCCTGTTAGAGTCTAGTATGTCTTCGGGCGTCCCGGTATCCTTCCACCACCCATCTACCTTCCGGTAGTCGACCTTGTTGCCCGACTCCAGAAGAGTTTGTATAGCATCGGTAATTTCTAGCTCATTTCGCCACGAGGGTTGGAGTCTCCTTATCGCATCAAATATAGCCGGCCTGAATAGGTATATTCCGGTTAATGCCAGATTTGAGGGCGGATTTTTCGGTTTTTCCTGCAGTTCTAATAGTCGGCCATCTTCGGCAACGCGAGCCACTCCAAATTGGGATGGGTTTCGCACAGCAGTCAACAAGATCATAGCGTCAAGACCAGAAGCCAGAAACTCATCGACGTATTTTTTCACCCCTCCCTTGATGAGGTTGTCGCCAAGGTAAACAATGAAAGCGGAATCGCCAATGAAATCCTCGCAAAGGCTGACGGCATGAGCTATTCCCAATGGCTCTCCTTGGGTGACGAAGGCAAATTTCGCCTCAAATCTTGATCCATCGCCGTAGTACTCCTTTACTTTCTCGGGATGTACATCTCCAAGAACGAAAGCAATTTCTCTAATTCCGCAAGCTATCATATCCTCTACACCGTACTGAGATACCGGCTTGTTAGCGATTGGAATCAATTGTTTGGGGCCCGTGTGAGTTAGCGGGCGTAGCCTTGTTCCAGCTCCTCCGTGGAGCACGATTCCTTTCACGGCCCGAAAAACGAAACAAGAAGATATTACTCCTTTGCTTGGGCTGGGAGCCTCCCTCCGACTTTCCAATCAACTGAACCCATGTGTCTAGCCAACCCCCGGTTTGTAGGGCCAAAATGAGAGAACATGTAATGCCGGTTAGAAGAAGCAGCATTCGATGGGAAATGGTTGAAATCGAACTCCGCGGAGCCCAATTCCGTGAGGCGAAGCATGCGATGAGTTCGTGGCTTCCTTGCAGAGGGTGCGGTTTATCGGACTTCCCTCTGGGGGGTTCGCCCTGGTCGCCTAGACATCGAGCAATGGTTCCCATGGTTGACTTGGGCAATCTTCCCTTGGCAAATCGACTCCTTAGTGTCACCTCGACTTCGAATGCTCCCTACCCACTCGTAGTCTATTATTGTCATAACTGCGCCCTCATACAACTGGCCGACCTGGTTCCGAGAACTGAGATGTTCACAGACTACGTCTACCTTACATCTGCTTCCAAGACAATGATGGAACATTTTGATCGATACGCGGAGGGAATTACCCGACGTCTCGATTTGACTGCTAAGGACCGTGTTCTTGATGTCGGGAGCAACGACGGAACCCTTCTGAAGGCCTTTCAGAGACGAGGGGCAAGAGTTCTAGGGATAGAGCCAGCTCGGAATGTTGCGTCGATTGCTGAGGCGGCAGGAGTACCTACCCTCACTAACTACTTCGATCTCAAGCTGGCTAAAAGGCTGGAGAAGGTTCGGCTTGTCACTGCGAACAACATTCTCTCTCATGTTGGAAGTCTCAGAGACTTCCTGGCTACTGTTGCGCACGTCTTGAGGCCTAACGGGCTATTCGTCTTCGAATTGCCCTGGGTGGCGGATGTTCTCCGGAATAATTCGTTCGATATGATATACCATGAGCATTTGAGTTATTTTGGACTCAAGCCTCTCACGAGGGCTCTACGAGAAGAGGGGCTGTTCCTCGTGGATCTAGAGTACTATCCATCGATTCATGGAGGAACTTTCAGGGGGTTTGCTTCTCCATCTTTTGAAGAACCATCACACCTTGTGAAAGAAATGTCCGCTCGTGAGGAGAAGGAAGCTGATTTCTGGGCGCTAAGAGATTTCTCGGAACGGGTTCCGAAGTTGGCTCATCATCTTAGGGATATGCTTCTGAGCTTAAAGAAGGAGGGAAAGAGGATAGCTGGTTATGGCGCTCCCGCCAAGGCCACCATTCTTTTGAATTACTGCGGCATAGGTCGAGATATCCTTGATTATGCGAGCGACACGACCCCCCTGAAACAGGGGAAACTTATCCCCGGCGTCAAGATACCGGTGGTGAGTCCCGAGTTGGCTCGAACAAAGCCTCCCGATTATTATCTTCTCCTCGCCTGGAATTTCAGGCAGGAGATTCTCGCCAAAGAAAGAGAGTTTCTTGATAAGGGAGGAAGATTCGTTGTCCCGTTCCCGCAGCCAGAATTCGTAGACTCCTGACATCGGACACGGCCTAAGAGCAGAAGTCGAGTAAGAAAGGGATGAACTCACGAAGGACTTGTTCGCCAACGGTTGGAAGATTATTATTACCAGTGGAGATCGCATTTACGAGATTCATGTCGACCCTCGAACAGCTCGCGGCGAAGTCTAGCATAGAACGCAAAGGTTCTCCCATGACGCGCGAGGAAGTCGGACAGTATATGAGGAGTCTTCCAGGATGGAATCTGGTAGACGGGTCTATTGAGAAAGAGTTCCGTTTCACGTCCTACCTAGATGGTCTAGCCTTCGCAAACGAGATAGGGAAGATCGCTGAGGAACAGGACCACCACCCCGACATTGTGATCAAGTGGAGACGAGTGAAGCTAACCCTGTCCACTCATTCTGTCAAAGGGTTGAGCGAAAATGACTTCATAGTGGCTGCGAAGTCAGAACTCAAGTACAGAGAATCTGGGCTCGGTTGAGGCTACGCGGGTGCTACCGTCGGGTCTTCAAATGTTCCTCTATGGTCTTGAGTCTGTTTTCAATCCCAGTGAGTCGGTCTAGCAATTCCTTGAGGACTCGGATGGTCTCCTCGTTTCTCCGGACGTACTGACCTGAGGGCCGCATGGGGGAGGGAAGTGGCTCAATCGGCGCCGGATGCAGAGGGTCAAACGGTCGTCTAGGTTCCATTTCAGCCCCATTGTACCAAACACATGGTATTGACTTTTTCTAGATGCTTCCGGGACCTCTCATTCGGGCTAAATCTGAAAGAATTATAGGAGGAGAAGGGGTGCGTTAATCCCATGAACTTTGAACGTATAATCTTTAGAAGCTGGTTCTATCTGAGAGTCGGCTACGGCACCTACATAGCTTTCCTCATCGGCTTTGTGAGCAACATTATCGTGATTTACAAGCTCGCCATAGCCGACACCTCATTGGTGTCAGTCTTTCCACACTTGACAGAGTTCACCGCTGTTGCGATCGTGATCGCTTCCCCGATCAGCGTTATAATCGGTTTATTCCACATGCGCCGTACCGCAGCATTCGCCGCTGACGCTTCGGTTTCGACTGAGGCGAATCCCTACGTATACAAGATAGTTCCAGGTAAGGAACGAGAGGTAACCGTTCCTCTCTCGATACTGACAGCACGGGTTTTGCTGAAGTTGGCCGGGGATAAGTTGACTGCTGAAGAGAAACAAGAACTCGAAGGGGTTCTCGCGAAGGCCGACAAGCTCCTCTTGGGTCAGTCTGTAGGCTTACGGAAATAGACAACTCTCGGAGGTTGCAGGAGTTAGAGCAGTCCCCGTGGTCAAGGATTCAGTTCGGGTGATCATGGGGTTCACTCAATCCGCTAAGAATGGCGAACGACTGGATCCAAAGGACAAAGCCCATCAATTACATGAGCGAATCTCATTCTCGAAATGAGATCTGGCGCTCGGCGACTCACAAAGTGGTTAGCCGAAGTATTTGCGGACCATCTTGACACCAACATCGCTCGCGGCCCATTTTTCGCCGTTGAACTTGACCGCTCCTAGTCGTTCGAGGTTAGCTAGGTGCTCGCCGAGCTTCTCCGCAGGGAATCCTTTTTCCTTGTGCCCGGGATAGACGTCGCCTAGCGCCTTCGCGACCTCTTTTGCACTCTTTGGGGTCTCGCATATCCGCACGATCTGGATGTTCACCTCGGTTGTTGTGAGAATCCTGAAGATTTCCTCTTCAGAAAGCCTTGGTTTTGTGAGACTGAAGCTGACCGCGCCTGATGCTTGCGAGGGACCGGTCTTTGGCCCGTGTCTCCGCCGGCGGATCATCCTGTAACCGATTGCTCCCCAGGTTGCGGCAAGGATTGACCAGAGGAAGGTCGGGTTCGCTAGAAGGCCGATTACATCTTCGAATTGTAAGGTCATTATCATTGTTTTTATCTCACCCTGTGAAGTGCTGCCATCTCTATTCCAGCTGGGCCTACGCGGTATGCGTAGACCTTCATGTCTCCCAGTGCTCCTGGCATTTTCAATACTCGCATCTTCCGCGCATAATCCTCACTCCCGAAAGGTTCCGTGGACAAGTCCACAACACCATCGCTCAAGTGCTGAACAGTGTTCTCGATATGCTCAGTGTGAATCCCCTTAGACGCCAGCAACAACGCTAAACCACCCGTAGAACGCACGTGATTCTGCAAGATCTTCAAAGTCTGCTCAACTGCAGGAAATGGTGCAGAGCGAATAATATCGCTCAAGCTATCAATTACGATTGTGGTGGTTCCTAGAGGCGTGATGACCCGGGGAAACTCTTTTGCGAGGAGGTTGGCTGGGCCGATGTCCCAGGAGACCTCGCCGGAGATCTTTTCTCTCTTCATGCTGAAGCTGTCAATGAACCACATCTTTCTCTTCTCAAAATAGTTGTCAAGGTTCCAGCCGAAAACCGCCATCTCGCCGACAACATCCTCCCACGAGCGTCCCGTTGTGAAATAGACCGCCGGCCTTCCTTCCGTCAGGCCTTGGTAGAGAATCTGTTCGGCGCACGTGGTCATCCCAGTGTCCGCTTCGCCGAGAAACGTGATTATGCTGCCTGACGGGAGGCCGCCGATCGACTCGTCAAACGCGCCAATTCCACTTCTAATATTCGCCATTTTTTTTCTACGCCTGTTGCCGTCTCTGTTGATCCTGCCTGTTCGGGTACTGGTCCTGGTACCCTTGCTGGTATCCCGCTTGGTCGGGTGCTGATTGTTCCACTTGAACCCCTTGTTCCACTACCCCTTCCCCTTGGGATACTGGGATGTTACCTGTCACGACTTCTTCGGAGCTCGTATTACCGGCGGCTTCGGCGCTTTCTCCCGTTGTTGCTGTGGAGGCGCCTGCGGCCGTGGCTGACACTTCGAACGCCCACGGGACCCTTGATGACGATGCCGTCCGGTCCGATGGCGAAGGCGTAGTCGTTTAGGCTGTGGCTTGTCCCACGCATCTTCCGGACGAATAGCTTCCTTATCGGCGAGCTCTGGCGGACGAGCGACAAGACCATGACTCCTGTTGCCAGGAATTCTTCGATGCCGTATCGGCTGATCAATCCTGAGCCCTCAACGATTTCAGTGGTCATTATTGTGGTACAACCTACGTCTTTCAAGAGAAGTCCGACCTCGAGGAATATCTCTCGTAGAGTGTTCAGGTCGGTTACTCGGAAGCCGAATCCTGGCAGAGAGTCAACGACGAGTCTTGTTGCTCCTAGTTGTTCGACTAGTATTTTGACTTCTGATAGTTTTGATCGTAGGTTGTAGAGAATCGATTGCAGGCTTTCTTGTTCTGTGACTTCTGATTCGACGCGTTGGTAGACGGCGTCGACCATGCCGATTTTTTTCTCGTTTTCTAGTTTCTTGAAGTCCCAGCCGAATCGTAGCATGTTCGCTTTGAACTCGGAGGGTGGTTCTTCGGTGCTGACGTAGACTCCTGGTTCGCCGAACTTTGTGGCTCCTTTGTAGAGGTATTGTCCGCAGCATATTGTCTTCCCGCAGCCGGCTCCTCCTGCTAGGAGGACTCGGGCGCCTTTGGGGAAGCCGCCTTCGAGAACGTGGTCCAGCCCTGGGATCCCAGTATGGACCCTTTCGATCGCGGTTTCCATAATGGACCGAGGCTAGGGCGGACGGAAGCTTGCATAAGCCTACAGTAACCCTGTGGCCGATCCACAGGTTACACCATCGGTCGTTTCGAACGAACTTTCGCCTCGGAAGATCTCGAGAATCTGCAGGCAAATGTTCGCTCGTGCTGATCGGGCTGACAACGGGCGATTTCGAACCATGAACAGAGTTTCCCCTCACTCACTCACGCGACGCGAGGGTCGGTCGCTAAGACCCCCCTATTTTCTAGAAGGTTCGCTGTCAGGTATTGATAATGGGCGAGGTAGGCTGTTCAAGGCGCAATCTGGGCTTAGCTGGCTCGGCGAAAACGCGATTAGCCCAACGAATCTAGGGGTGATCTTGAGGAGCCCTCCCAGAATCGCGATCAGGGCTGACAATAGGCGATTTACCTTCTCTCTTCTGATCTTGAATCTGAAAGGTCACTAGAACATTCAGGGGATGATGCACGCCGAAAAACGGGACAGTGCTCGACCGGCACAAAGCCGAAACCGTGCCCCGACACCTAAGACTCGTTCAGAATCAGTGCCAGACATGAGGTGCGTCTAGACACAAGGGGTCTTGCGCAACGGCTTTGCGTTACAGGCGAGTGAGTTCGGAGTTTCCGAAACCACTGAGTAGCCAAGCCCGGAAACGTTCGCGGTCTTTCAACCCTGACAATCTGGAAATAGTGACTTTGAGGATTTCATGGACTCTTCGTCTACTTGGAAACAAGTCTTCCCCTCTCGCTTCCCCAAAGGGTTTTTAGCTTGAGGCCTGGGGCTCCTCGAAGCTTCCGGTGAAAGAGGAATGCCAGAACGCGGATACTCAGTTACGGGCTTGGACCCAGACCGTACTGTGAAGTGTTCTGGCCGCCAACTTCGCATATCCCCGAAAGCATCCGTAGAGCTCTGTCGAACAATCAGGGGAATGAAGCTGTCCGACGCAAAACGGCTTCTCGAACGCGTCATCGAGCTGAAACAAGCAGTTGCCTACCGTCGGTTTCACAAGGAAGTCCCGCATCGGCGACAGCTGAACGAGCATTTCTATGCCGGCCGTTTTCCGCAAAAAGCCGCCGGCAGACTCTTCAAGCTCTTAGAGGAGTTGGAGGCGAACGCTGAGTATCGGAATCTCGACACGGAACGGTTGAAGATAATTCATGCTGCCGCGCAGCGCGGGACTAAGGTTCCTAGGAGAAACCCGCGAGCCTTCGGTCGATCTGATCTTTTGCAGGGAACGATGACGCATATCGAACTTGTCGGCTACGAGCTGGAATAATTCTTGTCGGTTACCAAGTATTTTGTCAAAGATGTTTCTCGACGTCTCGAAATCGACGAGCACCTCGCTCTAGAGCTGAAACGCGCCGGGTACAGCCACGTCGAGTTGACAAAGAGCCCCGTTGGCACGAGAGTTGTGATTTACGCTGCGAAACCCGGAATGGTTATTGGCCGAAGAGGCCAGAGTATTCGAGATCTAACAAAGGTCCTTGAGGATAAATTCCATATCGAGAACCCGCAACTCTCCGTTGCGAACATTGAGGTACCGGAGCAAGACCCCAAAGTCGTTGCGTCCCAGGTCGCCTCCGCTCTCCAGCGAGGTGTCCACTTCCGCCGCGCAGCATACTGGGCCATCCAGAGAGTAATGGAATCACAAGCCCTCGGCGTCGAGATCACAATCCGAGGAAAACTCACAACAGAACGATCACGTTTTGAAAAGTTCAAGGCCGGCTACCTGCCCAGAGTAGGAGACCCGGTGCTGAAGAGCGTAAAGACAGCGGTCGCCGATGTCCAGTTGAAGCAGGGCCTTTTCGGAATCAACGTTCGCATCCTACCGCCGCAGATCGACTACATTGACAAGCCGATCATGCTAACGCCCCCCGCACAAACAACACCACAACCAGTCACACCAGCGAAGGAAGCGGAACCAATCGCCGCTCCAGAGGTGGCGGTCGAGATAGACACCCCGGCCGAAGTCGCGGTTGTTGTCGAAAACAAGGAGGAAGAAAAAACTGCCGATTCTCAGAAAGCGTGAACTCAACCAAATGCTCCCTGAAGAGCGGCGGAAGAAGGTAACAGAACTGCGAGCCGAACTCACCACCATTCGAACGTCAGTAAAGTCAGGCGGAACAGTGGACAATCCAGCGCGAATACGCGAGCTCCGCAAGACAATCGCCCGCTTGCTGACAGCCCAGAACTCGCCCACGAAACCATCACCAGAGGCCGCGTAGACCATGATCACATCGCAGAATATTACCGCTCACGAATGGATCGGACTCAAAGTCAAGATCACAAAATCCACAGACCCAACCATCCAAGGACTAGAAGGCACAGTCCGGGACGAGACAATGAACACGTTCACGATAGAAGCCAAAGGAAAACTGTTACAGGTCCAGAAGCAAAAAACAATCTTCCGAGCGGAACTCCCGAGCGAGAAGGTTGAGGTCGACGGCTCTCTCTTGCGGTTCCGGCCCGAGGACAGAGTGAAGAAGGGGCTGCGGAAATGGTAGTCCGCAACACGGGCCTCAACGTCAAAGCCCCGAAAACAGGCTGCAACGATCCACTGTGCCCATTCCACGGACACCTCTCCGTCAGAGGAAGAGTCTTCGAAGGAACAGTCGCAGGCTCGCGATCCCCCAAGACAGTCTCGGTCGAACGAGCATACCTACACTATTACACAAAGTACAGCAGGTACGAGAGGCGAAGAAGCAAGACCCTCGCTCACAACCCGCCATGCATATCCGCGACCGAAGGCGACAAGGTC
>Ga0209160_1000573_pt1 | contig 30713 bp, 33 predicted proteins | sample GraSoiAngelo_153_FD_186167 | JGI IMG/M metagenome (GOLD analysis project Ga0209160, IMG submission 186167) | Grasslands soil microbial communities from the Angelo Coastal Reserve, California, USA - 14_1009_12_40cm (SPAdes) (version 2) | ecosystem: Environmental > Terrestrial > Soil > Grasslands ...
CAGCCCCGCGAGCAGCAACGCCGCAAACGTGAGGTAGGGGTTGCACGCGGGATCGGGCGCCCGATACTCCACCCGCTTCGCCTTGGGCGACTTCGAGTATACCGGAATGCGGCAGATCGCCGAGCGGTTGCGCTGCGAGTAGATCAAGTTGATCGGCGCCTCGAAGCCCGGCACCAGCCGCCGGTAGCTGTTCGTCGTCGGCGCCGCAAACGCCAGCAGCGCCGGCGAATGCTTGATCAGCCCGCCGATGTACCAGCGCGCCACGTCGGAGATCAGGGCGTACCCGTTCGCGTCGAAGAACAGGTTCGTGTCGCCCTGCCACAGGCTCATGTGCACGTGCATCCCCGAGCCGTTGTCCCCAAACAGGGGCTTCGGCATGAAGGTCGCCGTGTAGCCGTTCTGCGCGCACACGTTCTTCACGATGTACTTGTACATCAACAGCTGATCCGCCATGCGGGTGAGCGTCTGGAACCGCATATCGATCTCCGTCTGCCCCGCCGTGCCCACCTCGTGGTGATGCACCTCGACGTCGACCCCCGCCGCCAGCATCGCGAGCACGATCTTGGAGCGCAGGTCCTGCAGCTTGTCTACGGGCGGCACCGGGAAGTACCCCTCCTTGTGCCGCGGCCGGTGGCCCAGGTTCGGCGTCCCGTTCGAGCCAGAGTTCCAGATCCCTTCCTCGGAATCGATGTGGTAGTAGCCCTCGTGCGCGTTCTGGTCGAAGCGCACCGAGTTGAAGATGTAGAACTCCGCCTCGGGTCCGTAGTAGGCCGTCGTCGCGATCCCCGTCTTGATGAGATACTGCTCCGCCTTGCGGGCCACGTAACGCGGATCCCGGCTGTAGGGCTCCCCCGTGACCGGGTCTACGACGTCGCACGTGAGCGCCAGCGTCGGGACCTGGAGACAGGGGTCCACGAACGCGCTCGCGGGATCGGGCACCAAGAGCATGTCGCTCTCGTTGATCGCCTGGAACCCGCGGATCGACGAGCCGTCGAAGCCGACGCCCTCGGCGAACACCGCCTCGGTCAGTTCCTTGAGCGGCAGCGAGAAGTGCTGCCAGGTGCCGGGCAGATCGGTGAACCGGACGTCCACCATCTGCACCCCGGCCTCCTTCGCTTTGCGGATCACGTCCGCAGGGGTCGGCGCGGTGCCGGCTCTTGCGGCCTTGGCGCTCGTGGCTGGCTCCAATGTGGCGGTCATGGGGTCGCTCTCTCCTCAGGGTCTCTGGTCGCTCTCGAGGACGCACGCCCCGTACCACGAGCGGCGACACCCCGTGCTCGCCCGCGAGCGGCAGGCTGTGCGGGGAGTCGGCTGTGGTAGGGAAACGTCAGGCATGCGGGAAGGTACCCGACCACGGACGGGGTGTCAACCATTCCGTGCGCTGCCTGCAGCGAAAGACCCGGCGCAGAACCGCGAGACGGGTGAAATCTGTAGGGCTGTTACAACAATTGTGCACATTACGCAGCGTTTTCCACACACAACTACGCCTGGAGCGCCTCCAGGAAGTGCCACAGCTCGATGGCCGAAAATTCCCCGAACCGCTCCTGGATCTCGCGCTCGGTCAGTTCGAGGAAGATCCAGGCGGTCATGCGGTGTTGCTCCCCGCTCACGAAGTGCAAGCGCCCGCGCACCGCGCCCACCTCGCCGTCCAGCTGCGTCTCGACGAACACGTCCCAGCGCTCGTCGCCGCGCTTCAGCTCCCCCATGTGCTTGGCGCGCTCCTGGCCCGGAAACGCGGTGGTCATGAGTCGGACCCTAAAGGACTTCCAAGCGGTCGCGGTCGGAGGGTCGGACGGTCGGACAGCGGCGTGGTCACGGGGAATACACTACGCTGCCTTGAGGATTCGTGCCAGTTAGATTCCGGCTCCCATGATCTGCCATGCGTGCGGCGCCGCGCTCTCCCCGACCGCCCGATTCTGTCACAAGTGCGGCGCGGCCGTGTCCGCCGCTTCCCAGGGATCGGCCGGCTGGCAGGCCGGGTTGCCGTGGGCCGTCGCGGGAGCCGCGGTGGGAGCGCTGCTGACCGTCGTCGCGCTGCGGCTCGGGAGCTCGTCGGGAGCCGGGATGGGGGAGGCGGGAGGGGGAGGGGATGGGCCGCCTCCCGCATCCCGCCTCCCGGCTCCCGATATCTCGCAGATGTCTCCCGAGGAGCAGGCGCGGCGCCTGTTCGACCGCGTCGTCGGCCTCGCCGAGCGCGGCGCCCAGGACAGCGTCCGCTTCTTTCTGCCGATGGCGCTCGGCGCCTACGCCCAGCTGCCGGCGCTCGATCTCGATGCGCGCTACGACATCGGCGTCTTGCACCTGGCGGGGGGCGACGGGGCGGGGGCGCTCGCGCAGGCCGACACGATTCTCCGGACGGTGCCGACGCACCTCTACGGCTTCATGCTGCGGGCACGAGCCTACGAGCTGGTGCGCGACGCGCCCCGTGCGCGCCGCGCCTACGCCGGCTTCCTGCGCTACGAGACCGCTGAGCGGACCCGCCGCCGCCCCGAGTACGCCGAGCATCAGAACACGATCGATGCCTTCCACGCGGACGCCGTCCGCGCCACGGGAGGCAAGGCGTCGTGACCCACCCCGCGTCCCCCCTCTCCCGCCCCGGCGTTCGCACCATCAGCCTCGCCCACAGCCCCGACGCGGACGACGCGTTCATGTTCTGGGCGATGACCAGCGGGCGCATTGCGACCGGGGCGCGCCGCTACGTGCACGAGCTCGCCGATATCGAGACCCTCAATCGCCGGGCGCTCGCGGGGGAGCTCGAATGCACGGCCGTCTCCTTCCACGCCTACGCCCACCTGGCCGACCGTTACGCCCTGCTCGCCCACGGCGCCAGCGTCGGGGATCGCTATGGCCCGCGCGTCGTGGCGCGCGCCCCGCGCCCGGCGGACCCGCGCGCCGCCCTCGCGGGGCTCACCGTCGCCGTCCCGGGCGAGCTGACGACTGCGTTCCTCGCGCTCCGGCTGTACCAGCCCGCGGCACGTCACGTGGCGGTGCCCTTCGACCGGATCGAGGATCACGTGTTGACCGGCAAGGCGGAGGCCGGCCTCCTCATTCACGAAGGGCAGCTGACTCACGGCGATCGCGGGCTGCACCTGTGGGTGGACATGGGGGAATGGTGGCACGAGGAAACCGGGCTGCCGCTCCCGCTCGGCGGCAATGTCGTCAGGCGCGACCTCGGGGAGGACCTGATGCGCGCGATCGCCCGCGATCTCAAGGCGAGCATCGCCTACGGGCTCGCTCACCGGGGCGAGGCGCTCGCGTACGCCGGGGCCTACAGCCGCGGGCTCGACGCCGCGCGCACCGATCGGTTCGTCGGGATGTACGTGAACGACTATACGCTGGACCTCGGCCCTCAGGGGCGCCGCGCGGTGACGGAGCTCTTCACCAGGGGGGCCCGCGCGGGCGTGCTTCCCGCCGTGTCGCACCTAACGTTCGTCGCCGCCAGTCCCTAGATTGCAGCGGCTGTGAAGGAGCCCCGCGTGACCGGCCCAGGAGCAGACGAAGTCTCCGTCCTCGTGGTGGACGACGAGGAGCCCATCCGCAACGCCCTCAAGAAGTTCCTGGCCCAGCAGCGCTTCGACGTGTACGCGGCGGCCTCCGGGGACGAGGCGCTGCAGCAGCTGCGGCGTCACAGAGTGGCGCTGATGCTGTGCGACATCCGCATGCCCGGGACGAGCGGCGTGGACCTGGTGCCGCAGGCCCTCGAGATCGCGCCCGATCTCGCCATCCTGATGCTCACCGCCGTGAACGACGCGACGAGCGCCGCGCTGTGCATGCAGCGCGGTGCCATGGACTATCTGACGAAGCCGATCGAGCTGGCCGACCTGGGGCGGGCCGTGCAGCGGGCGCTGAAGCGCCGCGAGATGCTGCTCGAGAATCGCCACCTCAACCAGTGGCTCAAGGAAGAGGTCACCACCCGCAGCGCGGAGCTGCAGCGAGAGCGCGCCAAGCTCGAGCGGATCTCGGTCGCCACGCTCGAGGCGCTCGTCAACGCGCTCGAGGCGAAAGACCCCTACATGCGCGGCCACTCGGCCCGGGTGGCCGACCTCTCCGCCACGATCGCCGCTGAGCTGGGCATGAGCGAGGAGCAGGTGGAGCACGTCCGCGTGGCCGGGCGCCTGCACGACATCGGAAAGATCGGCACCCGCGAAGCGGTGCTCAACAAGCAGGGCGCGCTGTCGCCGGAGGAGTTCGAGCACGTCAAGCAGCACGTCGTCATCGGCTCGCAGATCCTCGCGCCGCTGCCCCACCTCGAGCACATCATCGCCATGGTGCGCAGCCACCACGAGCGCTGGGACGGTACCGGCTATCCCGACGGCCTCCGGGGCGAGGAGATTCCGCTGGGGGGACGCGTCATCGCCACGGCGGAGGTCTATGACGCGCTGTGCACGTCCCGACCCTACCAGGAGAAGCTGACCCCCGAGCAGACCGTGGAGCGGATGGCGGACCTCGCCGGCACGGTGCTCGACCCCAAGGTCTTCGAGGCGCTGTCGGCGGTCGTGGGGCGGCGCCACACGCTCGTGTTCCTCGACGAGGGCACCTCCGACAAGCCGGAGTGAGCTCGCCCTCCGGCGTCGCGTGATCATTGCCGTCACCGGCGCCACGGGATTCGTGGGGCGCCATCTCGTCGACACGCTGCGCCGGCGCGGGCACGCGGTGCGCGCGCTCGTCCGCGACCCGGCCCGCGCCTCCTGGCTCGTGGCCGGCGGCGTCGAGCTCCTGGCCGGCGACGTGCGCGACCCCCCCAGCCTCCGGCGCTTCGCGGAGGGAGCGGACGCCGCGATTCACCTCGTCGGGATCATCGTCGAGCGCGGGCGCCAGACCTTCGCGGCCGTCCACGTCGCGGGCACCGAGACGGTGCACGCCGCGGCCCGGGCGGCCGGCGTGCGACGCTTCGTTCACATGAGCGCCGTGGGCGCGCGCCCCGAGGCGGCAGCGACGCCCTATCACCGGACCAAGTGGCAGGCCGAGGACCTGGTCCGTCACTCGGCGTTGCCGTACGTCATCCTCCGCCCGTCCCTCATCAACGGCCCGGAGAACGCCCCCATCCGGACGCTCGCGCGGCTGCACCACGCATTGCCCGTGATTCCCGTGTTCGGGGACGGACACTTCCCCCTCCAGCCGGTCTGGATCGACGACGTCGCGCTCGCGTTCGCGCTCGCCGCCGAGCGCGTCGAGCTGACCGGCACGTTCGAGCTCGGCGGACCGGCGGTGCTGACCTACGAGGATTTCGTGCTCGCCATAGGGCGCGCTGCCGGCCGCCCCCGGCCGCTCGTGCACGTGCCGCTCCCGCTCGTTCGGGCGGCGGCCGCCGCCTTCGCTGGCTTGGGCGCCGCCGCGCCGCTCACGAGCGACCAGCTGCAGATGCTACTAGAGGGGAGTACGACTCCGGACAACGCAATCAAGAGGGTGTTCGGGATTGAACCGCTGGCGTTCGAGGAGGGGCTGAGGCGCTTTCTGTAATGCGGAAAAAACCAAACCCGGGGCTAGTTGCTCCCCGGGCTGGCGGTCGGGCGAAGTGGCCGTCACACTTCGGCCGCGACCAAGGCTCTTGCCTGTTAGACGTACAGCCCCCCGAAAAGGTTGCAGGCTACCAGCGCTTCACCCGTCCCAGCCGCGACGTGGTGATCATTTCGAAACGCGACCCGCGCCGCAGCACGATAGTCGTGTTGGACGCTCCCCACCCGATGCCGGTGGGACCGAACACCACTTCCGGATTGGACACCTCCAAGCGCACGCCCGCCTCCCCCGGGCCGACCCAGCGCACGAGCGGGGTCCAGGTCCGGCCGTCCCAGCGGTCGATCCTCAGCGAATCAACGGCGACGACGAGCCGGGCCCGCGTCCCGCGCATGATCGCGACATGGCGGGTGACGGCCAGGCCGGTAGTCACCTTGGCCGCCTCGGCATCCACCGCCAGCCAGTCGAGCACGCCGCCGAGCCGGGGCAGCGTGATGGCGGTCACCACCGCGGCCGCGGCCAGGGTGACGATGAGCTCGAGGAGCGAGAAGCCGCGCCGCATGGCCCCGAATTAGGGTCCCGGGGGCCGAGCCGGCGGCACCGAACGACTGCGGTGCGACGCAAGAAAACGCGCGGACGAGCGGCCTAACGCGGCCGCCTAAAAAACGATATGTTGGTGGCCTGTCGGCGTTCCGGGGCGCTTCTCGGAGATCATGGCCATGCGCGTACCACGTGTGAAGGTGCAACCGCTGCCGCACGCCGTGTTTTTGACCCGCCTCGCGAGCGCTACTGACAGCAACGCCATCGAGGTTCGGCTCGGCCAGGGTGCCTTCTTGACCCTCCGTCTCGTCGACCTGCTGAGCCGGGACCACGAGCCGCCCCATCCCGACGCCTTCATGTACCAGCACCTCGCCACCGAACGCTTCTGCCGGGATCTGCAATGTGGCGGGCCCGAGGAGGCTCACCTGAAAGGGCTGGTGGGCACCGCGGCGCACGCGTACCGGCTGGGCGACGCGCGCCTGGTCGCGCCCGCGCTGCTGGCCTACGCGCTCTATCTGGAGGATGACGCGCGCTACGAAGAGGCGCTCGACGTGCTGGAGACGACGCTCCAAGTCGGGGGCGACCGGCTGCGGGTGGCGGATGCCGTCGCCGCGACGCTGCGGCTCGCCCGCGTGAACCGCAAGCTCACGCGCTTCTCCGACGCCGAGACGGCGTACGTGCACGCAGGCCAACTGGCGGCGGCCGCCGGCGACGGCTATGCCGTCCTGCTCAGCCGCATCGGCCTCGCCGGCGCCAGCCAGGGGCGCGGCAACCTCGCGGAAGCCGAGCGCTGCTACCGGGAGATCTTGGCGGACGCGCGGATCGCGGCGCAGCGAGAGCCGGAGGCGCACGCCGAGCACGGACTCGCGACCACGCTACTCCTGCGAGGCCAGCCGGCAGAAGCGGCGCCCCACGTGTGGCGCGCTTTCGAGCTCTACCAGGACGAACCCGCACAGCTGCGGGCCCTCAACGACCTCGGGATCATGCTGCTCGCGGTTGGGGATGCGGAGGCCGCGGAGCACGCGCTCGCCACGATAGTGCGGCGCGGCGGCCAGCAGGACGCGGTGCTGAACGCGCTGATCGAGCTGATGCATTGCGCGTCCTACCAGAGGGACCGCGTGGGGTTCGAGCGCTGGCGCAGCGAGTGTGAAGGGCGCCTCGACCACATGGCGCCGAACATGGTGACGGACTTCCTGCTCAAGGTGGGCGTCGGCCACGCCCGCTTCGGCCATTTCGCTAAAGCGGAGACGTTCCTCGCCACGGCGCTCGAGACCGCCGCCGCCAACGGGCTGCACGAGTTCGAATTCCGGATCGAGCGGATCCGCAACGGGCTCGGCGACTGCGAGAAGGAGCTGGCGAGCTCCTGCGCCGAAGCCACCGAGCCCGTTACGAGCGAGCCGCTGCGCAGCCTGCGCCAGTCCCTGCAGGAGCTGGCAGCGGTCGGCGCCTAACGCGACGCCGCGCCCGTCAGTGGCAGACGTTCGGGTTCTGGACGTCGCACAGCGTGCCCTGCTTCGCCTGACGCGGACCAGTAGAGTCGGCACAAGCCGCGCTCGCGAGAGCGAAGGAGAAGGCGCACAGCACCAGCAGGAAACGGATTCGGCGGGACATAGAACCTCCGCGCATGGTGTTGGGTTGATCGAGACCTTCGTCCCAACGTTGGACGCGCGGTCGGCGCTTTTTTAGGGCGATTTTGCGGCACCATAGGGCGCATTTGCGACATTTATGCTGATCTTGGCGGCCGTCCCCGATATTCAGCTGCTCAAGCTACGCCGCGCGGCTGCGGCGCGGTTCACTCTGGCGCGTGCGGCAAGCTGGGCGGAGGCCTTGAGCACGATCCGCACACGGCCGGTCGAGCTCGCGGTCGTCGACCCGCTGCTGTCGGGGGAGCCGCGGACGCAGGAGATCGAGCGTCTCCGCGTGCTGTTCCCCTCGTTGCCGCTGGTCCTGTACACGACCCTCACGCCGCGCACGGCGGGCGTGCTGCTCACCCTGGGCCAGCGCGGGATCGAGCACGTCATTGTCGCCTGCTACGACGATCACCCGCTGCGGCTGCGGGAGGTCCTGGCGGAAGAGGAGGCACACTCGGCGTCGCGGCTCTTCCTGGACCAGCTGGCCGACGCCCTGGCGCCCTTGCCGCGCGAGCTGCGCTGGGTGCTCGAGGAGGCGCTGCGATCGCCGGCCGGCATGCAGACGGTGGGCCAGGTAGCCGCGCGCGCCCGCGTCGACCGCCGCACCTGCGAGCGCTGGTTCACGCGCGTGGGGCTCCCCTCGCCCCGGCATTTCCTGGCCGCGGCCCGCGTCCTGTACGCCCACCGGCTGCTGCAGGACCCGGGCTTCACCATCGAGGACGTCGCGCAGCGCCTCGGCTACGCCCAAGCGAAGACGCTGCAGCAGCACGCCCGCAGCTATCTCGGCCTCACCGCGGGCGAGATGCGCCTGTCACTGAGCCCTGAGGAAGCCCTGGAGCGGCTGACGCGGCAGTTCCTGAAGCCGCAGCGCTCCCGGCAGGTGATCGCGTCGTGACCGCGCAGGGCTCGTCCGCGCCCAAGTCGCCGCCCCACACCGTCCTGATCGTGGACGACGAAGCGCCGCTGCGCCGCGTGCTCGAGCGCTCGCTCGCCAGGCACGGCTACCGCGTGCTCGCCGCCGGGAGCGGGGAGGACGCCTACCGGCTGCTCGCCACCGAAGCGGTGGACGCCGTGCTGCTCGACATCCATCTCCCCATGGTCTCGGGATTGTCCCTGTACTTGGCGATGACCAACGCCCAGCCCCGGCTCGCCGGGCGCATCGCCCTCATGACCGGGGACGCGGAGGCCGAGGAGATCCGCACCTGGCTCGAACACCACCGCTGCCCGCTGATCCGCAAGCCGTTCAACCTGAGCGAGGTCACCGAGTGGCTGCGCCGCGTGCTGCAGGCCCGTGAGCGCGAGGCGGGAAACGGCTGAGTCATGACCGCCACGCAGACCGATCCGCTCCATGTGCTGCGCGAATATCGCAACCTGGCCCCGTGGAACCTGCGGGACCTCGCGGGGCTGGTGGGCGCCGTGCTGGATGCGTCGGCGATCACGCCCATCAACGCGGCCGCGCGCGCCCAGCCGAGCGAGCGCACCATCCGCTTTTACGTGACCAAGGGGCTCGTCAGCCCGCCCGAGGGGCGCGGCACGGCCGCCACCTACTCGTACCGCCATTTCCTCCAACTGCTGTGGATCAAGCTGCGCCAGATGGAGGGGGGGACCCTCGCCGCGATCACGAAAGAGATGCAGGACCAGACGGGTGACGTGCTGGAGCGCCGGGCGGCGCAGGTGCTGGGCCCGTCGCTGACGTCCCCGGACCGGCTCCCGCTGCGCGGCCGCGGCGCGCCGCCGCGCGGGAAGTCGGGGCGCGCGCTCACCGCGTGGCTGACCCGCGACGCCGAGCGCGATCCCCAGACCGCCAGTAACTGGCGCCGCATCCCGGTGGGCCGGGGCGTCGAGCTGCACGTGGAAGCGGCGCATCCGCTGGTGCGCGTGGGTCCCGACGAGGCGACCGTCGCGGAGGCGGTGCGGCAGGTGCTCGCGAAACTTCTCCCGCAGGGCTCCGCGTAGGTCTGCGGCGCGACTTCCTCAACCCGGGAGTTCCGAATGTCGTCCTGGCTGTTCCTGATCCTGCTGGTAGCCGTCGTCCTGTGGCTGGTCGGCGCCTACAACGGCCTCGTGTCCCTCAAGAACCAGACGCTCAACGCGTTCAAGCAGATTGACGTCCAGCTCAAGCGGCGACACGACCTGATCCCGAACCTCGTGAATGCGGTGAAGGGCGCGATGGACTTCGAGCGGTCCACGCTGGAGGCGGTGATCCAGGCGCGCAATCAGGCGGTGCAGGTGAACCCGAGCGGCCCCGGGGGCGTGAAGCGCATCAGCCAAGCCGAGAACGCGCTGTCCTCGGCGTTGCAGCGGCTGATGGTGGTGGTGGAGCAGTATCCCCAACTCAAGGCCACGAGCAACGTGGGCCAGCTCCAGGAGGAGTTGACGTCGACCGAGAACCGCATCGCCTTCGCGCGCCAGCTCTACAACGACACGGCGACCCAGTACAACACGCGCCAGCAGCAGTTCCCGACGTCGCTCGTCGCGGGGCTGGCCCGGGTCCAGCCCGCCGACCTGTGGGAGATCACGGACCAGGGCGAGCGCGCCGTGCCACAGGTCGACCTCTCGCTGAAGCCCAAGGCGTGACGGACGAACCATCGCTCACTCTGTTTCAGCAACAGGAAGCCAATCGCCGGCGCACGACGCTGCTGGTGGTTGGCTTCGTGCTTTTCTTCGCCTGGCTCGGCTTCGGTGGGGACTTCATCTACTGGCTCGCCACGGCACACGAGCCTCCCGCAGCGCAGCACACCGTGTGGTGGTTCGGGATGGCGGCGACGGCCTTGGGCGCGCTGCTCGCCTGGTACGCCTACTCCACGGGCCCGGAAAAGGTGCTGTGGGCGACCGGGGCCGAAGAGGTCCTCGAGCCCGCGACCGACCAGCAGCGCCAGCTCGTGAACGTGGTCGAGGAGATGGCGATCGCCGCGGGAGTGCCGCGGCCGCGGATCTGGATCGTCCCCGATCCCGACCCGAACGCGTTCGCCACCGGTGTCGACCCCAGCCACGCTCACGTGGCCGTCACCCAGGGGCTGCTCGACCTCTGCAGCCGGGACGAGCTCCAGGCGGTCATCGGCCACGAGCTGGGGCACGTGAAGAACCTCGACGTGCGACTCATGACCACGCTGGCGGCCCTCGTGGGCGCCGTGCTGCTGATGCGCGACGGCGCGACCCGCATCTTCTTCAGTCGGGGCTCGGGGAGAATCGCCGGCGGCGAGGGCGGGGGGGGCGGTGGCGGCCGGGGAGGCAGGAAGAATCTCGGGCCGCTGGTCGCGGTCCTGCTCGTCGTGTGGATCGTGTCCTGGATTCTGGCGCCGATCATCTCCCAGCTCCTCGCCCTCGCGGTCAGCCGCAAGCGTGAGTACCTGGCCGACGCGATGGGCGCGCAGTTCACCCGCAATCCCCTCGCGCTCGCGAGCGCGCTCCAGAAGATCGAGGCGGCCGACGCCCCTACGACGCACATCAAGCAGGGTGCCGCGCACCTCTGCATCGCCGACCCGCTCGGCCGGCGGCTCACGAGCCACGAGGGCTTCCTCGCCGACCTGCTCGCCACGCACCCCCCGATGGCCAAGCGGATCACGATCCTGCGGGGCATGGGGTACGCGGCCTTGAAGAAGGAGGGAGGGAGCGTCGCGTAACGCCGAGGGAACCCGTCTAGGAGAGCCGTCGCACGGCCGCGGCCGCCCGGTCGATCTGCTGGATCACTGTGAGCACGAGCTCCCGCACCACGAAGTCCCCGGTCTCCATGCCGGCGAGCTCGGCCGAGCAGCGCGCACCGCACAGAGCATTGTTGATCTCCGCGAGGGTTGCCTCCCTGCGTCGGCGGGCGGGTTCGGGCATCTTGTAGGCGGGGCCCACGGCGGGTAACCTAGGAAGGCATCGGGGCTCGCGTAGCACCGTTTTTCCCCAACTCGGTACGTCTTTCCTCGACCCGTTTCCTCGACGACCCTCCTGGACGCCCTTCCGTGACGCCTTACCGGTTTGTCCCCCACACCGCCGATGTCGCCGCCGAGCTCCGGGCAGAAAGCGAGCTGGGACTGTATCAGGCGGGGGTGGACGCCCTGCGAAACCTGCTGGTCGGGACGAGCCCCGTGCGCTCCCTCGAGCAGCGCCCGATCGCCGTCCGCGGCACGGACCCCACGGAACGGCTCGTCCGGTTCCTGGGCGACGTGCTGTATCTCTACGACACCGAGCGGTTCCTGCCCGATCGGGTCCTGCCGCTCGGCGTCTCGGGCGAGCCGTTCGACCCGGCGCGGCACCACGCACTCCGCGAAGTGAAGGCCGTGACGTACCACGGCGCCGCGGTCGTCCCCGATGGCGACGGCTACCGCGCCACCCTCGTGTTTGACGTATGAACGTCGAACGCATCGACGCCTACCGGTGGCGCATCCCTCGACAGGGAGGCATGCGGACCGAAGGCCTCATCTTCGCCGACGAGCAGCTGATGCGCGACCTCGAGGGCGACCAGGCGGTGCAGCAGCTGGCCAACGTCGCCCACCTGCCCGGCATCGTGGGCCCCGCGATCGCAATGCCGGACATCCACTGGGGCTATGGCTTCCCGATCGGCGGCGTCGCGGCCTTCGACGAAGCCGAGGGTGTGGTTTCGCCCGGGGGCGTGGGCTACGACATCAACTGCGGCGTGCGGCTCCTCGCCACGCCGCTGACGCTCGCCGAGGCGCGTCCCCGGCTGCGGCAACTCGTGGACACGCTCTACGCCACCATCCCGTCGGGTGTGGGGGCCTCGCGCTCCGACGTGCGGCTGGCGCGGAGCGATCTCGAGCAGGTGCTCCGCCAGGGGGCGCGCTGGGCGGTGGAACAGGGGTACGGCGACCCCGCGGACCTCGAGGCGATCGAGGCGAACGGCACGCTCCCCGACGCCGACCCCGATTGCGTCTCAGACCGCGCCAAGGAACGGGGCAAGAGCCAGCTCGGCACCGTCGGGAGCGGCAACCACTTCGTGGAGGTCGGCTATGTCGCGGAGCGCTACGACGAGCGCGTGGCTGATCGCCTCGGCCTGGGCGCCGCGACGGTGACCGTGTTCATCCACTCGGGCTCACGCGGGCTGGGCTACCAGGTGTGCGACGACCACCTGGATCTGATGCTCAAGGCCGCCGCCAAATACGGCATCGCCCTCCCCGACCGGCAGCTGTGCTGCGCCCCGCTCGGGTCGGCGGAGGGGAAGCGGTACTGGGGCGCGATGAACGCCGCGGCGAACTACGCGTTCGCGAACCGCCAGCTCATGGCCCACTACGCGCGCCGCGCGCTCGGCACGGTGTTCGGCGAAGCCACGGCGCAGCGCAGCCGTCTCGTCTACGACGTGTGCCACAACATCGCGAAGCACGAGACCCACGAGGTGGCCGGAGCCCGCACCCGCGTGTGCGTGCACCGCAAGGGCGCCACCCGCGCCTTCCCGCCCCGGCACGCCGAGCTGGCACCGCAATTCCGGGACATCGGGCAGCCCGTGCTGATTCCGGGGGACATGGGGCGCTACTCCTACGTGCTGGTCGGCACGGCCGGCGCCTTCACGGAGACGTTCGGCTCCACCTGCCACGGCGCTGGACGGCGCCTCAGCCGGCACAAGGCGAAGCAGCTCGCGCGGCCGCGCAACATCCTGAAGGAGCTCGAGGCGCAGGGGATCCTGATCCGCGCCGCGACCCGCGCCACGGTGGACGAGGAGATGCCCGAGGCCTACAAAGACGTGGCGCGCGTCGTGGACGTGGTGGACCGGGCGGGGATCGGGAAGAAGGTGGCGCAGCTCAAGCCCGTGGGGGTGGTCAAGGGCTAGAAACGCCGAAGCCCCCGGGACGGCGCGATAGGCCGCCCGGGGGCTCCGCACATCGGCTACCCGGAGCCGGGGACTTGCGTCCTCCGTTCTTCTTCCTGCCGCCGCCGGTTGACTGATACGTCGCTCGGTAGGGCGAACAGGAGCTCCGGCTTCCATCCCCAAGCAGCCTGGCCGGGCCGCAAGGTTCGCCAATGTGGGTGCTACGGGTCAGATCGGATCGCGGACCGACCCTCCGCACTGCACGTCGAGGCACCACGTCGACGTGGATGAGGCACGCGACAGGCCCCATCTATCCGAGCCGGAGAGCTTGCTCCCGGATCGCCGGTCGCCTGAGCCCTTGTTTGCGTCGGCGACCTCCCCGGAATTTCCGCTCGGACCCGTCTTGGAGGCGTGGCTGAGACACCAGGTCCCGACCCTTCCCTCCAAGCCGCGTGACAGCAAATATAGGGGCTGGCTCAAAGCGCGCAAGTGCCGATGTTTCTTCGGGTTAGCTCACTTGCGTGTGCATCGGTTGTGGAGCGTAACACGCGCCGTGGTCAGTCCTTGGCGCGGCCGTCCACACGATGTGGAGTTGTGTATCCACATCGTCCACGTTCCAACATCAGGTCTCGGCACCGACTTCGAGGTAACTGTAGGGCTCGTCGGGGTGCGGCGGGACGAACAGCAAGCCCGCGCCGCTCGTCGCGAACCAGCCGGCGAGCAGCTGGGCGGTGCGTGCCCCGCCCTCGAGCGGCTCACGCAACAGGACCGGCATCCAGCGGCGGATATGCCGTAGCTCGGGGGCGCGGCGGCCGAGCATCGCGACCACCGCGCCGTGGCCCTGCGTCGCCCGGAGGAAATGCGCGATGGCGTGAACGCGCTGGGCAAAGATGTAGGCACGCACGCCGGGCTCATCGTAGAGCAGCGTGCCCTCGTAGGGGTCGGCCGGGGGCGCGTCCATGCGCGGGCCGAAGTAGATGAACACGCGCTGCTCGGCGTCCCGGCGCTCGACGACGGCCGCCGCGGCATCGGTCGCGAGCCGGGCGGCGTGGATGAGATCGTCCTCCGCGAGAATCCCCACCGCCGCCGTCCATTCGACGACGGCGAGCGCCTGCTGCAACGGGCAGCCCACCGCGTCGTCGAAGGCGAGCAGCCGAGGCGCCTCGCCGGCGCGCACGAAGAAGTGCGCCAGCGCCTCGGCGCGATCCTCGAAGATTCGGGTCTGCCGCGAGGTTGCGGGAACCATCATTCCGGGAGTATAACCCATGGGCCAAGCCCGGAGATAGAGGATCCCGCATGCGTCTGATCGCCGTGCTCGCCTGCGTAGCAGCGACCCGTCTCGCCGCTCAGCAGCCCGAGCCCGCTCCCCTGCCGGTAGACACGGCTCACGCCGAGTCCACCCCCCCGCCTCCCGCCCCGCCCACGCCGGAGCAGGAGCGGTACCTGCTCGGTCTGCGCAGCGCGAACCGGGGCATCGCCCAGCTGAAGGACGGCGTCGATCGGGTGATCCGCACCCAGACGAGCAAGGACACCGTGCGGCAGCGCCGCGCCGGCCAGCGGCTCGCCGGCCTGTGCGGCGCCGCCCGCAGCTTCCTCGTGAGCGGCCGCTCCTCGATGCGGCCCACGGTATACGACCCGCCCACCCGCGACGTCGCCCACCGGCTGTCGTTGCAGGTCGATACGTTGATCGCCTACATCCCCAGCTGCGAAACCGTCGCGCGAGCGACGCCCAAGAAAGCCGCCCAGGATCTGGCAGGGAGGATCACAGCGTTCGAGGGCGCGCTCAAGGATTTCCGCGTGGCGATTGGGGTGCTCAAACCGACCGACAGCAGTAAGACACCAACGCGCTAGGTTGGTCCGTCATGGGACCGGCTGCTGGCGGGGCTCGAGCCGCAGTACCCACAACCCGCTATTCATGTCAGCGACGTAGATGTTGCCATCCCGCACGACCGCCCCCCAAGCGAACGGCGTGTGCGGCTGGAAGCCCGTGGAGTCCGCCGTCAGGATCCAGCTGATCTCCCGCCCCTGGCGCAGCAGATCCCCCTTGAGCTCGCCCGAGATGTCGAGCACGCGCGCGCCACCCTGGTAGTTGCCCAGGTAGAGGGTGTCCCCTGCGACCCAGACGTTGTGCACGCCGCCATCGGTCGGCTCGTACCAGGCAACTTCCCGGGGATGCGCGATGTCGGACACGTCGATCACGTGGAGCCGGCCGAAGGCGAGGCTGTTGCCGGCCACGAGGCCCCGGTAGCCGCCCGCCGCGGGAAAGACTTCGTCGCCCACGAAGACGTACCTGCCCGCCCGCCATGCCGTGTGCGTGCCACGCACGAAGCCGGGGCCCCACAGCTGCTCGACGCGCGCGTAGGTGGCGTCGAGGTCGTACTTGAACTGCGACACGAACTGCGGGGACTCCGGGCTCCCACCCTTGATCCCGTTCCCCACGTCCAGAATGACGAGCCCGTCGTTCCAGTAGGCGAGGTAGGCGAGTCCGTCCACGACCATGACGTCGTGCAGGTAGCGCCCCGCTGCGGCCTGCTCGGTCTGCCAGCGGGCCGCCTCCCTCGGGTGAGCGGGATCGCGCATATCAATGACGCGCAGGGACCCCGTCGCGTCGTCCGTGATGTAGGCGTAGCCCCGATACACGTAGGAGCTGTGCACGCCGCCCGAGACCGTCTCCGTGTACGCCGCGATCGTTTTCGGGTGGCACGGGTCCGTCGCCTCGAAGATCACGATGCCGTTCTTGCGATTGGACGCGCCCTCGCGCGTGAACACGCCGTACCTGCCGTCCTCGGTCGTCATTACGTCGTTGATGAACCGGGCGTCGGTCATCATCGAGTCCACGATGCGCGGGCCGGCGGGGTCGGCGATGCTCACCGCGTACACGCGGTCCGCGATGGTCGTCAGGTAGAGGCACCGCCCCGAGGGGTGCACCCACACCTCGGCCGTGCGCACCCTGGTGGCCAGGTGCGCGCGCACCTCGATCCCGCGCGTCACGCGCCGCTGCTCGACCCGCACCAGCGCGTCGGCCGTGCGGCTGCCGAGCGCCGCCGTCACCGTGTAGAGACCGGGCGTCTCGGCGACGAACGCGCCCTCGGCATCGATGTGCGCGATTCCCGTCGCGGCGGTGAGCGCCCACTCGACCGGCACGTCTCCCATGGGCCGGCCGCCTGCTTGCTTCGCACTCACGGCGAACCGCACGACGTCCCCCATCCGCACTGCCGCAGTCGCGGGTTCGAGCGCGAGCCCCACGACGGTGTTAGGAACGACTTCGAGTTGCAGTATCCGGACGGCTGGCCCCGCCTTGGCCGTCACCGCGGCCCGGCCCGGTGCCAAGGCGTGAAGCCGCCCATCGACCGTCACGCTCGCCACCCGGGGATTGCTTGAGGAAAATGACACCAGATCCGCCCGCGGGTCCCCGTGGCGGCTGAAGGCCGTGGCGATCAGCGTGAGCCGCGTGCCGGCGACGAGCCGCGCCGGCGCGGGGACGATATCGATCCGCGCGGGAGCCTCGGGCAGCACGCGGACCAAGACGAACTCGATCTTCTGTCCCCGCACGCCCGGGATGCTCGCCACCGCCGCGACGCGGGCGACGCCCGCGTAGCTGCCCGTGACGAGACCGGTCGAGTCCACGTCGGACTCGTAGCCCGCTGCGAACCACTCGATCTGGGCGCGTGGCACCGGCTGGCCCGCGGCGTCGAACGCCCGGGCGGTGAGCCGCAGCTGCTGACCGACCTCGATCGCAGCCGCCGCGGGCGTTATCTCGAGCCGCGCCACGGGAAACCCGGGCGGCGTCGCGGGCAGTTGCAGCAGCGCCGCAGCGATCGGGAGCAGTGCCGTCATGACCACCTCGCGCACACGGTGTGGAATGGGCCCCGCAGGTTAACCGGCGCCTGGGCCGCGCTGGTAGGGGCTGGCGCTGTTCCCATAATGTCACCATGGTGTCGTTTGCCTTTAACGCTGCGTCGGCGACGTAGCTTAGCTATTGACACGCGACACGGGGCCCCGTACCTTTGCCGCCGGTTCAAGCAATACGTGGCACCGTCACCGGTTTGTCTGCGCTCCGCGAGGACCACTTGTCTCGCGGTTTTTGTTTGAGCCCATCTCTGGTCGCGGTGACCAGCGATGATCATTCCTGGGGCAGTGCCCCTCAGTACCGAGGATGCAACAGTATGGCAAAGGGTAAAGTGAAGTGGTTCAACGACGCAAAGGGCTTTGGCTTCATCGCGCAGGAGTCGGGTCCGGACGTGTTTGTCCACTTCACGGCGATCCAGGCCGAAGGCTTCCGCAGCCTGGCGGAGGGCGACACGGTGGAGTTCGAGGTCGCGCAGGGTCCCAAGGGCTTGCAGGCGCAGAACGTCCGCAAGGTCTGACCGACCTCGGGATCGCAGATCGAGCGGGCTCGGGGATTCCCCGAGCCCGTTTTTTTCCAGGCCACTATATTGGCGCCATGCGCGCTCTGCACATCGCTTGCTCGTCGCTCCTCTTGCCCGTCGTCCTTGCGGCCCAGGCACCACCCGCCTACCGGGGCTTCACCCCCGGGATGGCCTACCGCGACTTCGCCACCCGCGCCCAGTTGCTGGCGCGCCGCGACACGCTGCGCTGCAACACGTCGAAGAAGACCGCGCAGTTGATGGAGTGCGGTGTACAGATCCGTGACCCCTCGGATACGACCAACTTCTACCTCAGCGCCTACGTGATCGAGGGCAAGGTGGCGATGCTCTCCTTCGGAGACTCCGGGGGCGTGCGCCTCGTGAAGCGCTCGCAGCGTGACCTGCTGCGACGCTGGGGCCCGGCGCACGCCACGGGCGTCGGCACGTGGGAGTGGAAGAACGGGCGCCGCGTGGCGCGGCTCAACTGGCGCGGGCGCGGGGGGGCGCGCTGGATCTACATCAATCTCGCCGACAACGACCTGATGGACGGGATCAGCCGGTACGTGAAGGCGACGACTAGTCGCAAGCCGTAATCAACCGCTCCGCGAGCTCGCCAATCCCCCCCGCGTCCCCCATCTGATCCAGCCAGCGCGGCGGCAAGCCCGCGACCCCGTCGCGCGCGCCCAGCAGCGCCCCGGCGACCGCCGCGTTGGTGTCGGTGTCGCCTCCCGCCTCCGCCAGGAAGATCAACGCCTCCTCGAGCGACGGCTGGTGCAGCGCACACCAGAACGCGACCTCCACGCAGTGCACCACGTACCCATACTCGCCGGCTCGGGCGATGGGCAGGTCGCGCTGCTCTTCCCAGGGGACGCGGCGTAGCGCCTCCAGCAGCGGGCGCGGTGCCCGGTCCGCCAGCCGGTGCACGACCTCTTCCACGAAATGACTGTTCCCGTGGAGCAGCTCGCGGGCGGCCAAGTTCACGGCAACGGCGCCCGACGTGCAGCGCTCGTCGGCGTGCGTAATGGCGGCCTGCTGAGCCGAGACGCGGATCAGCTTGTCGAGGTTGTCGTGGTAGCGGAGGGCGACGGGGAGGCAGCGCATCACGGCCCCGTTGCTCGCCGCAGTCCGGGGATCGGCATCGCGGGCGAGCCGCCCGGCCTCGAACGGCTCGGCCCCCCGTTCGATCTGCTCGAGCGCCCGCTGCGTCGTGAGGCCGATGCCCCGCCCGTCGACCCGCATCCACCTCACCCACCGCTCCGCGACGTCGCGGGGGTCGAAGTCGCCCCGCTCCACCAGCGACTGGGCGAGCAGCAGGGTCATCGCCGCGTCGTCGTCGAAAGCGGATCCCTGGGGTGGGGGGGCGAGGTCGCGAACCCCGCCCGGAAACGCCGCGCGGATCGCCTGCGCGGTGCCGAGTCGCTCGGTCGGCACGCCAAGCTGGTTGCCCGCAACCAGACCCAGAAGCGCTCCACGAGCGCGCCCGAGCAGCTGGGGGTCGGGCCCCACGCCACCCGTCATCAGAACGTCAGGACGACGACCCCGCTGCGCGGTGCGACCCGATCCGCGAACCCCTGCCGATCGGTGTGGGGACCCGTGTAGGGATGCGCGGTGTTGTAGGCCGCGACGCCGGAGTTCGCATACAGCCGGTAGTAGCCGATGTGGGTGCGTACCGCGCCCTTCGGCACCACGCAGTTGCAGCGCCTCGCGGCCCCGGTCCCCGGGTTCACCGCCAGGGTGATGTCGGAGGGCGTGGTGTTGGTGATCAGGGGCGCGAAATAGCTCTGCCCGTCTACCTCGGCACCGATCGCCGCGACCCGGCGGCCACGCACGCGGCGAGCCGGCGGCAGCGACCCCTCCAGCGGCTCACCAATGGGCGGCGAGCCCGGGCGGATGAGCCGCCAGCGCAACACGGCCCGCGTCCCCCGCGCGAGCATCAGCCGCACCGACGCCTCTGGGGCCACGGTGTCGAAGGGCGATCCGTCCCGCAGGATCTCCACAGGCTCCGCCAGGGCGTTATGCACCCACACGACCCCCGATCCAATCACACCCGTCCGCCCCAGGTACCACACTGCCCAGACACCGAGCGCCGCCGCGACGGCACCGAGCAGCCACCAGCCCACGCGGCTCCGGGCGGGCCGGAGCTCGCCGGAGCGTCGCACCTGGCGCCCCACGCTTACCGCGCCGACGAGCTGCGTCGGGCCGGAGGCCCGGCCCGCCCGCAGCGCCATGAGCACCTCGTCGCCCGTTTGGTAGCGGTCTTCGGGCTTCTTGGCGAGGCACTTCACGATCACGTCGGAGAGCCAGCGCGGGATCCTGGCGTTCACATCGCTCGCCACGGGCACGGGATCGGCCAGGTGCTTGCCGACGATTTCCGCGCTCGACTTGCCGTCGTAGGGGGGACTGCCGGTCACCATCTGGAACAGCATGGCGCCGAGGGCGTACAGGTCGCTGCGGCCGTCGAGGTCGCGCTGGCCCAGCGCCTGCTCGGGACTCATGTATTGCACGGTGCCGACCGTGAAGCCCGTCGCCGTCTTGGAGTCGCCGGTGCCGGGGTCGAGCAGCTTGGCAATCCCGAAGTCCACGAGCAGCGCGCGCCCGGTCTTCGCCTCGAGCATCACGTTGTCCGGCTTGATGTCGCGATGCACCAAGCCCTGGGCGTGGGCATGAGCGAGCGCCTGCAGCACCGGCTCCGCCACCCTGACGGCGTCGTCGGGCGTGAGCGGACCCCGGCGCCGCAGCGCATCGGCCAGGGACTCTCCCTCGACGAAGGGCATGACGTAGTACACGAGGCCCTCGCCGTCCCCGGTAAAGTGGATCGGCAGGATCGCGGGGTGTTGGAGCCGCGCGAGGGCCTTGGCCTCCTGGCGGAACCGCGCCAGCATGCCCGGCGTCCAGGCGACCTCGGGGTGCAGGACCTTACAGGCGAGGCGGCGGTCGAGGTCCGCGTCCCACAACTCGTAGACCTCCGCGAACCCACCGCGGCCCACGAGCCCTTTGACCTGATACTTGGGGCCGAGCGCGCCCGCCAGGCGGTCGCGTACGGCGTCCACCGCGCGCTCGCCCGCGCGTGGGGGCGGAGCGGGAGGCGGGGCCGCCGCGCGCTCACTCGAGATGACGGTGGGCGACGCAGTGCCGCAGGCGGGACAAAACGCAGCCCCCGTAGGGATCTCGCGGCGGCACGAGGGGCACGTGAGCTGGGTCGTCACGGCACGAAAGATTTGTGTTCGGAGGCCGCCGTGCAATGGTTAAGTTGCTGCGATGCTTCTCGTCCGCATCCTACTCGGCCTGCTCCTCGGCTACGCGCTGCTGGTGTTCCTCGCCTGGGTGTTCCAGGAGCGCATCGCGTTCCCTGCGCCGCGAGCCTCCGTCCCCGATCCACGACAGGTCGGCGCGGCGAACGGCGAGCGGATCGAGCTCGCGCTGCGAGACGGGACGAAGCTAGCGGGGTGGTATCTCAGGCCGCGGTCGCCTACCAGCAGCCGCCCGCCCTGGCCCGCCCTGCTCTGGTTCTACGGCAACGGAGAGAACATTGCTTCGATCGGGCCCATCGTGCGCGACTTTCAGCCCCCGGGCGCGGCGCTCCTCGTGGTCGACTATCCGGGTTACGGGGGCAGCGGCGGGCGGGCGACCGAGGCGAGCATCTACGAGGCGGCCGACGCGGCCTACGCGGCCGTCGCGCGTCGGCCGGAGGTGGACCGCGCCCGGATCTACGTATACGGGCGCTCCCTCGGCTCCGCCGTCGCGTCCCACGTGGCGGCGGGACACGACGTGGCCGGGCTCGTCCTCGAGTCCCCTTTCACGAACGCCCTGGACATCGCACGCGAGCACTACGCGCTGTTCCCGCGCTTCATCGTGCGGTTGCGGCTCGACAACCTCGCCAACCTGCGGCTGGTCCGCTGTCCCGTGCTGGTGTTCCACGGCACGGCCGACCGGCTCGCGCCCCTCGCCATGGGGCGGCGGGTCGTCGCCGCCGCGCCGGGGCCGGCCGAGCTGGTCCTGATCCAGGGCGCCGGGCACAACGACACGTACGACCTCGGTGGGGAAGCCTACCGCCGGAGGCTGTGGCAGTTCGTGCTGGGGGGCGCGGCGGTCAGATGACGTTGACGGGAACGATCCGGTCGCGCCCCTCCTCGAAGCGCCGTTCGGCGTCGTCCAGCGTCCGCTGAACGACCTCCTCGGCGGCGTCGGCGAACTTGGAGTTCGGCGCGAGGCGTCCCGTCAGTTTGCGCACCGCGACCAAGGCGCGGGTCACCTCACAGCGCTCGAGGTCGGGGTCGGTGTGCCCAGTGACGAGCAGCTGCTCGAACAGCGGCAGGCTGCGCGGGTCGCACAGCACGTAGAGGGACTCGAGGATCTTGGGCCCGAGGAAGCGCCGCAGCATTTCGTCCCCGCGAATCCGCTCGAACAGCTCGACCAGCAGGCCCGCCTGACCCGGGTAGTAGCGCGCCGCCTCCACCGCTGCCGCGACGAACGCATGATGCGCGCCCGGCGTCGTGAGGTAGCGCTCGAACAGCGGCCACGCCCCTGGCGGATGGCGCTCGGCGAGACCGAGGAAGGCGAAGTAACGACGTGCCAGGGGTGCCTGCGTATCGGCGACGATGGTCCGCAGCCCGGCGACGCCCCAGCGCGCTCCCACGAGGGCCGCCGCCGCCGCGTGCTGCCAGCGCTCGAGCTCGGGGACGCGGAACGTGACGAGATGCGGGTCGAGGAAGGCACGACCGCGCTCCAGCACGGCGAGCAGGCGACGGTCCACCTGCGCCAAAGCGCGCTCGAGCGCCGCCCCCGCTTCGCCCGCCCCCGTGGCCCGCCGTCCCAGTGCCAGGGCCTCCCAGCCGACCTGGTCAAGGTCGCCCTCGCGCCAAGCGCGCTCGAAGGCGAGCGCGTCGGCGCTCGCGAGCAGCCGCTCGAGGGCGTCGGTGAAGCGGCAGAGACTGCGAATCGCGTCCATCGGAACCAAAAAGATCATCCACGCCGGTCTGGAAAACCAGGTGGAAACCCGGTGGAGAACCTGTGGAACACTGGGGATAACGTTGCGCTTCCCGACTGCCCAGCTTAACCTTGCCGCGCGACCGGCCGACACGAGTCACGCGGTACCTGGAGGTCTCCTGGGAAAAAGGCCAGTCCTGCTCGGCGCCGCGCTGTGGCTCGCGGCCTGCTCCCAAGAAACCGGTCCGATCATCATCGGCGTCGCCGGGCCGTTTTCCCAGCCCCGGGGTGTGGCGATGCGGCAAGCCGCCGAGCTGGCGGCTGCCGAGATCAACGCCAAGGGGGGCGTGAAGGGCCGGCCCCTCAGGCTGCGGGTCGCCGACGATTCCGGCCGCGAGGACACCGCCGTGCGCGTGGCCGAGGACCTTTACCGGGAACCGGACCTCGTAGCGGTCGTGGGGCACCTGACGTCGGGCACGACCATCGCCGCGGCGCGCGTGTACGGCGGCGGGGCGAGCCCCGTTCCCATGATCTCTCCGTCCGCTTCCAGTCCCGATCTCAGCGGGATCAACCCGTATTTCTTCCGCGTGTGTCCGACCGACCTGTCCCACGGCCCGGAGCTCGCCCGCTTCGCCCGGCAGTCGTTGGGAGCGAAGCGGGCGGGCATCCTGTACATCAACAACGACTACGGCCGCGGGATCCGGAAGACGTTCGCGGCCGAGTTCACACGGCTCGGCGGCGTAATCGTCGAAGCCGATCCCTACGTGCCCGCCACTCCGTCGCTCGAGCCCTACCTCTCGCACATGCGGCTGGGCGGCGCGGACGTGCTGGTGCTGGCGACGGAGCGGCCCGGGGCGGAGCTCGCGCTGCGTGAGCTGCAGGCACTAGGGCTGCGGTGGCCGGTGATCGGCGGCGACGCGCTCACCGGCATCGAGGCCGACGGGCCGCTCGCGGCGGGCGTGCACGTCTCGTCGGCGTACCTGCCTGACCGGCCGGACGAGCGCAACCGCGACTTCGTCGCCGCCTACGCCCGCGCCTATCAGGGCCAGCGGCCCGACCACCGGGGCGCCGGGGCGTACGACATCGTGCGACTGCTGGCGCGGGCGATCCAGGCAGGGGGACCCGACCGACAGGCGATCCGTGACTACCTGGTGAAGGTGGGCCGGGGCAGGCCCGCGTTCGATGGCGTGACGGGGGCGATCGCGTTCGACGAGCACGGGGACGTCGCCGGCAAGTCTGTGACGATCGGCGTCGTGCAGGACGGGCAGCTCGTCACGGAGCGGGGGCAGGGGGGGGGGCGGTGAGAGCGGCGCCGCTCGACACGATCCGCTTCCGGATCCTGCTGGGGCTGTTCGGCCTGGCGGTGGGCCTCGTCCTCACGGCCGCGTACGGGGCCGCGACGCTGCGGATGCTGCGTCGGTCCGTCGCCGCGGAGCTGGCGGCATTGCGCGCCGCGAGCGAGGTGGGGAGCGGCCTCGTGAGCGCGGTGTTCGACGAGATCCGCGCGGCCGAGCTGTATCTCGCCACGCCGAGCGCGACCGCGCGTGATCGCTTCCAGGCCGCCGCCGACGACGCGTTCGACTACGAGCGCCGGCTCGAGAACCTGGGCGGCCTGTCCAACGAGGACCGTCTCACGGTGATCCGCATCAAGCAGCTGGAGGCGTCGATTCAGGTCGACTATGCCCTCGCGCACGCGCTCAAGGACCTGGGCCGTGAGCGCGAAGCCCAGGTGGAGGCGGTCGCGGTGCGCGAGCCCACGGCCGAGCTCACCCGGCTGGTCCGCGACCTCTCGGGCCGCCAGGCGGTGCGGGCGGCCCAGGCGGGCGACCGCTTGGCGGCCGCGTCGCGGCAGGGCGAGCGAGTCCTCTGGCTCGTGCTGACGCTGCTGGTCGTCGCGGGCGGCGCGCTGTCGTTCTACACGCTGCGCTGGGTCGAGGCGCCGCTCGGCCGGCTCGTGACGGCGGCCGAGCGGTTCGGCGCCGGAGACTTGCGGCCCGTCACGACCGGTCGGATGCCGCGGGAGTTCCGCGTACTGGCGGACGCCTTGCAGCAGATGGGCGACCGGCTGCGCCGGATTGTGGGCGAGGTGATCACGGAGTCCGACCGCATCGCCGGCTCGGCAGGCGACCTGTCGGCCGTGAGCGAGCAGCTCGCGGCGTCGGCGAGCGAGGTGTCTACGGCGATGGTCGAGATCTCGGGCGGCGCCGAGGCACAGCGAAGCGAGCTCGGGTCGATGGGCTCGAGCCTCGACGAGCTGGGCACCGCCACGGGCCAGATGGCCGAGCTGGCCGAGCGGGCAGCCCAGCTCGGCGAGGAGATCCGCACCGTCGCCGACCGCCACCGCGGAGACGTAGCGGCGGCGGGGACCGCCCTGCTCGACGTGCGGGAAGTGGTGCAGACGACGTCCAAGCAGATCACGGAGCTGGCGGCGCAGAGCGCCGCGATCGACGACTTCGTCGACCTCATCAAGCGCATCTCGTCCCAGACGAACCTGCTCGCCCTCAACGCCGCCATCGAGGCGGCGCGCGCGGGCGAGCACGGCCGGGGGTTCGCGGTCGTCGCCGAGGAGGTGCGACAGCTCGCCGACGAGTCGGCACGCGCCGCCGAGGCCGTCACCCGCACCACCACGGTCATCCGCGAGCAGATGGAGGACGTGACGGCGACGATGGCCGCGGGCCAGGCCAAAGTCCGGGGGATCGAGTCGGTGGCGGAAGGCGCGGCGCGGGGGCTCGCGGAGATCGTGGCGGCGGTGGAGCAGGTCGAGCAGGGGGCGGAGAAAGTGCGGCGTGCGGCGCAGACGAACCGCGAGACCACCGAGCGGCTGCGGCAGCAGGCGGAGCAGGTGGCGGGGCGCTCCAGCGCGCACGCGGCGGGCGCGGAGCAGGTGACGGCCGCCACGGAGGAGCAGGGCGCCTCGACCGAGCAGATGGCCGCCGCCGCGGGCAACCTGCTGCAGGCAGCGGAAAAACTGCGCGGGTTGGTGCGGGGGTTTCGGGTCTAGGCCGAACGGCTCAGCGCCGGGCTTTTCTCTTCGTCGACCGCTTCATCACCTTCGGTTTCGCGCCGCGCGCCGGCTTGCGCTTGCCTTTGAGCGCCGCGCTCACCTCGGCGAGGACGCGATCGCCCTCCTCCTGGCCGACGAGGCCACGGCGCACGGCATAGCGCACCAGCTCCTCGGCATCCTCCGCGGCGAACTCGCCGATGCCGGCCGCGCCACGAATCGCCTTGACCAGCGCGTCCGCGACCGGACTCCGCAGCACGCTGGCGATGCCGGGAAGGGCCTCGAGCAGCGAAGAGAGCTGCGACCCGCCGAGCTCGGCTGGCATCGAACAGGCTGCTCCGGCGCTGAAGGTCGCGGCAAGCTACAACCGCCCCTCCGGAGCGTCAAGGATTTTGGCGCCCGGCGCGGGCCCGCAAGGTGTCTCGGAGGGCGGCAGGGGGAGATCGACGGGAGACAACGAGCTCCGAATGGGAAAACAGCTCACCCAGGACGGCACGGGTGCGCGGATCGAGGGGCATCTCGAAGTGCAGATCGAGCTGGTACTCGGCGCCGCCCGTTCCCAGGCCGGTGAGCGTAAACCCCTGGCGCTCGGGCCGCACGGCGTCGACTTCGACCACGGCGAGCGGCTGGAACTCGGGACCATCCATGGGCAACCTCCTGTTCTCGTGAGAGATACGCCGCTGCCGGGGGGTGTCAAGCCTTCCAGGGGTGACTACATTTCCGACCGGAGGTGCCGAGAAGCAGTGGGGCGACGCGGTATTAAAGAATACCGGGCGCCGGAAGCCCTGGCGCTCATCGCAGCCGACCGGGAGCGCACCCTGCTGGTGTGCCCCTCGTGCGGCACGCGCTCGATTCAGCGCGTGCCCCGGCGCCGCTCGCATGGCGGCGCGCCGCTCGTCTCGGAGCGGGTAACCCTGACGTGCCAGACGTGCGGCCGGCACGCCTCCTACATCGAGCGCGGCGGCGCCGAGCCGCCCCGCGATTCGACGATGGACCCGCACCCGCTCGCCAGCCGCAAGTGATCGCTTCTCTGCAAGGAGCGTTGACCGTCAGTGGCCGGTGACGCCATTCAAATGATGGGGACCGTCACGGAGGTCCTCCCCAACACGACGTTCCGCGTGAAGCTCGAGAACGGGCACCAGGTGTTGGCCTACGTGAGCGGCAAGATGCGCAAGAACTACATCCGCATCCTGCAGGGAGATCGGGTGGCGGTGGACCTGTCGCCGTACGACCTCACGCGGGGCAGGATTACGTACCGCTATAAGTAGACGGCGTACGGGAAGAACGTAGAGGCAGAAGCGTAAGGGGAAACAACGTAGGGCGGAAAACGTAAAAGGCCGGGGATTGGCTCCCGGCCTTTACGTTTCATCCCCTCCGATTCCCCCGTTACGACTTCTCCACTACGCCGTTCTCCTTACGTCGTTGCAGGTTTAGAAGAACAGCATGAACCCGCCGGACACGTCGACCTGCTTCGGCTTGGCACCCTTGGTGCTCCCCTCTTGCGTCCCCTCGAACACGAGTTTCAGCGACTTCGTCCACTGGTGGTAGATACCCCCGGTGTACGAATACACGTTTACCAGTGAGCGGTTAGTGGCGTCGCCAGCGGGTGCAGCCGTACTGTTTCTCTTCAGTCGGCTGAAGCCATAGCTCGCGCCCACGCTGGTCTTGCCCTTGTTAGCGTGGTACATCACCTGAGCATAGCCGCCGTCCGAGGTGCGGAGCTCGGTGCCTGTCCCGGCTCCCGCGACCTCGTTACCGGAGAACATCAGTCCGGTGCCGAGACCCTTGCCGATATAGCCGGACACCGTCACCGTCAAATCGGAGACGTCGGCCTTGATCCCGGCCGTACCGCCGAACGAGCTGACCGAGTTGCCGCCGGTCGCCGCGTTCGAAGTGGTCTGCCACAAACCACCGGCCCACACCATGTACTTGTTCTTACCGGACTTCTGGTTGTAGGTGACCTCGGCCTCGACGCGCGGGACCTTGGTGAAGTCGTACACGCCGGCGCCCGCTGCCAGCTTACTGGGTTGGAAGAGACCGATGGAGATCTGCGCCGGCGTCCCACCCTTGGTGCTGTAGGTAACCTGGGCGTTGAAGTTCGGATAGATGTAGCCGTAGCCGATGCGGCCCGCCGTGGTGCCACCGCTCTGGCCGCCGCCAATCCCCACCGCGCCCACGCCGAACAGGGTCATGTCTTGCACGATGTTCTGACGGCCGAACAGGCCGAGTTCGCGGCCGGCAAGAATCTGGGACCCGTCCTTCAGGCCGATCGTCAGGTACACCTGGCGCATGTCGATAGCGGCGCCGGATTGCACGCCGAACTGGTCGTGGACACCGGCGTTCTGGATCTGCGGCGCGAAACCGAAATGGACGCCGAGATTCATGCCCGCTTCCTTGCCGCGAGCCTCAAAGGTGGCAAAAGCGGGAAGGAGCCCGGTCCGAACACTGCTGTTGGCGGCGTCGCCGGCAGCCGTGTTCTCCTTCGTGAACACCCAGAAGACGTTCACGTTTCCGGCGAACGTGAACGACCACCCGTTGGACATCTGCATGGTGAGCTGAGCGTTGGCCGCCGCGGGCCAGAGCAGCGCCACAGCCACCAACAACAGCGTGAGACGCTTCATACGAGATTCCCTCCTTGGGAGTTGACTGCTCACATCCTACCGCTCGTGCGTCGCGAGGCGCCGGTTGACCTCCCACAGCGCCAGGTACAGCCGAGTGGGCCTGTGATTCTCCCACCAGTAATACTCGTCGAGCTGCGTCACGTACACTGTGTGACCGAAAGGAAAGCGGAGCCCACCTCCTCGTGAGAGCGAGTCGAGCACTCTGCCCAGCGCCGCCGGGCCCTCCGCACCAGCCCGTCCGGCATCCGCCAGCGCACCTGCGGCGAGGAACCCAACTACGTAGGCGCGCTTCTCCGCGGGAGTGAACCCCCGCCAATCACGGCCGTCGTAGGCCGCCCAGCCCTGCCCCTGCTCCTGGCCGGCCGTGTGGCGACCGACCACCAACGCCAGCACCGCGAGGCCCACCGCGGCCGCAAGTCGCCCACCCATGTTAGGATTTACCGGCCGGAGTGGCCGTTAGGAAGGGCGCGCGGGCAGTCCCGGAGACCTTAAGGCGGACCCACATACCGGCCGCCCCATGGCCCGGAACCCCGCAGAATATTAGGAAGGACCCCACCCTATCCGCAATAAACCGCATACCGTCCTCCCCGAGGGGGGGGAGCCCCTGCGCCAGCGTAACCGTGAAAGCACCGTCAAATGCAGGCGGGACGGGCCCTGTTGGGACAGGCTTGGTTGCGGGGATCACCTCGGCGGAATGGGGCAACATCCCGTCGTGATTCGTGAACTGGATCGCCACCCTCCAGCCTCTGGGGACCGTCAGGGTCAGCCCGCCGTCCCGGAACCCGTTGAAATTGAGCGCCCCGTTGAGCCCCGTCAGGCCCGCGATGAGGTGGAAGTTCAGGGTCTTCGTGGCGACATCGTAGGACAACCAGGCCGGATCGATCTTGCCGGACTCGATCACTCGGGGCTCCGCCGCGGGCGCCTGCGCCGCGGCGGCGGCCCCGCTCTTGGAGCGTCCCCCGGCGGCGACCAGCGCGACCAGCGCCATGACCACTTCCTTCATGACGGACTCGGGCATTGCACCTCTCCAGAACGGCTTCCCCCGGGCGATGTCGCCCGGGGGAAGTCTGCGGGGCGAACCGCCGCAGCCGTCAGGAGCCGGCCTTCGGCATGCCGAACACGAACACCGCGTCGCCCAGCGGGAAGTGGAGCTGGAAGTTGCCTCCCGCCGCCACGGCGACGAACTGCTCGCCGTCCACGGAGAACACGGAGGGCGCGGCGTTGACGCCGGCGCCACACTGATACTGCCACAGCACTTTGCCGGTCTTGGCATCGTACGCCTTGAACCAGCCGTTGCCCTCGCCAGTGAAGACGAGGCCGCCCGCGGTCGCGGTCGCGCCGCCCATCATGGGCTGCTCGGTCTTCACCTGCCACACCTTCTTGCCGGTGGCGAGATCGATCGCCGTCACGTTGCCCCACTGCGCCTCGCCCGCGATCGCCACGAAAGCGCTCCCCAGCCACAGCCGCGGCTTCTCATAGGGGGCGTAGTGGGTGATGTAGTTCATCGGCTGGTGCAGGCCCACCGTGAACGCGTAGGCCAGGTCCGGATGGACCGCGATAGGCGACCACTCTTCGCCGCCGTTCGCGCCCGGCAACATCCGCACGCCCTTAGCCGTCGGCTGGGCGAACATGTTCTCCTGCGGCACGAACGCCTCGCTCTTGCGGATGAGCTTCCCGGTCCCCGCGTCGAGGACGTACACCCAGCCCGTCTTGCCCGCTTCGACGACCGCCTTCGTGCCGCCCACCATCGCGATCACCGGCGGGCTCACCGCGTCGAGGTCCCACACGTCGTGCGGCACCTCCTGGTAGCCCCACTTGAACTTCCCGGTGGTGGCGTCGATGGCGACGACGCTCTCGGTCCAGAGGTTGTCCCCCGGGCGGATCGAGCCGTCGAGGTCGGGCGACGGGTTGCCGATCGCCACATACAGCGTCTTCGTGTCGGCATCGTAGGCCGGCGTCATCCACATCGAGCCGCCGCCCGTCTTCCAGGCGTCTTTGTGCTTGGCGGAGTCGGCCTTCTCCTTCGCGATGTCGCGGTGCAGGTCCTCGCCCTCCCACGTCGCCTTGGACCACTTGCCCCACCAGCCGCCGTCCTCGGGCGCGGGCAGGGTGTACCAGGTCCACGCGAGCTGGCCGTTGGCGGCGTTGTAGGCCTTCACGAAGCCGCGGATGCCGTACTCGGCGCCCGAGGTTCCGATGATCACCTTGTCGCCGATCACGAGCGGAGCCATCGTCTCGGTGTAGCCCGACGCGGGGTCGCCCACCTGCGTCGCCCATTTCTCTTTGCCGGTCTGCTGGTCGAGCGCGATGAGCTGTCCGTCGAGGGTCCCCAGGAAGAGCGCTCCGTTCGCCACCGCGACGCCGCGATTGTTCGGGCCGCAGCAGGCGACGCCGAACGAGTTCTGGCCCGTCTTGTGCGTATAG
>Ga0209160_1000576_pt1 | contig 30600 bp, 28 predicted proteins | sample GraSoiAngelo_153_FD_186167 | JGI IMG/M metagenome (GOLD analysis project Ga0209160, IMG submission 186167) | Grasslands soil microbial communities from the Angelo Coastal Reserve, California, USA - 14_1009_12_40cm (SPAdes) (version 2) | ecosystem: Environmental > Terrestrial > Soil > Grasslands ...
GTCGCCCTGTCCGCCCTCGCGCTGGGGACCGCCTGGCTGGCGGCGCCCGCCCGCGCCGGGGATCCTGTCAAGGATCTGGTGAAGAAGGTCGAGGCCCGCTACCAGAAAACGACCGACCTCACCGCTGAATTCTCCCAGACCACGGACATCAAGGGATTTGCCAAGCCGCTCCAGTCGTCCGGCCGGGTCTACATCAAGCGGCCGGGCAAGCTCCGATGGGATTACCTGGCGCCCACGCTCGAGCAGATCTTCGTGGACAACGACAAGGTCCAGTTCTACATCCCCGAACACAAGCAGGTGATGATTGGACAGCTCTCCAAGTTGACCAACTCTCAGGCCCCGCTCCAACTGCTCCAAGGCATCGGGCGGCTGGACGCGCTCTACCGGGTCTCGCAGACTTCAGACGGAGCCAAGGGTCAAGGCGGTCTCCCGCTGCTGAGCCTGACCCTCCGCGACGGAGGGCCAGACCACCCGCGCATGGTCGTCGAAGTGGACCCGGGCACCCAGTTCCTGCGCCGGGTCGAGTTGCACGACATGAACGGGAACGTGTCCACCTTCACGTTCAGCGCGATCCGGGCGAACACCGGCCTCCAGGACGTGCTGTTCGAGTTCACCGTGCCCCAGGACGTGGAAGTCGTCAACACCCCGACGCTGGCGGCCCCCTGACCGCTCCTCGATGCCCTGGACCGCCAAATGGATCGCCGCCATCGTGGGGACATTCGTCCTCCTGGTCATTGCCGACCGCATCTGGTTCGTGCAGGAAATGAAGACCCTGGCCGACAAGCTCGGTGTGGGATGGTCCAAGATCGAGCGGCGCGGGACCTTTCCCTACGAACACTACAAGAAGGTGGTCCACTATGGCATGACCAAGGACGAGGTCCACAAGATCATGGCCTACTACGCCAGCGTCGAGGAGAAGCAGTACGGCCGCTATCTCTACGAAACCTATTACTATCGCTTCGGCACCTTGAGCCGCCACGGTGTCCGGGTCGAATACGACCAGTTGGGGCGGGTTCTCAAGGTGGACGACGCGCCGCCGGTCCCGCCGCAGGACCTCTCGAAGTAACGCCTAGTGCGAAATACTAGATTTCAATTTACGCCTCCCACGCGTAACATAGACCCTGGACCGGTTTAAGGGGGGACAGGTCAAAACGGAGAGTCTCCTTGACACTACCCGAAACTGGGTTATATTACAGAGATCATGTTACGGAATATGCCTCTCAGCCAAAGAGTGTGGATGCTTCTCCTGGCCTTGATTATTTTGGGAGGGATGTCCTGGGCCGACACCCTGGATCTCAGCGATGACATCCCGCTGTCGCAGCCTCTAACGGTTGTGCAGCAGGCCATCGCACCTAATGAAGAGAGCCGAGAAGATCTCCTGGGTTTGGTGCATGGTCATCAGGCCGTTTGGTTGGTCGCTTCGTTTGTTCCACAACCACAGATGCTTCCTGTGTCCGGTGCTCTCTCCGTATCGCCACAGTCCGCCCCACCCCTCTATCAACGATTTTCGACGTATCGCATCTGATCTTCACGATGCGTGAGGGTCCGGTGTGAGCGGTCAGGCTCGGCCGCTTGCGACCATCGGTTCTGCTGTCGGCTATCGTTTTCCAGGAATCTTATGAGCGGTTTTTCGAACACCTGTTGTACGAGATTACGCGCTGGGCTTGGCTGCGCGGCGATCGCGACGGGGCTGCTGTGCAGCGCGTCGTTTGGCGCGGAACCGGCGCCCCAACCGCTGGCAAGCGGCGGCACCATCAGTCTGACCGTGGACGAGGCGATGGGGCTGTTTCTCAAGCAGAACCTGGACCTGCTCATCGCCCAGTACGGCATCGATTCCGCCAAGGGGTTGGAAGTCACGGCGAGGCTCTTTCCCAATCCCAATTTGAGCGTGGATGTCACCGGCGGGATGACGCTGTCGTTCGGCCAGGTCGGTGTCCTTGCCTTGCGGATCGACCAACTCTTCGAGCTCGCCGGGAAACGCGGCTACCGGCAGGAGAGCGCGCGGTATGGCGTCCAGTCGGCTGAGGCGTCCTTTGCGGATGCCGTGCGGACTTTGGGCTTCGCCGTCAAGGACGCCTTCTACCACGTGCTTCAGGCCAAGCAGAAACTGGAACTGGCCAAGCAGAACAGCGCGAACTTCGCCGAGGTGGTCAAGATCAACGACATCCGGTTCAAGAAGGGGGCCATTCCCGAGGTCGATGTGATCAAGCTCCGGGTGCAACTGGTGGACTTCCAGAACCAGGTGATCACGGCCACCCAGGACTATCTGACCGCGCAGAACAACCTCAGAGGCTTGCTCGGCCTCAAACCCACGGTCGCGTTGAATGTGGCGGGCGATCTTGAGTACAAGTCCCGTACGCTGTCCGTGGAGACGTTGAAGGCGGACGCGTTACTGTCGCGTCCGGATGTCCTGGCCAAAACGCGGAACGTGTCCCAGAAGGATGCGAATCTGAAACTGGCGCGGGCATTCCGGGTGCCCGATGTGACGATCGGGGCGGACACGACGATGGAGGGGCCCCAGGGACCCAATACGCCGCACCAATATGGCTTTGGGCTGAGCGTGCCGCTGCCCCTGTTCAGTCGCAATCAAGGGGGCATCCTCCAGGCCGAGGCCGACGTTCGGACAGCGCAGACCGATCTGAACAAGACCCGGTTGCTGGTTGAAATCGATGTCGAGAATGCGTACCGTGACTTTACCCAGACCCAGATGCTGGTCCAGGCGTATCGCGGGGGCGCCGTGAACGACGCCACGGAGGTCAAGGACATTGCGACGAAGGCGTACCAGCGGGGGGGCACGACCATCCTCGATCTGCTCGACGCATTTCGGACGTTCAACACCACCATGCAGGGGTATATCGACGCGCTGTATGTCTATCAGCGAAGCCTGCTGGAGATCGATGCGGCGGTGGGGCGAGAGGTGACGCGGTGAACTGGCGGCTCGTGAGCGGCTGCGTGCTGCTGGCGGTGCTGGCGGGCGGCTGCGGCGAAGGGGGCAAGACTGAGGCCGTTCAACCAGCCGACAAGACCAAGCCGGCCGGCGAGGCGAACCATGCTCCGGAGGTGCGGTCCCAGATCGTTGTCGAGGAGGTGCAGCTCAAGCCCATCGCTGGGGACCTGTCCCTACCCGGCAAGGTCCAGTACAGCGAGGACCGGTATGCCAAGGTCTCGTCGCCGCTTGTCGGGCGCGTCGTCGAAGTGCGCGCGAAACTTGGAGACAAGGTGGCCGCCGGGCAGGTCCTCTTGAGCCTTGAGAGCGCGGACCTCGGCGCCGCCTACTCCGATTTCGTCAAGGCGGAGTCGGACTTCCAGCTCTCCAAGCGGAACTACGAACTCGCCAAGGACCTGTATGAGTCCAAGGCCATGTCCAAGAAAGATCTGGTCCAAGCTGAGAATGACTTTTTGAAAGCGCAGGCCGAGTTCAGACGCACACGAGAGCGTCTGCTCGCGCTGCGAGTCCCCGCGGAAGAACTGGACAAGCCGCGGACGGAGCGGCTGATCACCTCGCGCTTTGATCTGAAGTCTCCGCTGGCCGGCACGGTGGTCGAGCGGAACGTGACCGTGGGCCAGATGGTGGGCGCCGATCCGACGCAGGTCCTGTACACCATCGCCGATCTGAATGAGCTGCAGGTCGTGGCCGAGGTGTACGAACGGGACCTGAGCCGTGTGTCCAAAGGCGCGGCTGTCACGGTCACGGTCGAAGCCTATCCGGACGAGACATTTTCGGGCACGATCGTCTACGTCGGCGATGTGGTGGATCCAACGACGCGGACCATCAAGGTCCGGTGCAACGTGACGAATCGCGACCTCAAGCTCAAGCCGGAGATGTTCGCGCAGGTGCGGCTCAAGGTGGGATCGAATAGACCGGTGCTGGCTCTGCCCAAGGAAGCCGTGATTGTAGTGGGGGGGCAGGCCTTCGTCTTTGTGCAAGCGGCGGACGGACGGTACGTGCGCCGGCCGGTCGTGACCGGGACGATGTCGGGCGACACCATTCAAATCCGGGAAGGCCTCCAGTCCAGGGAGCGTGTGGTCGTCAAAGGGGCGCTACTCCTCAAGGGAGAGATGGAAAAAGGGTGATCGCCCGGATCGTCGAGTTTTCCATCAGCCAGCGGTTGTTCGTCCTGACGCTGGGGATGGTACTCCTCTTCGGCGGGCTGTACGCCTTTCACATCCTGGATGTCGTCGCCTATCCGGACCCGTCTCCCCCGATGGTCGAGGTGATCACCCAGAATCCTGGGTGGTCGGCCGAAGAGATCGAGCGCCTGATCACGATCCCGCTCGAGACAGCCCTAAACGGCATGCCGGGATTGACCGATCTTCGTTCGATTTCCATCTTCGGCCTGAGCGACATCAAAGCGTACTTCGACTTCAAGACGGACTACTACTTCGACCGACAGGAAGTCCTCAACCGCCTCCAACTGGTCAATCTGCCGGCCGGGGTCCAGCCGCAGCTCTCACCCTGGTCGGCCGTCGCCGAGATCTACCGCTACGAACTAGTGGGTCCGCCTGAACTCACGCTCAGCGACCTGAAGGCGATCCAGGACTGGCAACTGCAGCGCCAGTTCAAGCAGGTCCGCGGAATCATCGACGTGACGGCGTTCGGTGGCACGACGAAGGAATACCATGTCGATGTGGACCCGCGAAGCCTCGCCCAATACAACATCACGCTGGCGCAGGTGCTGAACGCCCTGGCCAACAGTAATGCGAACGTCGGGGGGAACTATCTGACGATCGGCCCCCAGAGCTTCAACGTCCGCGGCGTCGGCCTGATCCGGGACCTGGGCGACATCGAAGACGTTGTCGTGGCGGAGAAGGCGGGCACGCCGATCTATGTCAAGAATATAGGGAAGGTCTCCATCGGCTATCGCGTGCGGTTGGGCAAGGTGGGGATCGACGAGCGCGATGACGTGCTGGAAGGCATCGTCCTGCTGCAGCGCCAGGCGAAGGCCATTCCGACGCTGGAGCGGGTGCGAAAGAAGGTCGAGCAGTTGAACCACGGACGCCTCCCGCCCGGCGTCCAAATCAAGACCTTCTATGACCGCACCGACTTGATCAACATCACGGTCAAGACCGTCCTCGAGATCCTGGCCGGCGGCATGATCCTGGTGTTCTTGCTCTTGTTTGTCTTTTTGGGCCACATGCGGGCCGCCCTGATCGTGGCGCTCACAGTGCCCCTCGCTCTCCTGTTCACCTTTTCGATGATGGTCATCGTGGGAGAGTCGGCCAATCTCATCTCGCTCGGCGCCATCGACTTCGGGATCATCGTGGACGCGGCGCTGATCATGGTCGAGGCGATCTTCCTGCAGCTCAGCCACCACAGCGCGACACAACGTCCGCCCCAGGTGACGATCGTGCGGGCGGCCCGGCATGTGGGCCGTCCGATTTTCTTCTCGACGCTCATCATCCTGGTCGCCTTCGTCCCGCTGTTTACCATGACCGGGGTGCCTGGTAAGATCTTCGCGCCGATGTCGGTGACATACGGCTTCGCGCTGTTCGGGGCGCTGCTGATCGCCATGACGATTTCGCCTGTCCTGTGCGCGCTCCTGCTCAAGCCGCCGCTGCGGGAAGGGGACACGCGGTTCATCGCGTGGCTGAAGCGCCTCTACCTTTCCGCCCTCCGCTGGGCCCTCGCGAACCGCTGGCTTACGGTCGCGGTGGCGGCTGCGCTGGTGCTTGTCGCCCTGGCCGCGCTGCCGTTTATGGGCGGCGAGTTCATGCCGGCCCTGGAAGAGGGCAACCTCTGGGTGCGCGCGACGATGCCGGTGGACATTTCGTTCGATGAGGCGGCCCGGATTTCCTCTGAGGTCCGCAGCGTGTTCCGCGCGCACCCGGCCGTCAAATCCGTAGCCTCCCAATTGGGCCGCCCTGATGACGGGACCGACCCAACGAGCTTCTTCAACGCGGAATTTTTCGTGAACCTCAAGCCGCGTGAGGAGTGGCCCTCCGGTCTTGACAAACCTGGGATTGTCCGGCAGATCGAAGACAAGCTCAAGGCCTTTCCTGGAATCACATTCAATTTCTCGCAGGTCATCCAGGACAATGTGGAGGAGGCCATGTCCGGGGTGAAGGGTGAGAACTCCATCAAATTGTTCGGCCGAGACCTCGCGCAACTCGAGAGTACGGCGCTTCAGATTGAGCGGGAGGTAAAACCCATCGCCGGCGTCAAAGACCTGGGCGTGCTCAAACTGCTTGGTCAGCCCAATCTCCTGATCGAAGTGGACCGGAACGCCTGCGCTCGCTATGGTGTCCTGGTGTCGGATGTGAACGCGGTCGTGCAGGCGGCGATCGGAGGACAGGCGGTCACGCAGGTCCTAGAAGGCGAGCGCCGGTTCGACCTGGTCGTGCGCTTTCTGCCCCAGTACCGCCAGGATCTTGAGGCGATCAGCCAAATCCAAGTCAGCACGCCGGATGGGACGCGGATCCCCCTGAAGCAACTTGCGAAGATCTCGACCCAGACCGGGGCCTTCATCATTTATCGCGAGAACAACGAACGGTACATTCCGGTCAAGTTCAGCGTCCGAGGACGCGACCTGGAAGGGACGGTCCGCGAAGCGCTGGCGCGCATCGAGGAGAAAGTTCCTATGCCGCCAGGCCTGCGGTACGAGATCGCAGGGCAGTATGATCAGCTTCAAGATGAAAAGCGGCGCCTGGCCGTCATCGTGCCGGTGAGTCTGCTCGTGATCCTGTTCTTGCTGTACATAACGTTCAACTCCTTCCGCGACGCTTTCTTGGTTCTGGCCACGGTCCCGTTTGCGCTGGTCGGAGGCGTGCTGTCGCTGGTTCTGACCGGGACGCACTTCAGTATCTCCGCGGCGGTGGGGATCATCTCCCTGCTGGGTGTGGCGATCCTTGGCGGCGTGCTGTTGATTTCCCGCGTTGATGAGTTGCTCCGGGAAGGGGTCGCGCGTGACGACGCGATCATGCGCGCGTCCGAATCGCAGATGCGGCCCATCCTCATGGCCACGCTCGGGGCTGCGATCGGGCTGTTGCCGGCGGCGGTTTCCACCGGCATCGGTGCGCAGGCCCAGCAGCCGCTCGCGCGCGTCGTCGTCGGGGGTATGATCACGGCCGCCGTGCTGATCCTTGTCGTGCTGCCGGTTCTGTACTCGCTGTTCGGCCCCGGGAGCCGGTCGGGGCCGGAACTGCTTGTCCAACCCCAACCAGGCCAGCCGACGGACATCCGGACGGAGGACGAAGATGTGGCTTAAGCGCTGGTTGCTCGGCCATCCTCTCACGACCAAGCAGGCCGTCCACGAGCGGCTGTCGAATCCCGTCGCGCTCGCGATCTTCTCCTCGGACCCGCTGTCCTCAGTCGCGTACGCCACTGAGGAAATCCTCCTCGTCCTGGTCCTGGCCGGAACGGCCGCCCTGCACTACTCCATCGGGATCAGCATCGTCATCGTCGGGCTGGTGGCCATTCTCACAGCGTCGTACCGCCAAGTCATCTTCGCCTATCCGTCCGGCGGCGGCGCGTACGTCGTGGCCAAGTCCACCCTGGGCGAACCCCCGGGGCTTGTCGCAGCCGCGGCCCTGCTGATCGACTACGTCCTCACCGTGGCTGTGAGCGTCGCGGCGGGGATCGCTGCGATCACCTCGGCGGTGCCGGAGTTGCATGAGCATCGTGTAGGCTTGGGTCTCCTGGCGATCGTCGTCCTGACCTTGGGCAACCTGCGGGGCGTACGGGAATCAGGCAAGATCTTCGCCCTGCCGACCTACCTGTTCGTCGGCAGCCTGGGGTTGGTGATCGTCGTCGGCTTGGGGCGGGCGCTCTTCGGCGCCACGGAACCGCACCCGCTCCCGTCCGTTCCGGCCGTGGAAGGGCTTACCCTGTTTCTGCTTCTTCGGGCGTTCTCCTCAGGCTGTACCGCCTTGACCGGCATTGAGGCGATCTCGAACGGCGTGCCGGCCTTCCGGCCCCCGGCGTCCCAAAATGCCGCGACCACCATGATCTGGATGGCCACGATCTTGGGTGGCCTGTTCCTTGGGATCACCATCCTTGCCTATGTCTACGGGCTCGTGCCGCGCGAAGAAGAGACTGTGATCTCCCAGATCGCACGAATCTCGCTAGGCGAGGGCGCCCTGTACTACTTCATGCAGGTCTCGACCATGCTGATCTTAATCCTCGCGGCGAACACGAGCTACAACGGCTTTCCGCGCCTGGCCTCCCTGCTGGCGCAGGACAGCTTTCTGCCGCACCAGATGCGCAATGTCGGCGACCGGCTGGCGTTCTCGAACGGGATTTTCATCCTGGGACTGAGCGCGGCGCTCCTGCTGATCCTCTTTCACGGCGAAACGCACGCTCTGATCCCGCTGTATGCCATCGGGGTCTTCCTGTCCTTCACCCTTTCCCAGGCAGGCATGGTCCGGCATTGGCAGGACCGCAAAGGCCGCGGCTGGCGGAAGAAGTTCGCGATCAATCTGACTGGCGCCGTCGCAACAGGCGTGGCCACCGTGGTCCTGGCCATCACGAAGTTCACGCATGGCGCCTGGATGGTGATCTTTCTGATCCCGCTCCTCATTGGCATGTTCAAGAAGATCCAGTGGCACTACAAGATGGCCGACTGGCAGCTCTCGTTGACTATGTACGACCGGCCCAAGAACCCGCCGCCGAACATCGTGGTGATGCCGGTCGGGAGCGTGAACCGGGCGGTCGTCATCGCCTTAGACTATGCCCGCCAGCGGGCCCATGAGATCCGCGCGGTTCATGTGGACGTGGACCCCGAGGAGACGGCAAAGATCAAGGCGGACTGGGAGAAGTGGGGCACGGGCATTCCACTGGTGATCCTGCCCTCACCGTATCGGTCGTTTCTCCAGCCATTGCTCGACTATATCGAGAAGGTCCGGGAGGAGAATCCAGGTGCGTGGGTCACAGTTGTGCTGGGGGAGGTCGTGCCCGCGCGCTGGTGGGAGAACCTGTTGCACAATCAACGCGCCTTGCTGATCAAGGCCGCGCTGCTCTTCAAATTCCGCGTGATCGTCACCGATGTCCCCTACCACCTGGGGCCCTACTAGTCCCTCCCTGTCGGGAGCAGTCCTCTCGCTTGGGGGCTCTTTCGGTCCCTCTTCAGACCGTGCTAGAGTACGGCTCATGCGCGTGTCTGCCTTGCGAATCATCCTGACGGCGCTGGTCCTCCTTGTGCTCGACCTGTGGTGCGTTCCGCCATTCGGTCAGGTCGCGGGGATGGCCCACGCTGCTGCGCCTTCCCAGAAGCACACGCCGGCTGCGGCCAAGACCTCCCCGGTGATCGCAGCCGCCCAGCAGTACGCCGAAGCCATTGCCTCGGGCGATCGCGTGGCGTTCGGGCGGCTCGACTTCGGTTGCCAGTTCGCGCTGGTCTCGACCGCTCCCGCGCCGCGCACAGCCTTTCCCCCTGAGTCCGATCCGATCTACGGACAGTGCTGGACGCTACTGGTCCAGGCCCACGACACCGCCGTTGAGCAACGGGATGAGGGGGTGAACGCGATCTGGCCGGGCAACGAATTTCTGGTGTCCTACAAGAACGGGCTCACCAGCTACCCGCCGTCGTTTTACGTGATGGATCGGCTGGGCCTGTCGCCGCCGGGCGGGGGCCTGCGCGTCGAGCCGGTGGACAGCGCGTCCATTCCGGCCGCCTCGTTCCGGATGCGTCCGGGCGCGCCCCTGGTGTCCGTGCCGGCCGTGGTGGTCCGGCTCCGGATTACTTACAAGGACTCGATCACTTCGCCGGTCACGCACGCGCCTGAGGAGGACAACCCGACCGCCACGGTCAAGACCACTGCGCTGGCGCTGAGGGCGGTCACCGTCAAGTGGGTGGTGCTGTCGGGCCTGCGGAAGCTGGGGTTTCCGGGAGACGCGGCGGTGCTGAACCTGCCTGTGGCCGGCCGCGACGGCGACCCCGTTCCGTTCGTCAACGAGACCGGCGGCTACGTCCCCGGGTCCGGCGAGTGGTGGAAGCCGACCGACGCGCCCGAGGTGCTGAGCGCCGCGCTCCAGCGCATGGCGCAGTACGCCGAGCAGCGGGATCGAGTCGCGTTGTTGAATCGCGTGCTGATCGTGAACTCCGGCCACGTGGCCGCGCTGACGATGCTCACGGGCGAGCTCTATCGGACGCTGCTGAGCGCCGGAGCGGCCGCGCACCATGTGCTGATCGGCGATGCGGCGCTGGCCGGCCTCTTCAACGAGCTCTATTGGAACGCGTATGCCCAAGCCTCCCGCATCGACCTCTCGTACCCGAGGAATGTAATCGGGCCGGACGGCGTCGCCACGCCGACCCCGGCCGACTATTTGTACCGGATGCTCCCCGCGATGGAGAAGCTCGCGCGCTTGCAGCCGGACGATCTAGAGAACCGGATTCGCCTGGGGAACGCCTATCGGTGGAGCAACGACGCGCAGGCGGCCATCGCTACCCACGAGGCGGTCGTGAACGACATCACGCCGGATCGCGCGGCGCTCAAGGCGCGGGCCCTGCTGGAGCTGGCCTGGTCGCGCATCGCCAAGGTTGTCTTGAACCGCATGTCGGAGGATCCTGGTCTCGTGCGGGCCTACAACGAGGCGGAGGAGGCGTTCACGCTGACGGACCGGCCGCTTGACAAGTTCACGGCCGCTTACACGATGGCCTGCGGCTTGGCCTATATGCCGAACCGCGATCTCCACGCGATGCTGGAGAAGCTGACCGAAGCGCGCAAGTGGTATCTGCAACTGGCCGGCGCCTCATATGAATCGTGGCGCTACCTGCTCCTGAACGACACGCTCAAAGGCGTCGTCGAAGCCGACCCCGACTTCAAGCCCCTCCTCACCGCCTCGTGATCGCCCTAGATAGTGTTTAGTGGTGGAGGTGCTTCAGGGTCGAGGCCATGAGCACGATGAAGATGCCGAACCAGAAGGACGCGCGAAGGAACGGGACGCCTTCCGGATCCTTCTCATCGTCGCCGGTCTTGCCTGTCTGCGCTTCGGGCTCGGGCGGGAAGATGACGTTGTAGAGGAATAGCGTCATGAGGCACATGACGAAGAAGAGCTTGATGCCCAGCGCGATGATGTACGGATTGGTGAAGCCTTCCCCGGTGGTCGCCTTCATCAGCCGGTTCACGTAGGCGATATTGATCCCGCCGGTGACCAGGATGATCAGCATCAGGGCGCCGATGATCCGCTGGTACTTCCGGTATATGGCGTTGGCGAGCGGCTTGACGAGCTCGCCCGGGACCGACTTCTTCAGGGACGGGACGACGGCCATCATCAGCAGGCCCAGCCCGCCGATCCAGAGGATGGCGGACATCAAGTGCAGCCAGTGGTTTACGATTGGGATCCACTGGTTGATGAAGGCGTCGATGAACTTGTCCATCAGAACCTGAAGACCGGCTTCTCGTTGCCGAAACGTGCCTTGCGGAGCTCTTCCATGAACTCCGGCGTAATCACCGACAGCCCGCGCTCGCGGGCCTTGGCCTCCACGCTCTTCTTGACCATCGCCTGCATGAAGTAGGGGATCCGCTTGAACCGGGCCGTGGCCTCGTCGCTCCAGCGCACCCCGAACTTCTCGGGGGCCGTGTCCACGCCGATCTCGTTCACCTGGACCTTGGGGCCGCCCTTCGGGGTGTAGAGGCACCACTCGTCCGCGTCCAGCCAGTCCCCGTGGTCGGCGTAGGGGCGCGCCCGGCACCCGCCGCAGATGTCGGAGTACTCACAGTCTGCGCACTTGCCCTTGAGCTTGGGCTCGCGGAACGAGTCGAACACCTCGGACCGCTCCCACAGGTCCACGAAGCTGACCTCCCGCACGTTGCCCGCGCTCAACGGCATGTACGGGCACGGGGTCAGGTTCCCTTCCGGTGTCACGCGGGCGTAGTTCGTGCCGGCGAGGCAACCGCCGCCCATGTAGCCGGTGGCCTTGGTGATCGGCGAGTTGGGGTCGCGCTCGTACGCGATGCGCTTGAAGTGCGGCGCGCACCGGGCGCGCACCAGCATGTCGGGATACTGCTGCTGCACGTCCACGAGGTACGTGAGCACCTCCTCGTACTGTTGGGGCGTGATGTCGGTCATCTCTTCGCCGCGGCCCGTGCAGACCAGGAAGAACAGGTTCAGCACGCGGGCCCCCAGCTTGTGCGTGAACGCGACCATCTCGGGCACTTCGCGGTAATTCATCGGTGAGACGCTGAAGTGGATCTGGAATTGCAGCCCGTTGCGCTTGCAGGCCTCGATGCCGGCCATCGTGCGCGCCCACGCGCCGGGGAGCCCGCGGAAGGCGTCGTGCTTGGTGGGGTCCACCGAGTCCACGCTGATGCCCATGCCCATCACGCCGATCTCGACCAGCTTACTGGCAAGCGCGTCGTCGATCAGCATCCCGTTGGTCCCGAAGACCACCATGAAGCCGCCCTTCGCCGCGTAACGGGCGATGTCGAGGATGTCCGGGCGGGTGAGCGGCTCGCCGCCGGTGATCACGACGATCGTGTGCTTGTTCACGACCGCCATCTGGTCCAGCAGCCGGTACACCTCCTGCGTCGTCAGCTCATCGGCCGCGCCGGACGCCCGGGTCGTCGCGTCGAGGTAGCAATGCCCGCAGCGGAGGTTGCACCGCTTGGTGAGGTTCAGCGCGATGAGATAGGGCTTCCAGTCGTTCTGCGGGGTGGGCTTGCGACCCTCCGGCAGCAGGCCTGGCCGGTTGATGTACCGCAGCGGGATGGGATTGATGAGCTGGAGCGCGTCGTTCACGACTGCTTGTTGCCGATCAAGCTCTCGATGATGTCCTTGAGGTTGCCGGTCTTCATGGCCTCTTCCATGTAGCCCTTGGCTTGCTCGATCCCGGCCTCCGCGATCTCATAGGTGATGGTCGTCGCGGCGATCTTCTCGGCGTGCTTCTCGATCAAGGCTCGCGTGCAGTCGCGCATATAGCCGGCCGGCGCCCGCTCCAGGCGGGCCACCGCGTCGGAGGTCCAGGCGAAACGGGAGCCCGGAGGCGCGGCAGTCTGCGGCGCGTCCTTCTTCTCGGGCGGAGCGAACGCGCCGGTCCCCTTGTTGGCGAAGATCGGCGTGTACTCCTCGCTGGCCGCTTCGTCGATGGAGGGCTTGGCGAACTCCAGTGTGATGGTGGTCATGCCCATCTTGCGGGCGGTCTTCTCGACCTTGGCCTTGCACCGGCGGCGCTGGAAGCCGGCCGGGACCGCGCGGATGGCCTCCTTGGCGTCCTTGGTCCAGGCCATCGGGACGTCGTCGTAGGCCAGCTCGGTCTCGAGCGTACCCTCGGTCTTGGCAGCCGCCTCGAACATGCTCTTGTCGATCAGCGTGAATTTGTCGCCGGCGGCCCTGCAGATCGGGCACATGACCGGCTGGTCGCCCTTCGCCGTGTAGCCGCACCCGCCGCAGAGCCAGTAGTTTTGGCTCATTCGGTCAAGGTAGGCCTGCGTGCCCGGGCTGACCGCGGGCTTCTCCTCCACGATGCCGGACATCATGCCGGAGAGCGTCGAGCCCATCATGTCGCGGGCCACGCTGTCGTCGGCCTTCATCGTGTTGCGGTCGATGCCTTGCGCGTCGAGCGTGGCGCCGAGCTGCTTCATCGCCTCCATGGCACCCTTGGGCAGGATGTGGCCGACGGCCGCGTCCACCACCGAGTTGCTGATGATCGTGTGGCCCTTCTCGATCGCGTACCGGTGGATGGCGGTCTTGGCCACGCCGCGGGCGAACACCGGAATCTTCTCCATGCGGCGCAGCGCCTCCTCGGTCCACGCGATAGTATATTCGGCCTGCTGATCGATCGGCGGGACGTACTTCTTGTTGGAGATCATCACGTGACAGTCGACCATGCGCAGCAGATTCTCGGTGTTCGAGCCGATGTCCATGTCGTCGTCGCTGTGCACGCCGATCCGGCCCACCACCAGCATCCAGGGGTTCTCACGGCGGACGTACTGGAGCACCTTTTCGAAAGCCTTGCCGTCCAGCAGCGTGGTCTTGATGTCCTGTCCTTCGGCCTGGGCGATCTCGCGGCCGATGTCGAGGTGCGCTTGGTAGATCTTGGCCAGCCCGCTGTCGATGATCTCCTCGTGCAGCTTTTCCTGCTCCTTGAAGCGGAAGACCTTGCCGGCCTCCTCGTTGAGGACGCCGGAGATGCTGTGGAAGGCGGCGTAGTGGAAGTAGGGATCGAAGGCCGAGACCGCCTCGACCGGTCTGTTCAAGGCCTTGCCCAGCACCAGCGCGGTCTTGAGGCCTCCGAACGAGAAGTGGCTGCCGTCCAGGGCGACCACGATGGAGCCGCCGTTCATCGGCAGGGTGTTCTTGATGACGAGGATGTCCGACGTGCGCACGCGCCGGACCACGCGCTCCGTGACGCCGCCGAGGACGCTGTCCTTCACCGCGCCCACGCCCAGCGCGCCCATGATGACGAGATCGTAGGCGTTGGTGTTGATGTCTTCGACGAGGACCTTGAAGTTGCGGCCCTCCAGTGACCTGCGTTCGACCGGAATGTTCGCTTCGGCGGTCTTCTTGTCTACGATGTCGAGGTAGGAGTCGGTGATGATCTGGAGGCCGCGGGTGATCAGCGAATCGTGGATCTGCCGCTGCCGCTCGAGTTCATTTTCGTCGTGGTATTCCTCGGGGAGGCCCGCTTCCATCTGCTTGAAGCGCTTGTCATGCATCTTGGCCGCGTACACGTGGCTGCCCACGAGTTTGGCCCCGAACGTCTTCGCCAACGAGACTCCGACGTCCAACGCCAAGTTCGAATAGTCGGAGTTGTCGACGGGGACGTAAATCGTTTTATACATACCGTCTCCTTACAGAGACAAACAAGCTACTCCGTCCTCGTGGAAGGGTTGGTAGCCTGGGGCAAAAAACGACGTATCCTAGCATCGGATTTCAAGGATATGCAACAGGTTTCTAGGCTGAAAACGGGCCCCATGCGGGTCGCTCAGGAGGGCGTCGAAGCCACGGTTTTCACCGGAGATTTACGCGAGTTGAGAATCTCTTCCAGGGTCACCAACACGTCCCGTCCGGAGTTCAGTTCCACCCCCCGTAAAAGGCTCGAGTCGGCATAGCGACTGCCCCTTACGTCCAAAGCTGGAGAAGAGCCTTCTGTTTTACACCCTCCCGCCCCGGACGTCATCACACCCGCCCGCCCCAAGCCTGCCAAGACAGGCTCCTGTCCCGGGGGACGAGTCCCTTTCCCGATAGCGCCGGACCATGGGCGAGGGTCGCGGCTGCCGGTGCGAAGCCCCTTCTTGCGGTTCCAGGCGGCCAGGCAGGCCCTGCCGATCAGCTTGTTGAGCGGGGCCGGATTGTACAGCAGCTTCCGGATGCTGGACGGGCTCAGCATCAGGGGGTTATAGCCTGATGACAGATACCCTTCCTCCAGCAGCCGGTGCTCCAGATCGGTGTGCGGCTGGATGCCCAGAAAGAACATCATCGGGAAGACGCGGTCCTCGCCGAGGATGGCCGCGACCCGCTTGTACGACTCGATGGAATCACGCAGCGTCGCTTCCGTCTCATCCGGCGCGTTGAGCGAATAGTTCAGGATCACCTTCCCTCTGAACCCCGCCTCGGCCAGGTAGCGGCAGCCGTCGTACAGGCGGTCCAGCATGAAGCCCATGTGCAGGCTGTTCAGGACCTCTTGAGACCCGGACGTGATGGCGACTTCCAGATCGCCGACGCCCGAACGGACCATGAGCGTGGCCAACTCGCTGGTGATGAGCGACGTGCGGATGTAACCGGACCACTCGATCTCGAGGCGCTCGGCGATGATTCGCTCCATGATCTCGGTGCACTGCGGATAGGCCGCCTTGCCGGTGATGAACTGGGCGTCGGTGAACCAGAACCGGCGCGTGCCCCACTGGCGATAGTGCTGCGCGATGTCCTGCACGACCAGTGCGGCCGGGCGATAGCGGACGGATTTGCCTTCCAGGTAGGGATAGAGGCAGAAGGCGCAGTCGTACGGGCACCCGCGCTTGCTCTGCACCCCGATGCAATCGTCCCTGTACGCGATGTGCTGGGGAAAGATCGAAGCGATGTAGGGTAGGTCCACAGCCAGATCATCGAGTTTGGTGTAGCTCTGCCCCGCGCCGGTGATGGTCTTGCCGTTCTCTGTGGCGATGAACCGCTCGCCGTCGAGCGGCCGCCCCTCGACCATCTTCAGCACGGCCTCTTCGCCCTCGCCCAGGATGCCGATGGTACCCTCCGGCAGCTTCTCGATGAGCTGCTCGGCAAAGGCGCCGAACGCCCCGCCGCCGATCATGATCCGGGCGTCGGGACAGATCTTCCGGATCAGCCAGACGTGCGCCAGGTTAGTCCGGATGCCGGCGTAGTACTGGTAGAGCGATTTCAGGCCTGAAAGCGACGCGGCGAGTTTCTTGAAAGGGTTCGGCGAATAGTAGAAGTTGAAGGCCTGCTCGAGCGAGGCGTCCCCTTCGTGCGGCGAGAAGATCTGGATGTCGCGCCAGGAGAAACAGACCAGGTCGGGGCGAACGTTCTCGGCGGTCTCGCGAATGGCCTTTGAGCGCTCGCCGGGCGGGATCTGCGACAGGTCGAGGATACGCTGGCGGACCTCCGGGCGGCGCTTGTGAACGTAATCGGCGAGATACGTGCAGCCGACCGGGTAGATCTGCTTGCAGGGCAGAAAGATGTAGAGGATGTTCTTCACTTGACGGCGACGTGAATGGCGACGATGCCGCCGCTCAGGTTGTGATACTCAACCTTCTCGAAACCGACCTCATGCAGCAGGCGCGCAAGTCCGTCCTGATCGGGAAAGGAACGAATCGAGGCCGGCAGATACTGATAGACGCCGGTGGTGTCGCCGGAGACTTTGGTCCCGATCCACGGCAGCAAGGTGAACGAATACCAGTCGTAGAGCCGGCTTAGCCAGCCTGCCACGGGGCGCGAGAACTCGAGGCAGATGAGCCGCCCGCCGGGCTTCAGCACTCGCCTGATTTCCTGGAGAGCCTGCGGCAAGTTGCCCACATTGCGGAGGCAGAAGCCGGTCGTCACCGCATCGAAGGCGCCGTCGGGCACGCACAATCGCTCCGCGTTGGCCTGGACGCATACGATCTGGCGCTGCAGTATCGCCTTGCGCACCTTCTCAACTCCGATCGCCAACATCGGTCGGTTCAGGTCGGCGGCGACAATTCGCGCTCCGTTTCCCAAGCGCTCAGCGGTCTGGAGAGCCAGGTCTGCGGTTCCCGCGCCGACGTCTAGCACGCGGAAATCGTTAGGAGAGAGAAAGCCCACTGCTTGCCGCTTCCACGAATGGTGCAGGCCCAGGCTGAGCAGTGTGTTGTTCAGGTCGTAGTAGCGGGCGATCGAGGAGAACATCCGCTGGACGGCCCGCTCCTTCTGCTGGCCCGTCCCCGCCGGCGGCGCGGCCTGCGTTTGTTCTTCGAGCATGACCATGGGGCAAGCATCGTATCACTCGCCGAAGACGCACGGCAAGCTTGGTAATAGCGGGTCCTGTCACCGAGCCACCCTGACGTGCTCAGGTCCTTTCGCCGTTGCAGCCACGCAGACTCGGCTGTAGGCCCTTTCGCTCCAGCAGGTCACCCGTTTAATTCCTTCCAGCGTTGGTACACCTTGATCCCGTCCGGGTGTGGCTCACACAGCATCGGCAACCGGCGACGGTCCCATGGCTTGTTGAATTCCTCATAGAAGTTCGTCAGAGTAAAGTATCTCCGATCATCCGCGTAGTAGCGCACGTAGTCCTCGCGGGTCGTGATGAAGACGACGCGCTCGGGGCCGCAATAGTACATGGCCGCCAGACACATCGGACAGGGGTGTGCCAGGATGTAGAACTCGCAGCCGTTGAAGTGTTCGGATTGCAGCTTGGCTGCGGCTTCCCGAATCGCGCAAATCTCGGCATGGGCCGTAGGGTCGTTGGTCTGTGCGACCCGGTTGACCCCCTCCGCCAGAATCTGGCCGTCCTTCACAATGAGACAAGCAAACGGCCGCCCCCCAGCCTCCACATTCGCCTTGGCCAATTCGATCGTTCTCTTAATGAAATCCATTTGCTCCCTCTCTGATGATGAGGTAGCCTCGCGGCTCACGTCCACCCGTCACCGCCGGTGGTGCGACCTGCGTCTGTTCTTCGACTGTCAACATGGGAGCGGCATCGTAGCACCCGCCAAAGACGCTGGGCAAGCAAGGGGGTTCGTTATGTGCGGAAGCCGATGCGGCGGTAGGCCTGCAGGTTTTCCTTTCTCACTTTTCAGCGATGGCCTTCAGATTGGCAAGACCGGCCTCGAACTGCTTGCCGACCATGCTGTCCATACTGAAGAAGACATGGATGACCTTTGCCATGTAGGGAGTGGGACCGTGCATGGCCCACGTGACATTGGTGGAGTCGTCTTTGGAGCCCATCATGAACTCGGCGATGTTGTGGGCTTCAAACGGCTTGATGAAATCCAGTTTGATCACGACCTGAGAAGGTGGAGATGTCTCCGTGATCTCCATGCGCCCCTTGCCGACATTATGGTTCCCTTCCCACTCATACACCGCACCCTTGCCGTTCGCTGCGCCGCTGAAGTTTCTCTTCATCGCGGGGTCCATTTTCTCCCAGGGTGACCAGGCGCCCCACCTGTGGAGGTCGTTGATGAGTGGGAAGATTTTCTCCGGTGGCGCTTTGATGCTTGCCGAGCGCTTGACATGGAACGTGTCAGGCTTGGTCGCAGCAAAGACGAGAAGAGCGACGATCAGAACGACGAATACGAGAGCAATGATCTTGAACATTGATCCCTCCGGTGCGGTGTTGACTCCTTGTAGTTTGGGTTGGGTTCTGCCCCAGTCGTGGACGGCGGGCTCGGTCACGAAGCTTGGCTTGTTCTCAGCGGGATAAGCGCCTTCAGGCGGTTCTCGCGGAGGTAGAGGCCGAGCCAGACGAAGATGCCGAGCGCGATTTGTATGAAGAATGGATCGCCGACTCGCAAGTGCGTGCAGATCGCGCCACCGATGTATCCGGTCAGAAGAATCGCACCCAAGACCGACGTCGCCGGAATCAGATAGATCACGACACACGAAATCTCGAGAATCGCGAGCGGCATGATCAGCGACTCAGGAAATCCGAGATGAGCCATCCCTTGCATCACCTCAGCTCCGCCCTTTAGCTTCATGAATGCGCTCATCGCGAACAAGAGTGACAGCAGGACCGAAATCACCCGACCGACCCACACGACCTTTCCGCTCGTTGCCACCACTGTATGCCTCCTACTTCTTCGCGGTTTTCTTCCGCTGCTCGGGTTGTGCGCGCAGGTGCTTCTCTTGCTTCCTGAGCTCGGGCGTGAACTCGGCCCCGAAGTCTTCCGCCTCGAACACCTGGCGAATCTCGATCTCGAAATGTAAGAAAAGGGGACAGATTTATTTTTCAACGCCGTTGGCGATTCTCGGCGCTTTTCGAGGAGGTGTCAATATATGCTGAGCGGCTGTCGCCGCGTGCGGAAGCCGATGCGGCGGGGCGGGAGAGGGAGCGGCGTCATGAGCTCGCGGATCGCGTCGAACACCACCTTGAACTGGCTGTCGTATTTCTTTTCGAGCTCGTCCAGGCGTTTGGCCAACTCTTTGTTGGAGGCAATCAGTTCTCGCAACCGTACGAAGGCGCGCACGATATGGACGCTCATGTCGACCGCTCGTGGACTATTCAGCACCATTGCTGCCATGATGGCACCATGTTCTGTGAAAGCATACGGCAAAGTCCTTCTGCCTCCTCGCCCTGGCTTTGACCTCGCAAATTGCGAGGTCAAAGCCCTAACCTCATGATAAGTCAGTTGAAATATAAAATCGGCTGGGAAGCGGTGTTTGTTTCTCTTCACTTGTTCGTGGAGTCGCCAAGTGACCACACCGTAAAGCTCGGCAAGGTCCGTGCTCAGCATCACCTTCTGGCCGCGCAGAAATAGTATCCGCTTTTCGATTCTCTCGTTTAGTACCAGGCCATCCATTGCCGTTGCTCCTTCACTCTGAGGTGCCAATTTGGCACCTCAAATTTATAACCGCCTGAAAAGCTAACCAAAACTCGAAACCTGAGCTGGTCACAAATTGTGACCACCTCGGCATCACACCTTTTGACACAGGTTCCTTTGCAAAAGTGACTTCGCGGAAACGAGAGGGGTGGCGCCGAACGGGCGCCCGGGCGGAGCGGAAGAGCGTACAGCGCGAGTCTGCGGGGCTGCGACGCCGAAACGCTCTGAGCACGTCAGGGCTGTTCGGCGACAGGACCCCCTCAGCGGGGCTTGTTGAGTTCGGTCGCGGTGGTTAGTCCTTGACGTCCCAGTTGGGATTCCAGGCGATTTCCCAGAGGTGGCCGTCTAAATCCTGGAAGTATCCGGCGTACCCGCCCCAAAAGCGGTCGTGCGCAGGGTCGGTGATTTTGGCTCCTGCTTTTGCTGCCTGCTTCATCACCGCATCGACTTCCTGTTTGGATTTGACGTTATGGCCGATGGAGAATTCCGTCGGGCTTGGCGGACTCACAGCTATCTTTGCATCCTTGGCCAAGGATTGTTTTGGCCACAGCGCCAGGATCAAATCGTCGTTCATCTCAAAGAAGACGACGGCGCCGTCCTCAAACTCCGTGCCGATGATCCCTTCCGTCGCCAACCCCATCCCGTCGCGGTAAAAAGCCAGAGACTTTTCCAAATCGCTGACGCCTAACGTGATGACTTTAATCCGTGGTCTCATATCCTCCTCCGGAGCCGCAGTCTGGGGCTTGTGGCCTTGCGTGTTCTCAGCTTAGAATGACGCATTATGCCTGATCCTCGCTCCATCGTCATCAAGGGCGCCAGAGAGCACAACCTCAAGAACCTGGACCTCGTGCTCCCGCGGGACAAGCTCATCGTAATTACCGGTCTCTCGGGCTCCGGCAAGTCCTCGCTGGCGTTCGACACGATCTACGCAGAGGGCCAGCGCCGCTACGTGGAGTCCCTCTCGGCGTACGCACGCCAGTTCCTCGAGCAGATGGACAAGCCAGACGTGGATTCTATCGAAGGCCTGTCGCCGGCCATCGCCATCGAGCAGAAGACCACCTCGCGCAACCCACGGTCCACCGTGGGCACGGTCACCGAGATCTACGACTATCTCCGCCTGCTCTTCGCCCGCATCGGTCGCCCACACTGCCCGCAGTGCGGCGATCCGATCACCGCGCAGACAGTCCAGCAGATGGTGGACGCGCTCATGGCGCTGCCGGCTGGCGCGAAGCTCTCCGTGCTGGCTCCCATCGTCCGGGACCGCAAGGGCGAGTACAAAAAGGAACTGCAGGAGGCGCGCCGCAGCGGGTTCATCCGAGCGCGGATCGACGGCAAGTCGCATGAACTCGCGGACGAGATCGCCCTGGACAAGCAGAAGAAGCACACCATCGAGATCGTGGTGGACCGCGTGGTCCTCAAGCACGACGATCCGACAATGCAGCGGCTCGCGGACTCGTTGGAGATCGCCCTGAAACAGGCCCATGGCCTGGTCGTGATCGATCTGGATGGGAAGAAGGATCTGATCTACAGTGAGAAGCTGGCCTGCGTGCGCTGCGGCTTCAGCTACTCGGAATTGACCCCGCGCCTCTTCTCCTTCAACAGCCCGCACGGGGCCTGTCCCGCCTGCGACGGTCTGGGCCACGAACCGCCCCAGGGCTGCCCTGTGTTCAGCGAGGATGATGAATACGAGGAAGAGGATTACGGCTCGCTGACACTCTGCCCGATCTGCAAGGGCGACCGGCTGAAGCCCGAGAGCCTCTCGGTCCTCATTGATCGGAAGTCCATCGCCGCAGTCACGCGGCTCTCGATCCGGGACGCGGCCGAGTTCTTCCAGCGGTTGAAGCTCACCGAGCGCGAGCAGTTCATCGGGCATCGCATCCTGAAAGAGATCCGGGAACGCCTGGGCTTCCTCATCAACGTCGGGTTGGACTACCTGACCTTGGATCGGGCGGCGGCCACGCTCTCCGGCGGGGAGGGCCAGCGCATCCGCCTGGCCACGCAAATCGGCTCCGGCCTGGTCGGCGTGCTGTATATCCTGGACGAGCCGTCCATCGGTCTCCACCAGCGGGACAACCAGCGGCTGCTGGACACGCTCATGCGGCTCCGGGACCTCGGCAACACCGTGATCGTCGTCGAGCATGATGCCGAGACGATGCGGCGCGCGGACTACATTCTCGACCTGGGCCCCGGTCCCGGCGTGCATGGGGGATCCGTCGTCGCGAGGGGCTCGCCGGCTGAAGTCATGGCCAACGAAGACTCCCTGACCGGGCAGTACCTGCGCGGAGATATGCACATCACGCTGCCGCACCGGGCCCGCCAGGCCGGGCGCTACCTCACCGTCGCCGGGGCGCGGGAGCACAATCTCAAAAACGTGACGGTGAGGGTCCCGCTGGGGCTGCTCACGTGCGTGACGGGCGTGTCGGGGTCCGGCAAGAGCACGCTGCTTTTCGACGTACTGTACCGGAGCCTGCGGGAGTTGCTCTATGGAGAGAAAGAGCGCGGCGTGCCCCAAAGGCCGTGGATTGCCGGATGCTCGGACATCAAAGGCATCGAGCACATCGACAAGATTGTCAACATCGATCAGTCGCCGATCGGCCGCACGCCGCGGTCCAACCCGGCGACCTACACCGGCCTGTTCACCTACGTCCGGGAGTTCTTCGCAAACCTGCCCGAGTCGCGGGTGCGAGGCTACCGGTCAGGCCGCTACTCGTTCAACGTGAAGGGCGGGCGGTGCGAGGCGTGCCAGGGGGGCGGGCTCATCAAAATCGAGATGCACTTCCTGCCGGACGTCTACGTGACCTGCGAGGTCTGCAAGGGCCGGCGGTACAACCGGGAAACCCTGGAGGTCCGCCACAAGGAGAAGAGCATCGCCGATGTCCTCGACATGACCGTCGAGGAGGCGCTGGCGTTCTTCCAGCACCTACCCCTCATCAAGGGCAAGCTGCAGACGCTCTTCGACGTGGGGCTGGGGTACATCAAGCTCGGCCAGTCGGCCACGACGCTCTCAGGCGGCGAAGCGCAGCGGGTGAAGCTCTCCCGCGAGCTCTCGAAGCGGGCGACCGGGCGGACCCTCTACATTCTGGACGAGCCCACCACCGGCCTGCACTTCGCCGATATTCAGAAGCTCCTCGAGGTCCTCAACCGCCTGGTGGAGTCCGGCAACACCGTCGTGGTGATCGAGCACAACCTCGACGTCGTCCGCAACGCCGACTGGATCATCGATCTGGGGCCGGAGGGCGGCGATCGCGGCGGCGAAGTCGTCGCCGCCGGCACGCCCAAGGAGGTCGCGGGCGTGAAGGCCTCCCACACCGGGCGGGTGCTGCGCGGGGTGTGACGCGCGGGCGGTGTTGTTCCGGAACGCCGCCCGGGCTCTCTCAGAGTTTGTTTTCGATGGCGTAGCGTACCATCTGCGCCACGTTCCGGATGCCGAGGCGGCGTCCGATGTTCACACGGTGCGTTTCGGCTGTGCGCGGGCTGATGCCCAGCTTCTCGCCGATCTGCTTGCTGGTATACCCGTGGGCCACCAGGCTCAACACTTGACGCTCGCGCGGAGTGAGCCGCGGGGTCGCTCGTCGCGAGTTCTTCATGTCAAAGGCGGGGTCTTTGTGTTTTGTTCTAGCTGTCCGTTGTCCAATCATGATGGGCAGAAACCTCCCTGTCTTTGAACGATGAATGATGGAAACGCGGCATCATAACCTGATCGCAACCCGAAAGACAATCGGGGAAACAACCCAGTGAACAAGGGGAATCGGGTCGCCCACGGTGGTGCCGCATTTTTCCTGGTTTTCCCGTGTCACCTTTGCCGAAATGGCGTGTCTCAGGGAGTATAGGAGGTGGCCGCGGGCGGGATGGCGCCGTCGGACTACCAACTCTTGGACCGCTACGCGGCCGGCGACGACTCGGCCTTCGAGGAGCTGGTCACGCGCCATCAGAAGACCGTCTACGACCTGGCGCACCGAATGCTGGAGAACCATGCTGACGCGGCCGACATGGCGCAGAAGACGTTCGTGCAGGTCTTCCTCCATCATCGGTCCTTCAAGCGCGAGTCCAGCTTTCGGACCTGGGTCTATCAGATCTGCCTCAACCAATGCCGTAACGCGCTGCGCGATCGTGCCCGCCTGGCGCATCATGAGGATGTGGAAGGGCTGGCGCTTGCGGCCCCGCACGATACCTTTACGCAGGTCGCCGGATCCGAGCTGAAGGACCGTCTGGGGCAGGCGATCCGGACCCTGCCGGCGAGGCAGCGGGAAGCCCTGGTGCTGCGCGTCTATCACGACCACGCCTTTGCGGACATCGGGGTGATCATGAGCTGTTCCGAAGGGACCGCGAAGGCCAATTACCATCATGCGGTGGACAAGCTCCGCCGCGTCCTGATGGCGGGTGAGGGCTGAACATGACCTGCAATGAAATCAAGGAATTGACCGTACCGTACCTGGAATTGGACCTGGAGCCGTCCCGTATCCGGGACATCACGACCCACCTGGAAGGATGCGCGGGCTGTCGCGCCGAGATGGAGGCGGTCCGCCAGGTCCTCGTCCGGGTCAGGGGGATGGCGGTACCGGACCCGGGCGACCAGTTCTGGAGGGAATTTCCGCACAGGGTCCGCCGGGAACTGGAGCGGTTGCAGAGCACTGCGACTACGCTGGGAGGGCCATCCCGATACCAGTGGTTCTGGGGTAGAGCTGTCACGGCGAAGTGGACACTGTCCCTTGCGGCGTCGCTGTTGCTCGTCGTCGGCGCCTGGTCCTTGAAAGGTCTGCTCGATAGAGGGACGGGGCCGCCCGAGCAATCTGTGGTGCAGGGCCCTAACGCTGCGGACCTGCCGAGTCTCGGCGATGGGGTCTGGGAGGCATTTTGGGAGGATGATCCCGACATGGTCCTGGTCGAGATGGCGACGCAACTGGATCGCCAGACCATGGATCGATTATTTGCGGACATTTAAAAGGAGCACTATGAACTCTATCACGCGTGGAATCCAAGTTGTCTCAGCCGTAATCCTGGTGCTGGTGGCGCCGATGTCATTGACCTTGGCCCAGGAGCCAGGGAGTCAGGGTGGCTCATCGCCAGCGCCACCGGCGATGGAAGGGCTTGACCGCATGACGACGCCGGAACGCGGCGGCAAGGACATGGAGGAACGCATCCGGCACTTCGAAGCCAAGAGGAGGGAGAAACTGCTGCAGGCCTTGCAACTGGACGAGGCCACCCGTACCAGGCTTACCCAGCGGCTGGAACAACTGGACCAGAAAGCGCAAGATTTGCGGCGCCAACGGCAGGAAGCCGTGCAGACCTTGCGTGAGCAAGCCAAGGGGCTGCGGAAGGAGATGCGGCGAGGGCAGCGCAACGGCGGGGAGCGTGGTCCGGCGGAGGCTCCTCCTGCGGGAGGCAGCCCGGCCGATAACAGCGCGCTCCGGCAGGCGTTAGAACGGGTCTATGCGGTGGAGGACGCCATGACGGGCTTGCGGCGGGAGCGCCTGCAGGTGGCGCGCGACTTGCTGACGCCCGAGCAGCAAGTAAAGTTCCTCCTTTTCACCGTAAGGTTTCAGAAGGAGATGCATGAGCGGCTGCTGCGGGAACGTGGCGGACCGGAAGGCGGGTCCCCGGAAAGAAGGCGGTAAACCCTCGTTTGACCCCTCTTCTTCGGTTCTGATACGCTCCGGTCATGTTATGGCGCTTCATCGTCCTCGGGGTCCTGCTCGTCATTGTGTATTTCATGGTCAAGAGCGCCTTGCAAGGGCTCTTCGGCAAAGGCAGAGATGTAACGCGTTCCGTGGGGTCGTCAGGCAGGCCCTCCGAGATGGTTCAGGACCCGGTCTGCGGGATGTTCATCCCGAAGGAAGGAGCGTTCTTCCTCCGGCAGGGTATGCAAACGGTATTCTTTTGCAGCGAGACCTGCCGCGCCAACTATCAAAAGAAACTGACGTCGGCGTAAGTCAGCAGCCGGACGAATAGCTGTAGTCGTCCAGCTTGCCTTCCTTGTCGAACTTCAACGTGATCTCGCACTCGTGCGGATTGATGCCCCCGAGGATCCGGGCGGTGCCGCCGGCGATCCGGTAGTAGGTCCAGGTCTCGCCGCTCCCGAACCACCGCTTCGACATGCCGGAGGGCTTCCCCCACTCCTTCTCGAACCATTCCTTGCTTTCGTGCCGCTGGGCTGCCGGCTTGAGCGACTGTTCCAGGTAGGGATTGCTGGCGCATCCTGCAAGTAACAGCAGTACTGCGAGGGCCATCACCGAGCGAATCATTGTGTGCTCCTTCCCGCTAGCGGACCCGCGCAGGGTCCGTTTGCAAAAGTTGTGGGATTTTTCTAGAATACCACAAGTCTCCTATCACCTGACCTTCTTCGGAGGTATCCCCATGATGATCTTCTTAGACACCGGAAACACGAAAGAGATAAAGGAGGCGGCCAGTTGGGGCGTCCTGGACGGTGTGACCACCAATCCCTCCCTGGTGAGCAAGGAAGGACGCAGTTTCAAGGACCTCCTCCTGGAGATCTGCACCATCGTGGACGGCCCGATCAGCGCCGAGGTCGTCAGCCTCGAAGCCGACGCGATGATCAAAGAAGGCAAGGACCTCGCCAAGATCCATAAGAACATCATGGTCAAGGTCCCGCTGACTCCGGAAGGCTTGAAAGCCTGCAAGACACTGGCTACCGAAGGTATCAAGGTCAACGTCACGCTGTGTTTCTCGCCGAGCCAGGCCCTCCTGGCGGCCAAGGCCGGAGCCTGGTGCGTCAGTCCCTTCATCGGTCGGCTGGACGACATCAGCGAGCACGGCATGGGGCTCATCCAGGACATCGTGACCATCTACCGGAACTACCAGTTCAAGACGAAGGTGCTGGTGGCCAGCGTGCGCCATCCTCGGCATGTGGTGGAGGCCGCCAAGATCGGTGGGGACATCTGCACCATGCCGTTTGCCGTCTTCAAGCAGCTCGTCCAGCATCCCCTGACCGACATTGGCTTGAAGAAATTCCTGGCGGACTGGGAGAAGCAGAACGTCCCGAGAGGGTAAGCCCTGAGCTCTTGTTGCCCGCCCGGCGCGGGCGGGGCGAAGTCTTCCGGGTCATCGCCAGCCAGATCCTGTTCACCGGAGTCGACGCCCTCGAGTCGATGGGGATCAGCCTCGACTACCGGGCTGAGTTGAACACGTTGACTACGAAACCGTAAGGCCCACCATCCCCAAAACCTCCTTAGGCGCTCCTCAGCTGTTGGAAGATTAGCCGGAACATTCCCGTTCATTTTCGAACCATTACGAGGGTCTACCTGCCCGGCTTTCACATCGTTCGCCCCCCTGCGTCGAGCAAAAGACGCGCCAAATGTTCATATTCTGGTCGAAAAGTGGACAGGTTTGAGCATGGCACCACGCTTGGTAGTAATTGATGGGAGAAAGATCGACAGGCGGGTTGGGAACGGTGGAGACACATGGAGCTCTTAGGTGATGGGCTTCAGCTTGTGGGCTTTTTGGCGGTGACCGTCTCGATCCTAGCATCGTTGGTGGCGGTCGCCATCGGCATCGCGGTCTTCTTGTACATGGCCGACCGGAGGATCGAGATTGAGGAAAGAGAGCAGCGTCATCGCGAATCCAGCATTCCGGCTGAGGCCCAACCATAAGGGTGTGCGGCAGTCGAGAGGCGTTGTATGCAGGAGGTAGGCGCATTCTTGATCGTCTCGATTCTCGTGGGTCTCGCCATCCGCTTGAGCAGCGAGCGGGCGCGGTCGAGACGACGGGGTGCCAGAACGCCGGCCCGCTTCGTTGAACTCACCGGCAGGCGGCTCACGATTTCCGCTCGAAAAGCTGAGTAAGCGCCAGGAGACTGATGAGCAGACAGGAAATGGAGTCAACCCCAAAGTCTGTCGGGACGGTAGTCGGAGAGCGGCGGCGGATGCCGCGCTACCACCTTCTGACGCGCGTCGATATCTTGCTGGCCGGCAGCGCTGACGTGTACTGGGGGAGCGTCTGCAACTTGAGCCGCAGCAGCGTCGCGGTCTCTATGCGCCAGCATTTGAAGGCGCATCAGAGAGTCACGGTCCGCTTCCGTCTCCAGAGTCCCGACGGGAGGGAAATCATCGAGGAGCTGGCCGCCAAGGAGATCTGGCAGTGCGGAGACAACACGGGGCTGGAATTTGATCCCCCGCTGACGGCCGGCTCGCCTGCATTGCAGAAGGCTCGGTATCTGGTGGCCCACCTCGTCGAAAAGGAATCAGGGCGGTGAGGGGTTGTGGCATAATACGGCCGTGGGAAAGTGGGCTGCTGCCCGCCTCATCGCGTTTGCGTTCCTCCTGTGTGCGTCAACCGCCTGCGCGCCGAATTATCGTGCCCTCACGAACGAAGCGAGCGCGCTAGGCGCTGCCTGCAACCAAGCCACCGCGCAGTTCGCCGTCACGCTGACCCCGGAGGCGCGCCGGGAGGTGCTCAGCCAACTTACAGCCCTGAACGACGCGCTGATCGAGACGGCCGGGTACGAGCGCGAGGCCCGGCGGACTAATTCCGTAGACCTCATCGACGCCAACCGCGCCTTCCTGGAGACGGGACGGGCGTGGGGGAGCTGCTCGCTCGAATACAACAAGGTGCTCGTCGCGATCGGGGAGCGGGACGCCGCCCGGCACAACTACCAGGGCCTGCTGTCCCGGCTCACCGCTCCCCAATTCGTGGCCGAGCGCCGCCAGATCCAACAGGCGCTCGACGAACTGGACGGTGCGAAGAGTCGTTAGCGAGCGCCTGCAGTCGTTTTCGTCAGCACTCCCTTGGCCGTCGCAAATATCGAGGCGAACATCGGTCCCGTCAGTTTTCCGGTAAAGGTATTCTGCTGGGACGGATGGTAGGACCCGATCAGCGCGACGCCCCACGGGAGGCGGTAGACCCGCCCGTGTCCGAAGGCAGGGAGCGGGCGGGGCAACGCGTGGCCGAGCTCGCGGCAGGCCTTGAGATAGCCGTCGAACGCGATCTTACCCAGGGCCACCACGACGCGGACGCGGGTAAGCAGCCGCAGCTCCTCCACAAGGAAGGGCCGGCACTGGTCGGATTCCTGAGGCAGCGGTTTGTTGCCCGGGGGCGCGCAGCGGACCGTGGCCGTGATGTAGCAGTCGATCAGGCGCATCCCGTCGTCCTGAGAAACCGACTCGGCCTGGCTGGCGAAGCCGAACCGGTGCAAGGCGCCGTAGAGCCAATCGCCGCTGCGGTCTCCGGTGAACATCCGTCCCGTGCGGTTGCCACCGTGCGCCGCCGGTGCGAGGCCCACGATCAACAGACGGGCCTTGCCGTCCCCGAAGCCGGGGACGGGTTTCCCCCAATACGTCCAGCCGTGGAAACGACGCGTTTTGCGATGTGCGATCTCCTCACGGTAGGTCACGAGGCGGGGGCACCGGTGACAGGCGATGATGGCGTCATGCAGGACCCTGAGGTGGGACATGCGCGGGATTCTACCAGATTTACCTTGCCGCTCAGGGAAACCCTTGCTAGAATCTCATGATATGGTAGGAGGGCGTGTATGAGTCAAACGGAATGGATCGTCCGATCTCGATCCCTGCTTGCGGCCGTCGTGCTTCTGACCGTGCCGTTGGCGACCGATACCAAGAGCGATCAAGATCAAGCGGTCCCGTCAGCGTCTGCGGCCGGGGGACCGGTGCCGTTGCCGCCGGAGATCGTGCGCTACGGCGAGGCGCGATCGAGGCCATTCCTCAGTTCCTACCGACTGCCGGACACCATCACGTTCGCCGGCTCCACGGTGCCGCTCAATGTCTGGCAGGTGCGGGAACGGATCGAGTTCGAGTTCTACCACTTTCTGGAAGACGAAGGGGACAGCATCATCCTGGCGAAGCGCACCGGTCGCTGCTTTCCCTCCGCCGAGCGCCAGTTGGCCGAAGCCGGGCTTCCGGACGATCTGAAGTTCATCCTGCTCGTCGAGAGCAAATGCATCTCGGCTGCCTATTCACGGGCCAAAGCCTCGGGGCCCTGGCAGTTCGTCCCGTCGACCGGGCGGCGCTTCTCGCTGCAGCATAACTACTGGAAGGACGACCGCCGCAACCTCGAGCTCTCGACGGAGGCTGCCGTCAAGTACCTGAAGAAGCTGCACGACATTTTCGGTGACTGGTTCCTGGTCATGGCGGCCTATAACGCCGGCGACGTCAACATCCGGAAGGCCATGCGTGAGCAGCGGGTCGACGACTACTGGAAGCTGCACTACAACTCATCAGAGACCATGCGCTACGTGCCCCGCATCATCGCGAGCAAGGAGATCTTCTCCCAGCCGGAGAAGTACCTGGGCGTGGCCAAGGCCGATCTCTACCCGCCGCTGGACATTGAAGTGGTGATGGTGAACATCAAGGAAGACCGGCGCCATCTGGCCGCCGTGGCGGAGGAGTTCGGCACCTATTTCCTCGAGCTGAAGCTCCTCAACCCCGAAATCCGTAAGGACTACCTGCCGCGCGGGACGCACCGGATCAAGATTCCGCGGCGTCCTGACAATGGCTGTCCGATGCCTTGCGACAAGGCGGACGAGCCTCGCTGATCCTTCCATCCTCACCCATCAGAGTAGCGTTGCACCGCATCCTGCTGGCCGCGCTAGACGCGGCCGACCCCGCTCTCGCCGTCCGGCGGGCGTTGGCGCTTCGACGTCAGACCCTGCACGTGAGCGGCCACCTCTATGACATGCGCCGCATCGGACGCATGGTGGCCGTCGGCGCGGGCAAGGCCGCCTTCCCTATGACGAGCGCCGTGCGC